>Ga0209390_10004145_pt1 | contig 22196 bp, 16 predicted proteins | sample BON01_FD_187212 | JGI IMG/M metagenome (GOLD analysis project Ga0209390, IMG submission 187212) | Freshwater microbial communities from Lake Bonney liftoff mats and glacier meltwater in Antarctica - BON-01 (SPAdes) (version 2) | ecosystem: Environmental > Aquatic > Freshwater > Ice > Glacier... | reverse complement strand
CACAAACAGGTTTGGTTGACCGATTCAATGTATCGTACATCGATCCCTCCAAATTGCTTATCATATTCTCCAGACGTTTCAGACGATCATCTTGCGTAATGTTGTGATTTTCAACACGCTGTATGTAATTATTCTTTCGTTCCTCCCGGTTCCGAATGGATTGGATACCGGATGCAATGGCTTTATCCTTAATTACAAATTGTCTCACCCTCTCATAATATTCCGCAGTGTGCTCTTTAATCATTTGAAACATCTGAGCGTACTTTTTATTCGTCTCGCTAGTAAAGTGTGCCAACTGTTTAGTTTTATCCGTCTGGGTTCCTGTTATCTTACTACCCATAGTCTTATCCAACTGAAGGAGACCGTCAACAACTGACCCATCCATACACACCTTATCTGAGTTCCAACAAACGTCTCCGTATACGTTCGTCCGACCGCCTATGACGTTGGCTTTGTTCACCCCAAAAGAAGTCCATGTACCGTCATCGCGTTTCAAGTGAACACCCTTCTGTGATTTTCCCAAATCACCCAGAACAACCGATCCGCCGGCAACGCCATCGATGCCGCGCACGGTAAGTCCACTCGACCCATGCACGTTGAGATCCTTGTTGGCGCTGAAGTTACCACCGATATTCATGTCAGGACCATGCACGATTAGGCTCTTCCCTAAAACCATCCGCTTCCCCAGAAGCTGATCTCGACCAACGTGACTACCTCCAGCCACGAGGTGGTCCTTGGCAGTGATCAGATTACCGCGCAACACGGTGGTTCCCATGACACCCCAGTCTCCTTGGGTCAACGAGCTCCTTCCAGTAACAGTCGACCCACTAAGAACAGCGTTGCCGTCCACCGACAACCCCCGGCCGACTCGCATACCCCCCATCGCGTCTAACTCCTGCATAGCACGCACATTCCCCCCAACTACGGCATTACCTTTCACCACAGTCCGCCCGTCCACCGATAGCTCGCCTGCCACTCGTGCACCGTTCGCAACATCTAGTCGTCCGATATCCGTGGTCCCGCTAACAACCAATGAACCTCCCACTCTCGTCCTAGGCAAATTCGCCATACCGTTAACGTTCAGTGCGCGCAAGACGGACGCGTTGGCTACCTCGCTGATGTTCCCGCGGATGCGCAAGTCCCCCGTAATTTCGGCGTTCTCGCCGACGACCAGTTTGCCAGCGTAGTACCCGTCGGGCGATGTGCACATCTGTTGGTCGGGACCGCATACGCGTATTGCACCGAACGGAGTATCGACCTTTTTGTTCGGCGCAGATATTTGTTGCGTCGGCGTTGCTGAGGAACCACCACCTTCAAAGCGTTCCTCCCCCTTAATTCGAACACCTGCAATGGTTGCGCACACAATCAACACAATGATAAGCAGAACGATAAACATACAGTTTGGGGCATCAACGTTTTTGAATTTAAATACATTAAAATCAATATTCTTTTTCAGGAGGACAACATGACGTGGTCACTGCAGTATTCATTGCGTTTAGAGTCTTGTTCTGCAATACATTGAAAGCAGCCTCAAGGCGCTCGAGACGAACATCTTGCATATTGTCCTCCTGATTGACGGCATCGATGTGGAGGGTATCCGAGTCATAGAGCGTGTTAATTTTATCAATGCGGAGTTTCGCGTCAGCATCATCGTTATCCAGTTTCCCGAAGGTTGATTTCTTAACAGCATCGTGATCACCAAACCTCTTATCGAGAGAACTTAACACATTTACGGTTTGTTTTGACAAACTACCAAAACCGGAATCACTCTTCCTGACAAGGTCGTCGAGCCGGCCGTTGAGAAAGCTCTCCAATCTCAACAAACGAGATACGTTGTTCACGTCAAGACAAGAGGTGCCTGTGCAAAGTTTGCCATTGATAACTAAGGGACCCGCGATGGAGTTCGCACCATTGTTTCCGAATATCGTGTAACCCTGTCCACCGTTCCTCTTCACACGCATCTGCGAACCCTTGCTCTTTATCTCATCCACCCCTGGTTCGGTGACGACCAGGGACCCGTGAGGGATTTTCAGAGCACCCTGCACAACGGCTTGGCTCCCTACCACCACGTTATTGGAGACAGACACATTACCGCCGACATGCGCGTTCTTCCTAACCCTAGCGCTCCTACCCACATTCGCGTCCCCTGCTATTAAGTGATTCCCCAACACTATCTGATCGCGTCGTGTGACATTGCCCTTCCCAACGATCGTGCGCCTGCCGACGATAACATCACCCCATACAACAGCATCGCCACCAACTAACTGATCCTTCTTTGTAAAAACGTCCCCTCTAAACGCGATCGGCGTGTCCCCCCTGACGTTGATGGCACCCAGTCCAAGTCCTACTCGGACATCACCGTCAATCCTCGTGACACCCTTGTTTGTAAGCCTTCCCTGCACCACCGCGTCGGACTCGAATCTGGTATTGGATCCTGTCGATTTTAGATTTCCTCGCAAATGCACGTCGTCCATTGAGACCATCCTCCCCAACATTGCGTTGCTACTTTTTGCAGAGAGGTTAGAGGACACCGATATGTTATTAATATTTGCCATCCCGTTAACAGAAAGTGTGCGCAACACCGAGAGGTCCGTCACGTCCTGGATGCTTCCTAATACCTTTAGGTCCCCTCCGACACCGGTGTTCCTCCCCACTAGGAGGTCGCCTTCGAAGTATCCGTCGCGTGCGCCACACATCTGGCGAGCTGTGCTGCATGCCTGGATCTTTCCGAGTTTCGTCATCACCTTCGACACTGCGGGCGACTGTTGTTGAATCTCGTCCCTCCTTTGTTGGTCAAAATTCTCTGCACCTCCCCCCCCTCCTGAGCAAAGGTATAGCGCTACAACGAACACGATGACGATTCCGAAGAGAAAACAATAAAATAAGACACTCTCAAATCCGAATCTGAATCCGTTTCCGATGCTACTGATACCTGTACGATCGCAGTTGCATGCCATTTCACATGTTGAAACAGAACACTTTTTTCTTTCATTCAATCCAGAATCAATGCGCGCGGGTTCCACTAAACAAAAAAATATTCGGCTCTTACAAAGATTCACGACATGGCTGGTACGGACCCACACCCCGTCGTCGCATCATTGAGTAGTAGTCGCCCCCCCCGCAGGAAAAAAAAAGACCATCCTAAATCGGTGTCTTTTGCACCCACACCCAATGCAGAAGAGCAGCGATCAATGTCACCCGCTGCCAATGAAATGTTTGAACAACATGATGATATGGAGAAGAATAAGAGTTGCGCCCCATCATCCTCGGAACGACCAGAATCTAGGAGAATCTCTGGCAACCCGGAATGGCAATGGTTGTACGGCGGAGGAGGAAATGAGGAGGCACTATTCACGATCAATGTATCCGATACACTTGGCGAGGAGTACCGCCCCTTGTTTTTCGACATAGCGCGTATGATATGTCTCCACGCCACCATTCAGTTCATGTCATACGTAGGTGGACAGACACAACGTTTTTTTTCGCCTGAATTTGTCGAGATCCTCTTGTACATAATCATCGGTACCATGTTGTTTTGGCTGGTCATCCGTAAAATAGTATGGCTCGCGTAGATTGAGCACCGTTCGATTGAATATTTCAGTTGAATATTTCTCCACACACGTTCTTGACATCATTAACATTTTGTGAAATAGCATCCAACTTGGACATCAAGACATTCTGCCGATCAATATCAGAGGAATCTCTATTATTAGGGTTTCTGGAATGCCCAGAATCACGGCGTCCAGACACTTTTCGACTATTAGACGTAGTATTATTACCAACCTTCTTATTCTTACCCCCCTCGTATGTTTTGAAGCCTCCAACAATTGAGCTGCCACCACACTTTGCGATTGACGCTTCAGTTATGCCATTAAACCCATTTGCGCTATCGATTCCATCATCCCCGCTAGATAACACAACAACAGGTGGCCGGTTACGACCCGTTTCGTTACAGGAATAATTAGAAGAAGGGGGGACACGCAACCCCCGCAACAACCTGGAAGTCACAGAGTCATCATCAAGACCGGCTGCTGCACTCTCGTGGGGCACATATGGAGAGAGAGATCCAGAGTAAGACGCCCCAGAATACCAAGCGTCGACGCAGCCACCATTACCAACCGCACTAATAACTGATGAAGGGATGTCTTTGCTTGGATCAGTATTAGGATGTTTTGGAGCAGTATTAGGATGTTTTGGAGCAGTATTAGGATGTTTTGGATCAGTATTAGGATGTTTTGGATCAGTATTAGGATGTTTTGGAGCAGTATTAGGATGTTTTGGATCAGTATTAGGATGTTTTGGAGCAGTATTAGGATGGTTGGAAGTTCCTCGGATTCTCGGTTGTGGGCGTCTTGTATCTAAGAGTTTCTTTTTGTTTGTTTCGATATTGTTGTCTAATTTCAAGTCCGAGTCAGAGTCCAAGTCCGGGTCCAATTCGCGTACGGCTTGTTTTTTCAACAGGTCGGACGTAGTATCAACCGTATCAATGAGTGTTGCACCAGTCTGCGTACATTTCCCATATTCAATTCTATCGACAGCGTTGTTGATGTCATCTTCGCACTTCAGTTTGGAGTATTTAGATATTTCATCAGACGTTGCACGACGATTGAACACGCGCCAAAAGGCGTTCATTGTGCACATCCGCTTGGCATAAACGTCAGACGAATCAAAGTTAGTGTCTGAACCAGAGTCTGAATCAAAGTTAGTGTCCGAACCAGAGTCTGAACCAGAGTCTGAACCAGAGTCTGAACCAGAGTCTGAACCAGAGTGTGTACCAGAGTGTGTACCAGAACTATCGATATCGCAACTATCGTCAACCTTATTTTTCTCCTTCTCCTTCTCATTCACCTTATCCGTTCCATTGGCATCGGCATTGACTTCTTTTTTGGTTTGATTGGGTTTTTCGTGTTCGTGCCCGCATTCCCCATCACTCCAATCGTCTCTGCAGGCGTCATCATTATCTTCGATGCATTCGTCATTCGAACGAGTTTCACCCTCGCTGAACGTCTCGCAACTCTTTGTCTTTCGCTTGCGCCACCAAAATAGCAGTCCGATGTACACGGCCAGCATGATGAGGAACACGAGGGCGTAGACCTTCCATCGCCCGTCGGAGCCACCTGACGGGTTAGCAGCAACTCTAGAGAAACGTTCCCACTCCGAGGAACCATTGAATGACGCTTGATTACCAGACATAAGATTGTCGTTCTCTTCTGAGAGCAGTATAAAGGATCAGTATTTTTTTTTGCAGTTTTTTTTGCGAATGCGTTGGACATGGATTACATTAATGTGCATCAAGGAGTCACTGCATTTAATCGCAAAGCTAGGTCCGCGAGATTGGGGATGCTCTTGTTCGTGTAAGGGTACATGTTGTTCATTGGAGGGAACAAACGCTCCACCTTGGTCAGTGCTTCGGTTGACATGCGCATCACAGGTATGCCGCCGATCTGCAGCACCTGCACACGCCCCGACACTGAGTCCATGGACGCCATGATGATAAGAGATGTCGTGAAGGTCACCACAACTAACGAGCTATCGCGCACGCGATCAACCTCAAACGGGCGGCTGGCATTATTAATGTTGACATTCACGGAACCGACGTTGACAGTCAGGTCGACGCTGTCTGTCAAACGCACCTGAGCGTTCAAGGTGGTGCGCGTGATGAACGCGGTAACCACGTTTGTGTATTTGAGAGACTCGACAGGAACGTCCTGCACAAAGTTGAGGTAATACATGACCATGGGAATGTTAACACGCTTCGAGCCGTACTTGACAGCCGTCGTTCGCATATTCCTAAGGACAGCGCCAATGTCCACGAAATCCCCGGGATTGCCACCTAGGATGCGGGTGTCTGACACTTCCTCAAATACTACAGGGATGTTGGTTTGGGAAACACTATTCGGATCATGAGAGTCGTACATGCTTATCGTGCGAGTGCGCATGGGAGCACACCCCGGGCCCCGGACGAAGATGGGGCGCAAGAGGAAAAACAACTTGGTGGAAAAGGCGCGGCGGTCCAGAAGCACAGTGTACGTAGGAATAGATGCGTCCAAAACAAGAGTCTCCAATGTCAAACACGTCTTTGCAAACTCGTACTCGCCTAGAAGCACACGCACGCGCGCGTCCATGTTGTTTCGCAGGTCTCGACTCACGTTAGGAGACATCATTGTAGAACACTCGTATCGAGGGTCTGTGAACTGCGTCCGCATGTCAATTACCGTAACATCCTCTAATTTGAATTCGGAAGGACAGTTAGCAACCTTCTTCACGGAATCACGGGAAAAATTGCACACGATGTCCCCATCCGACGGACGGAAGTACACCGAGTTTTTAGGGAAAGAGCTCCCGTCAGAGTAAAAAAAACGAATCCCTGACTCGTTATACGCATTACTCTTATCGCTCTTGAGCTTTGTCATCACGTCGTCGCTCAGATACATCTCAACATCACGTTTGCCACGAACACGAATATCAACAACTGAAGGAAGGATGGCCGCCAACAAACAAATAAAAATCAAAATTGATAGAGAAGTAACGTTAACACCTGCAGACGGAGACACCAATGCCATGTTAAACGTTTATAATAGAGTTGTTCTTAAATAAAGTAGGATGTTCGTAAACACAGAAGTTTTTAACACACAATGGGCGTTCCTGTCTCCCGGCCGATTTTTTTAAATTTCTAATCAGGATTTAGAGCCTCTGGAACGACTCGCTAGCTTGAGATATCAGCACCGAGGAATCACAATTCCGCTCCAGACCATGTTTTGCAACCAGTGAAAATCGGCCGGGAGGCTGGAACGCCCATTACACCCAAGTCAGCGCCATTCTTAACGGCGATGTCGTTTTACTGTTCCGCCAACTGTAGAAGTGCGGGTTCGAGTGTAGCCAATGGCGTGGGATCTTGCAACAGTTGTTCGTCACATGTCATCTCTCGTTGCATCCAGTTGCTCCAAGATGTCCTTGCTGCCTAAACAATCATGTTGCAGCGCTCGCACTTCCCTGCGATCACCTCGTGTGCGTAGAGTGCATTACGCGCTCGATTTTTTTATGTAATCCCTCATCCGAGGATCTCTTCCAAACACTGACGTTCCACATTCGCACGCATGCGATGGGAGTGCTCTTCATCGATACGTATCAACTCCTCATCGTCAACTTCCTCTATAGCGTCTTCTTCCTTGGAAGATGAAGGATGAGGAGGAGACACGGACATCGCATAATCATCAACATGATGATTGCAGTCCTCATCGAAATCACACATCCGCCAACATGGCCGGTCAGGGGTACGTGAAGAATCATCGGAATCATCATCACCAGAAACATCGTCATCTACTTCCGCCTCGTCATCTACTTCCACCTCGTCATCTACCTCCACCTCGTCATCTACATCCACCTCGTCATCTACTTCCACATCGTCATCTTCTTCCACATCGTCATCTTCTTCCACATCGTCATCTTCTTCCACCTCGTCATTTACTTCCACATAGTCATCTACTTCCATATCGTTATCTACTTCCATATCGTTATCTATTTCCACATCTTCATTTACACAATTCTCGGATGCTTCGGATATCATAGACATATGTTTCTGCAGAGTCGTCGTCGTATGTATGTTTTGCAGAGATGCCATTATTTCTTGACGTAGTATCTTCCGATTCTCTGCCGCTTCGACCGGGCTCAATCCTTTACCTTCGTAGAGTATATGCGGTCTTGTGTACACGATTCTTGCTACGTGATTGCACACATCCAACAACACATCGCGGTCTGTGTTGGTGTAGCTAGTGTCATCATCACTCAAAAAATGTTTGAAACCGGACTGGACGGTGTACGCAAGATTTTTCTGGAAAAAACCGAGGACATGGCGCTCATCAGCATACAGCACAGCATCATCTTTGGCACGGTCCATCAGGGATGAGAAGATACGCATACAACACGTTTCGTAAGAGGCGGAGTTCCTTATGTAGTCGCAAATCATTGGGAGGGGGGGTGGCAAAGAGGACGTCGGGAGATTTACACCCTCTGAAATAAAATGGATTTGTGAAAGAACGCACTTGTATCACAAAACAAACATCATGTCTACAGTTGTTAGCATGACAGTCCGGCAACATATGCGCTTGATGCCCAATGTATCAAGAATTTTCCCACGCTCCTCGTCCGTCAAGGTCTTGTCCTCGTCGACCATACGTGTGTAAGCACGCCACTTGTCTGCAACGACCTTGCCACATGTGAAGCAACGAACTGGGACGATCATCTTAAAGTTATAGTAATCAATCATTAATCGCCATTCCTTTACACTTTTTTTTATGTCCTCAATACAAGAAGAGTCCGTAACAATGAGTCGATCCATCGACGACTACCAAGTCCATTACAAACCCAGTGTCCTGTTGGGGCCAGATTCTGGAGCACTTTCCGCAAAGTACTCCGAGATCCCGCCACGCGCCTTAAACGGCGGTCTGTACACCGGCAAACCGTTCATCAAAGGAGCCCCGTGGGCAAACAAGCCAGTGCGACCGGAGACAGTCAACATGATCTACAATAGCCTACAGAGCATGCACGTACCCCCCGAGGAGGCGATATACCTTTTCCCAGGCGGGGGCATCCGGCCAGGGAACAATGTTCCAGAACTCCCTGTAGAGTACATCAACACATTGCGCAACTCTGACACCAATTCCATGTGCATCCCCACCGGAGTCTCCAAAACAAAAATGCACACAATGAAGACGCCGCCCTTTAGTAGTCACGAGTACATCCAATACTGAACTCGCCAAGGAGGTCAGACATGTCGTTCACGTCCACGACTCCGCAAGCCTTTTCGAAGAATCTCTGGAACACCACTAAGCGCTCCTGAGTGCTCGCATTACACGAGTGCTTAGCAATCTCCTCCACCAGCTCCAACACGCCTCCGAAAAAGTTTTCGAATGTGGGGAACACCACCGTGTCCTCATCGGGAAGGTACGTTCCACCACTGCTCTCAAGGCAATGCCATGAGATGGCCGTCTTGTCAAAGTTATCCTCCATCAAGGACGACAGGGACAGGCCGTATCGCGCGTGCGGATGAGCGCTGAACACAGACGAGATGTGAAGGAACTCAGGAGTCCTGCATATGTCGTCGTACGTCTGAAGCTTGCACACGGCGTCAACCAAATCCCAAAGGATGTCGCCAAAACGAACAACGACCTCGGAACTACCATCCGCTGTATGAATGGTCGATATGGTACACGATGATGGAAAGGTCTCTGGAAACGCAACTTGGTATGAAGAAACGCTCATTGTGATGATGATGAACTGAAGACACTTTTCCAATGCAGATAACGCTTTAAACTAAAAAATTAAACAGTAGTAGTGAACCCCGGACCTGTAGCAGGTTTCATGGGATATTCAAATTATACAGCCTTAATTGCAACAGTTGACTTGTTTGCTTTCTGAAAATAAGTAAACAGTGTATAAGGAATTTTCATGACATATTCTGATATTTAGTACATAATGGGCGTTCCTGCCTCCCGGCCGATTTTTTTAAATTTCTAATCAGGATTTAGAGCCTCCTGAACGACTCGCTGGCTTGAGACATCAGCACCAAGGAATCACAAATCCGCTCCATACTATGTTTCGAAATCGGCCGGGAGGCAGGAACGCCCATTATGTACTAAATATCAGAATGTAAAATTGACAAGGCCTCCGATGCCCTTGGTGTCTCCCGGACCGTCCTCCGTCGATGGGCGGATAATGGCACGATCCGGACTCCAGGCAACCAACGTCTCTTTGACCCCCGGATGTGTAATAAGAAATTCATAGGTTCGAGGATATACGGGCAGCTTAAAATCAACGGTAAATCGGTGGGGGGTAAAGTGGCATTTGCGTTTTATTTGATTACAGTGGCATTTTGTTCTTTATAATCAATAGTTGGTTGATTGACATTGACAGGTGTAGTTGGTTGATTTTCATTGGCAGATGTATTTGTTTGTTTGGCATTAGGAGGGTTACTTGGTTGATTTTCATTGGCAGATGTATTTGTTTGGTTGGCATTAGGAGGTCTACTTGGTTGATTTTCATTGGCAGATGTATTTGTTGGGTTGGCATTAGGATTAGCAGATGTATTTGTTTGATTGGCTTGATGATTGGCATTGGCGGGTGGTTGATCGGTATTGGCGGATGATTGAATGGTATTGGCGGGTGATTGATTGGTATTGGCGGATGATTGATTGGTATTGGCGGATGATTGATTGGTATTGGCAGGTGTATTTGTTGGGTTGGCATTATTGGCGGTATTTGTTTCTTGAGAATTGTCATTTATTGCAGTGGAGGAATCCGCTTTAGTGGACTGTGGGGTCTTGGGGGTATTATCTGGTGATGTTGCCGCTTTGTACTTTTCATTTAGGACAGGGATCATCTTTCCCATCCAGAGTGGCATTCCTTTTTTCCCCAATTTCATGGGATGGATAGCACTCATCACGAAGCACACGATCACGCATGAAATTGCCGCGAAGCATGCGAAAATCACGCCCAACATTTTTGAGTTTTGGAAAGGTGTTCTTTCATGATGCGGCTTTTTTTACGCATCGTGTCACACGCGCCTTTTTTTTATAAAACATGTAAAAATAGTAAGAAGCTCGTCCGTCACAATGCTTCCTACCCCCCCCCCCATCATGCGTGATGTAAAAACCAACAACCAACAGGGCTATCCACAAAGGGAATCCAATAACGCGCGGTCGCGCATGGTGTCCTTCCAACCTTCCAGTGTAGCTAACGTGTTCTTCAGCGACGCCAATTTGGGCGCTATGCACCAAGCGATCCGCTACCGCGTTTGGGTAGACTCGGATCGAAAGCTCGTGATAGGCCGCCAGTCAGAAGATCAACTAGTGTTCGTCATGCGCTCCGTATTCCTGACAGACTCCTATAATAGGGAGGGAAACCAAGCAGTCATCCTAGAACAAGTGAGAGACCTAAACCAATTGGTGCTCAACTTCTGCGTCCCGCAAATCATAAAGGAAGCAAACATGTACCGCCAATACGTGCACGACTCGTCCACTCTACCCGTTCCACTTGAACACATGAAGCTAGTCTCCAAGAAGGGGGAAAATCAACTCCAATTCAATAACAGCTTTTAATGGTGTAAACGAGAATACAGTTTCGTAGATTACCACCATGAGAGTTTTTTCGGACACTGCAGAGTTCCTGAGAACACGTCTATTCTCAGATGTCTTGATGCCAGCAATCGATAAGAAACCCAAGTTTCAGCACAAGGACAACGTTTGGGAATGGGGCGATCACGACACCTTCGTGTCTAAGCACCAGAACCACATGGATGCAGGAGTGCTTCTTAGACAGCTTTGTGTCGTTGACGTGGACAACGAGAATCTAGTGAAGCACCTCGAGGAAATCTTCCCGATTCTGAACCACGTCCCCACCGAGATAACCCGAGCCGGCAGACACTATTGGTTCCTCCGATCTGCACTCGCCGAAGAGGAAGAATACTACGACGGACCAGCACAACGCATCCCAGGAGTGGACTTCAAGAGCGTCGCAGCAACAGGAACATCGGGGTTCGTGGTCATCGCTCCAAGTAAAGGCAAAAAATGGATCCGCCCCCTCGCCTATGCACGCATCCTGCATCCATGCGATAACACAATCGAACACTGCAAAAAACTGAAGAACGCACTCGTGCACATCCCAGACGAGATCCTGAAATACGTTGCGACATCGTGCAAGGAGAAGATGAAGGCGGCAGAAGAGGCGAGCAACAAGAAGACAACCTTCGTCACGCTGCAATTCCACAACGGAGAAACGTTAAAGATTCCTTCAAACAGCAAGGTGCTACGCCTATTCTCCTACTTCGAGCCCCTGCTTGATGATCAGCTTGACATGTGCTACATCTCTCTAAATGACCACATTCCTGACCGCAGTCCTGACCACATTCCTGACCGCAGTCCTGACCACATTCCTGACCGCAGTCCTGACCACATTCCTGACCACATTCCTGACTCAGAATCGGAACCTGACCACATTCCTGACTCCGAATCGGAACCTGAATCGGAACCCATTCCCGTCCCGGCTCCATGCACACGCTCCAGCTTCATCAACATCTACAATGCCGTGTCAAAGACTGCCAATACACACTCGCGATCAGACATCATGTTCATGTTCAACCGTTTCATTCTGAATGACGACGACAAGTTCATTATGAATGACAGTGTCAGTGTGGACGATTGTTTCAGTCGCATGATGGACAATTGTTTCAGTCGCATGATGGACAATTGTTTCAGGCGCTTGTGCGTGGAGGCCGACATGCTCGGTTTGCGCCAGGACAGGTTGCAACGACTCCTCGAAGCTGTCAATGGTAGCCAGGACATCTTGTGTCAGAACAATAACATGTGGGACGCCATGGCACTGGAGTGGAAATGTCGGACGAGTGACAACGCTACCACAAGGAACGCGTGCCTGGTAAATCTCGACGACGTGTCCCCGATCCTGCGGACGTGTCCACCAGAATGCACGAGCTCCCGAAACATCAATTGGCTCTTCGGCGGCATCGACTCCAAGCTCGGTCGCGCCCAAGCTCTATCGCGTCCAAGCTCGATCTCCGAGCCATCAGTGATGGACGAAAGTCTCACGGTAGCAGAGATGTCAAAGCAACTGCACAAGTCCCTCCCACCGGAGGTGCTGGCGTTGTTGCGACTGGGTGCCGGAAAACTAGTGCTCGCAGGAGGAGCCGCGCTCGGCCATGTCGTCACTGGAATGGAGAAGACACATAGGGACTACGACATCTTCCTTGTGGGCATGGATGACGAGGCAGAGGCCGAGAGCATGGTCGCAGAAATCGAGAGGCTAAACGCCGGAAAAATCATCAGGACTCGACACGCCATGAACATCGTCAGTGTGGTGGGAGCCCCCCTCGTCATCCAGGTCATCATGAGCATGATCGAGGACATCGCCACACTTATCCTCAACTTTGACATCGCACCGTCCAGGGTCGCCATCTCTTACAACCCTACATCCGACGCTCTGGAGGTCCTCTGTGCCCCGACGTTCATCGAGGCGGTGCGCAGCACCATGTTCTTCGTGGAACTCGATTTTTGGGGAATCGGTGGCCTGAACCGCGTTATGAAGTACGTGTTCAAGGGATTCAATAGCGCGGTCCCTGGACACCGACGGACGCAAATGCTCCGATACGGGGAGAAGTGCACCCGTAATGTAGGAACCAGTAACCGCATCGCCGCAGGCCGACTCGACGGTCTCTTCGCAGCAGAGTCGCTCGTCATGCACGAACGCATGGGAGTAATCAATGATACTACAAGAACAAGCGCGTGCTGGGACGTACTGAGACGTACCTTCGTCAAAAAACAACAGTTTCTCTCTGACAATGAGATGCACGCGCCTCTGACTCCTTTTGAGATGAAGCAGATCACGAGCCTCTGCATGGGACGCAGCGACTACGAAGGATACATTCGTTCGCTCAACGGGTTCGTGTACTCATTGAGAAGAATGATCTACCGGCTTCTGCGAAGGCCTCTGCGCATCGAGAAGAATCATGTGGGAATCCTGAAGTTTTCAAGGTACAGGCGCCACGGCATGTTCTACCCGATTGACCCGGCGGTGAACGAGGTCTACATCCCACTGGAGGTCAACCGATAGATTCATTTTCATTGGACAAGTTGGGTGTGTGGCAGCATTACAAATAATGGGTGTTCCTGCCTCCCGGCGGATTGTGACTGGTTGCGAAACATGGTCTTTGTGAGCGGTATAGTGATTCCGCGGGGCTGATATTATGACGAAGAACAGCAAGAGATGCGAATGGATATATTTTTAATGACGCCTTTAAGAACTCTACAGTCGGCGGAACAGTAAAATGAAACATATATCAGATGGAAATAAATGTACGAAATCGCCGTTAGAAAATTGGCGTTAAGAATGGTCGCTTAGCGGTTTCATTTTAGTATTCCGTCGAGTGTATGACCACATCCGATTTTGTAGGTTTATTCCGTTTGTAAACTTTTGTAGTGGGGTTTGAGATCCACATCGATACTGTAATGTGGCTTGCATTCGCAAGTATAGCCACTCTACTCAAACTTTGCAGCAATGTGTACATGTGTACAACAATCGACCGTCTGTCCAAGTTGCACATAGAGAATTTGAATTGATTCAATATACTGCAATATACCGGTCTGAGTGTAACAATTAATGGTACATCATTTAATTTGAAGAACAAATGTATACCAATAATTTGCGCACTGGGTGAACCTAAATGCTTATCAAGGAGAACTATGAATATAAGAAACTGAAGGGTATCGGATACCCCAATGTATTGAAACACTACGGATCCATAGATCTGAACAACACGTACTTAGACGATGCATCTAGAAGCGTTGTTGGACTGAATAATGAAGAAATCGTGTCCTCCTCAACTCCAATAAAAACCTTCATCACGTCGTGTGCGCATTTCGTTTTTGACAATTTCTCCAACAAGCCATACCCGTCAATGTGGTCAATGTTTTCGAGCGGCAAAGGTGTACCGCGCCCCAACCACGGCGCAGGAAACCAAATGCGCCAACTGTTTTTCGGACTGGTAATCCAACAGCGTCTCATCGAACATAACTTACCAGCGTACATGAGCGTCTTGATGATCGATAACGAACACCGACTCAGTCACTTGGACATATTGAAAAGATATCTAGCGCTTAGCGTTGCTCCGTTATTCAATCAGATAGCTCGCATTAGCGAGGACAAGACAACCAATGTAATTGTCGCCAAACGTGACGATTCGAATACGTGGATTTACAAGACCATTATAGGAATTAATGATAAGGAGTTGCTGGACGGGTTGGACAGTGTAAAACACCGAGACACGATTGCCGGAGCCTTCCACATAGTTTCCTACATGATCTACAGCATAGTAATGAACAAGCTACTGAATCCCGATGGAACCGACCATAAGATAAGCTCTTTCATAAAATATGTATCCCTATCTGGACAGTACTACAGGAGCTCTGAGCCGGAGCTCAAGTTTGATCCAGGGAGCGTGCTTGATCGATTTTTCTTGATGAACGAGTTGATTAACGGTGGTCACTACATCGATCACTGTCGCGAAGGGTTCTCTAGCTTCTTAAAATCCAGGAACGCCAGGAACTACATGTACGTAATGTCGTTGGGGGACAATCGACTGCTCAAGTGTTCTGAGGATCAAGCGAAGTACGCACAAGAGATGGAAGCTATCGCTATACACATGTTAACGATCACATACGACATTGCTGGTGACACGACTGCAGTCGAGTGTAGCAAAATGTCGCCTATGAAGTACAAGTCGGTGCGCTCCATTCGTAAATACAACAATACCTCTGCCAGAATACTCATGCTCAAAGACTTCGATAACCTGTTTTACACGATCTTCACCGACATTAACAACCAGTACGAGCCTGCCATATTCCAGATACGATTGACAACACTGTTGAACCCATCGCTCCAGCACCTCCATAACAAGGTGTTCAAATTCGATCTATTGAAGAGTTTGAGGGACATCGTTAATCTCAGCGAAACCAATACGGGCGGACCGAAACACCGAAATCACACGCGTAAACATCAACAACCCGATAATACGCCGTCTCAACAACAAACACAGAATACACCTCAAAAACCCAATAATACACCGCCTCAACAACAACCACAGAAGACACCTCAAAAACCCCGTAATACGCCGTCTCAACAACAAACACAGAATACACCTCAAAAACCCAATAATACACCGCCTCAACAACAACCACATAATTCCATGCCCCCCAAAGCCAAGAAAGTTCGCGGTACAAAAAACAAGAAAAAATAAAAATGGCACACTAAAACAAGTATAAAGAGGATCCGATATGTGTTAGGTATCAGCTTTGTTCCTCTCATTTCTTGTTGACCCACCACCCCATCCTAATTTCCCCTATACCAATGACTACTACGTCCAAGTCTGTCGCGAGCGACGTCACCTTCCCTTGCGATGTTGACGTGAGCAAGATCACCTTTAGTGCTCCGAAGCAGCTAGACAACGGAGGTCGCAGTATCTTCATCAATTATAACAACCGGAACCTGATTGTACAGACGCCCATGATGTCTCTGCCGTTCGGTATCAGCGTGTGGCCCGGAGAGCGGGGGCTACCTGACAAGCACACATTGCAAATGTCCTTCGCTGGACGGGACACAAACCAGGGCGTCCAGGATTTTTTCGACATGCTGGAGCGCATTTCTGAGCACGTGATCGACAATGCATTGGAGAACTCTACCGCGTGGTTCAAGAAGAAGTACCCCTCTCGTGATGTGGTGGCCGACATGTTCACCCCATCGATCCGGTACAGCAAGGACAAAGATACCGGCGAGTTGTCGACGATGTACCCTCCCAACTTTAAGCTGAACCTCCCCTTCGTAGATGGCGATTTCCGGTTCCCTGTGTACGGAGGCGATCGCGAGCCTCTCGACCTCAATGAGATCCTCGGGAGCCCTAAGCGTGGCAAGGGTGCTCGCGTGTCCGCCATCATCCATCTTCAGTCGATCTGGTCCGTGGGACTGAACAAATCCTTCGGTGTCACGTGGAAGGTCTGCCAGCTGCGCATGATCATGCCTGCCAACCTCGACGGCTACGCGTTCATGCCCACCGATGATGACCTGTACCTCAACGAAAACAACGTCAAGAAGAAGAACTCTGATGATGATGAGGAGGAGGAGGAGGAGGAACAGAAAGAGGACAACGCCACGAAGAACGGAGACGAGATTCTGTTCATGTAAATGATATTGTACAAGCCAACCCAGACAAACTATGGGATTGGCTTATGATTAGCAAAAAACCCAACATAACGTGGGATATTATCGAAGCCAGCTCAGACAAACCGTGGGCTTGGAACTGGATCAGCAGAAACCCGAACATCACGTGGGAGATTGTCCAATAACCCATCAGGACACGTGTATCAGGACATGGTTTTCTTGACACTAATTTGTGTTTGTTGTTTCCCCCCCTTTCCTTGTAAATAAGTTCGTTTGTCATACTGTTTCTTCGAGTCTCCCCCCTCTTCATCCGAATCTTCACCATCGTCCCACTTTTGTTTGGTCCTTCTAGCGAGTTCCCACACCTCCTTTGACCCGAGTTTGAATTGGTCATGTGGCTCGGCCTTGTACCAAAAAACCTGGTCCTCAAGTTTGTTCGATTGCACATTGTTGTTGATCACAAGGCACTCGTAGTTCTCGGTGCACTGGTCCATGACTTGGCAAAACATGTCGAACGATGGGAACATGCCCGCGTAATTATCGTAGATACGTTTTCGGTTGGAGACGACGTTCTCACGAAGGATGAATACGTAGTCGATGTTCGTTCGAAGATTAGGGGGGATGCCCATCGGATGTTGCATCGTGATCATGAACATGATAGGGAGGTGACGACCGTTCATGAACAGATAGCGGATGCCCGTGTCGCTTGCCCACGTCTTGTCAAAAAGACAGTCGTCCAGAATCAAGAAAGCGCGCGTGTCTATATTGGATGAACCGTACACCTGTATTTGTTTGTCTACCTTCCGAGCTAACAACTTTTGTCGCTTTATCACTTTATCGATGATATCCGGAGAGAACTCGTCGTGGATAAACATGTGCGGAATCATGTTGCCGTAGAACTTGTTGGACTCCTCTGTAGGCGAAATGACGGTCCCGATAGGGATTGCTCGGTTGTGAAAGAGAATATCTCGCACTAGGAAGGACTTGCCGGTCTCTCTCTTTCCTATCAATACAATCACCTTGTCATGGCGGATATCCGTAATGTCGAACTTCTTCAATGGAAGCTGCATTCATGCGTTATATCTTATTTCTTTTTTTTTTCCGAATCCTCTTGCAACCGCACCACGCTTCATTTAAAATACAGTATAAATGTTTAAAAATACGTTGAACATGTTGCAACCTCATCAGAATGGACGACCTTAAATTCCGTGATGTGGAGAAGAAACGATTGAGGTACAAGTTTGTCCGCACACGCGATGAATTGCAGAGCATGACGTTCACGATTGCGTCCATGATGGTCCCCGATGAAGGTGTCGTTGCCGTTGTGGTGATCTGCAATCCCAAATCGGACCGGTACAACGTCACCATTACCAAGGCACTCAAGCTGTACGACATCGTGGGGTCCACGTTGACGGTCAGGCCTGGGATACGCCGAGCCGCCGTGTACACATCGCAAACGCTTGCGTTCAGTAGCTCACGCTCTCAATCGCAAATGGTAGTGAACGCAGGAGACTACGTCGTCCAGGAAACGGACGGTGTCGGATATTATATTGTGAATAAGGAGACGTTCGAAGACACGTACGAGTTCGTCCCAGACAACATCCTAACGATGCTGGCTGGTTTCGTGGCAAAAACATTATGCCTCAGAAACACTGACAATTCGAAAGTGGTGCCTAAAATGTGAGCGAGTGTAAAGCAAATAACTACAGAATTTATTAATAACAAAAATGTTGGACAAACAGGTCCGCAAGAGCTTCACGGTAATATGCGAGATGCTCGTCGACAGAGGGGAGACGTTACCCATTGAGGAGACCGCCCCGATCGCGCTCGACCTGCACGCCAGAGCCGTCACCCCATCATCGGGGGGCGTCTTCCACGTCGACCTTCCAGGAGACTGCGGCTACCGTGTCATCTACAGTCTCAATCAAACGTTCAAGCTCCCCGACGTGAGGAAACTCCTCGCCCCCCTCGAAAATAATGTAGGGAAGGACGCGGCAGTTGCCAGACGGAACGATGATGAAGATGAAGATGAGGATTTTGTGGGGGATATCGAAGAAGATGACGTCATTATGGAGGAAGGAGGAGACACCGAGAATGACAACAACGATATTAATGAAAAGGCGTTGTCCGAAGCGGACTCTTATACCACCAAGATGGGTGGTGGCGACAGTCAGAATCAGCATCAACAACGTGGTGGAGGCAACAACATTCGAGAGGTTATTTTGGTGACTCGCGAGAAGGTATTGAGCACAAGTCGGAGGGGTCTAGATGAGAGCATTCGTCGCCACGTGCAGTTTTTCTGTCTCTCCGAACTGCAGTTCAACATCTCTCGTCACGAGTTGGTGCCCCGCCACGAACCCATCCGCGACGAGAACGTGATTGAGCAACTCGTCGCACGATACCGAGTCAAGTCGAGGTACCACTTTCCGATTATCGCGTGCTCTGACCCGATGGCACGGTACCTAGATCTGCGTCCTGGCCATTTGGTTCGCATCGTGCGCTTCTCTCCGGATGTGGGCATGTACGCCCCCTACAGGTGCTGCGCCGTCGCTAACACGCACACGACTGCGCCGCCTGAGGAAACGTTGAAGAACTCTTGAAGATGAAAAAAAAAACGTTCCATTGTAAAGCAACCCTCGACATGCCAAATGGTGGAGTTAAACAAGACGATTCATGTGATGTATTATGCACTTGGATCGGACGAAATATAAATAGATCAAATGGAGGCAATAAAGCCATGTGTAAAAGCCTGCTTGATATCATGTCGTCTCTGTCCCTGCACAAATCCACAAGAAAACATAGAAAAATAAATACGTTCGCCTGCATGGGCGCCGTATTTCTTAGGTCAGAAGCGGTAGCCATGGATGCGAGGGCCAATGGTCAGAGCAAGATATCGTGCAATAACTTCGAAATAGACGTATCTGGTGCTTCTGATGTGGTCACCGTTTTGGAGTTTCTGTCCAAGGGAACCTCCCTGAACGTAAGAGCATTGGTGGGGCTTTGGCTGATTCACTTGTTGATTGAGAACGTCGTTGTACATATCAGCCCAGACCGTGTAGCGACCGCATTGCGTAGAACAGCATCGTCTTTAGCATCCTCCTCATCGTCATCATTTGCCAGGCATGTTATTGTAGCTCGGCGTGTGAACGAACACTTGAGGTGGTTTGATCAATTGGGTTCCGAACGCGTCATTATGCGTCCGAAATGGCTTGTGGGATGCGTATCTAAGCTTCCACGTGAGTTGGAAGAGGTTGCGGTGCGTGCGTTGACACTCGTAATGGCGATCGTCCTTGTTAATTCTAAAACTAAATGCCACCGCGACAACAACACATTATCACTTGAAATGCTTGTGTACGAAATAATCGGTTCTAAGTATCGCACTCTTCTCACTGGAGGGGCAGGTGATTCTGAAGAACATCATTCTATTTCCATTTTGATGCCCCCATTATTAAGCGTTTCATCTCAATTATCACGATCTCAATCAGGAATATCATCTCAATTATCACGATCTCAATCAGAGATATCGTATAAATCAGGTATGTCTTCGCAGTCTCGAATATCGCAATCATCTTCATTTGTAACCGAGTCTGCTGACGGTCGCCAGGTCGTTTTCACGGACATCGCTTCCCCTGCGAGCGTGGAAAATCTGTCCGCGTCTATCTTGAAGTACGTGCGACGCATAGCCTCTCGCTGGCCTGACAAAATTGATTCCACGAAGATAGAGATCGTTAATCATGAGAATGATGTATTCATCAAGTGTTGTTTCTATATTGCAACCCTAAAAGATTGCAAGACACTTGAGTTCTTTGTAACTGACAAATCCAAACACACATTGTTCCCACCAATGGCCTCCGTCATGTACGCGTACTACTACATCCAAGAAATCAGCAAGGCTGTGGGTACCAAAATATGGAACATTGTTACTAATAATTCCGGTAGTAACACACAACAACCAAGCAAGTCGGATACCATGGATAATGTTGCCACCGAATTCAACAATCGAATCAGGAAACTGATCGATGATATAGGCACCGATTTCAATGAAGGTGATCGTCCCAAAATTAACCTCGATGATCTAGTGAAGTCCGTTAACGAAATTGTTAAACAAACGAACGAAGACAGAACAGAATTAAGGACGGGTGATTTGAGTGCTGAAACTAATAAAACGCTTGAAGAGACACTTCCGTCCAGTATGAATATCGTCGTGGCAACGACACTATCTTCCCTTATACTCAATACAAAGATCACTGATGATTCGGATGATTTGCGCACAGCTATCGAAATGTTTGATAGAATCGTGCGCATGACAGGGCATGACATCTTCAACACCCCAAACGATAACTCAAACACCTTTTCACCGGTTACATCCACCACGAAAAACACAAACCGTCTCGTAACAAGAAGTAATTCAAATCACAATACTGATGTACCAGGTGTTCAAATTAACATAGCATCAACTGACAAAAACGCTAAATCGAATAAAACAATCCTAGTCCCGACTCAATTGACAATGAGAGGTATTAAACAGAAACCCCTTAATTCATCCCCAAAAGTATTAAAACTATCAAATGACAAAAATGTACCTAATTCATCCCAAGTTCAAAAGGTAATAAAATATCATACTAGTAGCGAAGAACTAAATTATGATGAAAAAATATTAGACAATCCAAAAAGTATTATAAACTTAATAAAAGATCAAAAAAAATATCCAATAGATGTACATGTTATATCTTCGAACTCATATACAAAAGAACAGTTAAAAATATCAAATGACACCAACCAACAAAACTCAAATACATCCACCAACCAACAAACCCAAAATAAATCCACCCCCAAAATACAACAACAAACTCGAAAAGAAGAAGTATTTAGTTTCGAAATAAACGAAAATACGAGGAAAGAAGACTTTATTGAGTTCTACGTTGAAAACGTTCCGTTTATAAATGGAAAAAGAAATTATAATGTTTTAAAATTTAAGAAAGGTAGCGAAGAACTAAATTATGATGAAAAAATATTAGACAATCCAAAAAGTATTCTAACATTAATAAAAGAACAAAATAAATATCCAATAGATGTACATGTTATCCGAACTCATCTACAAAAAGAACAGTTAAAAATATCAAATGACAAGATTACAACAGATTTTGTACATGGAAACCAAACAAATCAACTGAATTCATCCCAACAACCATCCAAAACCATCCACCACCCAACCCCCAAGGACATCCACACACCCAACCCCCAAGGACATCCACCCACCCAACGCCTAAGACCTCCACCACCCACCCAACGTCTAACTCCACCACCCACCCAACGCCTAAGACCTCCACCACCCACCCAACGCCTAAGACCTCCACCACCCACCCAACGCCTAAGACCTCCACCACCCACCCAACGTCTAAGACCTCCACCACCCACCCAACGCCTAAGACCTCCACCACCCCAAAACCATCCAAAGACATCCACCACCCAACCCC
>Ga0209390_10004143_pt1 | contig 22197 bp, 18 predicted proteins | sample BON01_FD_187212 | JGI IMG/M metagenome (GOLD analysis project Ga0209390, IMG submission 187212) | Freshwater microbial communities from Lake Bonney liftoff mats and glacier meltwater in Antarctica - BON-01 (SPAdes) (version 2) | ecosystem: Environmental > Aquatic > Freshwater > Ice > Glacier... | reverse complement strand
AGAAAGCGGATTCATAAATTTCTGAAAGCAAAATAGCGAAAACCACTCACCAGGCCTAGGACCTCTTTTAACCAAAGATTCGTACCATACTGCTTCCATTTCATTGCGTATCAGAGGTAAAATATCGAATTCAAAATTTATGGTACCATGTTTCTTTTTCAACAAGTTAATGGTGCTTGAATTGAAACTTTCAGGTTTCTCTGTAGCATTCGAGAAGTAGCTTGTCCTGGGGATCATGGGAAGCCCAGAACGAGAAAAAGCATAGATTTCCGAAGGTTCACAGCCACTTGGGGAGTAGCTCATGGAACCGTTTTCATCAATAAATTCTCCTCCCTTGCCTTCTGTCAAGGCCAGAATAGCATCAACAGCTGTCAATCCCAGACCGCTTACTGCAACTTTATCGTGATGAGATATAGATGCGAGCCAGTTTTGGGTTGGGTAGATGTGATCGATAAAGAAAGGATTCGATTCCAAATCAGGTGTGGAGGCTATTGGAAAAGAGTGCCCTGTAGTCAGAATTACACTTGAGTAACTCACCTCCGGATGAAACGCTACCTGATCTAATTCCAGTCTTACTCGTTGATCAGCGTCAATTCGACAGCCAGTTACTTCACAGTTGAATCCCACAACAGAGACGTTTGAAGGTAGATTTTCCAGTACAATTCGAAGTGTATCCTGAAGATACATGCCTACTAAGGCTCTTGAAGCAAAATCACCTTGATTGGGCAGATTCTCTGTAGCGTTATAATGTGCAATCCAATCCAAAAATCTGAGTTTTTGACTACTTCCCATCTCTTCCTCTTTCCAAGCGCTGATATGCTCAATGGAATAATTGATTAAGAAATATTCAGGTTGATCTGGACTATAATTGGGCCCGGCCGCAAAAAACCGATGTGAATTAAAAATGTGGATCAATGCCGGTTTATCGGATGCTATGTTTTCGAGCTGACTTACGAGACTGGCGAGGGCATACAAACCCTTCGGGCCAAAACCGACAATTCCCACTTGCATTCCATCCGAGGTTTGTTCATAATAATCCGAACAATTGCCTATCGAAAGATTTAAGGGTGGAGGTGTTACGATATTGGTGGTTTTCCAAACAAACATAGCTTAAAGGGTTTTCGTCATTTCTTCCTCAGTATTAGTTATTCCTGATACCCAATCTTCCGAATAAACGGTATCCAAGTATCGCTCTCCACGATCTGCAATGAAAAAAGCGAGTGATGACATCGGCGGGAGGCTTGGAAGGATTCTGCCAATTGCTGCTACAACGGCGCCCGTGGATCCACCTGCCAAAATCGCTTCCCGATCCATCAATTGTCTACAGCCATGTACACTTTCCAAGTCATTGACCAATACTGGTTCTTCAACCAGGGATCTATCCAAAAAATCAGATTTTCTACTGGCTCCCATGCCCGGGATCCTTCGCTTTGCAGTTTGACCGCCAAAAATAATGCTGCCAAACGCATCTACCGGAACTACTTTGGTATGCAGACTCTGCTTCTTCAATTCCCGCGTACAACTCATGATGGTACCACAGGTACTGGTAGCTAGAAATAAATAATCAATTGGAATCGGAGCTTGCTGGATCAGCTCAGCGATCGTCAGCTCGTGAGCTAGAAGGGTGTCGGAATTGGAATATTGATTAGTCCAAAAGCTATTCTGATGCTTACTCTCCAGCTCCGAAATATGTGCTAATCTGGCACCTAAATAGGTTCCGGATTCGTCCGCTGCAGTTACTTTGTGTATTTCTGCTCCATATATTCTGAGTAGTTTCTCGGTAGCTGCATTGATCAATGGATCCACCACCAGAATCAGTTGGAGTCCAAAATACTTGCAGATCTGGGCAAGACCCACGCCCATATTTCCAGAGGTAGACTCGATGATTACCGTATCGGAATCGATCTTTCCGGCTTTGAATGCTTGCTCTAGGATGGCAAATGAGGTTCGGTCTTTCAAGCTTCCACTGGGATTTAGGTATTCCAGCTTCGCAAAAATTGGGTTATCATATTCTGGAAATAGGCGGTCAAGTTGAACTAGAGGTGTACCGCCGATAGCAGATAAAATTCCTGATTTATTCATAGTTGACTTTCTTGCGAGGTTTGAAAAGCTTTTGGTTTTCTCCGCAGTCAAAAGAACAGTACAAACTCTTTTCCATTTGGGGTAATGAAGTGTTTCTTTCGGATTGAGACTCGAATTTTGTAGAACTTATGCATTTTCAAAGAATATAGACAAGCTTTTTTACGGCCTTAGCGTGTATTTTTTTAATAAAAGTGTCTTTTTTCGCTTTATTAGATGCTAGCTCAAAAATCATATTCCAAAATTTACTGTTGGCCTCACATATTTTTTACTGCCAAATTTTGAGAAAAAAAGACCCCGTTTGAAGTGTATTGGCCCCGCTTGTTTACTTTTGAATCCAAGTTAATCAACCAAGAATTATAGCTAGGAATGGGTCTCAGAGGTATCCAAACTTATAGAAAAATGATTGGTGGCTAGAAGTCGCGACCCCGGCGTGGGTAGAAGGCTAGGTGCATTCTTGTGGTAAGTCGGAAGGATAGCTAAAAAGTATAATCCTGCTGGGATCGGTACAGCGATGAGTTTTGCCATGGATTAGCAATCTAAGAACCCCCCGGGATCGGGATTCCAAATCCTCTGATTACTTGCACTGACCAATTGCACTGACCTTTTCGAAATATGTTCTACTGAGTTGAGATGATTGAAATTAAATTTGGATGCTGTAGTAATTGGTAATATTTAAGTTGAAATCTTACCAATATTTTAATTCAGAAACGATTGCGCAACCTTCGTATTATTCCAAATTATTCAAGAAAAACGATTTCTATTTTCAAGGGAAATTACAAGTAATAGATGATCAAGCGATCTTAAAATAATCAACTCTACAGCTCATATTTCTGTTCTCGCAACTCAATTCCAAAGGAATAATTCTCTTTTTCTTCGGTCATCCTGAAGCCGTATTTTTGGTAGAGACCCGCTGCATCTGTCAACTGATGTGTGGTCCAGAGATAGCACGAAGTAAAATTTTGGGCTTTGTAATGGGACATAAACAGATCCATCAATTTGCTCCCAAGCCCGATTCCACGATATTCCGGATAGATGAAAAAGTAGCGCAGTTGAGCCGCGTCGCCTCTGTCCAGCAACATGATAAATCCCACCCGGTTGAGATTGTGCTCGCAGATCCACAGCGCATTCCGATTAGGCGCGAGCATCTGCCAATATTCTGCGATGCTGGTGGCAACGTATTTTTCAAACTCCAATCCAAACTGGAAATCCAAGTCATACAATTCCCCGTGACTTTGGATGATCCAGCCCAGATCTCCGGGTTTGAGTTCAGTCCGGATGCTGATTAAGTTGAGGTTAGGTTTGTTTTTTTCTTTGGATAATAGTTGAAGTACTTCACCGATAGATTTGGTCAACCGGTATTTTTCAAAGGGAGAATACTCACTGAGCAAATGTTTGTAAAAATCATTTGAACCCTTATCCATTTGGTCAAACAGTGCTATTCCGTCTTCTGATAAAGCTAAAAATGATGATCGCTTATCTGCTGGATTGGTACTTAAAAAGATGAATCCTGATTTTTTTAGATTCTTCAGGATTTTGCTCAGATAGCCTTTATCCAGGGATAGCCTTTGGCAAAGTTCGAATGCGGTCAACTGCGATGAGTTGGCTATTTCATAGATGACTCGGGATTCGGTGAGCGAAAGTGGACTGTTGAAAATCTGATTATTCAGCAGACCCAAAACGGTCGTATAGGTTTGGCTGAATTTGCGAAGAATAGGAATAGGATTCATAGCTTGACTTTAGCTCAATCAAGCTATGAATTCTGGTTGTTTTTGTCAACTAGCTTGAAGGTTTTAATTTAGCGGTTCAGTCAATACTGACATGATCGCATAGATTCCTTCTTTATAATTGCCCAGACGAAGATTTTCATTTGGACTGTGCTGATTGTTGTCAGCATTCACAGTGGGAATAGTGACCGCAGGTATTCCCAGCGCATCGACAAAAGGTGAAATCGGAATAGATCCACCCGAAATTCGAATCTGAACAGGATCTTTTCCATATGCTCGATTCATCACTTTTCGTAGCCAAGCTCCGGCATCAGAGTCCATTGATGTCCTGAAAGCTTGATAGGAAATGAGCTTTGTCATTTTCACGATTTTAGGATAGTTCATTCGCTCTTCATCGCTTGGATCATGATCCAAAACAGTGAATCCCTGTCCTTGTATATGCTTTTCAATTAAGGCAAAAAGACGATTTGGATCAGACTCTGGAACCAATCGAATGTCTAATTCAGCTAAAGCTATATCAGGAACTATCGTTCTCGCTTCAGGTCCCACCCATCCCGAACGCATTCCTTTGATATTTAAAGAGGGGTATTGAATACTCTCCTGGTAGGTTTGCCCAACCTGGTCTGTTCTGCCCAGTCCGAGTCGTGTATTAATTGCTGCTTCATCGTCTGGAACAGCCGCAAATATTGCTTTCTCTAAATCACTGAATTCGATTCCATCGTAATAACCCGGAATAATCACCCGTCCTTCTCCATCTTTCATGGAAGCAAGTAATTGGGCTAGAAGAAATCCGGGATTTGGGGCATAGTTGCCATAGTGTCCGCTATGCTGCGGAAGTTTCGGACCATAGGTGGTAAGGGTTATTTCACTGATACCTCTGGCACCATAGCTCAGTGTGGGTTCATTGCTGGTGTGTCTTGGGCCGTCCATAATAAGCATAAGATCAGCTACTAGCTTATCTTTATAGTCAATTACTGCTTTTGGTAAAAGTGGTGATCCTTGTTCTTCTTCAAAATCGAGGATGACTTTCACATTATAATTAGGCGATATCCCGACCTCCGCCAGAGCATCCCAACCAGTCAGAAACATGGCAATGGGTCCCTTGTCATCTGAACTGGATCGAGCATAGATTCGCCAATCTGGATTGTATTCGCCTTTCAACTTCTCCATCGGAATGATCTCCCATTCTCCTTTGGTATTTTGCGTCTTCAGAACTGAAATATATGGGTCCGGCTGAAACCATTTGCTCCGATCAACTGCCTGCCCATCCACATGAAAGTAGAAAAGTGCAGTTTTGGTAGCTCCAGGCTGCTTTTTTTCTACGAGCAGAAGTGGAATGCCAGCTGTTTTTAATCGTTCTGTAGAAAAGCCACGCTGATCAAATTGATTTTCACACCAAGCAATATTGACTTCAATCTGTTCTGGATAGAAGGCGTCATTGGGCATACTTACAAGGTCTGTTAAGATTGAAAGCCCATGTTGCCAGCTCTTTTCGGTGAGTTCTTCGATTTTTGCCTGATTAGGTTGCTGCGCAAAAGCATCGAAACAGAGCACTGAAAGGAGGAGAAAAGTTAATTTCTTCATTTTGAATTTGGATGATAATAAGGTTTGAATTTTAAGTAAGTGAAAAGATAACAAGAATTAAAAGAGTCAAATTTTTTTTGAGTTATCCTGTATTCTCCAGAAGCAGTACAGCATCCATTCTATGTTGGCTAGGCCCTTCGATTTTCCCTTCAAGTTATTCTCAAAATCTTGCCTGCTAAAAGTAGATCAAAGGATTGATTTCATAGCAATTTTCGATAGAATCAATCGCCGGACAATCCGGTAAAGCCTGAATTTAGATTCATTGTACCTAATCATCAATAGGCCCGACGATACCGCTATCATTATTTGTTTTCCGATTCTGTCTATAATGACCTGGCATACTACACCATTGATGGGTTGGGCGAGCTGACCAGCTAATTCTTTCAGCATTTCTGATAGGTTAGCTATTAGCTGCAGTATCAATTTCATTCATTTCTTCCCAAATCAATCCTATACAAATAATCGCTTTGGCAGAAGATAAGGTCCTCCACATTGGCCAGCCAGTTGTATATTCTTCGAAATAAGTATTCACCAGAAATCAACTGGATTGGGCTATTCATCAGAGACTTCTGGGAGTGAAGACTACCTGGTACCAAATCCGCTAGACCACAAGCAGATTGCTATGCAGTTTCATCCAGCGACAGTGTAGATTTTTCAATCCAAAGTCCTCTTTGTTTTTTCTCCGAATCGCTCAATAAATTCCCTTTTGAAGAAATCACATACTTGTAAAGACCGGTTTCGATCGTGTCTAGGATAAGAGGTCTCTTCTTGAATTTCTTATTTGACGAGCAGCCAAGTCAATCCATTTGCAGGGATTTCCACCGAAATTGTTGCTTGATAGTTGCGATTAATCGAGTACGTTTTAGCGGGTGAATTTTCCTGACGAATCACAGCCTCATCTTTCAATCCTGTATAATATAATGGTAATGTTATTTCTTCAATTACCTTTTCAGAAGTTGGATTGAAAAGCATCACCAATCCTTTTTCATTTCCCGCAGGGTCGATATGCATCCAACCATCCCAGTTTCTACCATCTGCACGCCTCAGTCTAATGATGTCCGCATTCAGGATGTCTCGGTAGTTCTTGTACCAATTGATTACTTCAGTCACCATGATCTTGGTTTCTTCTGTATCATATAGTCTTGGTCCACGGTAGCAAGCTTGAATACCAGCCCCGTAATATTGCATCATCAACTGTCGGTAATCCTCAAGATGCTCATTTAAGGGTTCCAGTACAGCTTCTGGACCTCCGCCGTGATAGGCAGTAAGTGGTACAAAGCCCCAACCCATGGAAGGAGTTTTTTCCCAGGTTGCATCATAGATATTCTGTCGATTCAGAATTTTTTGCCGTTCTCTTGGCAAGGCAAAATTAACTTCTCGATAGCCCATGGCTATTTTATGAGTGCCATCAAGAAAATACCAATCTGGCGCATTGATATAAATTCCTTCTCCATTCATCCAGTGATAAAGTTCTTTTTGAAGTTGGAATTGCGTCCATTGCGAATCTGCCAAGCCTTTGTGACCTGGGTGAGCAGTGGAGGCACAGACATCGCCAGGGTAAGGGCCATCATTTTCGAAGATGTCAAAATCTGTCTGGCTGAAAAAGTTCTTAAGTTTTCTCAAATAGTCCAATCCCCATTCGCTTCCTAAGCAAGGTGCATTTCCAAAAAAAGCTCCTCCGGGCTTGCCTGTCAATGGACTGATGACATCAGTTTCTGGACTGATAGTCCGGGAGGAAAAAAGTGAGTAGCCTCCGATTTTTATTCCTCGTTCATGGGCATATTGAGCAAGAGTTTTCCATCGCCCAATATTTAGTGCAGTGCTGTCTTCCATGTTGATGTGACTTCCAAAACTCAGGATCAAGGCCTCATATCCTGTCGCCACACATTGATCAATTGCGGTCTTTACCGCTTCATCATTTTTACTGACTAGGTGCATGAAAATTGGATTTTGCATCGCCCACGGAGTCAAGGCACGATACATTTTTCTTCGAGCAAGCCCATTTCTTTCCCGATCATAGCTGTCCAGTACCAGTTCATAGGTCCGAATAGATTGAAAACCTCCCCCGGGAGACAAGTCAATTCCAACACCTTGCGCAGGGTAAACTTCCAAAATACTTGGCGTGGTCAGATTATAGTTGACTTGTGAAGTGTAAGTCGAGTCAGCTTTCCAATGCGTTGCCTGATCAGAGATCTCGGCATGCATGCTATTATTGAAAGCGAAATTATTTTCCACATAGAGTTGATGTGGTTTCTTCATTTGACTGGTACTTCCGACCACAGCAGACTCTTCTTCCACCATTCCAAGAACCTCATGAACCACCTGATCGATTTGATAGACCTCTTTTCCGGTATTTTCTAGCGTTAGACTTTTTCCGATCAAGGGGAGATCGTCGTAGAGCTCGTAATGAATTTTTAAAATTAATCCCTCCAAATCAGGATGTAGGTAGTGAAATGAGATTTTCTTCCCTCCGGAAGCTTTTTTTGCACTTGTCCAAAACTGGATTTTGGAGGGGAACTGAGGTTGTATCTCTGATACGGCAAAGGATTGATACTGAAAATTGGATTTGGGATTTTCCACTTCAGCTAGCCATTCGTCCTTGAAATAGCCTTTTTCTTTGACAGGCAGGGTTCCTCCAACCTCGTAGATTTTGCCATTTAAGGTGATTCGGGCCTCGGGCATGATCGTACGAAGCAGTTGCGAGCCATTCATCAGATTACTGAAGTCGTAGCAAACCACATTGTCAGCAATGGAAAAAGTACGCTGAATCAATCCGTTTTTAAGTCGGATTTTACTTGGTGAAATCTCCTGAATCTCAGCAGGCCTTTTTTTCTGATCCACCAGCCAGTCTTCTGAATTATTTTGACCAAAGCTGGAGATACTGAGTAAGCAAAAAACGAGAACGGAAAAGTGGGCTGATTTTATAAATTTCATAGTCGTTACAAGTTTGCCAATCCTATTCTTGGAAGAGCTTCGTTAGACAGTAAGCTACAAAAAATACCTTTAATTTTTTCAGATTATCAAGGAGCCATTAGCGTATTTACTAAAAGGTGCTGCATTTACGCTTTTTGAACTGCCTGTGAACTACTGCTTAGCAGTCTCGGTAATTTCTTTTCCATTCAAGACAAAGTTTTCATAGCCCTTCAACGTCACGTTGACCATGGAGTCGCCCACTTCTGCGAGCGTATTGAAGCTATTGGGAAAAAGCATTCTTCCAATCGGATAGATCCATCCAAAGTATTTGTAATAAGAAAGGACGTGCAGTGAGTTTTCAGCGATGGGCTTTATTAGGCCGGGACGATAGGCAAATACCCGTTTAAATGGCAGCTCTCGTAAGTCATTCTCAGTTTTGCCTTTTATTCTAGCCCAATGTGAACTTCCTTTTTCAGTCCCGTCTGTCCCTTGGCCTGATAGATACGTGAAGGTCATTTTTGGATTTAGCTTTGCCAAAGTTTGGGCAAAAGCTATAGTTAAATCATAAGTAATCCGCTCGTATTCTGCTTCAGAGATCCCAACGGAAGAGATTCCTGAGCAGAAATAACAGGCATCGTATCCCGTCAATTGATTTGCTAACGAGCTCAAATCTGAAAAATCTGAATGGATTAATTCCTCGAGTTTTGGATGAGAATGACCATTTGGTTTTCGGCTGATCGCAAGAACTTTTCCCACTTGGGGATTTTGTAAACACTGAAGCAGGACGCCCTCGCCGACCATTCCTGTCGTGCCTGTAATGATGATCTTCATTCCCATTTTTGTATAATTTTTATTATTTCAGCTTAACAAGCGGATAGTTCAATCCATTGACTTCATTACGGATCACCGTGTATTTATCCAAACTTCGAAATAGCTCCGTAAGATTGCGGTAGCCATAAGATCTTGGGTCAAAACTCGGATCAATTTTACGAAGGGAAGCTCCGATTTTCGCGATATGGATTTCTTCCTCCTCGTCTGAGGCGATTTCAAAAGCTTTGTCAATAACTCCCAAATCTAAGCTTGGTGATTCTTTGAAAAGATCTTCATTACTTACTTCTTCTGATTTTGTGCTGGGCTTTTTCGATGCAGGCTTACCGAGTTTTTCAGTCGTTTTGGTTCGTTTTTCTTCTTGTGACTCCGAAATCAAGTTCTCCGCAAACGTGAAAATCTCACAAGACTGTACAAAAGCTTTTGGAGTTAATCTTCTACCGATGCCCATTACAAACATTCCTTCTTCGCGAATTCGCTTTGCCAAACCGGTATAATCGGAGTCACTGGATACTATGCAAAACCCATCCACACTATCACTGTGCAAAATATCCATCGCATCGATGATCAATGAACTGTCAGTGGAGTTCTTACCTGTGGTATAGGAGAATTTCTGAATGGGGTTAAAGGAATATTGGTTGATGACTTCTTTCCAGCTATTCATATGTGGTGTGGTCCAATCCCCATAGATTCTTCGAATTGTAGCTTTTCCGTGTTTGGATACCTCCTCTAAAATCTCTTTGATAAGCTTAGCTTGGGCATTGTCTCCATCAATCAAGACGGCTATGTTGAATTTGTTCTCTTTCATTTTTAATGCTTTTTGATACCTCAATTTAATTAATTTAAAACTTTCAGCCTTCGAACCACTTCCAATGGTCCTTTTTATTTCAATGTTTGACTGGGTTCTAGGGATTCTTTCCGAACTTTAGATTTCTAATTCAATTTCAATTTTGACAAATAAAGTTCTTTTCATCACTCCTCCGCTTACGCAACTCAATACACCTTATCCTGCGACAGCGTATTTGAAAGGTTATTTAAATACGTTAAAGGTGTCTTCCAATCAGGTCGATTTAGGTATAGAGATGATTTTGAAGTTATTCTCCAAAAAAGGCCTTCAAAGTGTCTTTGAAATAGCCTCTGAGGAGCTGGATCAGCTGTCGGAAAATTCTGCAAGGATCTATCGACTTCGTAAAAAATACCTACAAACGATCGATCCTGTAATTGCTTTTCTTCAGGATAAAAATCCTACACTGGCCTACCACATTTCAGAAGGAGACTATCTGCCGGAAGCAAGCCGCTTTGAGCAGCTGGAAGATCTAGAATGGGCATTTGGGACTTTGGGAATTCGAGACAAATCACGCTACTACGCCACACTTTACTTGGAGGATTTGGGAGATTTGATCAAAGAAGCAGTTGATCCTAATTTTGGTTTTAGTCGCTATGCCGAGCGTCTGGGTTTATCTGCTAGCACTTTTGATGAGATGGAGCTTGCCTTACAGAGTTCAGCCGGAATGATCGATGAGATTATGTTCGAGTTATTGGAAGAGAAAATCCGAATTTATGAGCCCAATTCTGTAGCCTTCTCGGTCCCTTTCCCAGGTAATCTTTACGGCGCATTCCGATGTGGCCAATACTTAAAAAAGCATTATCCAGAGATTAAGATCTGGATGGGTGGAGGCTACCCAAATACTGAACTGCGATCGCTGAAAGAGCCTCGGGTTTTTGATTATGTGGATTACATTGTTTTGGATGATGGTGAAGCTCCAGTGCGATTACTTTTAGAGCATTTAGAGGGCAAAAGACCAATTAATGAATTGAAGCGGACTTTTATTCGGATAGATTCAGAAGTGAAGTTTTTGAATAATTCTGCCGTCAAAGACATTTCGCAACGAGATACCGGAACTCCTGATTACTCCGATTTAAGGCTTAGGGATTATCTATCAGTGATCGAAATAGCCAACCCTATGCACCGACTTTGGTCGGATGGTCGATGGAATAAGCTCACACTAGCCCATGGCTGCTATTGGGGTAAATGTACTTTTTGTGATATTTCATTGGATTACATCGGTAGATATGAGCCAATCAATGCGGAGATTCTCTGTGATCGGATTGAAGAAATCATGACACAAACAGGCCAAAACGGGTTTCATTTTGTAGATGAAGCTGCTCCTCCGGCGTTAATGCGGGATTTGGCAATTGAAATTTTACGAAGAGGATTGACCGTAGTTTGGTGGACAAATATTCGGTTTGAAAGCAGCTTTACGGCAGAGCTTTGTCGACTGCTTCGAGCCTCAGGTTGCATTGCGGTATCCGGTGGCTTGGAAGTGGCGTCTGATCGGCTTTTAGAGCTGATCAAGAAAGGAGTAACTGTAGGTCAGGTGGCTCGAGTGACCAACCATTTTACCCAATCAGGTATCATGGTTCATGCTTACTTAATGTATGGATTCCCTACGCAGACGACTCAAGAGACCATAGATTCGCTGGAAATGGTGCGACAACTATTTGAAACTGGTGTGTTGCAATCTGGTTTTTGGCATCGATTTGCGATGACAGTTCATAGTCCTGTTGGCATCGATCCAAAAGATTTTGCAGTAAAAACTATCGGTACCAAAGGAAGCTTTGCCAATAATGAAATCGAACATGAAGATCCTACAGGTGGAGCTCATGAGTTATATGGTGAGGGGCTTCGCAAGTCATTGTTCAATTACATGCACGGGATAGGATTTGATATTCCCCTCAAAGAATGGTTTGATTCCAAAGTGCCGAACACCTCGGTGGTTAAAGATTATATTCTAAAGGAATTAGAGAAAGAAGAACCCATATCCTACAAGGATCAAAAGCGGATCATCTGGATAGGAGAGGAGCCTGAACTATTGGAAGGTGAAAATGAAGGTTTTTCGGATTTGATCTTTTCTGGAAAAAAAGAAGATTTTTCGATGGAGCTCCCAACTGAGTTTGCAGCATGGGTTTTGAAACTACTTCAAGAAGTTTCTTATCAGGAGAAATTAAAGACAGTAAAAACCATCCGAACGTCGTATGAGACTGATTTAGGCGAATTTGAAGAATTGCTGGAGTCCGAAGTTTGGGAGATTCTTTTGGAACAGGGCTTGCTGATTCTTTGATCTTTTTTAACCGCAAAGATTGCAAAGGTTAAGCAAAGAGCGCAAAGGTGTTTTTTGACCGCAAATGGTTGCAAAAGTGACTCAAAGAACACAGAGCGTATTTTCTCCCTTTTAAATCGATTTAAAATCATCATGCGTCTTGTAGCGGTGAAATACTGATATTCAAAGGTTTAGTTAAATTCCAGGGTTTTGGGGTAAAAGAGGTCAATCCGAAAAATTAGGTTCTCCTAAAACACATTGATGGTGATTTTTAGGTTTTCGCAAACCTATTTACTCGTGATAAATGACGCGTAGACGACAAGAAAATTATTGAATTTTGTTCCCTTGGTAGAGCTTGATTCAATTTTTAAATATTCCTATTAAGATAATCCAGCCTTTGTTTGGCTAGCATTAATTCTGTCTGCAGCGATTCTGCTTTCCCGAGCAGATTAAAAATTACATCAATCCCTTCTAGATCGATATCCAATTCTTTTTGTAGCCTGAGAAATTTCTCTAAGTCAGTAACCTCCGCTTCGGGGACGTAGACTTCTTCATTTTCCCGAACCAAAATGATCAACCCTATCTCTTCGAGCGATTCAAAAAAAGACGCCTCGAGTTCGTAGTGGGTACATAAGGTTTGAACCAAGACTAATTTTTGATCTTCCATTTCATCTCAGCGCTTTAAGTTCTTTGAATAATTTCTTCTCGTTCTCCGTTAGATTTTTGGGAAGTTTGATTGAATAGGTAAGAATCAAATCTCCGAATTCTCCTTTCTTTTTATAGATCGGAAATCCTTTCCCTTTCAGCTTCACCTTTGTGTCATTTTGAGTTTCAGGAGCGATTTTCAGTTTTACTTTGCTGTCAAAAGTATCTGTCAGCAAATCTCCTCCTAGTATCGCAGTGTATAAGTCCAGCTCAATATTTTTATGAAGGTTATTTCCCATTCGGTGAAAACTGGTATCGTTCTTCAATTGGATTTTGATGTAAAGGTCGCCATTTGGTCCTCCATTAGCTCCCAGGTTGCCTTTCCCTGAGATCTTGATTGTCTGTTCATTCGCTATGCCGGCGCCTATGGTGACTCGGATTTTATTACCACCTACATCTAATACTTGGGGAAAGTCTTCATAGACATCCTTTAAGTTTAAATGTAACTCTGCATTGAGATCTTGGCCTTTGTATTTTACGCTTCTGCCCCCTTGGCGAAAGCCTGATCCGCCGCCGCCGAACATTGATTCAAAGTATTCTGAAAAGTCGCCATCAGCGAAGCCTTGACCTGAGGATCCTTGCGATCTGCCACCTTGGCCTTGAGTACTTCTTCGTTGCCGCTGCTGGCGCTCGTATTCTTCCCCATGCTTCCAGTCCTTACCATAGCTATCATACTTGGCACGGTGATCCAGATTGCTCAGGACTTCGTTAGCCTCGTTGATTTCCTTGAACTTGCGCTCAGATTCCTTGTCATCCGGATTGACATCAGGGTGATATTTCCGAGCTAACTTTCGATATGCTTTTTTGATTTCTTCAGAGCTGGCTGTTTTTGCCAGTCCCAGAGATTTGTAATAGTCAATAAAATCCATTGAAGGTTTTTCTATTTAAATTGAGATAAACTATGAAAAAGGGATTTCTATCCTTTTAACTTTTCGTTGAAGAATTTAATGGTCCGCTCCCAAGATAAATTTGCGGCAGCTTCATCGTATCGTGAAGTGGTATTGTTATGAAAACCATGATTAGTCTCAGGGTAAAAATAAGCAGTATTTTCGACTCCATTAGCTTTAAGCGCTGCTTGATAGGCTGGCCATCCGGCATTCACCCGCTCGTCCAAACTGGCATATTGTAACATAAGAGGGACTTTGATTTTAGCAGCTTCATCGGCTGTGGGCTGACCTCCATAATAAGGCACAGAAGCTCCCAATTCAGGAAGTCGTACGGCCATCATATTGGAAATCCAACCTCCAAAGCAAAACCCAACTACTCCTATGTCTCCTGTGCAATCAGGATGATTTTTCAAATATTCATAGGCGGCAATAAAGTCTTCGAGCATTTCATCCCGATCTCGTTTGGCTTGCATGGCTCTGCCAGCATCGTCATTTCCCGGATATCCACCCAATGGTGTCAAAGCATCTGGAGCAATGGAAATAAAACCTGCTACCGCCGCTCTTCTTCCAACATCTTCGATATAGGGATTTAGTCCACGGTTTTCATGTACCACAACAATCCCAGGTACTTTCCCTTTTTTATCGGCAGGAATTGAAAGCAGGCCTTTGATTTCCCCACCACCTTTCGGAGAATTGTACATTACATAGTCGGAACTCAATCGCTCGTCATTCTTTGAGATAGTTCTTGTGCCAATATAATCAGGTATCATCGCGCTTATCAGCGAAGCTACAGTAATGCCACCAACGGCATAGATGGAAAGCTTTTCCACAAAAGTCCTGCGGTCAATTTGATTGTGTACGTATGCATCATAGAGGTCAAAAACCTCCTGACTGATTTTATCTTTTTCAAGGTTACTCATGATTTGATCGGGTTAATTCTATCGGACAAAAAAATCCAAAATTCAATTTATTTAAAATGAATGGGAAAAATTCTAACTTTTTGAAGTTTGGGATAAAAACCAGATGAAATCAGAGGTTACGGGATTACTGGGAGATGTAATGCTTCTAATAATTATTTCGAACTTTCAAAAGGCTATTCTTAGTGATCTCAAGTTGAAAGATTTCATTTTTAGAGAAATAATTCTTTAACTTAAATTCGAAATAATCCCGATATGGAAGGAGAGGTAATCAAAGTGAAAAAAGAAAAAACTGATCGCGAGCGTCAGACATTTTTTAGAGTGACTTTTAAAAATAACTGTAATCTGCTTCAGATTGCTGACAATAAGGCGAATATCATCATCAGTATTAACGCTTTGGTGATTTCCTCCACCATTGCTATCATTGGTTATGGATCTATTTCACATGGTTTGGATATCAAGAACCCATTAACCTTGGTGCCTATTCTACTTTTACTCTTTACTTGTCTGACTTCCACAATTCTGGCTGTGCAAGCTGCGAAGCCTAAGATTATGGGCAAAACCCCACCGTCTGCTGAGAAACCAAAATCGAGTATGCTTTTTTTTGGAGAGACTTCCACTTATACTTTAGATGAATATCTAGTGGAAATCGAGCGTATCCTTCCTTCAAAAGCGGAAATTCACGAGCACATGGGAATTTCACTTTACTACCAGGGGAAGGTTCTAAATAAGAAATATGGCTTGCTCAGACATGCCTACAACGTCTTTATTTTGGGATTAGTAATCGGTATTTTAACCTTTTTGATGTTTGTGATCGTAGGCAGCAGCTGATCTTAATCGAGTTGAATAACCCTAGTTATTTTTAAGATTTGAAACTGGATTCACCTGTGTTGCCCTTAGCGTTTGTAATCCTGTGCTGATCAATAGAATCAAAATCATAACGAAAGCAGGAATCAGAAAATAGCCGAAGTGCGGACTGATCTTATAAGGGAATTCACTCAGCCAATTATTCATCCAAACGTATCCGATTGACCAAGCAATCAATACCGCTGCGAGCGTTATTTTTAAATAATCAGAATAGATCAATAGTACTAATGAGCCAGAAGAACTTCCAAAAACCTTTCGGATGCTGAGTTCTTTTAATTTTTTGGACATCAAAAAAGTAGTCAAACCAATCATTCCAATGGCAGCGATGACAACTGCTATAAGTGCAAACGCTGAGTAAGCTTGTGTTAATTCGTATTCAGATCGATAGAGTTGATCAATTTGATCGTCCAGAAAGCTGAATTCAAGAGGGTAGCCCGGATAAAGCTCAGGCCACTTCTTTTCAAGTAAAGCAATTCCATCTTCGATTTCAGCAGCTTTCAATTTTACTGAGACAAACCGAAACGAGGGAGCAAAACCGTAAAGGATTAGCGGATCAACTCCGGTATGCAAGGTCGTAAAGTTGAAATCATCCATTATCCCGACTATTCGTCCACTCACTTTACCGTTCACTTCCATACCAATAGGTTCCTTCAAACCAAACTGGCGAACGGCAGCTTCATTGATCAGGATTTCTGGTATTGAATCCTTAGGGTTCAGCTCAATCGGTCTACCGGCGGTTAGTGGGATCTCGTAAAGCTCGAGGAAGTTTTCATCTGCCAAAAAAGTTGAAATCGAAGTTTCTCCCGTTTCAGTTCCCACAAATGAATAGGTATAGGTAAGTGAGGTGGTATTTCCCGGTGTACTCGAAGAAAAGCTAACATGACTGATCTGAGGGAGTTGATTTAATTGGGCGGAGACTGTCTCGTGCCGTTGATTTTGACTTCGATCTTTGACAGGTATGATGAGCACCTGATCGCTATCAAATCCCATTCGTTGATTTTTCAGAAATTCAAATTGGCTGGAAACGATCCCCGTAGCAATTAACAGGAAAATAGAAATTGCAAATTGGAAAGCGATCAACGCATTCCGAATTGCTCCTAATGCCAGCGAACTCCCTGACTGCTTCATAGCTCTTATTCCGGCCTGAACAGCTTGCCAGGAGGGTAAAATGCTGGCAACGATTGCAATGACTAAGGTGAAAATGAATGTTGGAAAAATCAGCCAGGTGTTAGAAAGAAATTGGAGCGTCTTACCAGTTACTTGATTGAAATAAGGTATTGCGATGAGGGCGAAGAGAAATCCAAACACCAAAGCAATGAGACAAATTACCAGCGTCTCCAAGAAAAAGTATCCAACTAGATTGAGGTTGCTCGCTCCAAGAATTTTTTGGATCGAGATTTCTTTTTCTCGTGCTGCTTGAGTGGCTGTGGATAAATTGATGAAATTAGCACAGGCCATCAGGAGGATAAATAGGGCGATTGTGCCAAGAATGAAAGCGTATCGCTCATCGCTTGGAGGACTGATTTCATCCTTCCGATTTGAATTCAAATGAATGGATTTGAGCGGTTGAAGGAAAAGCGATTCCTTTTCTTGAACCCATTCCGGAGCATGATTTTTTAGGATTAGAGGCAATTTCAATTCAACTGATTTTGGATCAGCATTTTTCTCAAGAAGGGCATAGGTGTAGTGATCAAATTGACCCCAGTTTGAGAGTCGTGCCTCTCCGATCAAGTCTTCCAATGAAGAAAAAGTAATAAATGCTTCTGCTACAAAATGCGAATTGCCGTGCATTTCAGCCATCAGTCCAGTGATCGTCAACTCGACTTCATTATTGAAAAGCAATGATTTCCCGATAGGATCGCCTGTGGGAAAATATCGCTTTGCCATCTCCTCGGTAAGGATAATGGAGTTTTTTACTGAAAGTGCCTCCGCGGGATCTCCCCTCAGTAGCGGAATATCAAATATTCGAAATAGACTACTGTCAGCAAAATAAACTGCTTCTTCATAAAAAACTCGATCCTCATAGCCAGGTAAGTCTGTTCCAGGATTTTTCCGAAGTCGCATCACCTCTTTGATTTCAGGAAATGTACCCATTAGGTTTTTGCCGATTGGAGCGCTAGTCTTTGCCCAATTAGTGAGGGTGCCATCACTAGTGAAGTCTAAGACCACTCGATAAATCTCGTCGGAATTAGAATGATAGGCATCAAAGCCGTATTCATCGTAGATGTACATCGAAACCACTAAAAAACTCGCAAATCCAACTGCTAGTCCAAAGCAATTAATTAATGTAAATCGGAGGTTTTTCTTGAAAAGGGTTCGAAAACTGAGTTGTAGAAATGATTGCAACATGGCCAAACTGGCGATTTCCAGTGAACTGAATTTAGTGTCCCCGAAGTTACAATTCCGTTTTTAAGATCAAAACTTGAGAAAGTTTGCTGAATCATTTAGGGGATGCAATCTGAAGAATCACATTCCCGATCTTTTGCCCAGTTTCCACCTAGCTATAAGCCTCAACGACTTAATTAAACTTGTACACCCGATCGATTAATGGATTGAAGTGCCCTTCTTCATCGTGTGTTTTCAAGAATTTGAAGTCTTCCTGAGTGAAAGAAGGGATTGGGAAAAGCAGCTTTAGCCCTGAGGTGAATTTATGTTTGATTGCTAAAAAAATATTTTCTAATCCAGGTCCCAGTTCAGTAGAAATATACACTCCGTTTTCTTTTAACAAAGACCTACAGATTGAAAATCGACTTTTACCAACTGCATCAAAAACAAACTTATAGCGTTCATCTATTTGGCTGAAATCTTGGGTTTGATAGTCAATCACCCGATCTGCTCCTAGATTTTTCACAACTTCAAAATAAGCACCAAGACATACCGCAGTGATTTTGGCTCCCATTGCTTTGATGAGTTGAATAGCTGCAGAGCCTATCGCTCCTGTTCTGCCAATAACCAGTACACGGTGGCTGGAATCTACTTTTGCAGCGCGAATATTCCCTAAGGCATAATAGGATCCTTCACTTAAAGCGGCGGCAGTTTCAAAGTCTAGACCAGCTGGACTATGCGCTGATCCCTCGTTTTTATTGATTACCTTAAACTCCCCATGCCCTCCAAAACCTTCGTCGTCGAATCCAAAAACTCGATCACGTACTTTGAATTTTCGTACTTCGGTTCCGGTTTCGGAAATTACCCCAGCAAATTCACCACCTAAACAACAGGCTGCTTCGGTCGAAAAAGCCCGGAGAAAAACCGACTCACAAAGTAGTGGGCACTTCTAGATCCTGAATCAGTTCGGTTGACTGTAGCGGCCATGACTTCGATTAAGACATCAGACTTGCCAAATGTAGCCTTCGCAATTTCAGCAAATCGAACAACCTCAGGCGGACCATGCTGGGTGTAGATTTGAGCTTTCATAGGATATGGTTTTAAAAAGCTAAACTGATCAAAGCTGCTGTCCGATAACTTGCATTAAAGCGTCAATGTCTTCGGTATCGTTGAACACATTGATCGAAACTCGTAAGTACTCACCTCGCGATGAAACGAAGATTTGATTTTCTTCGAGGTTCTTTTTCAAAAGTGCTGAATTGATGCTTTTTGGTAGCTGAGGAGCAAAAAGATGCTGCGCTAAAAAAGCTTCTGATTCTGTTTGACCTCCGATTTGATTAATGAAATCCAACAATGGGCGATTAAGAGAGCCAGCGTAATTTTGAATAGCCTCAGGAGTCCACTCCAATATCTGATTCAAACTCGCCTGAAGCATAGGCATTAAGATAAAATTGGCGGCCTCACCAACAGTATACCGCGAGGCACCTGCTTTATATTCAGAAGCATATTCAGATAGCTTACTAAAATCCTGAGCATTCTCCCGATTCATCCAAGATTCTTCCAGTGGGATTCCGTTGTTGAATCTTTCGCCGATATAAGCCATAGCTATTGAGTAGGGACCAAGCAACCATTTGTAAGCGGCGCAGATTAAGGCATCTATTTTACAGGATTTGACATCTATGGGCATTGCGCCGACTGATTGTGTCCCGTCAACGATAAATGTAGCTCCCATTTGTTGGCATTTGTCACCTATAGCTTCCAGATCAAATTTTAATCCACTCATCCAGTGAACCGAAGAAATCAACACGACAGAAGTATTGGCGTCAATAGCATCAATCAAATGAGTATTCCAAGATTCGCCTTTGGAATCTGAGTTTGGATCAGCAGAAATAGTCGTAATGGAAGCCTGATTTTCTTGAGCCCATCGAGTAATAGAAAAATAGCCACTTGGAAATTCATCGTGGACCACGATGGCTTTTCCGCCTGCTTTTGGTTTGATATTATTCAAAACAGAAGTAAATCCATAGGAAGTTGATGGGATGATCGCAACTTCAGAGGAATCACAGTTCACCAATTTTCCAAAAGTATTCCGTACAGACGCTACGCCTTCGAAGAAATCAGATTGCTTTAGCTGAAATGGATTTCGCTGTTTGATGATCGAAGAAATCCCAGCCTCTTCGGAAGATTTCAGTTGGGGGCCGCGATAGGCATTATTTAGGTAATGGACCCCTGAGTCTAGGTTAAAGAGGTATTTCTGGCTTTTGAGCATCGCCCAAATTACAAAAACTCCAGTGAGTCAAGAAAAATAGTTTTGAGTAAGAAATTAAATCTTCCCAGAAATAATAAAGCAGTCTAGAAAGATTTTATTCATCAGTGTTAGTTTGTGATATAAGTTTGCGATTCAGTTAGGGACAATGGAATTAGAACATATTTTCCCTTTGCATCTTTCCGAATGGCTAGCGTTTTTTGATCACTGCTTTTGGCTTGTGCCCAATCATCAGGGATGTAAGTTTTGATGGTCAAGGGCACGGTATAGATATTTGGATCAAGTTCCGAAGCTAGGGAAATAGTGATTTTACCAATATCAAGTTTGCTTTCAACAGTTGTATTCTGACGAGCCTGAACATACTTGGTGACATCTCGGAAAGTCTCAATCCAAAGCTCGTTTTCAGTAGTTTTCATAAAGGAGAAATAGTCCTTCAACTCTGCTCTAGTTTTGGCTTCCCAACCTAAGTCCTCTACTCCGTGAATCACCAATACCAGCCAGATATTGTCGTGGTTCATGGTTGTGTCAATCCAAGCTTTCATATCCTCAAATGAATGGCGGGTAAGAATGCCTCGCTGCCATTGAATATACTCCTTTGTCGAGGCTCCCGGCTCAGCTTGGCTGCCACGATTGATCTCTTCCAGCCAAGTTTCTGGCATTCGATTCCTGAGTGAAGGATAAATTTTGTGAGCGTAGTCCATGACCCGCTCATTTTCTGTTCCATAAGGTCCTTCTGCCGAAAAGATCGATTCTTCTCCGATGAATTTCGAAAGATCAGCCTTGCTTTGTTCCAATTCATAAAGCATGTTGACTTCATCTAACACCGCAAGTTTTGGGTGAGTGACGGTATGGGATGCGATCTCATGACCTTGAGCAGCATAGGATCTGTATTGCTCCCAAGAAGTCGTGTCTGCTACATTATTATGGAATACGACTTCTCCAGTATCGACCATTTTCCCTAACCTGACTTTTTCAAATCCTTCATCCAGTAACTCATGCGCTTCCTTGATTTTCCCAGATTCAAATAGCGATCCGACTCTTGCATGATAGTCTTCTGCTTCAGTAGTTCCTGTAAAAACGATGAGGGAGGCCCTTTCAAAGAAATTACTGGAATCAGTTTTTGTGGATGCAGTTTCTCTGATTATATCCTCGGGATTTCTACCTATAAACTTCCCTTTTCCTGATCCTTTCACTTTTCCAGTGATAATGTAAAAAGTTGCAGGAAGACTCAAGCTATCCAGGATTGGTTTGGCAATTGTGAATTGATTGATAATTCCATCATCGAAGGTGATAGAAATGGCTCCAGTTTTTCCTTCAGGCCATTTGGTGATTTCTGATGTCCCGATTATCGGGTTGGATTGGGAGCAAGAAAAGGAAAAGCCAATGAGAATTGCAGAAATTGTCTTTTGAATGTGTTTCATGTTGGGTGGGAAGGTTTTCAATTCCAATATCTCACTTTTGTTTGGTTGAAGACGAACCGCTGATCCAAAATGGAATAAATCTGGATTAGAATAAGTTAATACTATTTAGTTAAATCAAATGAAAAATATTTCCTTTTTTGTAATATGTGGTTGTTGAAGGAATAAGTCTGCCTCATGATACCGAATGGGAGATGAGGATAAAAACTTAATACCTGAACATTTTTCACTTGTACAAAAATGTTTTTTTGCGGGAATTTTTATGAACTTGATTCACTTCAGTTTTAGTCCCGCAGGGATAGCAGAACCGCGACAAATCGATCTTTAATTGACAGATTTTCAGGAAATTTTGGATCTATCTTCGAACTCCGATATATAATCTAGGTTTAAAAAAAATACTCGTTGCGATCACAATTTAATGCTACTTTCAATAAGTATAAATTATTTAGCTAATAAACATTATCACGAATTTTTTTAGATAGCTGTTTTATACCTGATTCGGAGGTTGTGTATTCCTGTTGCAATCCTCATGACGAGATGTCTTTTATCGAAGCCTTTTATTCTGATTTTATCACGTATC
>Ga0209390_10004141_pt1 | contig 22199 bp, 15 predicted proteins | sample BON01_FD_187212 | JGI IMG/M metagenome (GOLD analysis project Ga0209390, IMG submission 187212) | Freshwater microbial communities from Lake Bonney liftoff mats and glacier meltwater in Antarctica - BON-01 (SPAdes) (version 2) | ecosystem: Environmental > Aquatic > Freshwater > Ice > Glacier... | reverse complement strand
TTAAACCAAAAAAAAAAAAAACAAGAAAAATTGGAAAAAATGTGACTAATTCTCTATCAAGGTTTTGTATCGAAAAAAAGAACTTGTTTTCAATATCTCCCATACTATTCCATAAAAATTTTTTATAAAGATATGGATAGAGAGTAGAGAAATAAAAATTAGAGAATAATGTTAGTATATTAACAATGAAATTAAAAGAAGCTTTTCGATATGAAACTTTAATTTTTATTTCCTCAAAAATCCTTTCACAGATTAAAATACACTTAAGATGATATTCGCCAAGATAAATTTTATTTAAATTAGATATTTTTGTTAAAAAATCAGATAATAGCCAGTTTAGAAAATTAAATGAGTCGTAACTTAGATCTCTAACACTAATTGAGATAATAGAAAGTGTAACGGATAAAATTGATTTTGTAAAAGTGAAAGATTTAATCAAAGTTATTTTTTTTTCTAAAATTTTTAATATTATTGAAACTATTAGATTGTCTAACTTATTTTTTTCTTTATGTGAATAAAATAAAAATTTAATGTTTTCCTCGATCAGTTGATAAATTTTATCATTGAAAGATGTGGCAATTTCTAACATTGTTTCTAATAATTTTACTATGTTTCTTTTTGTGAATATAATTCCAAATAAAAAAATTGGTCGTTTTATAAATACAATTAACCATTCGAGATAAGTTTTATTGTTAAAACTACAAGTTATTTCAGTTAGAACTAAAAATGGAGAATCTGAGTTGCTAGCAAAACTTAAAAAAATATTTTCTGAGAAGTTTCTACACAGATAACTTGAAGAAAAGGTGTTAGTTAAGTAAAAATAAATTATTTCTTTCGAACTAAGATTTTTATTTTTCATATCCTTTATTAATTTTATATATTTATTATTAATTAAAAGAAAATAAATTATAATAGTAAATTAAGAGGTTTTTTAAACAAATGGTATTTTTAAAACATGAAAAATTAGTATTGAAATGTTATTTTAAATTTTGCTCATCGTTAAGAAATGAATTCGATTTTATTGTTATTTTATATTTAAAAAGAGGATCATTTGATAAAATCTTTACATTAATTTCAAAAATTAATCAAACAAAAGTTGCGAAAGCTGATAAAATATTAAAATCCTGTTTATCTTTAAAAAATATAAAAAGCTTTTATATCAAAATCAAATTTTATTTGTCAAAAAATTTTAATCAATTCAGCGCTAGTTTAATTCATAAATACACGACTAAACCTTTATTGAGGTATAAACATTTTTCAAAATTAATTTTCAACAACGAATTTAAAAAATTTAATGAAATAATTATATCAAATTTATTACATAATAAAATTAAATGGAAAAATTTAAAAATTAGTTTTTTACCCGGTTGGGTAGTTTCTTCCATAAAATCTTATACAACATTTAATGGGTTTCAGACAAGGTTATTTCCTTTTGTCATTTCTTCAGATTCAAATTTACTTATTGGATCTCCTACCGGTAGTGGTAAATCACTTTTAATAATATTTTCGATTTTAAGGGTTGTTATAAATTCTGTAAAATTAAAATTTTTTCATGGAAAAATAGATACAGATTTTGTTAAGATTCTTTGCATTGCTCCTATGAAAGCTTTAGTAAAAGAAATAATAAAAAATATTGAAAATTCTTTTATACAATTTGGTTTAATAGTTTCTGAAATTACTGGAGATAGTTCAATAAGTTTACATGAACTTAGCTCAAGCAATATTATAATTGGTACTCCAGAAAAAATAAAAATGTTCTTACAAAGTAGAACTGAAAAAAAGATATTTCAAAGCATAAAACTTGTTGTTTTAGATGAAATCCATTTTATAAGAGAAGAACGTGGAGCAATTTTGGAAAGCTTGTTGGTATATTTTACCAAAAACTTTGCTAATAGCCGAAAAAATATCAGAGTTTTAGCTTTGAGTGCAACAATTCCTAATTTCTTTGATATTGCTAAGTTTTTAAATATAAATATTTCAAATGGGTTATTTTATTTCGGGTCTTTTATTAAAGAAAATGATTTAAATCAAATAATAATAGGAGTAAAATCTAAAAAATCCAATTTGTATGATAAAAAAATGCTGAACTCTATTTTACTTGAAAAGGTGGTAAAATTGCTTGATTCTTTTGATAACCCAAAAATAATTATATTTGTTCAAAGTAGAAAAGATACATATAAAACAGGATTTTTTTTAAAAGAAGAAATAAAACATAAGAAAGATACTGTTAGTACACGAAAAGATAAATTCTTAAAAAATGCTAAATTTAGTTTAATTAAATTATTAAAGGCTGGTATTGGGATCCACCATTCAGGACTGTCTAAGAATGAAAAGGAATTTATGGAAAAAAGCTTTAAATCTGAAAACTTGGATATTCTAATCTCTACAAGTACATTAGCATGGGGGGTTAATTTAAAAGCAACTCATGTAATAATAAAGGGTACAAAAATTTATTCAGCTAAAAAAGCATCATGGGTTGAAATCGCTAGTAGTAACATAGTTCAAATGTTAGGGCGAGCAGGGAGATTTTATTCAGGAAAAAACGATACGAGTTTTATTATAACATTATCCAAAAATATAAAAAGATATTTAAGATTAATTAGGAATCAAAACCCAATAGAAAGTACTCTCCTTATCGGATTACCAGACTTTTTGAATGCAGAAATTACATTTCAAAGGATAATAGATTTTTCTAGTGCCAAAAATTGGTTCACTGAAACTTTTTTATGGATTCGAATTCAAAGGTTGTTATTTAAAAAAAGAGAAAATAATATAGAAAGTCTTCCACGAGAATTTGGAACAACACTCCGAAGTTTTTTTATAAGTCAAGCGTTAAATGAACTCTCAAGCTCAGGATTAATAAAAATTGAAATGAAAAATCATAGTATTTCAAGTACGGTTTACGGAAATATTTCTGCATTTTATCTTATAACTTACCAAACTTTTCTTGAAATGATATCAAAATTGACTTCAAACAAAACACTATGCGAATTACTTAATTTAATATCGTGCTTAAGTGAATTTTTATCTTATTATCCGAGGAAAAATGAATATTATGAGCTTTTTAGGCTTTCTCAACTCGTTTCAATCCCTGTAAAGCAGTCTTGGAAGACAGTGGAATTTAAGGTTAATATTTTAATTCAATCTTATATCGATAATGTTAGACTTAGGAACAATTCTTTATTGATTGATTGTGTATATATCTGTAAGACCGCTCTAAAAATATCTAGAATATTGTTCGAAATATGTTTGATAAAAAAATGGTCAAATATGACTCAAATTTGTTTTGATTTATATTCAGCTATTAAAAATAGGGGATGGTTTTATCAAAATAATTTCTGGACAGCTTTTAAAGGCACTATATCTAAAAAATACTCAGATCAGATGAGGAAACGAGATTTTTCTTTACCAACTATTCAAAGTTTAAAAAATAGTGAAATGGTTCAAATAATAAATTCAAAAATAGGGGTGATTAATATTTTAGGACCTTTTTCCCTGTTACCTTTTTTTGAAATGGGATTTTCAATTCAACCGATAACAAGGTTTACAATTAAAATTTTTCTCAATATGATATTTTTCATACCCGATTTTAATTATTTAGAAATAAAACATATTGGTATATGGATATTTATTGATGATCATATTTGTGATACAATACTTTACGCCAAATATTTTGGTCTAAAAGATTTAGTTAAAAAAAAAGAATACAATTTTTCGATTCTTATTCCAATTTTCGAAAATCCAGCTTCTCCATATTACATTCTTAGGATAAAATTTGATACAATCCCTATTTTAAATACCGAGTATATCATAAATTTATCAGATATTTCATACCCCCTGAATTGTCCAATCGAATGCCTTGCTGCAAAATTAACTTTAACACCCATTGCAAGGTTATTAATTGGATTTCAAGGTGCAAATTCGATAAAGGAATATTCTTTCTCACACATGAAAACTTTGAGCATTTTCTTTTCGGAAAATATGCACATCAATTTGAAGGGAGGGCAACATAAAGTCATTGGATTATTTAAAGAAAAAGAAAAAAGCTTTTTTCACGAATTTTCTATTTTCTGTAATTTTATGATGAAGAGAAATTTTCAAATTCTTTTTTCGAATACTGGTACAGAAAGTTTATTTTTAAAAGTGCTGGAATTTAAAAGAAGCCTTAATGGTATTCTTGGAGTTCCTATTGAGATTTTTTGCCAGAATTTTTTAAAATTAAATTATTTTTTTAAACCTAATCAAAGAATTTATCTTTTAAAAAATTTAGAAATTAGTTCATTTTTAAAAAAGACTTATTTGGTTAAAAATAAAAAAATTATTATAATAATTGATTTTAAATCAACTTCTTCTACATTGGAATTAGAAAGCTCGTTTGAAATACTATTAGAATCGTTAGTTTTGAAAAATCAACTCAATAGTAATTTTTTGATAATCTTAACACTTTCCAAATTGCTTAATGTTAAAGATATTATAGATTTGATAAAACTGAAAAATTTATTTCAAGGGTTTCCATCTAGAACTTTAAATCTATTAAAATCCAAAAATACAGTGTTTAGTAAAAAATTTCTACAAGATACCAATTCACATGATTTAAGATATTTTGGGGTTCATAAAACAAATAAATCTTGTGTTACGATTAGCCTTTTGATAAAAAAAACAATTTTTTTTGGATCAAATTTTCAAAATTTGTTAAACAATTTAAAACGATTTATCTTATCGTCGGGTTTTTTTTTATGTTTTGAATATTTTGAAATTTCATCTGAAAAATTTCTTAATTATTATATCACAAATAATACGTTTTCAAGTAAAAGTCAAAAATTCCTGTTATCTATAGGGCTCGGTTTTTACGATAATAATTTTAAAATCGAAAAAAGAAAACTGATAGAAGAATTGAATCTTTCTGGTTTTTATAACAAATTTTGGATCTCACTCTCTTCTATTACAAAACTTTCCAGTGAAAAACTTTATTGTTTGGTTGGAACTTTAGATAAAGTCTTTTTTATTGAAAATCGATTAAAATCATCTTTATATATTCATTATATCTTATTTGATCATTGTAAAAAAATCTTGGATGTATATAATCAATATCTTTCAAAAAAAATTTTTAAAAATTCGTTCAGTTTTCCAGTTGAATCTTCGTGGAAAACATTTTTCTTAGAAAAAGGAAATATTTCTTTTGTTACAAAAAAAAAAGCGTTTCTTAAAAAAAATTTATATAAAAAACTTAAATTTTTCACTTTAAGACTAAATAGTAATCCCAGATTTTATTTATTCTTTATCAAAGTATTCAAACAGATAAAACTCAAAAATTTGGCTGTCAAACTAATTTTGAAATTAAAAAAAAAAAAAATACTTTATATGCGATTTAAAAATATTTTCCTAAGGACCCTAAAAGGAATCATTATGAATAAGCATTTTCACAAAGAGATAGTTTCTAGATTTTTAATTATAAAGTTTAACCAGAAAAAAAGGTATTATGTATTTGATAAAATTTCAGATAAAATTGAGACTTTTTTGACATTAAAGAGAAAACTTTTTTTTTGGTCAAGCCCTTTGACTTTAAAACCTACCAATTTAACAAAAATTATCTTTAATCCAAAAAAAGAATTAATTTATTTTACAATAACACATGAAGATTTATTTGATTTTTATGGATATTTTAGTAATGTACTTTTTTACATTGAAAAAATCCGAATAGGAATATATGAAAAATATTTATCTAAATTAAAAACCACAAACCATATGAATAAAATAAACTTTACAGTTTTTTTATTTATTAAAATACATAACCCCAAAAATTTTATTTGTCTCTATGATAGAATCTTCTTTCAGTTAGAAAAAAGATTTCTAAAGTTAAAGTATTTAGCACTAACCAAAAATACAATCATCCTTAAAAGTAATATAAACTGGATCATAAAAATGTCAATTAAAGAAAAAAATATACTAAATTTAAAATTTAAACATGAATTTTTTAAAGACTCTGTAGATAAAACAAAAAAAATAATTAATTTTCCTACAAATAATAATAATATCTGGTGGATATTAATTGGAGATAAAAATACTGATAAGATTTTAGGAAGATTTCAAATAAATGATAATAAAAGTGTACAAATTTATTTATCCTTGGATTTACCAATTAACCTTAATGAATTAAAAGTTTTCATAATTAATGAAAGGGTAAAGAGTTGGGATACTGAATCTAATTTCGATTTTTGTAACCTTGAATAGTTTAAGGAATTATAGTTTTCTTTTTGAATTGTTTAAAATTGTGGATTCTTTGTTTATCTTCATTTGAAAGAAAACTCGTGTAATTTCTGAGAAAAATTATTAACAATGTTCTGTAATGAGGAGAAAAAATTTTCTTGTTGTTAGAAGTAAAAAAGTCCACAAACAAATCAAGAATTCTATGGGGAATAAGATAATTTTTGCTAATTATAATCCTCAACATCAAACATTTTGTTTGTGTGATTGGATTATCTAATAACCTTATAATTAATGTCATAATGACCAAAGAAGAAAAGTGATATTTATAGAGAATAGAACCTAAAACAGCAGCTTCTTTAAGTGAACATTCCTTGCTGTCACAAATCGGTAAAATAAGAGACGAAAAAAATGTAAAAGGAAATTTAGTCGATAATTTAATAGCTTTTTGAATATGATTCGAGGAAATTTGTTGATTAAAAATTGATTCTTGGAAACGAGGAGCAAGAATAAGGCTATAATATCTACTCATTTGAGCTTTGTCTAATCTAGGTAAAAAAGAGCGTGTAATAGAGAGCACTGCTTGATCTGACCAAATATCAGGTCTAGTTAACCAGATTATTTCCTCAAAATTTCTTACACTAGGTAGTATTCTGACAATTTTTGGTAGTTTTCCACTTCTATAAACCTTTAGAAACAAACTTGCTCTTTCCAAAACTTTTAAAAGTCTTGGTTTTAAAAATATAACCAAATCAGTGTTTTTCGTCTGGGTGATTTTAGACAAACTCATATATAAAATTTAATTTCTGAGGTTGCTTTAAAATATTACTTTTTAGTTATTCTATTTAACTAAATAAAAGAATTAAGTATTATGAAAAAAATACTAAAATATGAAGCTTGTATCTATAAAATTTATACAAAATAGAACATAGTTTGATATAGATTTATTAAAATAAATCTTTTGAGAATAAAAAAAGAAAACTATGAATTTTCATTATAATATTATCTAATAATATCACTCTAACTAATTGTTTTTAATGGAAAAATTTTCATATATTAATAATATAGAATCACCTCTTACTAAAATTCGCCCAATCTTTATTTGTTCTGAATTTAATAATATTTCACATGCGTCATCGACAACAAGATTCATAAATTCATCAAATCCAATAATTATTCCTGATATTACTTTTTTTTTATAAAATAAATTGATTACAACCACGGATCTATTTTGTAAAAATCGAAAAATAAGATTCTATGTTTTAAAAATAAAAGGGTATTAGCTTACTTTCCACTAAAAAAATTATCTTTTATTAAATAGTAATACTTACGATCGGTTGTGTATTCATAAACTTTATATAATTAAATCAATGATGATTTTATCATTGAATTTATTATATAATAATTTTATCATTGAATTAATTTTGTCATTAGATTAATTTTTTACTTAAAAAAGATTCACAAGTTTATAAGTCTATATTTAAATGGTAATGTCATTAAATTTTTTTTTTATATATCATATTTCAGACACACTCGGTTAAAAAATAATTTTATTGAAAATTTTTTTAAATTAAAAAGTTTTAACCAGAGCTTTTAAGTAAAAAGACAATGAAGTGTGGAAAATGTGGAGCAAGAGAAATAGATTTTAATTTCTCGAAAGGTAAAATTTCTTGTAAATTTTGTGGGTACTTAATAGATGAAAATATTTCAAACCCTGAATTACAGTTTGAAGCAAAAAAATCTAATCAAAAAGAAGTAAGAGGTCAGATAATAACGAGATCCATTCCAACTAAAATTGAAAAAAGTATTTCTCCTACTCTTTTAAAATTTGGAATCCGTCGAAAAATGACACAGTTAGGAAATCAATTACGAATTTGTAATGAACATATTGAATCTGCATTTCAGTTATTTGCATTTAGTCTCCAAAATAAATTAAAAAGTAGTAAAAGTTTAAATTCCCTATCGATTTCATGTCTTTATGCTATTTGTAGAAAACAAAAAACACCGCACCTTCTTATAGATTTTTCAGATATTTCTCAAACCAGGTCTAGTAAAATTGGGGTAGAGTTTCTCAGATTTTTAAAAGTAACACGAATTCCTCTTCCTGTAATTGATCCATCTATTTACATACACAGATTTATCTCAAAATTGAGTTTAGGGAAAAAAAGTAATCTCGTTACAATGTCAACTTTAAGATTGATAGCTCGGATGAAAAGAAATTGGATGAGTACTGGTAGAAAACCTACTGGGTTATGTGGTGCTGCTATTATATTATCAACCCGGATCCATGGGATAAAAATAAATCAAAAAGAAATATGTAAAATAGTTAGGATTGGTATTCAGGCCTTAAGATGTCGATTATATGAAGTCGAAACGACTTCTATTAAAGGATTAAATATCAATCAACTTGAAAAAGGTGGTGGTGATGATGGTAATAGAGAATCTCTTCTCGATTTTGATTTTGATAATGATAGAGCTAATTTAATAAAAAAAAAAAAGCCTGTTTATCTGAGCAAAGAAATTCCACAACAAAAATATCCAATTATAATGTCTGAAGCTATTCAAAAAATTAATAAAAATCCAAACCCATATATAAAAAAAAAAAGGAGCAATGTTTTGGTTAAAAAAAACTCAGAGAATTTTTCTCAAATTATGATCTATTATATTAACTCTGAATTTGAAACTCTGGTAAAAGAACAGATTTGGGAAAAAATGAATGCTGATTTTACAAACTTTCAAACGATACGGTCTAGAATTCAAAAAGAAAAGCCATATGCATTTTTTGTAGACAAAAAGAATCATTATGTCAGAAATAGAATTTTTTAAAAAAATCAAGAATTAATTAAAAAGAAAATTTAACCAATTTATCCAAAATAATCGGTATTGTTATTGGTTTTTAATTGCACTGCAGATAATGCTTCGATGAAATCATCGTGAAATATTATTTTCCTGCAAGATCTTATTGCTGTCATACCAGCTTCAATACAAACTGCTTTTAACTGAGCTCCATTAAAATTTTCTGTAATCCTGGCTAAATCACAAAGTTTTAAATCCTTTGATACCTGTAATTTTCTGCAATGAATTTGTAAAATTCTCTCTCTAGATAAAGTATCCGGATTAGGAAATTCGATTTTTCGATCTATTCTTCCTGATCTTAAAAGAGCGGGATCTAATGTATCGACACGATTTGTAGCACAGATAACTTTTACATTATTATTTAAGGAAAATCCGTCTAATTGATTTAAAAGTTCGAGCATAGTCCGCTGTACTTCTCGATCACCATTGGTATTAGAATCGAATCTTTTTGTTCCAATAGCATCGATTTCATCTATAAAAATTATAGAAGGGGAATTTTCACGAGCTAAAGCAAAGGCTTCACGGATTAAGTTAGCTCCCTCACCAATATACATTTGAACCAATTGAGGGCCAGCTAATTTCAAAAAACAAGCATTAGTTTGAGATGCACAAGCTCTAGCTAGTAGTGTTTTTCCCATACCAGGTGGTCCGTATAATAAAACTCCTTTAGGAGGTTGTATTCCAAGATTTTCAAATGTTTCCCTCTGAGTTATTGGTAAAACTACTGCCTCGATTAATTCTTGGATTTGATTATCTAACCCTCCGATATCTTGGTAACTTTGATTTGGTTTTTCATCTAGTTCCATGGCTTTTACTCGGTAATCAAATTCGTGAGGAAGTTTTTTTATCATACAATAACTGTCTCTATTGACAGCAACTAGATTACCGATATTTATTTGATTTTTTTTTATAAAACCTGAATTTTTCAAGTATACTGATAATCGATTCGATGTTTTTATTATGATTCCAGAAAATTCTTCATTCTCGTTTATCTTCGAGAATCCTTTATAGAAAAAAATTTCCACTATACTTGCTACCAATAGAGGTAAAGATGAGTCTGAAATCAATTTATTTTCACTTTCTTTTATTGAATCATTAAGAAAATTGATTTCATAACATTGACTAGCAAAATAAATCTTGAGTGACGTTAAAAGAATATCCCAACGAGTTAAGTTCAAAGTTAAAATATGTTTTTGGAATTTTTTTTTCATTTTTAAAAATAAATAAATTAAAAATTATATATTCTAAAAGTTAAAGCAAATACTATTTAAGCCTAACATGTATTATTCCACAATTGAAATTGAATCTAGAAGAATGGAAAAAATTATAATACAAAAGATTCACACTAAATTTTTCTGTTCAATGAGTCGATCCATTAATCTCAATATTTTACCTAAAAAACTTTCATGGGTTTTTTTGAATAAAAAAAATCTGTTTGTTAAATCTACAAAAATTGAAAAATTTAAAAAACTGATTGGTTATATTATATGGGATGAAAACTCAAATAGATATTTTAATACTACAAAGAATACAAGATATTGGTTTAAAAATCTAGATCGTTTTAAATACCCTATTTTTTCAGATTTTTCTTTTCCCAGTTCAAATTTTACATTCGTTGATATTAAAATGATTGATTCTTTTTTTCAAATTAAAAAAAAATTTATTCAATCTTTCCCAATACTCTTTTCAATTGAAAATTTTTACGGTCTTTTGTTTTCTTTAGCTGAATTTTTAAAAATTTTATTCAAAAAATTCATACAAACAAGTAATGTTCATAAAATTTGTTTTAATTCAATAAAAAAGCTAATCTTTAAATTTAACAAAGCAAAGACAATTAACTTCACGAATTTAAAAATAAACAGTATAGTTATTAATACAATTTTGAAGGAAAGAAAATTAAATTAAATTTGAATCATAAAATTAATTTTTTAAACAAACTCAAAAAGTAACTTCTTGAAATAATATCATTTTATATAAATAAAATATTACACTGTAATTGAATATAGTTCGGTTAAATCTTTTTTTTTAAATTTATTTAAAAAAATTCCTTAAAAATTTCCTGAAATATATGACATTAAATTAAATTATAAATATTATTTATAAACATTATTTATATCTTAATCTTACTATAAATATTTTGCATTATTTTGGAAAATTTTATATCTGTCTTGATATTATCTTGTTATTAGAATTAAAATATAGAATCGAAAAAACAAGACCGTAAAATAAATTATATTAAAGAAATCGTAGCAATAGAATTTCCTCTGATAATACACAATCCAATCAATCGCTTTTCCCATTTCTGAGAATGCTTATTTAGACGATATTCTATTGATTTGGTAACAACTGTGTTCATATGCAAATCGCATTTTAAGACTAAGCCTTCAATCACTCTATTATCTTTAAATACGACTCTCGTTTTTTTAAATAAATGCATACTGCCGTATTTTAATTTTTTTATTATAGTAATACTCGAAATTAATTTTTTACAAGTGCGTAAAAAAATTTAAAATAATTATAATCAATAGAATTTTTAAAAATAAAAAAAGGATTTTATATTGTAATTCGTAGTTTTATTATTTAAATTAATTTTAAATATTATTGTCAGATTTCGAGAATCGATTCTGTTAAACAATTTGTCTTTTTTCCAATTATCATCACAAATGAATAGACTTTGGGATTGATTTGAATTAAATTTTTTTAAAACCTTTAAAATAGAAAGAATTGATGTAGTATTTTTAATTATCAAGCTATTCTTTCTCATATCTTTTTTACAAAAACTAGTTATTCTTGATAAATCATTTGAGATGAATAAAATTTTAGTTTTAGGAATTTTTACAATTAATTCTAAAGATTCGAAAAAAAATTCTAATGAAGTTGTTACATTTAAGTTTACAGAATTCAGCAAAATCGGTAATTTTTGGTAGTTAATAGTGGCATCGAAGATTAATTTTTCACATTTTTGATAGATAATTGGTGAAGAAGTTTTTTTATTGTGATGTAAAGTATTTATAAAGATATATTCTAACTTTCCTTTTTTATATTCTGTCAAAATGAAAAACTCTTTAAATAAATTATTTATTGAATAAAAATCAGGAGTATCCACTTTCAGTATTTTTAATAACTTTGACGATATATTAATATAATTTAAGTTATTATTTAAGGCTAGGTATACAAAGGTATTTTTCATTTTCGTTTTTGTTTTATTGGAAAAATTTAGAATTTTTATTTTATTAGTAAAACCTATAAAAAATTTGATAAAATTAAAAAGTGCTTCTGTTGTTTGAAAGAAAATGATTGCGCTATTATTTTTTGAGCTTTTTTCGTTTGAAAACCAGAGACCCACTATAGTGTGAAAACAGTGGATTCTTTTACTCTCTAGTTTTACTGTATTTAAAGATCCTTTTAATGAATAGAATAAACAGTACTGTATTAATTCTTCAATATATTCAGGATTTTTTTTTTGACACAATTCAGATTCATTAACTATTAGCATGAAATTAATTTATTTATTATTGATTTTAAATTATTATATTTTTAGCATATTAATTTAATCAATTTTTAATTTAAATTCTATTTAATAAAATATTTCCATTACAAAGATTAGTTCCTAACATAGGTTTAAAATTTTTAAATAATTTAACATTTTTATTAGAAAGTATAAAATGATTTTCAATTTCGATTTCAGCGTAAGATTTTATACTTAAAGGATCTATTTTTCTTAGTATATTGAATTTAAAATAAAGTTTTTCTAAAAATGAAATTGCTAATATTGTATCTTCCACTAATATTACATCACGATCATAAAGTTTTGTACTAGTTTGAGAAAACTTAACTAATTTTTCTATATGACATATATTACTGTTTTTTAAAACAGAATCATAATTTTCAGATAAATACCAAAGTATTAATATTTTTTCTGCACCTGAACTAAATTGTGGGGCTTTAAATGATTTTAAAAAACTTAAATATTTTGTTATATTTACATTAGAAAAAGATTTAAAATCATATCTTCCTAAAAACGCATTTAATGCTTTTGAATTTTTTTTACGTAATAACTTATTTAAAGGGAAAAAAAGAGGTATAAATGTACAATTAGAATTCAAAATATGGTCCTGAAAACAAATTAATATATCGAAGAAAAGAAATAACTTTTTGAACTTTAAAATATTGCAGCTTTTAAACAAATGAATATTATATAAAAATTGAGGTAATTTTAAAATAGCAAAAAGAGAAAATGGTTTTATAATTTTAAACTTATTTGTTTTATAAAAAAATAAATTTGGTTTTTTATAAAACAAAGAATTTATTAAAGTCCATTTTTTTTTACTTTTTAAATCTATAAAATCTATAAAAAAAAAAGCATTAGATCTTAATAGTTGAGCCAAACTTTTCTTTTTTTTTGAGAAAAGATTTATTTTTTGTCCACATAAAAAATATTTTGATTTACAATCATTGTAAGTTAAAAAATAAAGCGAATTTTTTAAAAATTTTCTTATTTGAATAAATAAATTATATTGAGAACCGAAAAAATTTTGAAGAAAACATATATTAATAGATTCTCTCCTTAATTTAATCAAACTTTTTTTTGAATATCCTCCTATTAGAGAAAAAAGAATAGCTGTTTTAAAAAATTCAGAAAATTGTTTGGAAAGAAATTTTGAAAATAATCTTTTATTGAAAAGCCGATCATTCCCTTTTAGTTTTGAATCTTGGGAAAACAATAAAAAATCTATGAAAGGAGAAATCTTTTTAGATAAGTTTTTACCATTGGATTGAGTAATTTTCTGTAGAAAGATAGAAACAGCTTCGATTGATAAATTAACCATTAATTTTTTGGTTATCCTGGGAAAAACTTCAACCTTTCTTCTTATAATCCCCCATACAGTAATATTTTTTCCTATTTTATACAATTTTGTCATTCCTCCAATTAAAGATATATTTATAAATATTAGTCTAAATCCATGATTTAAATTAAGTTGGTCGAATCCAGTTAAAATTTTTATATTCTGAAATTCAATACCAGAACAATGAGTTTCAGATTTTAAAATAAAATCATCATTATCTCCAAATCTATCTAATTTAAAATAGTTTGATTGAAAAATCTCAGTCGAATTTTTTTTATTTTTTATTAATTTCTTTTTATACTTTTTAATCAATATAGATCCTTCTTTTACGACTGTTCCTTTAACAAAAATTAACCTACCGACAAAAGTTGGACTTATAATTGAAAATTTATTTGAAAAAATATTTGGAAATTTTTCAAAAAAATGATCAAAAAGTATTAGTGTTTTTCGGTTCAAATTATAAAATCTTTTATGGAAGTTTTTCCGATTTTGGATGATTTTGTCAACATATCTTATCATTGAAACAAATTTTTGTGGATATAGAAGGATTTCTGCCGCAAAAAAACCGTTTGAAGAAATAATTTGCTCAACTTTAACAATAAAAAACTTTTTTAGATAATATGATCTTGAAAAAAAATTCCGCTTTATCTTTAAAAATTTATGAAAAAAACAAAACCACGTTTGAAGTGCTTCATTTAAATACATAATTTCTTTACTAGTATAAACGATTTGAATATTATATAAAAAAGTTTTAATTGAACATTATTATTTAATGTGTAATGAAAAAGACAAAAATGAAGATTTAAAATTATTTCACGGTACGACTACTTTAGCATTTATTTGTAGAGCTGGTATAATTATTTCAGTAGATTCACGTGCATCAATTGGAAATTTTATTGGTTCACCAGGAGTTAAAAAAATAATAGAAATTAATTCTTATCTTCTCGGAACAATGGCGGGTGGAGCTGCAGATTGTTTTTTTTGGGAAAGAAACCTCGGGTCCCTGTGCAAACTTTATGAATCTAGAAATGGATCTAAAGTCTCTGTTTCAGGTGCATCGAAGATGCTTATCAATTCAATTTTTAAGTACAAAAATTCGGGGATATCAATGGGAACGATGGTGATCGGTTGGGACATTAACGGTCCTTCTATATATTACATTGATTCTGATGGAAATAGACTCAAAGTTTCTCTGATATCAGTTGGCTCAGGCTCTACATTTGCATATGGAATCTTAGATTCAGGATACAAATGGGAATTAAAGTTAGAAGAAGCTTGTGAATTATCAAGGAGAGCAATAATAGAAGCCTCTAGGAAAGATCCTTATTCAGGAGGCAATGTTAATACATATATTGTACGAGAAAACGGTTGGATAAAGTTAAGTTTTGATGATATTGGAAATCTAGCCAAATTTTCTTATACAATAGATGAGTGAAGTAAAGTAAATATAATATTTAATAGATAAAAAATTCCTGAATTTATAAAATCATCAAATAAAAGGAATTATACCATAATTTTTAAATTTTATTTTCCTTAAATTGTTTCATTTGAAAATACTCTTTAAAAAATTTTATGGAACGTATTGTTAAATTACTTTTATTAGTAATTGTAAACCTTTATACTACTAATTTAAATATTTAATAAAAATTTAAAAAAATTACGGATAATATTTAAACTTGTGAAACATTTAAAAAAAATAGTAATAAGTTAATTTTATCTTATTTAAATTATAAATTATGTTTTATATAAAACTATATATCAATCATAAAATTTTAAATTAATATGGATTTAGAATTTATTACCTCTTTTCCTCCCGTAACAAGAGCATATCTTCTAGTGTCTTTCACAACAAACGCACTTTGTTTTGCAAGGATTATTGATGGAATCACTTTATTGGTAAATTTCCATTTAATTATCCACCATTTTAACTTTTGGCGCCTTTTCAGTCATTTGTTTTATTTTGGTGAAACTGGTATTAAATCTATTTTTTATATTTTTTTTTTCTCAAGATATTCAAAAGCACTAGAAGGTTTTTCATTTCAAGGACGCGGGCTCGAATATTTATATTTCTTAATAACTGGAAATTCTTTATTATTACTAATGAAGTTATTTGTTAGAGAAGCAACATTCTTGGGACCAGGTATTACTTTCATGGTAGTTTATATTTGGGGGAAAAAGAATGCTCAACAACAAATAAATCTTGTAAATTTGATTCACATTAAAGGATCAAGTCTTCCTCTAATCTTGATGACATCAAGTTGGTTTCTGAGACAAAAAAGTTTGAAATCAGATATGATGGGTGTAATAGCTGGGCATCTATACTTTTATCTGGAAGAAATTTATCCCCGACTTAATGGAGGACAGAAAATTTTACCCAATGAGAAAAATTTAAGAAAATTAATAATTTTTTAATAATAATTTTTTAATAATAATTTTTTAATAATAATTTTTTAATAATAATTTTTTAATAATAATTTTTTAATAATAATTTTTTAATAATAATTTTTTAATAATAATTTTTTGTTCTATTTGATTATAATATAATGCTGTTCTCTTTTTCAATTGGCCAGGCTATTTCCATGAATCAATCCTTTTCAAAAAATTTTATTGAAAATAGGAGTCGATATATAATCTTGTCTGGTTATCCAAATAAAAAAAGAAGATTTCATTTTCTTTACAAATATGATCTTTTAAAAAAGAAAACTAATTATTATTTAAAATTGAGACAGTGGAAACTAACAAAATTTTTTGAATTTATAATCTTGGTAATATTTTCTATTTACAGTATTATTTTTTTTATCAATCAAATAGAGGTAATTTCAATTAGTTTTATTTTCATTAAAGAAAAAATTTTTAATTTTACAATCTTTATAATTTTATTGTTTAGCTTAGTACTATTTTTTTCCAAAAGAAAGGTTGAAACGCGTTTTTTGAATAAAATTACCTTATTCTACATATATTTAAATTCAATTTTGATTACCGAAAAATGTATTCTACTTTCGGGAGCTGAGAATACTTGGATATTATTTAAGATTATTTCTACCTGTATAATTTATAAGAATTTATGGGAAGGAAAAAACAACATTTTAAAATTTTCATTTTCAAGTGAAAAAGAAAATAAAATACTTTGGCAAATCAAAACATCATTTTTAGTAGTTTTTTCACTGGATTTTATTAATAAAATCTTAATTACAAAATATTTTAAATTTTTTCTGGATGAAATTTCTAATTTCCCAAACTTTTTATTAAGCCTAAATATTTGCCTTAAAAAGGAGAAATATTCTTATATTTTAACTAACTTTTGGCTTTTTTCCACACTGGGTTATAGTTTAATGCTAATTACATGTTTAATTTTTCTTTATTATGTTGCATTTGTTAAAATTAAGAAAAATATTGAGATCCTTCCAATGTCTTTTAAAACTTTTTTGTTAAAAAAATCTATTAAAACGACAAAAAAACTTTTACCAGCTAATGCTATAGCATCATCAATTTCAAATTTAAACTCTTCTGACGCGGAAAACCAAAATACTATCGAAATTCTTTTATTATCTGAAAAAGGAAATATTAATTCCACAAAAATTGGGGAAAACAGTAGATGGAAAATAAAAAGAAAAGGTATTAAAACCCCTTTTCCGGAAACTGTTCGGAATAACGAATTACCCATATTAAAACAAAACTTGTGGTATGAAATAAAAAGTCGATAAAAATTCTGGCTCAGACATCCAAGGAAATCCTTCCAAGATCTGTTGGTTTACAATATTAATCTCAGGCTAAAATTGCGAATAGTATAGGAGCAACATCATCATTGTTTTTAAATTAGATTTTGCCACTTAATTAATAAAATTCTTGAAAAATTTTATCCACTCAGTGTGTCTTTGATTTCATTTATAGTTTCTTTGTTTTTGTTTGAGTTTTTAACACGATATTCTACTTTTGAAGATGGGTAACCAGCCAATCCACTAATATCAAGACCTGCATCTAAAAGTGTTTTTTTTCTGGCTTCTTCAATTAAAGAATTGACTTCCTCAATCGGAGTGCCGTATGATAGTAGAACTGCACCTCCAAGTAGTAAACTTGATTCTAATAGTTCAGGCACTATTGCTGTTGCTCCACCTAATTGTAACATTTTCTGGTGTTTTGCATCTTTAGCTCTCACAAAAATTTGTATTGTTGGGTATTCTCTCCGTAATGCGTTTACGGCCTTACTTGCCCCGTGTTTGTCATCTAAGGTTACTACTACTGCTTTTGGACTTTTAATACCTGCTGCTTTTAAAACTTCCGGACGACATGCATCTCCAAAAAATACAGGTAGTCCTTTATTTCTGGCTTCAATTACTTTTCCAGGATTCATATCAAATGCCATATATCTCACTAATCTTGCATCTAAAAGTTCACAAACAGATTGACCTACTCTACCAAATCCTGCAACTACAACATAATCTTTAGCATTTTTGACATCTTCTTTTCGTGCTCCAATTAACCCTCGTTTTCGCTCTATGGAAGCTGCGATTCTGGATCCAGTTGAAGCTAAAAAAGGCGTCATAGCCATTGAAAGTGCTACAAGCAAAAACAATAATTGAGCGTGCTGAGGTGCAAGAAGGTTGCTTTTTTGGGCTAATCCTAAAGTAACGAAACCAAACTCACCGCCTTGAGCTAGAATTAATCCTGTTCTTTGAGAACTGGCAAAGTTAATTCCAAACGCTCTCCCCAAAGCTGTGATAACTGAAGCTTTTATAAGTAAAAGATTTACCAATAAAAAAGTAACAATTAAAAAATTTCCAGTCATTAAAGAAACATCTATTCCAAATCCCACAGTAATAAAAAATAAACCAAGTAGTAATCCCCTAAATGGAGCAATATCAGCTTCTATTTGGTGTCGGTATTTTGTTTCTGCTAGTAATACTCCAGCTAGAAATGCACCCAATGTGTCAGATAGTCCAAGCGATTCTGTTAGTGTTGACATTGCCAAAACTGTAGCTAAAATGGTTGCAACAAATGCTTCAGGAGATTTGGCGCTTGCACCCATTCTAAAAACAGGTTCTAAAAATGCTCTTCCCCCTAAAAAAATAATTCCAAGAGCAATAGCAGCTTTTCCTGCTGCAGTTCCCAGAGCTTTTAAAAGGCTAGAAAAATCCCCTCCTCCTACAGCTAAAAGTGGAACAACAACTAAAAGTGGAACAACTGCTAAATCCTGAAATAATAAAATCCCAAAAGAAGCCCGTCCAAATCTAGTACCAACTTCACCCCTTTCCGAAAGCAATTGGAGGACAAATGCAGAAGAAGATAAGGCTAATCCAAATCCAATCACTAAAGCAATCTCTATCGGTGCATTGTTTATTAATGATATTACACCAAGGATTATTCCAGTTATGAACCATTGTAATGAACCTAGACCAAATACGTCCATTCCAAGAGATTTTAATCTAGATAAAGATAATTCTAATCCCATTTCAAACAAAAAAAAAACTACCCCGAATTCCGCCAATGTTTTCGATGCACCAATTCTATGAACTAATCCAAAACCATTAGGACCGAGAAATAGGCCGGCAACAAGAAACCCTAATATCGGCGAGGTATTAAATTTTCTCATTAAAGGCACAACAAAAACAGTCGCTAGTAATAAAATAAGAGCATCCTTTACAGGTCTAGATACATGATGGTCCATTTCTTTTAGAAGATCTGAAGCCCGCTTTAATATCGGTATATCAGTATGGTTAAAATTAACAAACGATCTATTTTCTCCAGAATAAAATCTATTCTCGGTGAAATTACTTTGTACTTGAGGAACTAGAATTTTTTTAGAGTTTATACTGTTCCCAGATTCATCAAATAACCCATAAGATGGAGTTGATAATGTCATCTGAGTGAAAAAAACAAAAAATAATGGTAAAAATTTTTTAAATGTTAAAATTTGAGAAACATGATAGATTTTTGGACGATCCTTACTCAAACAAAAAATAGAATTGATTTTTGTCAAAATTTTAGGATAATAAGTTCCTTTATTTTTAGTGATTCTTTTTAAGGTAGATCCAGAAATATTCCAAATCTGATAACTGTTTTTAATATTTTTGATATTGTAATAAAAATTAATCATATATAAAATCTTTCCCACACACCAAACCCAACGCTACTTTCATTTTGGTATAATATTTTAAATATGAGATATTTACTTTTTTTCTTTTAAAAATCGAGATGGGGATCTGGTTGTTTGTCGATTTTGAAACATAATATTGGGAGTCCGTGTAGTAAAACTTTTTTCCATGTTTTGCGTGGTCGATAGAACATAATCTCTTAATATTGAACTTCGGTACGGTTGTCTTAATTTTCGAATTGCTTTGGCCTCAATCTGCCTTACCCTTTCTCTTGTTACACTAAAAATTTGTCCAATTTCTTCAAGAGTTTTAATTCTTCCATCATCAAGTCCATATCTCATTCGCACAACATCCCTTTCTCTTGGACTTAGGCTATTAATTACGTTTTCTAAATCATCTCTTAACATTGATTTTTCGACGTGTTCTTCTGGAGATTCTTGATCAGCTTCTATAAAATCTGAAAGTTGGGAAGTGTCATCGTCATTTTTAAGAGGTCGCTCAAGTGAAAGTGTTGGTTGTGCACTTTGTAATACACTTCTTAATTTCTCAACTGACATATCCATTCTTTCTGCAATTTCTTCTTCAGTTGGAGCTCGACCGATTTCAATATTTAAAGTTCTCGTTGTTTTCCTTATTGCAGAAATTGTGTCATAAAGATGAACAGGAAGTCTAATGGTCCTTGAATGGTCTGCTATTGCTCTTGTAACAGCTTGTTTTACCCACCACGTAGCATAAGTACTGAATTTGAAACCTTTTTCACTATCAAATTTTTCGGCAGCTCGTATTAGGCCCAAACTCCCTTCTTGGATTAAGTCTTGTAAAGACATACCTCGATTTACATATCGTTTTGCAATAGAAACAACTAAACGAAGGTTTGCAGCAACCATTCTCTCTTTTGCACGACGAGCATTATGTAAGATTGAGCGGAATTTTTTTACATCAGAAACTTTGCAAGCAGCTGTCCATTCAGAACTTGTTGGTTCTCTTCTTAATTTTTCACGAAGAGAAATTTTTACATGTTCCCAGTGTAGAAGCTGAGAAATTTCTCGAGCAAGTTGAATTTCTTCTTCTGGTCTGAGTAATCTTACTCTACCAATCAACTGAAGATACCATCTAACTGAATCGTCTGCTTTTTGAAGACCCTTAGCACTTTGTCCTTTACCTGGAATATCGTCTTCTTCGACAATAGTTTTAGATAAACCATGCTGAGTAACAAATGATCTAATTACTTCTTGAATTTCACCTTCTGATAGTTTATGTAATTTTTTTCGTACTCTGTTAGTTGTCCCAATTTCTAAATCTGATATTTTTTGTCCAGACATTTTTAGTCTAGATGATTTTTTTGGTAGGGAATTTTGATAAACTTTGTGTGAATTATTTTCAAAAACCAAAAAATTCTTTTTTAAAGAGTTAATTGAAAAATACGGGTTTATAAAAGCTGAAAATTTGTTTGATTTATTGTCATTAAAGTCAATTGATAGAGACCTTTTTAAAAAAACCAGATTTCTCGTGAAAACCCTGGAACAATCAATCAAGCTACTGCTATCAAATATATTCATAATATTTTTGGCGCGATCTACTAAAATTCTTTTTTAATTTATATTAAAATTCAATTTTAGGAATCCAATAAAATAATAATGAATTTTTTTTCAAAAAGGTTTGGCTTTTAATAGATTTTACTCTTTTAGTGCTTTTAAACGTAATTAATTCTTGTTGACAATGTTTTGTAATAGATTTTAAGTAAAAATTTGAATAAGATAATAGAATTATACTAGATTCCCATTCATATAAACTAATTAAAAAACTATAAATTTCAAAAAAAATAATTTCCTTATTACAGATTGTTTTTTTTAAATTGAAAATTGAAAAGAAAGTTCTATTTTCCCAAAAGATAATTCTAAAATTTTGGATTCGTTTAAAAATTTTAAAATTTAATGAATTTAAAATAATTTTTACACCTTTCCAAAAAACCATTACATTAATAAAAATACTTTTTTTTCGTACAAAAAGATTTGTTGGTAAACATATTTTCTTTATTTTTTTTAATTCCTGTATTAATCGTTTTTTTTCTAAAATATTTCTTTTTACAAGACTCTATTTTTTCTTGTGTTAATAAAAGATCTCAGATAAAAATCAGAACCTTCAACTTACTTTTAAAATAGAAATATCCTTTTCTAAACCTTCGCTTTTAAATAGATTT
>Ga0209390_10004140_pt1 | contig 22206 bp, 19 predicted proteins | sample BON01_FD_187212 | JGI IMG/M metagenome (GOLD analysis project Ga0209390, IMG submission 187212) | Freshwater microbial communities from Lake Bonney liftoff mats and glacier meltwater in Antarctica - BON-01 (SPAdes) (version 2) | ecosystem: Environmental > Aquatic > Freshwater > Ice > Glacier... | reverse complement strand
GGAGATTCTGTGTTAACATCCTAATTTGTTTTCGAAGAATTATCTTCGCTTCAAACGGCCAAGAGCTAGTTTGTAAAGAGTTGTTCCTTTTTTAAGGACAACTCTTTCTTTTTTTGATACTCGGGGTCGTAAAACGTTTGGTTTTTGTATAGCACGTATGTTAATTCGAGTAGTTTTCTTTGTACAGCGATAAGGGCTTTCATTTTGATTCCATGCTTTGCTACCAGTCTGGTATACAAGTTTTTAAATTCCGGAATATATTTCACTGACGATAGAGATGGTAGATACATGGCCGATCTTATGTGTTTATTTCCTCTCTTGGATATTTTTGATTTTCCCTTTACGGATGTTCCAGACTGTTTTTCTTTGACATCGAACCCAGCATAACTGGTAATCTGTTTTTTGTTTCTAATCAGTTCGTATCCATTGGTTTCAGCTAAAAGGATTACTCCTGTGAGTCGACCTATTCCTTTTAGACTGCAGAGATAACTTAGCTGTCTTTTTAAGTCTGGATTTTGGTTTACGTAAACATCAATTTCCTGCTTAATTTCCTTTTCCTGTTTGTTGAGTAACTTGATACGTTCTAATAACCGATTAATACTCCTTTCATTTGGCATCGCTTCTGATTTCTCGGCATGCAGTTGATTCTTCAACATAGTGCGTTCTTCCACAATCTGTCCTCTTTCCCTAGTAAGTTGCTTAAGGTTTTTTAGTATTGGATCTGGTTTCCTCCAAGGACTAAGTTTTCGTTGTAGACCAAACTGCATGATTGCTTTTGCGGCTGTGTAATCTGTAATCGTTTTGATGTCTAATGTCCGCATAAAGCTGCTTATTTTATTAGGAAGAATAACACTCGCACAATAGCCATTGTCATGCAAATGGTAAACAAAGGACTCGTGATAAACGCCCGTGGCTTCCATAACAAAATGAAGCGGACCATCCCCTTTTTTCAGTTTGTTCGACCATTCGATAAGCTTCTTAATGCCTGTACTGTTGTTCTTAAAGACTTGGCTTCCTGCCAGTTCAATATCCAGGCTGTGCATTAATCTACCCATTGATACCACCAACTCCAATTTGGCAACATCGATACCGATAACTTCTTTTAAAATTTCCATAAATTATATTTTAAGTGTGTTATCAAAGTAGTTTTCTTCCTTCGACTTGTCTCCTGGTTGGATATTCTAGATCGCCCGACATGCAAGCGTCTTTACATTCTGTTCAATCTCTAGAAGAATAAAAAGAATGAGGCGTATTCTCCGCGACAGTATGTTTCATTGAACTACTTAGGCGCAAATCTGCTCTCATCCTTTTTACTTTGATCACGCTATAAAATTAACAAATACAAACATAGGAGGCGCGGAGCCGCAATAGTGGGGCTGGCGCGAGAATAGGAGGCGCAAACTCTGCTCGGCTTAAAAAGGGACGCGGAGCCGCGGAGCCGCAATAGTGGGGCTGGCGCGAGAATAGAAGGCGCAAAGTGTGGCTGGCGCGAGAGTAGAAGGCGCAAAAAAAGCATCACTGGATTCTCAATTATATTGTCAACAAATTTAAAGCGTAGTAACCCTGATTTTATTATAAACCTATTCCGCGAGGCCCAGTGCGGCAGGGGGTCCACGAAAAGAGTGGAATTTTAGTTTTTCGGTCCCAGTGGCGGCTGGTTGTGCGCAGAAAAACTAGAATTACTCATTTTTATAATTTGCTTCTCAGCGGCATTCGTGAATCTTCGATTTCGGTTTTCGTGGTGTCCTTTTTGGGTTCGTTTTTAGCTCATGTCTAGAGTCTGCTTTTCAAAGGTATTCGCTGAATGCGAAAAGCATTTGGACAAGCAAAAAGGAACGGAGAACGACCGAGCTGAAACGGGATTTTTATTCCTACGAGTAATAGTCAGGAAATAATCACTCCCGGGTGAGTTAAAACAGATAACGATGATTGATTTTTAACGATTTAGATCCTTGAGCCGTGGAATTCAGGTGTAGTGGTATAATTGCGGTGAGTCATATAACTTTATCTATAAAGAACAAGAAGAATTTGGTTGGTCAGACCCAATGGATGGTGTTCTTGAGGGCTTGAGGGACAACCATCGTTTTCGTATCGAAAGGGTATCGGATACGCAAACCCGCTTCATCCAATCTGATGACTTTAAAGGACCCGGAAACACCAAGATGACTGCGGAGATGGTTGCTAGGGCTACTGTTGAATTCTTCCCGATCTTTAACCGAGAGCTAAAGGCTGAGCTAGAAAAGGAGTGATTGCTTGGTGGCAGGGCAGAGCTGGTCTCGCATAATTATCAAGTCGCAAATGCAGAAACCATAGGACCATTTCGACCAAATTTTTGCTGTTTGTACTAATTTCAGTGCTAGTCAAACCAAATGGTCTTATTGACTTCGAGGGATTTGAAGGCGAAATTGTTTTTGAAGCTAGCGTCCATGGTCCTTTTCTGAACTCTGAAAACTCCCGTACCTTCGCCCCAATGCCTTTCGACCCCTTCAAAATAGACCTCCCCATACGCGATGCCATTGCTGAATTGCGTGAAACACTCGCCAAAGAAAATGTAGCCATCGTCCATGCTCCTCCGGGGGCAGGAAAAAGCACCCTTTTGCCCTTGGCACTGTTTGAAGAGGACTTTCTCGGCCAACAAAAAATCTTGATGCTCGAGCCACGTAGATTGGCCGCCAAGACTATCGCTATGAGGATGTCGGACTTGATTGATGAACCGGTTGGTCAGCGAGTAGGGTATCGGGTGCGCTTTGAACAGCGTGTTTCCGAAGCCACGCAGATTGAGGTATTGACAGAAGGAATTCTTACCCGCATCCTTCAAAATGATCAAGAATTGCAAGGAGTGGGCATGGTCATTTTTGATGAGTTCCACGAGCGAAGCATTCATGCTGACCTGGCTTTGGCTTTATGCCGCGAGGCGCAGAAGGTCTTACGTCCAGATTTGAAGATTCTTATCATGTCGGCCACCCTCAATACCGAACAGCTTAAAACCTTATTAAAAGCACCAATAATTAGCAGTCTCGGTCGCCAATACCCGGTGGATGTCCGCTATGGAGATGGCATTGATGTGCGCATGGTCTCAGAACTAGTTAGCAGAAGGGTTTCCTTGGCCGCGAAAGAAGAGGAAGGAGATATTCTAGTCTTCCTCCCAGGTGAGGCGGAAATACGTCGATGTGAAGCAGATCTAAAACGTATGTTGCCGAGCTTTGAAATCCACCCATTATTTGGAATGCTGGCACCTTCCAGGCAAATGGCGGCCATCTATCCATCCAAAAGAGGCAAGCGCAAGGTGGTTTTGGCCACGTCAATTGCGGAGACTTCCTTGACTATTGAAGGAATTAAGATCGTGGTAGACTGCGGACTCGGACGAAAGTCGAAATTCGATCCCCGTTCAGGTTTATCGCGACTAGAAACCGTGAATATCTCTACCGACTCGGCCGATCAACGCGCAGGAAGGGCTGGTCGTTTGAGTCCGGGTGTATGTTACCGCATGTGGAGCAAGGCCGATCATTTGCGCATGCAAATCCACGATATACCCGAACTTTTGGAAGCTGATTTGGCTTCTTTAATCTTGGAATTGGCTCAATGGGGCGTGAATGACCCCAAACAACTCGATTGGCTGAATCCTCCACCTCCAGGACATGTAGCTCAAGCGCGAGAAACATTGGAGACTTTAGATGCCCTCAAGTTGGGCCGAATTACCGAACACGGGAAAAAGATGTTGGCATTGCCTTGTCACCCGCGTTTGGCGCATATGCTCTTATTGGCTGAATCCGATAGTAGCAGAAAATTAGCCTGTGATGTAGCCGCTATCCTCGAGGAGCGTGATCCCTTGCCCCGAGATTCAGGGATTGATATCACATTACGTATCGAAGCACTCAGACGCTACCGTCAAACTAAAAACGATGCTTCCCGCATGGGACGAATTGAAAAGGTGGCTGAGTCCTATTTGAGAATGTTTGAATTAGAGGCAGATAATGGTCCCGTGGATGCCTATGATTGTGGCTTGCTCATCGCCCATGCATTTCCGGAGCGTATTGCTTCATCACGTCCGGGGAATAATTCTCAGTTTCAGCTAGCCAACGGGCGCTATGCGCAGGCTGGTCCGAAAGACTATCTTGGCCACGAACCTTGGCTCGCTGTTGCGCACCTTGATGCCCGCGATGGATTAGGTAAAATATTTATGGCCGCTCCTTTGAATCCCAAGGACTTAGCACCATTAGTAAAGACGGAGAAAATCATCACTTGGGATACCCGCAAAGGAGGATTGATAGCAAGTATGGATTTGCGCATAGGTTCCATCATTTTGCAATCAAAACCACTTCCAGAACCCGATCCAAGTTTTTTGAAAGCGGCTATTTGTAAGGCATTGAGAGAGGAGGGAGCGAACCTATTAAATTGGGACGAAGCCACGCAGAACTGGCAAAATCGTGTTTTATCGCTTCGCACTTGGCAACCTGCAAATGGATGGCCTGAAGTAAGTCAAGAATCTTTATTGATGACGGTAGACGAATGGATGGATGGCCATTTAGAAGGCGTGAAGAAGCCCGAAGATTTAAAGAAAATTAAGCTGATAGAAATCCTTCCTTATACCCTCACTTGGGAACAACAACAAGCCTTGGATGAGTATGCCCCAAAGGCTATCGAAGTGCCCAGTGGTAATAAGATTCCCTTAAGCTACCACGCTAATGGCGATGCCCCAACCTTATCGGTACGTTTGCAGCAAGTCTTTGGATTGGCCGAAACACCAAGAGTAAATAAAAGAGAAATCCCCGTCGTGATGGAGCTCTTATCTCCCGCCAGTCGCCCGGTTCAAACCACCCGTGATTTAAAAAACTTCTGGGACAGCACCTATTTTGAAGTCCGCAAAGAACTTAAACGCCGTTACCCAAAACATTCGTGGCCCGATGATCCGTGGACGGCTCCTGCTTTAAAGGGAGTTCGACGGTGATTAAAAGAGGTGGGGAGTGAGGAGGAAAAATTTCCCGCAGATTAACGCAGAAAAAGTGCAGGTCGCTTTGTAGTCAATTCATAAATAAGCTGTGAATCAACAAAACTATGGTCTAATCTGGCGTCTGATTTCTGGCGTCTGAATCTCACCCCCCCAGCACCACAACACCCCGTATTATAACCCCCCTGATAGAGGAAGAAAACACCAAATAATCCCGGCATCCAATCCCTTTGCATGATGGCGGCAATTGCAACCAACTAGGAATTTTTCCAAGATATTGAACTATCGAGGTGAAATGGCTTTACCCTTTTAATCGTTGAATCTCTAATTTCAGAATAGGGAGGTCGATGATAATGATTTTCCAAAGGGTGGTAGGATCTATCGCATCATATGCATGAACGATTATGTTTCTAAGCCCAATGATATCCTTGACACTTGTGATTGATATTGCTGAATCTACGGATGTAATTTTTTTTACTGCTTCTCCAATAATTTCCAAGTCTCTTTCTACAGTTCTGATAGCCATGAAATTTGAGCTAAACTTGACATAATTCTTATCATGTATTTTAATAACATCCTCTATTTCAGCAATTACAGCTTCGATATCTAAGATGTATTTTAATACATGATTAGGCGGCATAAAGCTCAATTTTGGTTCGATCGAGTTCTGCTTTGAATATTGGGTTCTTCACAATACGATAAGAGATGAGGTCAACCTCTCGGTTTACTAAATTTCTTAAACCTTCCTTTAGTCGAAAATAGGCCTCACCTTGCTCAAGAGGAGTAAGTTTATCTGAAAAAATTACTGCAAAATCCAAATCGCTCTCTAGGCCCAGTTTTCCCGAAGCACCAGATCCAAATAGGAACAAGTTTGTTACGAAATATTTTTCGCATAAGGTTTCAAGTAATGCTGCCTTTTCTTTTAGTAAAGCGATCATATATCAAAGATACCAAAACAGAGGCGAAATCGCCAACACACTTAATCAGTGAATGCCCGACTCTTCCCCAGGTTTAATCGAAGTACTTCGCTCGGGAATCTCACACCCCCCAGCACCACAACACCCCGTATTATAAACCCCCTGATAGAGGAAGAAAACACCAAATAATCCCGGCATCCAATCTCTTTGTATGATAGCGGCAATAAGCACAGCCGAACCAAGTGAAACACGTAGAACCCGGGTGAAATTCCAGGCTCTACGGTCTAACAGGGCTGTCCGTTTTAAAAATAGTTGAAATGATTTTTTCATATTTATTTTCTAGTCAACCAGTATTATGGTCGCACTTCGACTGGCCGTTTTAGAAAGACTAGCCCAGAAGATCGCTTAGGCCGCTCAGTGACCGGTCGTAAAGTGACCATCTCATTGTCTGTTTTCTAACTGTCTTCTTAGTTAATCTTACGCTCTAAACCAGCCCAAGATCCACCATTATGCACATTGGTATATCCTTTTGATTTCAGAATACCTTTTGCCGAAGCACTGCGCATACCGGAAGCACAACAGGTGATTACTGGTTTGTTCTTGTCCTTCAATTTACCAAGGTTTCCAGCTAGATTATCCACCGGAATATTCAAGGAACCCTTGATATGACCTCCAGAAAATTCCCCCTTACTACGCACATCTACGATGATGCCACCTTCTTGCATTAACTGCTTATAATCTACCGCTGGCCCAAAGCCAAACAGCTTTTTTAATGTCTCTAACATTTGTGATTTGTGATTTGTGATTTGTGAATTATGATTTGCTGTGTCTGCCGAAGTTAATTGGAATGCAGTGGAAATTAACGCAGGAGGATAATTTATGAGTTAATTTCAAATGCCCGTTCTTTTGTCTGACTATCTGACTATCTGGTTGTCTGAAAGTCTATACCTCGCAATCTCGAAACCTCGTAATCTCTTAACCTCGACTAATTGTTCTTATGAAAATTAACGTCCAACCAAGAACCCGCATTATGGCACTCGATTCCTTGTTGTTGCAACATTTGAGTGGCCATTCCACTTCTTCCACCAGAAGCACAGCAAAGGATAAGTGGTGATTTAAGTCCTTTAACTTCATTCAAGCGATTGCCTAATTCGTGAACCGGAATATTGATAGAACCTACCACGTTTCCGCCCATAAATTCTTCAGGAGTACGCACATCTAAAATGGTTCCTGAGTTTTCTTTGATTAATTGATCTACAGTCATTTTTTTATAATTTGATAAAACAAAGGTAGAGGCCTTTGTAAATGCTTCTTGTAACCCAAGTCACACTCTCCTTCAAATTCCAATAAATAAATTCCAAGCTCCAATCTACTGTAGATAAAGGGTGCCTCTAATAAAAAAAGCCCTGATAATCTTCCGATTATCAGGGCCAGTAGTAGTATATAGAAATCCCAATTTAATTCCTTTTGAATTTTGGAATTTATGTATTGGAAATTAATAGACGATTTATCGACTATTCAGCTATAATCTCCAAGTTCACCGTTACAGAAACTTCGCGGTGTAGGTTGATAGTAGCAGTAAAGGTTCCTAAAGTTTTGATGTCCTGATCTAAAACGATCTTACGACGATCCACTTCGAACCCTTCATTTTTTAATGCTTGAGAAATTTGAAGAGAGGTGATAGATCCAAAGATTTTATCGTTGGCTCCAGCTTTCGCTCCTAATTTCAAATTGAAATCATTCAATTTACCGGCAATCTTGTCGGCATCTTGTTTGATTTTCTCTTGTTTGAATGCTGCCTGACGTAGGTTTTCCGCCAAAACTTTCAGATTGCTTGTACTCGCAACCATTGCCATTCCTTTTGGGATCAATAAATTGTTGGCATATCCGTTTTTTACGGCAACCACATCATCTTTGTATCCAAGCGCTTTAACGTCTTGTTTCAAAATAACTTTCATCTCTATTCCTCCTTATTTTAGTGAGTCAGCTACGTATGGAAGAATCGCAATATGACGACCTCTTTTCACAGCTTGAGCTACTTTACGTTGATATTTCAAAGAAGTTCCAGTAATTCGCCTTGGAAGTAATTTTCCTTGCTCGTTCAAAAACTTCAAAAGAAAATCAGGGTCTTTATAGTCAATATACTTGATTCCGTTCTTTTTGAAACGGCAGTATTTTTTTGTTGATACCCCAGTAGGAGTGGTATTAAAAAGGAAATTTCCTCTTTTTTTACGTTTAGCCATTCTTCTCCTCCGTTTCGATAGTTATTTTGGTACCTGGAGCTACTGCTGTTGCTGCAGATGCACCTTTACTTGATTGTTTAAATTCACCATTTCTTTTACGCTGATTGTAAATCACGCCATGTTTGTCGAGAGATACCGTCAAGAAACGCATAATGCGCTCATCGCGTTTCAAAGCCAATTCCAATGGAGCGATGATCGTTCCTGGAGCTTTGTATTCCAAAATGTGATAGAATCCAGTAGATTTCTTCTGGATAGGGTAGGCGAGCTTGGTTAGCCCCCAATTGTCCTCGTGGATGACTTCTCCACTGTGCTCTGCAATCAACTCTCTGAATTTTTTGATAGTCTCTTTCAACTGATCATCAGAAAGTACGGGTGTTAATACGATTACAGATTCATAGTTTTTCATTTCCATAAATCAATTATTTCCTTAAAAGGGCTGCAAATATAGGTAGACTAATTACAAAATCCAACTTAACCTAAATATCCACACCCTCGTGTTTTCAATTCCCTAAAAGTATATTTGAAACCTCAATATTATGGAGCAATTTATCGTTTCGGCTAGAAAGTATCGTCCGAGCACTTTTGAGAGTGTAGTAGGACAAGAACATGTTACCCAAACACTTAAAAACGCCATTCGCAATAACCATTTGGCCCAAGCCTTTTTGTTCTGCGGTCCGCGTGGGGTGGGGAAAACTACCTGTGCGCGTATTTTGGCTAAAACCATCAATTGCACGAACTTGAGTGAAAAAGTAGAGCCGTGCAATGAATGTCAGTCATGCGTCTCTTTCAACCAGAATGCTTCCTTTAATATATATGAACTGGATGCAGCTTCCAATAATTCGGTAGATGATATTCGTTCTTTGGTTGACCAGGTGCGGTATGCGCCGCAAGGTTCCAAATACAAAATCTATATAATTGATGAGGTGCATATGTTGTCTCCTTCTGCCTTCAATGCTTTTTTGAAGACACTAGAAGAGCCACCGAAATATGCGATCTTTATTCTCGCTACCACCGAACGTCATAAAATTCTACCAACGATTCTAAGTCGCTGTCAGATTTTCGACTTCAACCGTATTACCATTGCCTCCATGGTTACCCACCTTCAAGGCATTGCGGATTTGGAGCATGTTAAAGCCGAACAAGATGCCCTGCATATTATCGCAGAAAAAGCGGATGGTGCTTTGCGTGATGCCCTTTCAATCTTTGATCAGATGGTTAGCTTTTCTGGGGAATCCCTCAGCTATGATTCGGTCATCAAAAACCTCAATATCCTCGATTACGATTATTATTTCCGCACCATGGAATTAGTAATGGCAGAAGACACCTCTGGACTTTTATTAATAATGGATGAGGTAATTAAAAATGGCTTCGACCCGCATTTATTCCTCGGCGGACTTTGCGATCACCTCCGTAACCTTTTGGTTTGTCAGGATCAAAAAACCCAATCCTTACTCGAAGTGGCCGAATCAGCCGCTCAACGCTATTCGACACAAAGTGCTCAAATACCGAGTTCCTTCTTATTTAATGCCCTGCAAATTGCCAGTGGCTATGATGCTACGTATAAGGCAGCAAGAAACCCGCGCTTACATGTAGAATTGGCCCTCTTGAAATTAGCCAACCTAGGTCGAGCCATTCAGATTGCTCAGCAGCCTTTGCCGCCAGCTTCCGAGGAAAAAAAAACGACAATAAGTAAGGTAGCCCCTGTTTCTTCGCACAAAGTCGAGGAAAAGGTGGAAGAAAATAAGGAGGCGATAGCTCCAACTCCTCTAGTAAATGAAGTTCCTCAAAAGGAGGATATAGTCGAAGAAAAGGAAGCCAAAAAAATTCCGGTAGCTCCTAAATCATCCATACCTACTATTAATCTTTCCTTTACTCCTGGGGTCACAAAAACTGAAGTACGTGCGGAAGATGCCGGCCCCAACGCTGTAAGCGCACCCGATGTACAAGGCATTGCACGAGTTCCGCTCAATGCAGAGAAGGTAAAAAGTATTTGGCTGGAATTTGCTGAAGGCATGGAGAAGCAAAAGAAAATGAGTCTCGCTGCGGGCATGAGGAAAGCTGAAATACTGCTTAACAATAGTCAGATTCTCGCAACAGTTGCCTCCAAACAGGTGGCCGACAATATAACCGAGGTTAAGGCGGAACTGATGGCCTACCTCAATAGCCGCTTGGAAACAGAAGTAAACGGGGTTCATGTAGAAATAGGAAAAATGACACAAGAATCGAGCAATCCCTATACCTATGAAGACAAGCTCAAACACTTGGTAGAAACCAATCCCAAATTGCCCGATTTCATGCGAGACCTAGGCTTGGAACTCGATTATTAATTTCTATTCCTCAATCCCATCATCCATGAAATTCACGGACATTCCTTTAAGCACCCACTTCGGATTGAAGGAAGCAGAACCTCAGTCGGATTATGTATTGTATCTGGATGAAAGCCCGGCTTTGCAAAACCACCTCGGACAACTACATGCAGCCGTATTATTTGGCTTGGTAGAAACCAGCAGCGCCCATTTTCTGCAGCAGGTATTTCAGGAAATTGAAGAAGGACTCATCCCAGTTATCCGCAAGGTGGACATTAAGTATAGCCGGCCAGGGAAGGGTAGGGTGTTTTCGAAGGTGAACTTAATCGATTCCAAGGAAGATATTCTAACAAGGTATAAGGCAAAGGGAAGAGTGAGCCTTGTCACAGAAGTATATATTGAGAATGAAGAAAAGGAGTCGCTCGTTGGTGCTCAAGTGCAGTGGTTTTTTCAACAGGCTTCTGCTTAGACTGAATTTTACCTTTTTACAAGCACCATTTCTGAGAGCTATCGGAACCAAATTCCAATAGGAATCCTAGCCATTTTAGTCCCTATACCGATAGGGAGGAACTTTAGCAGTGGAGCTTAGCACCACAAGTTGGCATTTAAACGGATAGTCATGTAGAAATAACTCTGCCTATTTGACGGAAATAAAATAGGGGTACACTTATCGCTAAAACACTAGCATGAGCAAAAATAAGAACGTCACTTTTGCGTGGGCTGTCAAGAACATCATCTGGCCGAGAAGGAAAACCCTCTCTATTGGCCTCCTGCTCATTCTTATAAGCAGACCTGCGGGATTGGTACTTCCGGCAGCCACCAAATATCTTTTGGATGATGCTGTTCCCAATAAGGACTTTGCAATGCTTCAGCTTATTGTGGGTGTCATTTTTATCTCTCTCGTAATACAGGCAGTTTCCGCCTTTTTACTGACACGAATTTTGAGTGTGGAAGCGCAATTTCTCATATCAGAATTGAGAGTAAAAGTGCAAAAGAAAATACTATCGCTACCAATCAATTTCTTCGATAATAATAAATCGGGAGCCTTGGTTTCCAGAATCATGACAGACGTAGAAGGGGTTCGTAACCTTGTGGGCACTGGACTCGTTCAATTGATTGGAGGAAGCATCACGTCTATTCTAGCGTTGATTCTATTACTCCGAATTAGTCCAACCATGACCCTCTTTACTTTAGTTCCTGTTGGCTTGTTTGCTGTAATTGCCATGAAGGCTTTTGGCAGAATACGGCCCATATTCAGGGAGCGAGGAAAATTGAATGCAGAAGTAACGGGTCGCTTGACTGAAACCCTCAATGGGGTGCGTGTTATCAAAGGTTTCAATGCAGAAGCATCAGAGAACAGCACTTTTGAAGCGGGGGCTAGAAGATTATTTGAAAATGTAAAATCGAGCTTAACAGCCACGGCTTTCGTAACCAGCGCGGGAACCTTTCTTATTGGCTTTGCTAGTGCAGGAATACTTGCACTGGGTGGGTATTATATGATGGAAGATAGTCTGACTACTGGAGAGTTGATTTCTTTCATCTCCTTACTGGCATTTATGATTGCTCCGATTATTCAGATGAGCAATATAGGAAGCCAGCTAACAGAGGCATTTGCTGGTCTTGATAGGACGGAAGAAATCATGAAAATGGATCCCGAAGACTTGACGGAGAATCGCCCGATTGTTCTGGGAAAAGTGGATGGGAACATTGAGTTTAATAAGGTTTCCTTTGCCTATGAAACGGACAAAGAAGTATTAACTGAGATTTCCTTCAAAGCACCTCCAGGTTCGGTAACCGCTTTGGTGGGAAGCTCAGGTTCAGGAAAATCTACCACTGCTAGCTTAGCGGCCACTTTCCTTACTCCAACAAAAGGCTTGATTACAATTGATGGTCATGATATTTCTAAAGTAAACCTTTCAAGCTACCGAAAACATTTGGGCGTGGTACTTCAAGATGACTTCCTCTTTGAAGGAACCATCAAAGAAAACATTCTTTTCCCACGACCAGATGCGAGCGATTCAGAATTGCAAGACGCGGTAAAAGGAGCTTACGTGAATGAGTTTACCGACCGTTTTGAAGACGGACTCGAAACGGTGATAGGAGAGCGGGGCGTAAAATTATCCGGCGGACAAAAGCAACGAATCTCCATAGCCAGAGCATTGCTTGCTAATCCGAAAGTGATCATCTTGGATGAGGCCACTTCTAACTTGGATACCGAAAGCGAAACCTATATTCAGAAAAGTTTAGACGGCTTGATGAAGGACCGAACCACCTTCGTGATTGCCCACAGACTAAGCACCATCCGAAAGGCCAATCAGATATTAGTGATAGAAGCTGGCCAGATTGTAGAGCGCGGCACCCATGATGAACTGATAGCCAAAGAAGGTAGATACTTTGAGCTGTATACCTACCAAAGTAGGATTTAGGTTTAGGACCATGGACCATGGTTTTTTCATGGCCCAGTCAATAAGTTGGGCAAAAATTAAGTGCGAAAAGGAGCAGTTAATCGTAGAATTTGTCCACTTGCTAGTAGGTTTAGTATTGCCTCTTTATATTCGGGGAAATTTTATTCGATAGATGGACGCAACAGAACTGAAACAGAAGGCATTATTTGATCAAAAAGCCGATCTGTTTGAATCACATTATTCTGATAAATTTACGGAAGAATACCGCCGCCGTTTTATATACGGCCCCATGATTAGTGGGATAGACTTGAATGGAAAGAAAGTCTTAGAAGCCATGTGCGGCAGCGGACAAGCCACTCCTTTCTTCTTGGAGCATGGCGCAAAAATTACAGGACTCGATATTTCTGAAAAACTCATCGAGTCGTTCACAAGACAATTTCCCGATTGTGAAGCCATTTGCCAATCGGTATTCGATAACGAAATTCCAGATAAATCCTTCGACGTAGTCAGCATCATTGCCGGCTTGCATCACTTGCATCCAAGAGTCGATGATTGCGTGGAAGAAGTATACCGCATCTTAAAGCCGGGCGGACATTTTATGTTTATGGAGCCTCATGCTGGTTCTTTACCTGATGTGTTCCGCAAAATATGGTATAAAACCGATACCTCGTACTTCGAAGAAAATGAAGGATCGGTGGATATTGAACACTTGAAAAAACGCTTTGAAGGACGCTTTGAATATAGCCAAACGGTATATACTGGTTTCTTGGCCTTCTTGCTTGTCTATAATTCCTATGTTTTCCGCATGCCGCTGGGACTAAAGAAATATTATTCGCCTTTTTTACTTTGGCTTGATCGGATATTTGAACCCATCCAAGGAAAATTTGGTTCGTGCATCGTGGTAGGACAGTGGAAAAAAATTGGTTAATGAAAAAAGCTGGAAAGAAACTTAATACAGGGCCCTCGCAGGTAAGTAGCTTTAAAGCTGGGGTGATTTATTTTGCCACCAAAGACGAAGCTCAATTTCCGATTTTAGATTCCTTATTGAATTCGAATAGGGGATATAAGGTGATTGTCCTCAATGGGGGGGAGAACGACCTCTTAAAAAGGTGGCAAGAGCAAGGCAAAATTGTCCAAGCAAAATCCTCCGAATTGTCGGCTGAACTTCACTCTTCCGAAGCAGAATATTGGGTGGGCGCGGATGCAAGCACTTCCTGGAATATTCAAAAAAGTATTCACAGTATTCAAGTGGATGGAGAAACAAAGCTCTATCTCCCTGAAAAACATAAGGTTGATGCCGGGAAGCCGAGTATTGGAACTCAATTCGGACGCCTGTATTACAGTAAACTTCAAGCATTCTTTTCGCCTTCAACCATTACCGATTCGGTATGGAGAGCCTTTCTTATTGAAAAGACACAATTGCTTGAGCTGATTCAATATGGGAAGTTTGATCGTTTAACAAATCTTTACCACCGTATTTGCTTGGCAGACATCGATTATTCGGGTTTTGATATAGTCGCTCCTTCGTATCCTAACTATGTCAAAGAAGGAAATAAAACGGCCAAGGCTGGAATTTCCTTTTACGCACGGTGGTTCTTTCCAGATGCCTTGCAAATCGCCAAAGACAAGAATGCGGAATTCAAACCTCGCTTGCATGCATTATCGCGCTTGCTTTTTGCGAGCTTTTTCTTCCTATGCCTGATTGGTATGCCTATTTTAAGTTTCGACTATGGAATTAGCTGGGATGAAAAACTGCAATACGAATACGCCCACGATATTTATGCGTACCTCACCAGTTTTGGAGAGGATAAAACCATCTTCGACTTCGATAATAAAAGTGCACTCTGGCAGCCCATGCAGTACTATGGGTCTTTTTTCGACTTACTGACTGTAGCAATTGTTGACGTATTTGGAATTGAAAATGAATTTGAATTACGCCATTTCCTAAATGCCATTTTTGGCGTATTTGGGTTGCTCTTTGCTGGCTTAATTGCCCGTGCCATTACCAAAAACTGGTTTACTGCCTTTTTGACTTTTATCCTATTACTGCTTACCCCGTCGTACTTCGGTCATAGTATGTTTAACCCCAAGGATATTCCTTTTGCCACGGGCTTTTTCATGGCAATGTATTATATGATTCATTTCATCCGCGAGCTGCCGAGTCCAAGGTTCTCCACGATTTTAATGATGATTTTAGGCATCGCGCTAAGTATTTCCATTCGCGTAGGCGGGATTCTCATCTATCCATATATTCTTCTTTTTGCTGGTGTAAAATGGCTGGGCGTATGGAAAAATCAAGGCACAGGGACTGCCTTTGCACAGTTTGGTAAGTATATCCTGTATTTCATCCCTGTATTGGTTTTTGGGTATTTACTCGGCTTGGTATTTTGGCCCTATGCCTTGCAAGACCCTATTGCCAATCCATTGCAGGCCCTTAAAGGCTTGTCGAATGTAAATTATACCACTTCCTACGAAACCTTTGAAGGGGTAAGAACCTATATGAGCAAGGTGCCTTGGTACTATTCGCTCAAACTGATGATGCTTGGTTCCTCGCTTATCCTTTTGCTAGGAGCGGCCATTCAATTTATTCGCATTCCGTTCACCTTCAAAAAAATGGGCGGATGGAACCTGATGCTGATTTTTATGCTCCTGTTCCCATTGCTTTATGCTGCGTACAAGGAATCCATGCTTTATAATGGATGGAGACACTGGTTCTTCGCCTATGTGAATTTGGCTGTATTGGCTGCTTGGGGCTGGACCTGGGTGATTGAAAATAAGCAAGTATGGATGCGCTATGTGGGGATTTTCCTTCTGGTCGTCGGTTTAGGAAATATGACCTGGTGGATGGTGCGTAGCCACCCCAATCAGTATATCTATTTCAATGAACTAACTGGAGGACTTCCTGGAGCCTATGGCTATTACGAAACCGACTACTACTCCAATACCCTGCGTGAAGCGGTAGAGTGGTTTGTTGAAAATGAATTACCCAAGACGAACGGACGGCATATTACTATTCTAACCAATAATGAACCGCTTACTGCTCAATACTATATGAATAAGTATAGCGATAGCGTAGATATTGTATGGACAAGGGAGTATGAGTTATCCAAGAAAGCGGGAGACTATTCATTCTTTACCAGCCGAACCATGTCGAAGACCACACTTTTGGAAGGCTATTGGCCACCAACAGGAACAATTCATACGATAGACTTGGATGGCATACCGCTCTGTGCAATCATCAAGCTTGATAATACCTATATCCCGGAAGGATATATTGCCTTAGATGCCGGAAATATCGATACCGCAATCAGTTTATTTGAAAAGGCTACCGAATATGATCCTGGGAATGATGAAGCTTGGAGAATGTATGGAATGGCTTTAGCAAATAAAGGCCCTCAAGCAGCAGATTCTGCCTTGAAAGCACTGCGCAAGTCGATTGAAGTTCTGCCAGAAAATTTTATTGCCTATGATATTAGCGGAATGGTGTTAGCGGCATTGGGTCGCCATGATACCGCGGCAACCTTGTTCGAGAAATCCATCACCTATAAAATCAATTATACCAATGCCCATTATAATTTAGGGGTATCCTACTATAACATGAATAATTTTGCGAAGGCTGCTGAAGAGTTTGAGAATTGTATTCGCTTTGGCGGACAACAGCCTGCCTATTATAAATTATTAGGCATGAGTAAAATGAATCTGAATCTATTACCCGATGCAATTCAGTTCTTGAGCTATGCTGCACAAAATAGCAATGATCCAGAAGCCTATCAGTACCTGGGTCAATGTTATCAATTGCAGGGAGATGAGCAAACAGCCCAGAAAATGTTTCAAGCAGCAGCACAATTACGAGGCAACTAATACGTTAACGAACCATCATGAAAAAACTAATCCTTATACTTCTACTTATTAGTCCTGCTTACCTTTTTGCGCAAGACCGCTTTACTGAAGTGAGTTCCGATATTGAAGAAGTACAGCTATTTCTGCAAGGCGCACAAATAAGCAGAAAAGGGAATAGTCCGCTAAAGGAAGGAATTACCCGATTGGTTTTTACTGGAATTACCAATCAATTGGACCCAAATAGCATTCGTGTATCGGCAAAAAACCAAGTCGTTATTTTGTCGGTTACCAGCAGCAATACCATCCAGTCGAACCCGAAGAAAGCACCCATCATTCGGATGTTAGAAGATTCCCTGTTGATACTGAATTATCAGCTAGAACAAGAACGAAATAACCATTTTGTTTTGGAGCAACAAGAGTCCCTTTTGCTGGTGAATAAGAATCTCAAAGGAGATAAAGGAGTTATTTTAATTGATTTGGAAGACGCGCTCATCATCTATCAAAAACAATTGGGAATCATTAAACAAGGCCAACTTGATTCAAAGATGAATGAGCAAAAGCTAAGTAATCGGATTGAGCGCATGAAAGCCCAATTGCAAGAGTTTCGCTTAAGCAATCAAGTTCCTAGTTATGAAGTGGTAGTAACTATTTCAACAGCAAAAGCTTCTTTGATGGAGAGTTTTGAACTCAACTATTTTGTGAATAATGCGAGTTGGATTCCGAACTATGATTTACGCGTTGAAGACCTCAATAAACCGGTGAAGCTGCACTATAAAGCAGATATTTATAATAATACGGGCGAGAATTGGGACAATGTGAAAGTTATCTTGTCATCAGGTAATCCAAATCTAGGTGGGCTTCCACCAGTTTTAATATCGCAAGTGCTAGGACTCAATGAAGGCCGTTATGATTCAGAAGGCTATACTTTTGATAATAGAAACAAGACGTTTTCGAATAATGTTCTGACGAATGGGATAGTACAAGATTTAGGGGAGGCGCCAAACCAAGGCTTTGATCAAAAAAATACCAGTTTTGAATACGTCATTCCAACGCGCCTGAAAGTAATTGCAAATAACCAAGCACAGAATGTTGATTTGCTTCAATTTGACCTACAGGGTACATACCAGTATTTTGCTGTTCCCAAAATGGAAGAGGATGCTTTTCTTTTAACGAAGGTAACCGGTTGGGAATCTCTTAGCTTATTGATTGGTGATGCGAATATTTATTTCGAAGGCACCTTTCTTGGAAAGACACTTATTGATCCAACCACTACATCTGATACCCTTTCTGTATCACTAGGAAGGGACAAAGGAGTTGTTGTTGAGCGAAATAAGTTGAAAGAGTTTTGTAGCAGCAATTTCAGTGGTTCCAAGAAAAAGGAGATTGTGGTTTATGAAATTCTTGTTAAGAACAATAAGAAGAATGCCGTTCAAGTTCTGATTCAAGATCAAATTCCAGTTGCCAGCAACAAGGATATATCTGTAGAAGTGGTCAATATTAGCGGAGCCCGTTTTATTGAGAACAGCGGCAAGCTAATTTGGAACCTAACAATCGCTCAAGGAGAAACGATTAAGCTTCGTATCGAGTACGAAGTGAAATACCCAAAAGACAAAGTGCTTAGCGGGCTCTAGAATACAATTAGAACCACAGGTATGCAATTTATCGTGGACTTGGATGCAAGTCTAAATTAGGGATGAGCAGCTCGGCGGGACACTGACCCACTTGAAGAATACCTCGAAACCGCGCACTTCGGCAAGCTCAGTGACCGGAGCTCGCTTAAGTCTGGAAATCTGGCCGTCTATTCGCCTGGCCATCTAACTCCCTCGCACTTCGGCAAGCTCAGTGACCGGAGCTCGCTTAAGTCTGAAAATCTGGCCGTCTATTCGCCTGGCCATCTAACTCCCTCGCACTTCGGCAAGCTCAGTGACCGGAGCTCGCTTAAGTCTGAAAATCTGGCCGTCTATTCGTCTGGCCATCTAACTCCCTCGCACTTCGGCAAGCTCAGTGACCGGAGCTCGCTTAAGTCTGAAAATCTGGCCGTCTATTCGTCTGGCCATCTAACTCCCTCGCGATCTCGATAAATCTAATCCTTCACTCTATTTAATCCCATGGACCTAATCATCCAATTCGGCAAAGGTTTCGGGTTTGCTTTGTCTTTGAGTTTAATATACCAACCTATCTTTTTCAAGACGGGTACCCGGTGTGTTTGCACAAATTCAATCCATGTTCCATCGGGGTCTTCGATATAGGAGAATCGTCCTGCTGCCTCGCCCATGTCGAAGGAGTTGGCGCTATCCACAGTAAACTTATATCCAAGGGGTTCTAGGCGTTTTTGTAACTCGTCCATATCAACGGTATCAAAACAAACATGGATATAGCCCAAGTCGCCCCAGAAGCGGTTTTCAAAAATGTTTTTTGGTTTGCGTTCTAATGCCTGAATCAATTCAATATCTACATGGCCAATCAATTTACTGAAAGCCCCTATATTCTTTTGGGCTTTACGCAGGAGTACACGGCGGTAACGTTGTTCGTCGAGGTCATCAAACTGACCACTTTTATCATACACTACCTGATCAAACCCTAAGGCTTTGGTATAGAGATCAAGGGTACGCTCAATATCACTCACACCAATGAGTACACCGCAGGTTCCTCCGGTCATTTCAGCGCTTGGCTTAAACCAAGAATCACCTTTGACTACTTGAAAGGGATTTCCCCAAGGGTCAGTAATCCAGAAGCTGTCTTGTCCGGATGGGTCTTTAACGATCTCACCCAACCCTTCGGTCTTTCTAGCTTTTAATACCGAGTGAACATGGGCCACATTGCGGGCTTTCATCTTTACCACATTGATACCCAAATCGCCGAACTGCGGAGTAAAAGCGGGTGCTTGTGGCGTGCGACTTGTGAAGCTCCATATTTCGAAACCTCCGCCACCATTCATATTCATGGCCAAAACAGCTTGACGGCTATGCACTTCTCCGCCGGTATAGCGGGTCATTAATGGGGCAGGGGCCGCATCGTCAAATACAGGCACATCCATCCCAAAAGTTTGACGGTACCATTTCCAATTGGCATATACATCGGCACATCCGATACCAACTTGCTGAATTCCAGTGATTACTTCGCTCATCCGTTTGCTTTAATATTTGAGGCAATTTTATAGTAGAGGGCAGGAATATAGTTATAGAACCAATTTAAAATCAGCTCTTTTTGTCCTACCACTATTTTCTTTTTCTTTTTGGCAACTCCCTTAAGTATGATTCGTGCACATTTGCGTGCCGACATTCCTTCTTCTTGGGCCTTGTCCATTACCGCGTGCTTAATGCCATCTCCATGCAAGGCATTCATAGAGATATTGCTCTGAATCCGTCCTGGAAATACCAGCGAGATATGGGGGTGCGCTTTCTCCACCTGCCAGCTTTCAAAAAAACCTTTTACGGCATGTTTACTGGCAGCATAGGTACTACGCAATGGAAAACCAAATAATCCACTCAAGCTGGAGATAATGACCATGCGTGCATCCTGACTAAACAGCGGATAGAGTGCTTTACTTAAATACACGGGAGCAAAATAGTTGACTTCCATTATTAGACGTTCTACCTCATCCTTCGCATCCAATACTTCAGAACGTTGAGAGATTCCGGCGTTATTGAAGAAGACGTCAATTTTCCATTTTCGCGACTGAATTTCTTCAATGAGGACTTTTACCCGTTCCTTATCGGTTACATCCATTGGAAAACAAAGCACATCAGTGGCCCCTAATTTCAGGCATTCATCGGCTACACGTTCTAACTCGCTCATGCGGCGAGCGGCTAGGATAAGAATCGGACCAGCACTAGCTACTTCACGCGCAATGGCTTCTCCTATTCCTGAAGAAGCTCCTGTAATTAGCATCGTTTTTTGGCGATAGAAATTCACGCTGCAAGATTACGGTTTTCTCAGCGAACTGACCACTCCTTTAATGGCTTATTAGTCGCTTTCTTAACCAACGATTGGCGTAGTAGCAGGCTAAGGAAGACCCGGCGCCAATAATGGCCCCTGCTGCCACATCGCCCGGATAATGCATTCCCAAGTGCATGCGCGAATAGCCAACGAGTCCGGCCCAGGTATAGGAAGGCACGATGACATACCATTTAGGAAAAAGCACACTCAATGATGTGGCTGTTGCAAATGCGTTGGAGGTATGCGCTGAAGGAAATGAATAAGGACCAGAATGCACCAGCGCGATGATATCACTATGTTCATTATACGGCCTCGTGCGCTGAACAGTCAACTTGAGTCCTAAGCTGATGCTGCCAGAAACCAAGACTGCGGCACCACTCACATAGGCCTTATGTTTAAGTGAGATATCCTTTTTATAGATTCCCGCAGTATAGATAGCTAGGGGAGTGCCAAGGGTTATTGGTACGACCGAAGCACTGATGCCTTTGAAGAAAGGATCGAAATTCGTATTTCGGTGCACATGGGTCTTTACCAGCGCATCATAACCAGATTGTCCACTACCCGAGAGGACGGCCAAAAGACAGAAAAATGCCAGCAGCTTACGCATGGCTCAAAGATAGAAGTGAAGATTGAATTTCTTGTTTGTCTATGATTAATCTTCCGCTTACCTTTGCAGCCCTTAATAAAGGAATGCACCCATAGCTCAGCTGGATAGAGCAACTGCCTTCTAAGCAGTAGGTCACAGGTTCGAATCCTGTTGGGTGTACGAATTTTCGTCAAAACCTCCGTTAGGAGGTTTTTTCGTTTATAGGCCCACCAATAGGATGAGAAGTTTATCACGTCCGAAGCATGGTTACTAGGGTAATAGGGAATTTTACAAGACGGGAAATCCTGTTGGGTGTACGAATTTTCGTCAAAACCTCCGTTAGGAGGTTTTTTCGTTTATAGGCCCACCAATAGGATGAGAAGTTTATCCCGTCCGAAGCATGGTTACTAGGGTAATAGGGAATTTTACAAGACGGGAAATCCTGTTGGGTGTACTAAGTGAGACAAGCCCTTGCAGAGATTCTGTGAGGGTTTTTGTTTTTTAGTTGCACGCAATTTGCACGCAAATCGTTACAAGATCTCACATGGTCGCAATTTCAGTGTAAGGATGCTAACACGGTAGCGTGCCCGAGTTGCAGCGACTCTTAACGTATTGCGAGATTCGAACATATTATTGGTTTCCTATACAATTCTTGCGCTATATTGGTCTTTCCAAATTATAACCTCAAATTCCTTCCCTTTTGATTTATAGGTGGTCATAACGAACATTCCAGTAAACATTCTTGCATATTATAAATTAAAAAATTAGATTGCATTTAACAACAATCCCAAATGATTAAGAAATCCTTACTAGCAATAATATTTGCTCTCTTCTCTAATTGTTTTGCAATCGGTCAAATTAAATCAAATGGTGTAAGAGTCAGTATAGGTATTAATAACTCAAGTTTCGCACATCGAATTTAGCTCTTTAGGTGTAAGGGTTTGAGCGATTTTTTTGATGGAATTCAAATTGGCTAAACTTCTCAAGAGATTATCGATATCATCAATGGTTAATTTTAGAAC
>Ga0209390_10004139_pt1 | contig 22210 bp, 36 predicted proteins | sample BON01_FD_187212 | JGI IMG/M metagenome (GOLD analysis project Ga0209390, IMG submission 187212) | Freshwater microbial communities from Lake Bonney liftoff mats and glacier meltwater in Antarctica - BON-01 (SPAdes) (version 2) | ecosystem: Environmental > Aquatic > Freshwater > Ice > Glacier... | reverse complement strand
CATACGAGCGCCAGGGCACCAAGACAGGAGGAAAAAGGTTGCATAAACTGCATGGTGTAGAGCGCGCAGCATCTTCAACCCTGCCTCCATTTCGCCTGATCCCCAGGTCGCCAGAGGTTGGAGGAGCGAGCAGGGGGAGGGATCCCGATACGCGAAATAAATTTGGCAATCGTCTTTCTCCTTCTTGCCGGCGTGCTGTTGCTGTCCGCACACGCAATCATGCAATCAAGCCATTGGCCCCGCTAACCCACGCTTGCGAGTGCGAGCCAGGAAGAACACCATTGAAGCATTGGGGGAGGGAAAAGACTCACCTGGGAAGCAAGAAGCGGCAGCCCCGCCATGGCCGTTGCCGAATTGATGTCCTGGGAGGCATCGGCGCTGTATTTAATGTATGTTTTGTATGTGTGGTCGTGAGGAGAGAGGTGAAGATTGGGTCCAAGCCCGCGCGTCGCAATCATCGCCGAAACGACGTCGTTCGTTGCCATGCTTGTTGGCCCACCTCTGAACGTCTGTGATGCGTACCAAAGGCCAGCAAGCACGCCACGACAAGCCTGACAGACAATCCCCTCAAGCTTTGTCCGCATAGGCATCCGCGTAGCTAGCTAATTGACCACACGTCGCATCAAATGGGCCTTGCGGCTTCGTTTGTGCCCCAGCAGCCTCTACTCTAATCAACGTTGCTTTACCCAGGACTCATTCACTTCTATCCGTACGTCCTCCTTCCTTTCTACACAGGAACAAATGGCCGGGGGGACGACTCCTTGAGTTCCTCAGAACTCCGTCGTCACTACTTGCTAGAGCCCAAAGATGGAGGCATCGAAGACAGCTCCCTCACGGCAAGCCAGCTCAGGGCTCGGTACGGCATCCAAGGCCGCACCCACGGCAACAACAGCGACGCAGGTGTGTCTCCTACGATGCTTGCGATGTTGGTGGTGGCATGTGGCGTCCTGGTGGCCGTTGTGTCGGTGGCCGGCAAGGAAATGCTGCCTTCGTAGAAGATTGCCAGGAGAGGTGCTAGGGAAGGAAACCGCAACATACGCTGAATGAAGCAATAGAAACAGTAGTTAGAACACGCAAGACCAGAGTAGCGTGTTGTATTGTACTCATGTGTTTTACTTCTTGACTTTCTTCTTCTCTGGTCTCGCTCCTGACTCCTCCTGACTGTTGTTGTTGCTTTTTTTCCCGCACGCTCCGCGAATAGTCAGTCAATCAAGTGTTCAATGAGAGAAGGCAGAGTTGGTGAGAAGAAGACTACATCGCTTCTCCTCCTCATCATTTGCTGAAACGGGCCTACGCCGTTGTACTCGCACTTCACGCCCCCTCACCACAACCACACCACTTTTTCATCCCCTCCTACGCCGACCCGTCCTTCTTTCTCAGGCAGCTTTGTGCGGAGTGTAGATGTTCCTGTCAAAGCAGAATAAAACAGAATGACGATGTATTTTCAACCACTTAACTGTCTGCCGTTGTCATTGTTTCTTCTTTAATTCATGTGGATCAGGGGCTCTTTTTCTGATATAGTTCCAGCGTGTTGTTTCTTTTACCTTTCCCTTCCTCGCTTGCAATTGCTCACTTGACTGCCTTTCTTATTCCTCTCTCTCTATTTTGTTTCGTCTCCTCCCCTCTCATTCATCAGCGTTTACGTCGCCCCAAGAAGAAGTCGCTACCCTCTACCGAAGTGCCGTTCTTGAGTGCCTGCCAACGAGTGTGGCACGACTCAATGATTTGTACGGCCTCGGTGGCCGAAGAGGGAATCTCCGAGATGAGGGAATTGAGACCCTTCCCCTCCGCCGTCTTGTAGTACTTGAGCCATTGCACCAGCCGCATGATTGTGCCTGCGGGGAAGGTGTTGGGGGCGGAGAAGGTGAAAGCGAGGGGTGAGGTGAGCAATGGACACAAACAATCTTGGGACCAGAGGGGGTATTGACAACCCAAACACCTCCTAACTACTGTCCCCTTCTAACTACTGTCCGATGCCGTCTTACCTGGCTTGACGTTCTCCAAAGAAGCAAGGTCGTGGATCGAGCCGGCCTCATCCTCGCGGATCACAATGATTTTTGAATCGGATTCGCCGCTGTCAATCAAGCGCAGTGCACCCAGAACCTAAACAAAGTAAAGGGCAGACGTAGACATGTAAGTCATGGGGCCGTGACTTTTTAGCCTTGACGATCAGAACGCCCACAAACCCAACCCTTCCTTACCTTGACTTTGACAGCGGTGCCGATCGGCAGAGGACCGGAACCCACTTCGATGATGTCCAAGGGGTCGTTGTCCCCTCCATACCCTCCCTCCACAGTCGCTGGGTCTTCCCACGTCTGAGGCAACAGGCCGTAGTTGAATGGCGGGCTCCCGTACATGTAAAAGCGCACCGAGCCGTCGTCGTGCGTGTCTTGCTTGATGGGATTGCCTGGGAAGAACGGGGTGATTGTTATTACAAAAAGGGTGAGTGGGAGCGCGGAGAAATGTTCCACTCTTTGTTCGTCAACGCCCACCTACCTGGCAATTTCTTCTGTACTTCCAGCTTGGCGGTGGTGTACATAGGGATCTCAATCACTGCCGTGTAGGCATCTTGGGAGGCCTTGAGCGGAAGGTCGTGCCAGGGGGAGATGGTTTTTCCTTGCTGCTTCAGGTAGACGGTGAAGTCCTTCGTGCCATACTGACCCTCCACGCCGGTCCCGGAAGCCACAGGTGCCTCGACGATCGGCTGGCTCCAAGGCACCCACCGCTTCGTCTCGGCATTCTGGTAGTAATCCACTACGATCGCCCAACCCGTCGGCACCATGAAGCCAGGTGGCACGCAATTGGCCGCCACCACGTCCATGGGCATGGGCAAGCTGCACGGCACGGCACCGTTGCGGGCCAGCAGGCGCATCTTACTTCCCGAGATGGAGATAAAGTCATCCTGTGTTTGAGGTCACACGGAAGGGAAATGGTGTATTGTGGTGTGAGCATATCAAAGCCTTTTTGACTATCAAACAAACAAAGGAAAGACTCGCGCCCAACCCGCACGTACCGGGCGCTTGGGGTCCGGCGTCTTCATGGTGTGGTCCCGCTTGTCGTACTTGACTTGTTGAAAGGCCACGAGCTCCATCTCACCCAATCCAGGGGAAGTCTGCAGGACGTAGCGGCCGTGGTCCGGGTGGTACAGGTCGTCTTCCTTAAAGGTGGCAGCCTCGGCAGAGCCTTTCATGCCCGCGGGGTCTCGTCCCACGACGAAAAAGCCCGCACCAGCGTTTCGGCGGGACTTGGCGTGGAAAATGACTTCGGTCGGCCCGGCGTAAATCATGGGCGCGGGCCAAATGGCCATCACGGTGGTCTTGGGGTCCAGCATGCCTTCGTTCAAGACGGCCACGTGCTGTTTGACCCGAACGTCCAACGGCACGTCATCTTTCTTCGTCCAGCCACCCAGCGGAGAAAGCCAGAGGACCGGATTCTTGTACCCTACAACAGGCGGGAAGGGAGGAAGGGAGAGAACGGGTGGGAAATGAATGAGAAGTAGGGGGAAAAAAGCAATCGGCCCGCCCACTTCCCTATGACCAAGTGCAGCACCAAATACGTACGTACCTTTGGCAATCAGCTTCTCTCGGGCGGTCTTCATCAAGTAGGCATGGCCCGCGTGCGTGGGGTTCCGCGTCTGGAAAGCAAAGACGGCATCAGCGCCCCTCCGCACAAACTCGTCCACCAATTCCTTGGCCGTCAATCGATATTGGTCCAGCCCGTCGTTATATTTGATGCGGCCCAAGAGCTCCACTTCCCCGCCCAACAGCCAGTCCCCACCCGAGTAGATGTGCTTGATGTAAGGGTGGCCAGGGTCAATCACCCCAAAGGTGCGCGTCACAATTTCCTCCTTCCGATTTTTGTAGATTTCCGGGTTGCGCAAAATGGCCACCACCACACCGTCCTTGGTAGTGAGCGCTACCGCAGGCTTGCCGGACTTCTCCACGCCAAACTTGGTGAAATCGGTGATGGGCAGGACGATGGGAATGGACATGGAGACACGGTTGCGCGTAGTGTAGCCTGTTTTTGTTTGTGTGGTGTTGGAATAACACAGGGTGAGGATATGTGAGAAGAAGAAAGAAAAGACAAGCGACTCGAGTGCCCCCACCAGTCAAGGATCGAGTCTTACCATTCCATTCGGTGGGCGTTTCCAGGGCTCCTTTATGGCCCGTCACGTTGTAGGGGTCTACCAGCAAGCTGTTGTGGTGCAGGGTCTGCACCAGCGCGCCCTCACGCATGAAGCCCTTGAGCGGCGCAGCCCACCCCTCGCCAATGGTCTGCAGCCAGTTCAGGTCGATGTCGGTCAAGAGGACACGGGGAAGCGTTGCGGCCTCGGCTTTCTTGGCGTTCAACTGTGTTGGTATGGGGTTACGAACGGATGGGTCAGTGCCCCGAGACCACCCAAATGCAAAGCCAGGCTCTCTTCCTTCCCTTTCACTTCGTTCATTTATTTACCTGGGAAGAAGGCACGTGCAGGTCCACAACCTCGCCTCCGTCCGGGAGAGGCAGGCCCTTCGGGTAGACGTCGCCGCCTTCCAGAACGCCCTCCGCCCGGAGCTTCTGCATAAAGACCGCGACGCACTCCTCGATGGTCATCTTGTAATTGGGCAGTAAAATCTCGGGCTCCAAGGGCGGCTCGTAGGGCGCGTCGACCCCCGTGAAACCCTTGATCTCCCCGGCAGCGACCTGGGAAAGGTGTATGACGCAGAGAAAGGGCAAATAGGTCAGAACTTCCGAGGCCAGCTAATTTTGCAATACCTAAGGGACTCTCGCACCCACCTTTTTGTAGAGGCCTTTGGGGTCACGGTCTTGCACCACGTCCAAAGGCACGTCCATAAACACCTCCATGAAGCTCAGGCCCTGGTCCTCGTGGCGCTTGCGGGCGATGTCACGGTCCTCTCGGTAAGGGGACACCAGGCTGACAATGGTGACGGTGCCTGCGTCATTCATAAGGCACGCCAGCTCTCCCACGCGACGGACGCTCTCGGCCCGGTCCGAGGCACTGAAGCCCAGGTCCTGGGAAAGGAACGTGGGAATGAGTGTGTACGTGAGAAAAACAGAATGGAGTGCGCACAACTGAGCGAGACGAGGAGGGACGTACGTACCCGGTTGAGGCCCGTGCGGATGTTGTCACCGTCCAAGCGGTAGACGTGCTTCCCGTGCTTTAAAACAAGCTCTTCCTCGAGGGCCTTGGCGATGGTACTCTTGCCGCTGCCAGAGAGGCCCGTCATCCACAGCGTGATGCCCTTTTGCCCAACCGCCGCGTAACGCTTCTTTCGTGGGAGGTGACAGGCTTCTTGAGACCCGCCTTCGCCCGCAGCGGCACACTCAATGATGTGAGGCGGGGTCAGCGACAGCCGCTGGGCGCGCACCCCCCCCAGGTCAAGGTTGGCCAAGTCCATCGTGGGGCATTGCATGTTCTCAGTCCGCGAAAGGACGTAAATGATGGCCAGGAGCACCGTCCTATGGTGATGGGAGGAGGGACCATGGTGGTAAGAAAATATGTACCAAGCCCGAATCATGCATTTTTCTAACTATGTACCAGCCACACATCCCCCTCCATGTGTAGCGACTTACAGTCCAATGCAGAAAGGCATGCGCCGCTTGAGAGCGACGTCGTCCTCTGCGTAGGAGGCCGGGCCGCTACCCATGGCTGGCACCGTTTCCGGCAAGCCGCCCGCCGCTTGCTGGGCCTCTTCCTGAGACAAGGCGGCATACTTCCACACCGCCATGCTGCCTCTGTGTGGGTTGTGTACGGGGAGGAATATGAATGAGTAATGAATGAGGCGGACAGCCCTCTCCGTATTGTTCTTTCTACAAGGAGGAAGGCGTGAGAACAGAATGCTCGCACGAATGCCTCCTTGCCGAGTACCACACACACACCAGGACCAGGACGTGACCTGCGTGCGTCGATGGGGACCAGTGATTGGGCAGGTGGGTTGCGCAAGGGGGAGGAAAGCTCTGCAGAATTTGAGCTCGCCGGTTCAGCGATGACTGATGATAAGTCCGTTGTTCAACAGGGGCCACAATGGCGACAACACGCTGAGCATTCAATGCGCTAGGGCAAACCTCATGACTGGGCAGCAGGTAGTTGTTTATTGTTGCAATGTAGCTCAACAAGGAAAAGAAGGAGAGACACTCCCAGCACCAGCTTTTCGACCTCCCCTCTTCCCCCAACAACCTCCTCTCCCCCCAACAACTCAAACAAAACGATAAAGCAAACAACTAATTTAAGAACAAGAGGCAAGTTTTATCTTTCAGCTTCATTTTGAGGCTTGTTGCTTTGGTTTTTTAACTGTCTTTCTGTTCGACTTAAAAAATGGTTTTCGGGGAGGCGGAGGAGCGGGAAAGGCAGGGGAAGGAGTAAAAAGATGCAGCGGCATCGAATATAATGAATAAAATGTAGAAGTGCGGCGTGAAGGATGACTGTGCCGGTGACGAATGCTAAACTAGACGCGTGTTGACTCCTTCTCCCTCTCTCTCTTCCTCTCTCATCAGCCGGAGGCCCGTGCCCCAGTTTTTTTGCTTGCTCTCTATCTCTCTCTCTAACTGTTTCCCTCCGTTCTTTCCCGTGGTCAATCCTGCTTGCTCCTGCCACGATTGGTATCTTCAACGAGCTCAACAAGAGACGGAAAAAGGGGGAAAAGGTGTTCAAAATTCAATTAATCAGCGCACAGTTGAGGGGGGAAAGGGCGGATTGCGGACGAGGGCCGAACACTGCCTGAGAAAGCCCCACACAATAAAAACACACAAACACCACACACACACACATACAGAATTACCAATCATTTGCCCATGCCCGTCCAGGTGTCGATCTTGCTTTTTCAGACGGGGGCATTTGTACAGTTGTTGTTCACTTCCCGCTCTGGGGGACGGGCAGGCGGAGAAAGAGGCCAGGCCAGATTACGTCTTGCTTTGCTACTTTTTATTCTTCTATTTCTGTGGGTCTGTGGAGGGGTGGAGTTTGAATATGAGGATGTTCGTGTGAGTGATTATGAAGCGGAGATAGCTACGTCTTCTGATTTCATACATGTCCCTCGCCCCTTCCATCCCCGACCCCCCCTTCTTCCCTCAGCTCGTACCTGTCTTCTTTATAGTTACCGATTTGAATTACTTGGCGGTGGTGGCACGGGCCCCAACAAATCCTCCATTTCGTCCTCAAATCTCCTTGAGCTGCTCCCCCCGCTGCCCCCGCCGCCCCCGCTGGGTATGCCAAAGTCGAAGCCGTCGTCCCCCCCCATGTCCATCTCCGATTCCAAGCCGTCCAGGTCGGCCGCCATCAGGTCCTCCTCCTCCATGTCCTGCTCGTAGGCGTAGGACGGGCCTGAGGGGGCACCGCCACCGCCTGCCGAGGGTCCCGGCCCGCCCAGGAGCCCGTCGTTGGCGCTTCCGCTGTCTTGGTCCTCGTCGGCGTCGATGTCCTCCAGCGCCACCTTGGAGGCGCGCAGCTGGCTGTCGATGACGTCGAACTTGCCCTGCAGGCGCTCGTTGGCCTTGCACTCGGCGATGAGGTCGTCGCGCTTGCGCTTGAGCGCGGACTTGAGCTCGGAGATGTCGAAGAGGTTGGCCATGTCGCCCTCGTAGACGCGGTCCAGCTCCTGGCGCAGGTAGAAGGGGAACTCGTCGATGAAGGGCATCAGGAAGAAGCAGTTGAACTTCATGGCCACCGAGCGCGCGAAGTGCTCGCGCCAGGACCGGATGATGTGCTGCACCAGCGCCGACACCACGGCGTTGGTGCGGTTGGAGTTGCGCACGCAGGCCGCCTCCTCCATCAGCTGCAGCAGGTCGCGGTTGTCCTGGTTGAAGCCATCCGAGCCGCTGGGCGACAGCGCCGTGGCCTCGTCCCAGTGGTCCACGCCCTGCTTGCCGGCGCCCAGGCCCAGCCCCTGGTGCTGCTGCTGGGCCGCCTTCTGCGCCTTGTCCGAGCGCCGCGACGAGGGCGGGGTGGTGGCCACGGTCTGCATGGTGTAGACGGAAATGGAGTGGGTCTGGGGCAGGGAGCGCTGGAGCGCGCCCGCGCTGCGCTCGTGCAGGTCCCAGGTGACGAAGCGCGTCAGGGCCTTGAGGTCGTCGCGGCAGCGCACCAGGCAGTCGTCCACGGTCTGGTGCACGAAATTCTCGTAGATGCGGCGCACGATCTCCTGGAACGGCCGGTGGTGCGTCTCCTCCAGCCCCTTCCCGTTCCGCTGCAGCATGAACTCCGTGATGGGGTACAGCCGCTTCATGATGTGCGTCGTGCGGTGCCGCAGCGCCTCCAGCATCGGCTCGAACGAGCACCGCGCCTGGGGGGGAAGGGAGGAAGGGGAGAGAGAGAGGGCTCGATGAGAAATGGTATCGAGGCAATCCTTGGGACAAGCAAAAATGGAAAGATTTAAAAAAAAAACGCGAGACCCTAGCCCCACCATCCCAACCCAAGCAAGCGCCACCCACCTTCTCCACGGCGATGACGCAGGCCGCGCGCATGAAGTTGACGCCGTCGTGCATGTCCCCCACACCGGCGGCGTTGGCGATCTCGTCCTCGGTGATGACGGGCGTCTTCATCAGGCGCACGGCCAGCGTGAACTCCCGCAAGGCGCGGTGGTACTGGGCGCCTCCGAAGAGCCGGTGGTGCGCGTTGCCCACCTCGTCGTCCATGATGCGCTCCCACCGCTCGGCCGGCACGTCCTTGGCGTCCAGGAAGGAGCCGCCGCGCAGCTGCTCCGTCTCCAGCGTCTCGCCGTACTGGGCGGGCGAGGCCTGGATGGTGCCCTGGATGACCGAGCCCAGCGAGCGCAGGAAGAACTCCCGGAAGTGGTTGGCCGTCTTCTTCAGGAAGTCCATGGACAGCGCCTCCAGCTCCTGGTTCGTCTGGCCCAGCTTCATCTCGGCCGACCGCAGCTCGCCCTGTGGGGGAGAAAGGGAGCGGGATGCGGGGAGAAAACATAAGTCGGCCAGTAATTCATTCACACGCGCTTAATTCTGGACCTGCTGCAAGCCCAGGAGTTCAGTCAGTGGTCTGGTCCCGCCATTTCCTTTCCATCTTCTTACCTGCAAGAGAGGGACGATCTTGGCGACGTTCCGGCGGTAGCACTCCTCCACGCGCTTCTCAAGGAAGCGCCGTAGCCGGCTCACACCTGTCGATGGGGAGGGTTGAGGAAGGAGGGGGAAAGATGCATGCTTAGCACACAGCCAATCTCTTCGTCTGCCACCTTCCGTGCGGAACGGCGAACACAGCAAGGTCTATCTATGACGCAAAACGGCACGCATGCACTTACCGACGCGCTGGATGAGGGGGGCCGCGCCGACGCTGCCCAGGCGGGCCTCGATGCGAGCGTGGTCGTACTTCTCCACCTTCTTGACGGCCTCCACGAAGACCTCGTTGCTGATGAAGGCCGAGTCCTTGCCCATGCCCACGCGGCCGCAGGGCACGCTGGTGTAGAAGGGGCCGCCCAGCATCTGCGGGTACAACTTCTGGATCAGCGGCGCGCGCAAGAAGTCCTCCAAATCCTCGCTGGTCCCAAACTGAGGCAGCTTCGTGTCGAACTGTTGAGAGAAAAGGCGGGGAGAAAGGGGGATATGATGCGTGAGAGAAAGTTTGTGCCGTCCTACATGTCATGGTCGTCTCTAGTACTCCGCTTTCTTCCCTTCCCTTCCCCTTGACCCTCCCTTCACTCTCATCGTCCCTGCCAGCCGACCTCCTCACCTTGGTGGTGACGAGTACGGTGCGTCGGAGGTCCGGGTCGGCCTGCATGACGACGTTGCGAGTGGTGGAGTGCTTCCAGTCCGTGGTGTCCTCCACGCACAGGATCAGGTAGTCTTGGCATTTCATCTTCTCCAGCACCAAGTGCTCCGCCTCCTTGGACGCCTGGATGGAAGGTTGGATTGAGAGGGGGGAGTCAGTCGATCCGAGAGGCTGGGTCCCCGACCAGGCGCACGCGTGCACGGGGAGGCCCTCCCCCCACCAGGCCGGCTGCGTGTTGGGAACGCACCTGTTGCAGCTGTCTTTGCTGCTCGTTCATGTGGCGGAGCTTGGCGGGGGCACTCAGGAGGCCCGGCGTGTCGATGACGATCATGTTGGGGCAGAAGCGGTACTCCACGCGGACCATGATCTCGCGCGGGTCGAAGCACCGCAGCTCGTCGTTCTCCAGGCGCTTGTTCTCCCCTTCGATGTATTGCTGTCGGGTGGGTGGATTGAGAGGTGCGGGAAAGGAAAAGTGAGTGTTAGCGATTCCTTCCTCCTCACTCCCAACTGCACCCCCACCAAGCTCTCCTCCATCCCAACCCCTCCCCGTCGCCTTCCGAATCTGTGAGCCCGTGGCAGCCTTACCTGGATCTCCTTGAGCGAGCGCGCCTCCTCCTTGCCGTTGTCCAGGGTCAGGAAGCAGTGGGGCTGACTGCAGCGCGGGTTGTACTGCATGCGCAGGGCGATGGGCCGCCGCGTCTTGGTGCCGCCCCCCACCTGGTTGAACTGAAAGCCCATGAGGGCCTCGATGAGCGCGCTCTTGCCGCCCGTCTGCTGGCCCACGATCAGGATGGCCGTGGCGTCGAAGGGCTTTTGGAAGTCCTGCGCCAGGCTGTGCAGCAGGTTGTACGCCTCGTACAGCTGCTCCTTCTGCTGCTTGCGGTTCGCCTTGCTGCTGCGGTGGTACGGCTGCGGGAGGGGCGGGAAAGGGATGAAGCGGGGTTAGTTGACTACTTGGGGACTCGGGAGACCGCGGCTGCAGCTACGACGAGTGAACGCGCACTGCATTTTATCATACGTCAACTGCATTCCTTTTCGCCTTATCTGTCCCTTCCTACCTTGGGAGTGCCCGCGAAGCTGTAAATGTCGTCTGCCATGGACGACGCGGAGGAAGGCGGCCGGAGACTCAAGGAGGAAGCTAATGGGAGTGCCAGGAGGCACAGGAGGCAGGCAAGGGTCGCGCCAAGGAGCACCCCGCCGCCCCCACCTGGCCGCCGCTCCCTTTTCATGCTGTCGTGGTACCACGACATGCTCTTGCTACTGGTGCGTATGCGGAAGTCGCTACGCTTTCGCAAGCTCTTTTTGTCGGTCTAAATTCGATCTGAGAGTTGGGCGGAAGGGGAAAAGGGAGAGGCGTGTGAGCGTGGAAACCCGGCATGGATCCGACAACGTCGCGCACAGCAACCCGCCGAGGCAATCCCCAGCGCCTGCATACACAACTTGGCAAATGCAGGGGAGGACGAGACGTACCGTGCAGCAAGACGCGACGAAGGGGCTTGGTGTCGGTCGAGGAGAGGGAATGTGAAGGCCTCGAGGAGAATGGGAGCAACCTAGGACGACCACACCATCAGAGCGATGGTGGCAGCCTCTCCTTTCCGTGTCTTGCTTGCCCAGTGGCACCTGTGGGGGATTGGGAGGGTCGGTGGGCACAAGGGTTTTGAATTAGAGCCATGACTAGGCAAGGAAAGACATGAGGACAGGCCAACCCCTCTCGTGTGATGAAGGAGGAGCCAGGCAGAAAAAAGGGCGGGGAGCCCCCGTGCGAGCCCCCGAGGGCCTCGCAAAGACCACCGCCACAGCCCAACCCTTCCTGCACGCTAGGAAAGATGTCACGGCCACCAGCGCGGCGGTCTGGTCGTCGTCTTTGCATGTGTCAAATCAGGGGTCTCACGCTTGCCCGCGAAAAGCATGCAGCAGCGAAAAGCATGGGAGGGAGGCGAGGCGCGGGGCTTTTTCGTTTTCTCTTGGCGAGTCGGCGGCAACCGACAAGTCTCTCCACACGGCAAGTCTCCGTAGCATAGTGGAGGTTCCTGCGGCAAGCGTGGCCAAACTGGGGCCAAAAGGGCCACGGCACGGCCGGCAAAAGCCACGACCTTAATTGAAAAGAAGAAGCGCGAAAAGCCCAACCCGACGATGGCGCGTAGTAAGAGGCATCGAGGCCCATTTGAATTTTAGGGGCGGGGCGGCAAGCCACCCCCTTTTTTGGGGACCGTCCAGCACGGACGGACGGCATTAACATGGCCTCTTTTCGTTTATCGAATGGCTTGCAATCATGAGACTAGTGTAAAATGGAAGACCCCAACAACAACAAGACTTGTCTTGTCTTGTCTTGTCTTGTGATTTTAGAGTGTACCCTCTGGGAGGGCTTTTTCTGGCGCATGCCGAAGCAGGCCTACACTGTACCGTGCAGAGCATACACCCCCGTGGGCAGGGTGATTAGGTCTTATGCACTTGAACCATCTCGGGGCGTTGTGCGGCTCTTACACATGTATTGAAAATGTGCCTGTCCGAGCACGCGTGTTGCCTGCCCTATTATGGCGCGAGCAGATGCAGGCGCTGAGGCGCTGAGAGAGCAAAAGAGCAGAATCGCTTGATTTTTTCCTTCTCTGCTTTCTTTAATTTTGTTTTGGTGTGCTGGGGGCGTACATACGAAACGCGCTTGGGCACCCCCCCTCGTGTTGTCCCGCAGCATGCATGCAGTCATCTCACTAATTTCAGTCATGTTGCCATTAAGGTCCGAGCCTCTTGGTCTTGTCATGCATCTAGCCGAAGACGTTGAACTTGCTCTTCTGCTCGGTGGTTGCCTGTGAGTTTTGATGGGAGTGAGAAGTGATGGCGTGTCAGTTTAGCAGCGGAAATGAAGAGGGAGACGTTTGAGTACGCATTTTTCCAAAGCCTAGCTTGCTCGCTCCTCGCGTTTTCAAACAGGTGTAGCCCCCCTCCGTCCGCCCTTTACTTCGCATCGCTCACCTTCTTCTCGTACTGGCCGTACTGCGACTCGTAGACGGTGTCATACATGCCCAGCTCCACCTCCAAGCCCGGCCCGGTGGGGTGCGTCTGGCAGGTGAGCACGAAGCCATTCTTGGACTGGTCGGCGGAAAGCCCGTGGATTGCCTCCTGTGATTGAGCCAAGGGGAAAGGGGAGAAGGGAATGGTGAATGGCTTGCGAGGAGGAAGCAACGATGCCACGAGCGATTGGCCGTGCCCCACACGCCACAGGGGTCCCCCCTCGCGCAAGTTCATGCCGCAGCTTGGAATGGCAAAAGCAGAAAGCTACTGGCAAGAGGGCAAGAGGTAAGACTGCACAATTACATCCTTACCTTTTTCGAGCCTGGCATGGCGATAATACGGCCCGCGCACGTGGTGCAGATTCCGTTACGGCACGAGCAAGGCACGTCCCATTCCTTTGTGTTGAAGGGGAGTATAAGTGTGTGGTGAGAACAAAAGTACACTTTGTGCTGCTACCCCTCAGTTTCTTGTGGATGAAAGCAGTGCCCACTCTCCCCTCGCCCTCTGCTCTGATCGAGGCCCCCCTAATCCCTTGGAATTGCCTCTTTGGGGCAGCAACTTACCTTCAGGGCGGCCTCCAAGATAGGGGTATCCTCACAAACGGTCAGCACCTTGGTCTCCCCCAGATACGTCATCTTCACCTCCCAGGACCTGTGTTCAGAGCGGGCGTTTGGTTTAAGAAGGAAAGGCTGTTGGTGAGACAAAGCGATGAATTGTGCCTACGCACGCTTGACAAGGACAAAAGGACGGTCCAGCAAGGGGACGAATCAGAGAGCACGATCGAGAGCACTGACAAGGGGAGAGAAGAGCAGCATCGCAGGGTTTCCTTGAAAATAAAATCCAACCCAGAAATGGTCAGTACACGGGAAACTCTGAATTTACAAGCCCTTCGCAGGACTTCCTTTCTTACTTTACTTGCCATGCCTCGGGAACGTGGCTAGCTGGCTCGAGATATGCTACTTACTTGGTAGGGTCGAGTTGGCCTTCCAGCTCGAGCGGCACCACCTTGAGAGCCGAGACCCTATTTTAAAGAGGAGATGGAAGGATGAGCTTGCAGTGGTGGCTTGCGTGGGGCAACGACACAGGGTCCTGGCCTAGCAGGAGGGCTTACCTTTGGACTCCCTTGGCCCCAGGCAAGGGGAGGACGAAGGCTTGCGAGACGCTAAAGCTGCAGCCGCACACCAACGCAGCAAAGGTAAAGACACGCATGATGGCTTTCTTCTTGGAGGGTTTCTTTTTGTGTTGTGTGGGTTGTGCGAGGAAGAGAGAGGGAAGCAATGAGTGCAGCAAGGACAGGATCTAACATCACACACGACGGCCGATTGTGGTGACCTCCCCCACCACCACCCGCTCGTCTTTGATCGACACAAAGCATGTGGCGGGACCTCGACCGTGCCGCAAACCAGCAAGCAGTCGCCAGCGTAGGCTTGTGGAGGTCCCTGGCGCAGCCTTTTTACTGCATTTGGTTCATCAAGAGGATCTTGGACGGCAACAAGGGGCTCGGCACGGGTGAGGCAGAACTTCCGTCCACAATGCACCATCTCAATGCTCTTTCAACCCCATGCACACGCTCATCCACACGGCCTTGTCACACGTACAGGAGCGCCGCTGCGTTGGGTCCCACTCTTGCGTGTCGGCTACCGCTTGCAGCCACTGCCCCAACTCCTTCCTTCCGTAAGGCGCGCATCATCATCACTCCATCATCATCATGTCCTTCGGCGCGACACCCAATGCCTTTGCGTTTGGGGGCCTCAAACCAGCGGTGTCAGCCTCTCCTTTTGGTGCTGCTCCGGGCGCAGCCCCGTCAGCGTTTGGCGCGGCGCCCTCGCCCTTCGGCACGACCCAAGGGGGTGGATTGTTTGGCGCAGGCGGCGGGGCCTTCTCACAGCAGCAGCAGCAGCAGCAACAGCAACAACAACAACAACAAGCACAACAACAACAGCAGCAGCAGCAGCAGCAGCAGCAGCAGCAGCAGCAGCAGCAGCAGCAGCAGGAACAGTCTTTTACGGGGGACTCGAGCTTCTCGGCATTGCCTCAATACATGCAGATGAAGGTCTGGGAGTTGCACAAGCTGGTGAAGGAGCACCGAGAGCATGCCGAGACCGTCAGCAAATTCAGCACGCAGAGCTACGCCCTGGACCAGCATACGAAGGTGAGTTGAAAGAAGGGAAGGAAGTGGGAGAAAGTACCTTGCAGTGTAGGGGAGGATGGAATACACTGCAATGTAGGGACAAAGGGGGAGGATGGAATGGCTTTGATGTTGTGGTCCATCGCATGGTCGCTTCCTTTTATACGAGAATACTGAAGGCGCTTGGTCGCTCAAGTCCAGCCGCTGTGCAAACTTGCAAGCGGTACATTTAATTGTATTGCCACCTCTGTCCTGATTCAGCTCGCTCTTGAAAAAGTGCGTTTGCTTGCTTGTCCATGTCTGAGCCTCCTTCTAATTGTCAGGGCTGCTTACGTGTCTAACGCCCTCTCCTCTCCCTCCCATCCACCCACCCTTCTCCACAGAAACTGAAGCTGGACATCTTGCGAGTGCAAAATGCGCACGCCGAGATCTCACTGGTCTCGGACGAGTTGCGCAAGCAGGTGGATCGCTTGCGGGGCTTTATTCAAAAGCTCCAGGCAACAGAGAGCGGAGCCTTGTACGCCATGCCCCGGGCTGCCGGGATGGAGTTGTGGCAGCAGCAACAAGACAGCCACGCCGACATATTGCGGGAGATGGTGGGTCAGTGCGAGGCGCGCCTGCAGGAGTACGACGCACACATTCAGGAGCTGTACCGCAAGGTGGTGCCCAGCCGCGGGGCCGGCGACCGGGGCGGGGGAGGACGCGACGGGTTTTCCAGGTAAAGGATGGAGACTACCGGAAAGGGAGGGCTGGGCCGAATGAGGCCCTCTCGAATGGTAATGCGGCCTCATGAGGAGCAGCAGCCATGTGTCTGTCTTGTTACATTCTTACCTGAGCCCGCCCTCTTTTCTCACGCTCTGACAACAGGCAAGTCACGCCCGACCAGCTGGCGACACTCATCCGACTCCAAAACGACGCCCTGCTCAAGGTGGCGGCCCAGGTGGCGGGCATGCACGAGATGGTGGAGCGGCTGCGAAGCGAGTGGAACTCCCGCACGGGCCAAGACCCCTTCGAGGTGAGTGTTGACCATGTTTTGCCGGAGGTTGGAAAGAAGGGCGCGTGTTGTTCAATCCTCCCTCGATGTCTGTTTTCATACTCTTCCCCCACCTCACCCCCTTGCAACACCTAGGAATTGGACCGGGTGAACGCCGAGAATGAGGAACGGAAGCGCAAGACTACCCGACTGGTGGTACGCTCGGCGCAGGAACTATTACCCCCTTCCACGGTCGCAACGTCCTGTGGACAGCAGCAACCCACCGCCACCCTCGCAGCTCCTTCTCCGTTTGCCTCCTCTTTCGCCGCGCCGGCGACTGCGTAAGTACTATTTATTTGTCTCGTCCAATTGCAACTCGCTTCCATGTCACTCACTTTGTCCGCCTACCCCTCTTTTCTACCGTTTTGCAATCTTGCAGTGCCGCCGGCATGGGTGCACTGACAGCGAGTCCATTCGGGTACCCCGCCCCGGATTCTACCGACCACTCAGGAAGATCCACCAAGGCCAAATCCCGGCGGTGAGAGAGGTCAACTTAGAGGCACAGACAGTATGGCACACCAAAGAAAAAAAGAAATGCATCAGTATCAATATTGCAAGTAAACGAACGGTGAGCTGGCTATTTTCTTTGTCTTCATATTATTATGGGTTTCTTTTGGCACTTCTTCCAAAAACAACTCAAGAACGTTCCCCGTCTTGATTATCGTTTTGTGTAGGTAGGTATGATATAAGTAGGTCGCAAACGTCTACTGCCTTACTGCTTTCTGGGTTCTCTTGCTCCTCCTCGCGTTGTGCCTTCCCTGGCCCTTGACCGATCTCCATGTTCCCCGCATTGCTTGTTTTCCCTCCTCCGCACATCTTCAGAACGCGCATAAAGGCCTTTTTGTCAGCCAATGTGTTTGAGTGACCTCCGGCCTCCCATTCCTCGGACTTTCTTCCATAAGTACGCACTCCTCAACACATCCACACGCCCCTCCACCTTACTCGACCCCTCCTCCTTCCCACTCCTTCTTGCTCTCCTTTACTCCTCTCCTTCCCCACAACCTGGCACTGCTGCTGCTGCTGCTGCTGCTGCTGCTGCTGCTGCTGCTGCTGCTGCTGCTGCTGCTGCTACTGCTGCCACCTTGCTGTTGCCGCCCTTGCTTCTACCCCTTGCGTCTTTCCTGTCCCTATACTGAAAATGTGAATAAGGGCATAAGTGAATTTTGTATTAGCATGTTTTTATTGCACTGAGGCATTCAAAAAGGATCAATCGTATGAACATACTGATTCCCACTCTCGATTGATTCTCCTCCAAATCAACCACCCGCACTTACCATCTCCAACGACCTTCGCAGCCTCCGCAGGCGCCAGGACCACCGTATCTTCGCCTGCCTTAGCGGCCGACCTGTCAGAGGGGGAGAAGGAAAGGGGACAGTGGGCAGGTGTGAGTGATGTACAGCTGCGAGCGTTTGAGTCGGATGGCGTGGGCGAGTCCAGACGAAAGGCAGCGGGGAGATATAACCATAGCGCCGCATTTTGCCAAGAGGCGGCCTTCTAATCTGGTCATTGACGCTACTTCACTCCTTCCCCTCTCCCTATTTCCCTCGTTTTATTTGTTCAAAGGTGCACGCACCTTCCCTCTTCCTCGCCAGACGCTGCTGCTGCCTTCTCCTGTGGAGGGGGCGGCATGGGCTCAGGAGTGGAAGACGCGGCCGGCGCCGGCGCCTCGTCCTTCGCATCCGTGGACGCGGCCGGTGCTGGCGTCTCGTCCTTCGCATCCGTCTTCACCTTCTTCTTCTTCTTCTCCGCCTCACCGTCGGTGGCGGCAGCTGGCCCGGGCGCGGCCGGCTGGGCGTCCTGCTTAAAGTTCTCCTTCCAGCGGGTGAAGGCCGCCTTGGCCTTGGCCTGGATGTCGGCTTCCGCGTGCTTCCGAAGCCCCTTCACCACCTGGCCCACGCCTATTAAGGGAAGCAGACAAGGAGGGAGGGCAAGGATGAGTTAAAAGAAGGAGGGCAAGGGAATGGACTGACAGCCAGGCACACGTACCGCTCTCCGTCAGTTGCTCGATGGTCACGGCCATGGCAGACAGCTTCTCCTGCAGGAATAAAAAAGAGGAGATGGTACTGAATGAGTGTGAGACGAGCGATTTAGGTGCGAGTCAAATGTTCTTTTGGAGCGCCCGTGGCTGCTTCGGGCTGTCCATCCCCTTTTCTTACCAGGGTGCTGCAGATCTTGGGCACGTTCAGGTCCTGATCCTCGAGCAAAATCTGCAAATTGCGGGACAGGCGGTTGAAGCGGTCCTCCTCGCTCTCCTTCTCGAAGTCCTTCTTCATCTTCTTCGTCCCCTTGGCTGCGCCGGCACTGGCCCCAGCCGCTCCCTCACCCGCCGTCTTTGGTCGCTTCTTCTTCTTTTTCTCCTCACCGCCGGCTGTGATTTGGGTGAAAGGGGAGGCATGGACGAGTGAGTGGAGCTGAAAGGAACAAAGACATGCCCTTTCTTTCGTGCTCCTTCCCTCCCCCCTTCAGCCTTTTAAGATTACCAACGACTACTTGCCCTTTTCCCCCCATTCCAACCTACTCACCTCCACCTTCCTCCTCCTTCCGCTTATTCTTCCCCGCGGCTGCCTTCTCCTTCTTCTTCTTGGCCTTCTTCTCCTCCTTCTTCTTCTGCCGCTCCAGCGCCCTGGCCAGCTTCTCCTCATCTTGCTCCTGCTTCTTGATGCTCTTCGTGTCCGGCGGCCCGGGCGAGCGCTCCTCCATGGGCTTGGCCGCCTCCTCCGACGCCTCCTTGATGGCGTCCGCGATCTTGCCCTTGTCCCGCTTCAAGGCCTTGACCATGGCCGCCTCGTTCGCCTTCGTAAAGAGCTCGATGTTCTTGAAGTGCACGGCGGCTGTGGAGGAAGAAGACAGAAAGGGAGACGGGAAAAGGTGGATATTTGATCAGAGAGAGAAAACCTGAGAAAAGCCAAGGTAGCAGCAGCAGCGCGGAGGCATGCATAGGAACAAGGGCAAAGACACACAAGACATGCATAGGTGTCTGGCCAGTCCTTTATTCTCCGTCTCCCTCCTCCCTCCTTCTTCATCTTCTTCTTACCGAAAGAGTTGGCGCCGTAACCGAAATAGAAGCAAATGTGATGTGTCTTGGGTCCATGCTTCGCCTTGGCATTGGAGTAGCAGCTCTTGCGCAAGGCTTCCTTCACGTCCCTAAAAGAAAACAGATAGTCGGGAGTAGGGGAGGGGGGAGAAGGTTGGAGGTGAGGTCGTGACATTATATGAAAGAAGGGGGCACAGGCACGCGTCCACAGAACCATCCCCTCTTACTTACGCAGGGTGATAGATGAAACCAGGCCAGTGGGCAAAGCCCGCGCTCTTGGCCCACACCACCCCTTTCAGTCGTAACTTCTCTTCCTCTGGCATGTCCACAATCATCGCGGCCCGCAGCTCCTCGTCCTTCTCGTCGTCCTCCTCGTCATCCTCCTCCTCCTCCTCCTCTTCCTCCTCTTCGCCGTTTGCGCTGCTGCCTTCCCCTGCGCTGCCCTCCTCCTCCAAAGCCTCGTCGTCAATGTCCTCCTCCTCCTCCTCCTCCTCATTTTGCATCTCTTCCTCCTTCTGCTCAGGGGCAGGTGCCGCCTTCTTGCCGTTGTCCGACATAAATGCCCTGCGTAGCCTGTTTGGATGATTATGGGGGAGTGGTTCGCCAAGGGTGAGTACGACTGATACGGCAGCGGTGGGGAGGTGGGACGGAGCAATGGAATGACGGCCGGAACGACCCTCTTGTGCTCCTGTGGAGGTGCCACGACAGTGGGATGGTGAGTGGTCGCAAGCCTGTTCATAGGACGAAGAAGAATAGGCTCTCCGGCTTCTTTCCCCCCCTCATCAAGGCTGCATATTCCACGCCGCCCTTCTTGCTCCCTCCCGCTGCGGATAGTGGCGCGGGTCCCTCCACGCCGTCCTATGTATACCTGTGTCAGTGGCTGTGGGGTTGTGTGTGTGCTGAAAGGGGTGGTGTGCGACCGTGATGAGAACGAAGAAGGCTGGTGGTCCGTTGCGAAGAAGAACATGCAACCACGACGGGCGGGAGGCGGGAGGTTGGCTTTTGCCCTGCTCTAAAGCCAAAAAAGGTCTGCATACACTGGCACGCACGAAAAAGGAATGGAGGATCGTCAACGAAATAAATCGCGTTGTCTTCTTCATTTGTGGCACCTCCCTTTCTTCTTCTTTGATATAGTTCTGCAGCCTCGCCCATGCCTCCCCTCCCCTTCCCTGCCCGCTCCGCGAGCTATCGGTACATCCTTCATTTGCTTCTCCCTACGCTCTAACTGTACATGTCAAGACCCGGCACATTTTCCTCATGCCCCTCCCACCCTTGTTAATCTCCTATTTCTTACTCGTCCTCTTCAAAGATGCCGAGCCTTTGGGCGAATTGAAGGGCCATCTCCGCTGCCCTTGCTTTTCGTTGCTCGTCGTCGTACTGACCACTATGAGCACTCTCTTTCGCGGCACGAAGCTTCGCAAACAGCTCTTCCAACCCCGTGTCGTCTTCTCCCTCTTCTCCAGGCTTCACTCCGCTTCCCTCGGCGACATTGCCGTGGCCAAGGCGCGTCCCGCAGGTCACTTTTACGTCGTTCTCGTCTGATGCCGAGGAGCCCGCGCTTTCTTGCGGCTGCTCACTGACCTTCTCGTCCGGCTTCTCCACCCTGCGCGAATGGGACCCGCCGCTGGAGTGCATGTCCATGTGCTGCCAAGATGTCGCCTCGATGCATTCGCGGACACGCTCCAGCCCCTCTTTCTCCCGCAATTCCTCCGGCAACCTCCGGACCTGCCGCGTGTAGTCCACCTCCACGTACTCAAAGCCATACTCCAGGCACCTGTGAGGTACAAGAGGTGATGGTGGAAGTGAGGCGACAAAGACATGAAAACGACAGAAATAACTCTCTTTCGTTCCTCTGATTTGCTTGCTTACCAGAGAGAGCGCCGCCGCTGCAGTGAGTCCTCCTCCTCCTCGTCCTCGTCCCCCTCGACAGCCTGTCTTTTCGGCCGCTCTGGACCCTCGCTGTCGCCATCAAGGACGCCGACGACCAGGCACAGCTCCAGATTGTCTTGAGTACTTGCGGCCCGCAGCCTGTGAGTAGTGATAGTTGATATAACCGGTTACAACTTAAAGAACCGGTGCGCACTCTCTCTCTTCACCCAGGCCCTTGCTTTTACGTACCATGGTTCAACCTTGGTCAAGCCCAGCATCTCGTCCTCCCCAGGCGACACGCCGCCCTTGCACAGCACAATTACCCCCTGCAAGTCCTCCCCATGCGCAGCGAATGGACAGGCGTCATCTTCATGCTTTGCTTGCCCGCCACTCGGAGACTCCGCCGTCTCCGCCAGGTGGAGCGCGAGCTCGGCCTTGTAATACTTGGTGTCGATTGTCCAAGGGACCACGCTGCCGTCGCCAGAAGCTTGGAGTAGGAGAAACGTGCGAAATGGTGGGGGGGTTGAGCCAACAAGGCGAGACGCAGCTGGGGAAGAGGGGGTGCACGCATCATCACGGGCCCAAGGCTTACCTTGGTGCTGCTCCTCCTCCTCCTCCTCCTCCTGCCGCTGCTCGCCGCCGGCCATCAGGCGCGCCAGGAAACGCGCTGGATGTGCCAGGGTGTGCTGCTCTCTACTGCTGCTGCTGCTGCTGCTGCTGCTGCTGTCCAGGCCGGCACCGCTGCCGACAACGAGCAGCTTGTTCTTTGGGACACTCATTTTGTCAAGGTTTTTTTGGCTTTGGCGTTGTGCCTAGGCTGCTGGCTCCTGGCTAGCTGGCGGACGGGGCCTGTAAGAGGAGTGTGGAGGAGTGAAAAGCCGTGAATTAGTGGTGTTGTTGAGGCGTTTTGCATGCTGTCAAGTGCCTCCCCTCCTCCCTCCTCAGAGAGAGCATCATCATCATGCCTTCCTCCTCTCCCCTTCTCATCTTTTGCAATCCACCCTTTCTCACAACAACACATCCCACCCAGCACAAAACGCACAGGAGGAGCTCCCCGTTGTCTGCGTGGTTCCACTGCGAGCGCCATCCTGCTTGGCTTGTTTGACTGCGCGCCCGCATCAGAGCCCCGACGACCTCCCCCCTCCAAGCCCTCCTACACCCCAACCCAACGACCAAGATGGACCCTCGTCGGCCGCCGCACAACAGCCTCCTTGGCGGACAGCCCTTTGCACCACCCCCCAACTACCCCAGGCCTCCTCCTATGCAGTCTGGAGGAGGGATGCTTCCCTATCCACCCATGCCCCCTCCGGTTTACCACTCGAACGGCATGATGATGCCTCAGGGGCACCACCATCAGCAGCAGCAGCAGCAGCAGCAGCAGCAGCAGGCGCCGGTGGGCTACGGACACAGCCAGCCAAT
>Ga0209390_10004138_pt1 | contig 22217 bp, 25 predicted proteins | sample BON01_FD_187212 | JGI IMG/M metagenome (GOLD analysis project Ga0209390, IMG submission 187212) | Freshwater microbial communities from Lake Bonney liftoff mats and glacier meltwater in Antarctica - BON-01 (SPAdes) (version 2) | ecosystem: Environmental > Aquatic > Freshwater > Ice > Glacier... | reverse complement strand
CTGCTGTGGATGATGCAACACATTGGGCAGCATGGGATGCTATACCCCAACACAAAAAAGCTACACATTGTCGAGCATAATATAGGGCCGTGTTGAAAAATGCAATATGATGCAGCTGCCGTCCACCAGCTCTGTCCGGCGCAGTCAAACACGTCGATGCGTTCGCTCGGATGGATTTTGACTTGACTGTTGAGATCAGCATAGGTCACACACGGCAAACACCATGCAATGCACTGTTCTAGCACAGTCGACTCACAGCAGCAACCACATATTGTGGTATTCCAGACCCCATCCGAGGAAACGCTGGGCGGCAGAAACGACTGTTGCTCGGCGAATTGCTGCTCTGGCATCATTCGATCTACACTATTTAGAACTCCGTACAAAAGTGGGTTTATATACCATGCCACAGTGGGGACAGGTAGTTTCTTTCACACCAGGTGTATGCATAGTCTGTTGTTTTTTATTCAAAACGTTCGCTGTGAAATAAGACTCGAGCGCGAGGATCTCGCCTGTTTTCGACGGTCGACTTGCCCGTGTCACAATCAACTTGGCTACCTGCGCAAAACCTACATTTCTACCAGGTTCTGCCGCGTACAAGGGAATAATCCACTGCTTCCTGTGGTTCCCGAGCGAGACGTGCAAACGCGCTGTATGCATGCATTTATCCTCACTTTGTATAACGTGGTTGGTTCTATATTTTCATAAACTGTAGTGCTGTGAGCTGTTGTATAGCCAAGGTAGTCTCTATGATCTTTCGCCTGGTCGTTTTGTTGTAAGTGTTGGTAAGAAGATAGGTTTTAATAACATGTTTCCAGGCTGTGTCGGTATCTTCGAACTCCTCCAACATCATCATTCCCATGGAAAATAGGTCGAATTCAGCATGAATCACGTGCAGATCTAGCGCATCACACTCGTAAAATTTGCCACGAAACACCTCGAATAGATCCATGTAGTAGGATGTATAAGTGAAATTGTGACTTGTTTCCGCAAGCCCTCTGGGATATTGCGTTATGTTTATACAACCTCCATTCGGCTCAAAGTACACCTTGTCAATCTCTTTATCGACTATTTTGCAAACTCTCTGCCACTTTGACAAGAGTATGTCCTCGATGTTCGCATACGTTTTCCAAATATTGCGCCACAAGCCAAACAATTCCTTAGCGCTATTCGGCAATGCCGTTTTGTAATGAGCAGCAGTCCATTTACACGCAACGAGTTGGGGTTCGGTAGTTTGTTGTGTAAATTTTAGCATTAGTTTGACTTTAGCCTGGTGTTTTCCCCTATCCCATGTCTTTTTCGGCACAAAAATCGGGTGCAGCAACAGGCTGACACATAGATGAAACATCGGGTATTCAACCGGATGAAATACCCGAAGTGAATCATCTTTCACAACGTCACAGACTTGCATGAAATGCTTGGTGACGTCCATTTGCGACCGATTTTCATCTGTGTACACCCTGTTATAGCCAAAATCGATGATTTTAAAGTCAAGGTGGCCTTTGGAATCAATCTCCCACGTGACGTTCTCTCGATGCATGTCCAAGTGACAGATACCTTTCTTTGACAACGTCTGGTAGTTCAACAGCAAATTTTTGTAAGCAGTGTACACAGTAGTCCTGCTAGTATGGGAAGGAAGGTTGTAATCCATGTGGTTGCCAGCATACACCATGTATATGCAATACAGGTTGCATTTATTATGAATCCACCTGCGCACATGATCGTGAAACTGCTGCTCCTTTTTTGTAGTAGGATTAACCTGTTCTTGCACTGTGAGGTTGTTGTTGACCATCTCCAAGCTCATATCATTTTCATCAAAAGGCAGTTTTCGCTCGAATATGAGCTTGGACGTGAAAACCCCACCGGGATCAATTTTGTCGATGGCAAGGAGCGTCTCGATCTCGCCAAGCATGGACTCTTCGCCATCTTCTGTCAGATCTACGACGATGCTCACAATCTGTGTGTCGGGGTGTAATTTGGCAAGAAATGGAGCAATCTCCTGCTGCAGGCGCAGTGGAATGAAACAACCCAACAACACTGTTTTGCTTGCTCCGAAAAAGATTCTGTGGTGACACTTGTCGCATCGTGTTTTCAAGCCACACTTATTACTGCATCTGCATGGAATCGTGCCCACTTTCGACGCGTCATATGGACAATTTGCAGCAGTTGTAGCAACACGCACAGCGTCGCGGCGTCGGCGAATACCGGCGTGCTTCTTCACAATTGGAGCGAAAACCACACCGCCGTCGGGTGCCGTATACTTTGACATGATTTTGTCGGTTTTTGTCGCCATATCACACCACACCGTGATGTACTTGCAACGATACTCTACGTGCGGATGCTTGTCCGTGCACATATATATACCAAAATCTTGTACGACAAATTTTCATGGCCACCCCATGTGTATTTTTCATGTCTTCTAGTGTACCTGGTCCTTCTCTGCACAGAGCCGGTGTTCGGGGCCCAGATGCCCGAAATAGCATGGAAACCCTATAAAAGAGGGACATCTTGCCACAGTGTCGTATCCGACCGCAATGCAGACGCCACACGGCAACTACACGTTTGCCACCAAGGGGCATGGGGTGCTGCTGACGAGCTACCTGGCGCCTGTGAAGGATATGCAGACTGACAATGCCTCCTTCGATGAAGTATCCAAGGAGCTGTGTCGTCACACACCAAGTCCCAACGCGTTGTCCACGATGTGTCTGCTCGAAATAACGAAAAACCCACAGATCATCACCAAGTTTTACGGCGAGCCTGCCAAGGGACTTGTAACGTGTCAAAAAGTGGTATTCAACCAGTGCGCCATGATGCAGGCTAGTAAAAAAAAGGACAAGGTCCAGGTGCACTTTTGCAAAATGGGCGGCACTCCCATCATTATTCCGGCGGATAAAGACAAGGACTATACCATAGTGGTTCGATCAAAATCGGTTTCACACTATGTCACTCGGGTGGGGATGATGTACAAGATGATGCTGCACATGGACGACTGCAGTCTGTATACAATTTATCAGACGCCAGCAGAAAATCCGCGCAAGACAATCGACGGCATTCACCAGGACATCTTTATAAACAGGAGATTTCTGGACGCTGATGTGTCGCAGCACATTGACACCATCAAAATGACAATCGGCACCGTCAACGCCGATCGATACAGCGAGAAATTCATCGTCACGATGTTTTTCCAGACCGTCCCGATGTCATTCCAAAACTCGTACATGGCTCTGCAACGATCGCAAGGTAATTCAACACCACCACGTGCATCGCAATGCTTGTGAAATCGCTGAATGTATGTCATGACAAGACTGACACGAGCTCCCCAAAAACGCAGGCAAGATTCCGACACCGGTGGCACAGATCCAGCTGCAGATGGCCGCCAAGGTGGCCCAAGTTGCAGGCAGCGCACCGAGTTTGTCCGCCAAAAAATCCTTAGTGATGGTCAAGACCGAGCTGTGCATTGCAAAGCAAGCCACTCCTGCCCCGGTTGTCGTCCATAAGTCTGCAGAGTTTGTGTCAGACTGCGATCTGCGTGCCGCCATGCCACAAGACGGGCCGGTCTGGCTGGAGTACGACGATGTGCTCGACATCTCCATGTACTCGCACGAAGAAATCGGCAACGAACACGACCATTTGTGCACAAGGATGGATTTTAATAGCTGATTGACACGATTACACGTTTCCAGCGTTGTCGTCTCTGGGAGGATGATTTGGTGGATGTTTTTTGATTAAATGTTGTATACAACAAAAAACGGTGCTTCGGAAACGCACCTTGTGGTTTGCTGCGGTGCTGCAGACAGACGACAGAACACAAAACACGCGCACACACGCACACGCATGGCCGTTATGGGTTTAAAGTGGGTCCTTATTAAAATCGTGAAATCATGGTTTGTTCAAGTGTGAAAGTCTCTTTTTAGCAAACTGTGCGTCTATGGTGTAGAGGGAGCACGGCCCCCCTTTTGCCCACGATTGGCAAGATGGTTATCAGAGCGGGGTGGGAGCCAGAGGACGTTCACACAGGGACCGTCGCGAGCATTTGTTTTTGCAACATGATCATTCCGAACCCTCGTGTGTTGAATCTCCACCTGTTGCAGTGGCGGCGCGGCGGTCTGACCACATGAGGTGTTTGTGGGTCCGTTTGGCGCGCCAAGATTATACGCCTCGGGCACCTCTTTGAAGGACCTGAAGAAACAAGGGAGAGTCGGTCCATGCACGACGTTTAGGGTATTCTGTAAACTCTGTGCGTCTGTAAATATGACGAGTGCATCACAACAGCTGGCAGGAATGTTGCACATCAAAAAATCATCCTCGAATACTTTGAAGAGGTCATTTGGACCATCTTCTATACACAACACCAACTTCCACGGCTGCAGATGCATTTCTCGCGTGTACCGGCGGCGTTTCCCCACAGGTGGCACTTGCGAGAAAATGTCGGCACGGTTGTATTTACACACGAGCTCCAGGAAATCGAATACACTGAGCGTGGCTATTATTTTGGTGCCAATAGCAGCATGTTTCTCGGCATCTCCGGTGTATTTTAACAGATGTGTGTGACTCCTACTCGCTTGCCCGACGACTCGCATGACAATCATGGCGTTCAACACTTTAATGCAGCCCAGTTGGGTGATTTTCTTGCCCTGCACTGACATTGTGAGACACGCCGAAAATGCTGCCGGTGCGCCGTCAGCAGCTTTTATATATAAAAACATGCTTCGGCCCGCGAATCACAGTAGATGCACTGTATGTGCACACAATACGATTCCACTTGCCCCCGGTGTCCTCCCAGGGTCGATTTTATGTGTCTGAACAACTTTTCTGGCTGGCGTTGAACCTGGAAACTTCCGGGCATCAACTCGGAAGTGTATATAAATGATCAACGCAGCACAGCCAAGTTGCTTCTCGAAGATGGGATATAACGTGTTTGCCAAGTGCGTATACGGTCTGGGGCTAAGTGTGATTTTTTTGAGCAACCTGGGCAGTGCGGCCGTGCTGAAAAACGTCAGGAGTAAGGATGTGGCCAATATTCATCGGTGTCATTTTATTACGGCTTGTGCAATGGTGAAAAAACTACAGGCAGCAGACGCATATTGCGCATATCTAAGCAACGAAGGGGACATAACGTGTGTACCTCACAATGACGCTGATAATACCTATCCGAGCCTCGACACAGCGGGAAACTGTGTCAAACTCGTGGAGACGGCTACAGAGGAGAAGGACCAGGATGAATTTCTCTCTGTGATTTCTGATGATATTGAAAGCCTTAATCTGGAGTGTCCCATGAAGAAGAAAAGTGCTGCTGTATCACAGTATTCGCACGCAAATATGGCGATGGGCACGATTGTTGGCTCAGCCATGCTGCTGGCCATGTAGTATTGCTGCAAGCAAATCATGCAACACCAAAAACATATACTATGACGTGTAATGTTCAGTTTGTATCAATAAACGATCATTTCTTTGCCAAATCGCGCGAGCTCTTGCGTACACCCAAGCCAGATGTCCTTTTGGCATTCGGTTTCTTGGCAGAGGTTGACGTGCGGGGCTTGCGGATGACACGAGGGAAAAAGGTGATGAGGCTTGGTGCTGATTCGCACACACATTCATCGGGAAATACCTGAACGATTTATATGGTACTGATATGTGGTGGAATTTATTAATTACTCTGAAATCACGACTGTAAGCCGCAGAGGTGCCGTGGAGATAGGGGCGTTGTGTTTCAATAAAGCCACATTTACACTGCAAAAGTATGGCCAGAATCACGTTCAACTTGCTGAATGTGCACATGCGCAGGAGTAAGATGGTTGGTATAAAGAAAAATACGCATGCACAGAGATATATGAAGCTATCGCCGAAGAAGCACTGCGGCACATCGAGAAGACACCGCACAAACGGATGCAAGATGACACCTGGGAATCGCATGCGTATCGATGCCCGATTTGCATGCAGATATTCTCAGAAGACACCACCTCCGACATGACACCTCTCATTGTATGCCACAACATCCACACGGTGTGTCGGGGTTGCTGCGTTTCTTTGAAAGACCAGCAGCAGCGCAGTGGGAACGATGCAAAATGCCCACAGTGCCGTGTGGATGTGTGGAAGCACGAAGTCTTGAACCGCGAAAAGATCTACTTTTTGTCCAAATCCATGTTGGTGTGCGGCAGCTGTGATAGTCCAACGGCCATGTCGTGCAGCACAGCGCAGCAGCATTCCAAAGAATGCGTCGAGAACCACATCACGTGTCCATTGCTCAACAGCGATGTGACCCTGTCGCGGTGCACGCACGCAATGAACATCAGCGGACTGTGGGAGCACTGTCAAAAGTTCCACATTATGGAAGGGTCCCCGGCGACGATACAGGTGAAAGCGGCCAAGGCCGGCGACAACAGCAATAACGGGGCTCTGACCGCCAGCCTGTCCGTGTCCACGAGCTTCGACAAGAACAATTACATTTTTTTCACAGTGACCACAGAGAAAAAGTCCTACAACTTGTGTTTGCACCTCACTAAAGAAATGCCCCGCGACAGCAGCGATCCACACTACAATGGGGTGGCAAACGAGAACGAATCGGTTTTTGTTGTGCTGCGTCGATTTTTCCCGGAGCTCGAACTGACGTTTGGCACCCTCCTGCTTTCGATTGAGGTGGGCAGCATGTGTGGCATGCTTTTGCGTGTGCCAACTATAATCTCCTCCTACGAGGACACGACGGTGCTCAAGGAGCTGCCACCTCCAGAGCGCAGGCAGAAAATCATGCAAATCCCCACCGCATTGTTGCGACAGATGTCGGCCTCGCCTCACACTCCAGCGGGCGAAACTGCGGGCATCAAAATGATACTTTCTCTGCAAATGTACTTTACAGAAATTTAATATCGAAAATGTATTTAAGTATCGCTTGAAGCGCCGGCTATCACCGATAAGCACAGAACTTCACACCGGCACAATTGCCGCGCCACGCCGACCGTAAGCACGAAAATGCAAAATGACACGCAAATTGACCTGCACAATCAGCAGACAGTAATAGAGCAGGTTGAGAGGTTAAATAAATTCCAGGAATTAAAAACACAATATGACGCCATAGTGTCCAGCAGACTACTCGAGCGCAGCAGCGTGTCGCTACTGAAAGAACTCTTGCGAGCAGGGCTTGCTTTCCTTCGACATGCTTGTATTTCGCAGGTAGTCCTGGAATCCATTGTGCACTATAATTTGTTGGAGGAGGTAGTCGAGCTGTGGCACACCCGCATTCCGGTGCTGCCACAAGATGAGAGCGATGTTGACAATGGGTCTACGCACACAGAACTGTCGTGTTGCACGTGGGGAGAGCTCTTGAGTTTCCCCGCGGTGCCTCAGGGAGTGTCCAGCGACGAATTCCAAGAGCGTGCCAACTTCTTGTGTTGTGCTGGCAGCATATCGTGCCAGAACCGGCTGTGTGTGGAAATGTTTGGAGCAGACGTGGCCGACAATGCCTTTGCCTCACACAATATTAGTGCAGAGGAACGCAGTGCCATTGAACGTAACGCCCTGGACATATGGATACGGGCGATCCCTGAGATGTATGAGCGAGAGGACCACATAATGATGCTGCTTGACAGAGACCGTCGCCCTGCATTGGGACAAGCTCGGGAATTTCACGACTCTGACGAAATGCAAAACGAAGACCAAGATGAAGGCAGCAACCATGACATGCGAGACTCGCAAGATGGGATCGAGGAGTGGGAGGAGGAAACGGAGGACGTTGAGGACGTGGAATTTATAACAACACACCAAGAATCTGAGAGTGTCCGACGGGAGCGCCTTATGACCGAATTCGGATTTGAACCGGTCTTGTACCGCATCGCGTGTGAAATGGACTGTTTGGATCTGATAATACAGTTGTGGGATCAGAACATGCCTTATGTCCATAGAGACACCGAAGACGAACACCTGGAGATTTCGCACCCCGAACGGCGATGTGGGGGCATCACCATAGGTGATATTTTTACGTGGCCGCATGTGCACATTATCATGATTCCAAACGGCTCCGACAACCAAACACCACTAGGACAGTATAATATCAAACTGCAAACGCAAAGGGTGCGCAAGCTGCGCTACAACGACATGCTCATGCTTGCGCGTGCGGTTTCGCCTCCTTTCCTGGCAGTGTCTGGCACGGGGTCCGCCTCTGGAATCCAGACGATTACAGAGGAAGAGTTTGCTGATGTGACTTTGGAGAGCAACCGCATCTGGTATGCAAAATGCCATGAGCTACTCATGATGGTCCTGAAACAATAAAACTAGCGCGGGTCAAGCAGTTTCGAACACTAGCGCAAAACATACTATGACCACCATTTGTTATTTTGGTATTATGTAAACACTGTATATCAATGGGGATGTACCTTGTTTTGGCTGGTTGACATCATACCCATGCTAGAGTGCAGCACTGGGGAACAGCCTTGCTTTTGCTGGTCGTTTCGGACAGTGCCGTTTTTGCGGATGCGCGTAGCGCATAACAGGAGGTGCGTGTTCGTGCTTGGGCATAGTGTCCAACTGCTTGTGGCTGACTTTTTGCCCCGACACGAGCTTGGCTATCATAGTGATTGACGTTGACACCGTGTATGTTTAGCATGTTGCAAAGATGATTTTTTGGCTGAATAAATGGCAAACTGAAATTGTATCGCGAATCCCATGTTATTGTCACGGAACTTACTGGAAATGCAATTGGTTATAATATTGATTTGGAATCACATTTACGACTCCAACTCATTCTGAGGTCTTTCTCGCGCAGTGTGTAGCAAACCACCTCCCAGTTCCCACAAGTCCAACAGATTCCCTCGAACCTCGTTGGTGGGCAGTATATAAGACACGGGGCACCAGCATGGTGTCGGCCGTCTGTTTGCCAGGACATCGGGGGTAAGGTATGCTCTTGTACAAATCGGCGTTACGGACGCTACTGTCTGCGGACGAAGCCAACAATGTGGCAATGTGGAAAAAACGAATCAGGAAAGCAATGAGTGACAAGCATCCGCACAACGCGTTTGAGTTTTTGCAGCACGAAATGCGGCCGTCACAGACTTTCCGGGCCGCCTTCCTGACGTGCAGCAACTGTGATTTGGGACACTACGCCGCGCAGCACGCAATCCGCACCGACAATCTGCAAGTGTTGGTGTTTCTGATCCAGCACAAGTTTATGATGCTGAAACAGGGCAGCATCGTCATACCCCCCGACCATGGCAGCGCACACACTTTAACAAACAACGTGTACGAAGAGGACGAACCGTACTTGCACACTGCAATCGTCTATGGATCTTGTGCGTCGGTTCGAGCACTGCTCGAGTTTGGTGTTGTTGCCAACGGAGTATGCCACAGCACCACGTTCCTATCCCTCGCACTTCTGCACATGTGCGAGTGCAAGCACAAGATACAAGACTGTATCGCAAAGATAGAACTGCTCTTGTTGTATGCGGCAGATCCATTGGCAACTGATGCTCAGGGCTGCACGTCGCTTGCTGTGCTTTGCGAGAACATACATACCGTATCACTTCGGTCCGTCCTGACAGGTGCTCCCTGCAGACGGGAGCGTTGCGCACAAAAACAGAGAGTTTTGGCCTATGTGCTGGACCATCTCGTGTTTCATATCTCAAAGCCCATGGTTGGGCTGTGTACCCGCACTGCATGGTGTGCTGTTGGCGCATACAATCCACTACAGATTCCCTCTCAGAACGGCAACACCTGGTTGCTATGGCTGCTGGTCGAGAGAGGGGTTGATGTGAATAGTTTGAACGAATTGGGGCAAAACGCCCTGTTTGTCGGCATTCCTGTGGTGAAACCCCGAGCATACGCAATTAGCTATGCGGATCACGACACAGACACCGGCCTTGCGACACACATCACAAAGCATCGAACCCAAATGAATAATATGGATACAATTGCCAAGAGGATGCCACGCGGTTCTTCAAAAACGATGTCGTACACCACTCCTCTGCACAGTCTGCAGTTTCTCATCAAACACGGCATCAATGCAACACACACGGATGTACGCGGCTGCACACCAATTATTCATCTGCTGCTGCACTATCCGTACTCCAATGTGCTGTATGAACAGCTTTTTCTTTTCTTTCAAAGCGGGACTGACATTCACCACAGATGCTTGCGCAACCATACCGCCCTCTCGCTCTGCGAGCGTTTGGTACTTGAGGATGCACTACGATTCCAACCCATTGTGGACCTGATCCAGACCATGATACAGGAGAGTCCCAGGCAAGCTGGACACTCCACAAAGCGTGCAAAACAAACACACGCGCATGTTTAACCTCTCTCTACACGGAAAATGCGTGAGCGAGACCATGCGAGAGAGAATAGACGTGTCTGCGGCATCGACATCGGGGTATCAGAGGAGCGTGACAAGTACATTGCGAAAAGTGGGCATAGCAAGTTTATCAAGCCTTTCAAGTCTCACAAGTTTATTACAATCCTAGCTTCACGCGCTGGTTTACCGCACATATGTTTGACTTGGTATTGTATATTCACCTTCAGAACAGGTTGATGGAAAGAAGTCTATCCAGGGGACAGCGATCTCCAGCTTGGGGGAAAAGGGAGGCACGTACAGCGCCATGCGATGCACATAAAGAGCATGTTTTGGCAAAGACGCTGGGAGGCGGTGTTTTTGGGCAAGGAGTGTGCTGTAAGCCGGCTCCTACGACGATGATGTCCGCGTGCGAGGGGGGTGATTTTTGACACGAGTTGGTAATTTTCGCGGTGCGTCGTGTTTTCCGTATTTGGCAGAGGGAACCGCGCAGAGCCGCATTGTCGCGGCATTTTCAAAGTCATACACGGTCAGTACATATGGAAGCACAATCGAAAAACACGGGTTGATGCGGCGTATGTTCATTGCGACGCGCTGTGCGTGAGTGCGACATTGCTGCAGTTGCATAACATTATCACACACCACGATGGCATAAATGTGCCGTTTTTTTGCGTGGAAGGCAATGATGTCACAGTGCACAATGTGCTGTCTGCAACTGGCTAGATGGTTGATGAGTTTTATTTTGTCAGTGGCACACACAGACTCTTCGGTCGCCGTGGCTGGTTCTCTCTCGACCATCGCAACATTGCGGGCCGATATGTATATGCCGCGTTCGAGGAGCTTGAAAACCAACAACAAAATGAAATCGCGGTTGCTGTGGATCTTTGCCTGCAAGCTGGCGTAATGCAGCTGTGTGTAGGGCAAACACAATGCAGTGGTGTCCAGCCGAACTTGGGAGTTGAGAGTCGATTTGGACGTGTATTTCTGTTTGGCGGTGTCGAGTCTGAAAACAGAGGGATGGTGTAGCATGTCATTAAGAAATGACAGGCTCTTGTCGACCACCAACATGCAGGACGCCACCGCGTGTACTTGCGCTCTTTGCCAGACAAAAGTTGTTTATATACTAAACAACAGCAAGTAACAGCAATGCCGTCGTCGTAGCACGGACGTGTACTACATCGATCGATGACCATCAAGAAAACAGAGATTTCAGCCTAGCACGAGTTTCTTAAGCCAATCTATCTACCAATGTATGAAGGCATAGCACTTATGTATCGAGAAGTACATCAGAAATGTTAGCATATGTTTCTTCATGCTGGCGTCTTGCATGGTCATCTATGACCGCCAGACCATCCACGTACTTGCGGTAGTCACGCAGTCGATCTTCGTGTCTTTGTAACGTGTCCTCGAGCTCGCATTTGTATGCCCAGCGGCGCCCGTACAATCCCAGACTGTATACTTCCCCAAAGAAAAATACGTACCCCCCCGATCGCTCCATCCGCGCGTCCTCGGCCTCGGGCGAACTGTGGGTCGAGCAGTGCTCGCTGGCCTTATAATCTTCAAACATGTCCTCTTGGAGATCCTCCTGGTAGTCCCCGTCCTCTTGGGGGTCCTCTTGGAGATCCTCCTGGCAGTCCCCGTCCTCTGGGTAGTCCCAATCCCCTTCGAAATAATACTTGAGCTCATTCAGCATGTCCCGCAAGATTTGCATGTCTTCGAAATACATGCCCAGGGTTATGTGGCCTGAGCGATCTGCACTTTCCGACAGATCTGCGAAGCTCATACGCAGTAAATGCTCTAGATCGTTAAATTTGCCGGGGGTCAGCAGTCTGGACCCATCAAGCTGCAATCTGGTGCCATGCTTTGGCATTTGGCCATCTCTGTTATGATTCGTTTATATATACCTGTTGCGATGTCCTGCAGAAAACTCACGTGCTCGCAGCGTATGAGTACTCGACATGGGTGCTACCGGTATATATACAGGGAGTATCGCATGCGCTGCCTTGCGTTTCCAATCGGGATGCGTTTTATTTTCTCACTGGTGGCAAACATTACGTATACTTTGTTTTGCTGTAGTATCCAATTCATCATTCTGTACCTATACCGCATCACCTGTTTCCCGTCATTGTACATGCTTAGTTCGTCCCTCGTCGTTTTCACGCTCTACAACTCTGCGATTGTGTACGCGCTTTGCATCGGCCTGCTTTTTTTCTTCCACGTGGACACGTTTCGCTCTCAGAACGACCTTCCGTCCGCTAGCGCCGATGTCACAGCGTCGCCGGTGGTGCCCGCCGACAATGACAGTGCACTTCTCAACAGCATGTCCGAACCGCAACTGGTTGCACAGACCGTGCCCGTGTATCACGAAGTGCATGTAAATGCTCTGATATCCATACTTTTGTGCCATTTCACTGCTTTTGCCGCCGTTGTGGCCGTTTATATTGTCGCGCTGTGCGAGTGCATCTATGTTGCAAAGAGTGCCCTGTGCGGCATGACGCTCGGAAACCACTCTGCCAACAACGCGATTGGCATCGCCCTGATCGTTCTCTCTGCTTCGATTATACTTCCCATGCTCGGGCTGTACAAATTGAATGCCGGAACTTCCACTGTTTTTCACAAGCACATGCCCACTTTGGTGGTGTTTTTCATCTGTCTGATGCACATTGCCATTCTGTCCAAATTCGTCTTCTACTCGGTGTCCTGTCCGCTCGTTGTCTCGTTTTCTGGCTCGCTCGTTTTGGTTTATTTCACCATATTCTTGCACTTTGCAATCTGCCTCTGCAACTACCTCATATGCTCTGTTTTATCCACATCGCACTCGCCACACTTTATTACCGAAGAAACCACCACGTACAGCAATCTTGCCTCGCTTATTTGCAACACCGTCCTCATGCTCGGAAACCTCGCGTACGCCTGGCAAATCAGCGTCTTCTTCAACCTTTTGCAGTGCGCTGTCATTGTCATTTTTATCATCAGCATGGCGTGCAGGACCACGCCGACACGCATCATCAATGACTACAAGAAGGACCGATAGTGCAATTGTTTCTGCAAAATTTTAATAAAAATCTAGATAACGCGGCTTGCTCGGCTTCCCCTGCTGCAGCGCAATTTGCCACAACCCCAGACTCACATGCAAACGGAATCTTTCGTCACCGCACATGCTCATGTCCGAGTCTTCTGGATCATACAGAACATCCCTGTGCAGCACTCCTCGCGCAGCGTGCAGCAGATCTTCTTTGCACGGCATGTGCACGGTATGGACGCGAGGCTCGTAACTCTGGCAATATGACATGTGTGCGGAGGGTGCGTATGAACATGCCAGTGTGGATTCCGCGTTTTTATAGCCACGGCCATGCTGTTCCCGAAATACATATTTTGTCACTGTAATGCAATGTGCGGCGTGTGAGGCCTGTTGTTGCTACAAAGGAGCGTGTACGCCGTTGTCGGCGTGATGCGGCAATGTGGGCAGCTCGTTCGCGATTTCCGTCAAAACGTTATCGTACACGCTGCCTAGCTTCTGTTTTGCTACTCTCGTGATTTCCCGCATGCGATCGAGCAGCGTCATTTTGGCATATATGGGGTGTCCCACCTGTTGCTCGACCTCGATAATGGAAAGAAGCACGCCATCGGAGATTTCCTTCACCTTATTGCAAGCGAATTTGTTATTGTGGTGGAGAACGAGATACTTCATGATTTGTGCCAGGTCCTTCACGGATTGCACCGACATGGGCATGTGGTTATACAACTGCTCATGTGTTTTGATTGGTCGTTGCAAGGGTAAAATACAACACACAAGTCTGTTGCCGTCAACAGCTACGGTGTCAAACGTGGCGTTGGACGGCAGTATATATGAGTTCCTCATCAGACAGTAATCCTCCGGCTGAACATTCTGCTTCAAACACCAGATATCGACGAAATCGTAAAGGTGCTTGGTGTGTTTTTCTGCTTCGGTTATGAGGTGTTGATAATCACCGTTCGAGGTCACAATTTCAACAGTAAACTCCATGATCCAGTTTCTTAGTGCAATCCGCCATCTCCTCGAACACATTGGCTTATATAGTGCGTGTCGATGCTTATTCGCGTGTGCGCACGCGCTCTGTGCCAGAGCAAATGCGAATAAAGTGTTGTGAACGGCGGAATATTGAAAAACATGGGAAATCCTAAGGACGCAGCAAGAGCACCTCCAACATACACACTTTATACGATTCTGCCACATGTTGCTACTGTCCGCGGCATGTTGTGAGCGGGCACATGTCGAATACGCTTGCTCGGAACTCCGCACACAACTTTTTGACAAATCAGGCGGCATGATTGACGCCAGACGCGAGTTTGAGCGCGTTGATGGCCACGGACGCCATACTTTCCATGAGTTTGTTCTTGCGCGCATACACCACGAGCAGGGAGAGCGCAGGATGGAACTCAGGAAAACTTCTTTGCTTGCTTGTGTGAAACAGCTGGGACGTCTGGCGATCCACAAAAAACGCATTGGTTTTGTTCACGACAATACAATGTGCTTCGTTATACTGTGTGTGTGTGTGTGTCAGATCGTGGAGCAGAAACACGCAATGCACGCATATCAAGAGCAATAGCTCCCTCAATAGAGAGGTTATGCGTGTGTGCGCCAACTGGATTGCAGGGGCATGCAATGATGCAACGTGTGCATCACACGCATGTATGTCTGTGTGCATATCCGAGACAACTGCTAGAAACGTTGATTATTGGAGCTGTACTGACCTTTTGGCTAAGGTCGGGGGCGGATTGCTCGTCCTCCGTCGCCGCGTTAGCATCTACAGCTTCTCGATTGTTATCCAGGGGACGACGGATCTGCATGGTGTCACCAAGAATTCCGAGCGGATCATCCGAGTCCTCTAACCAGATTTCCAGATCGGTGATGAGCTGCAGAAACGCTGCAATAGGCCCTGCCGGCGAATCGTCACGCCAATCCAAAATCGTATTAGGAGGAACATCTTGCTTGAACTGCAAATTGTGAAGATAGATGACTTGTGATAGCTGGCCTGGCACGCGGATTTGCACAGTGTCAGTTGTTAACGTCAGACAGAGCGTCTGGATATACCGACGCAACATTGCAAATACTAAGTACCACGTCAAGTTATCGGGGGCTCTTTGACACATGCACTTGCAAAAAACATGCATGTTGGACGCGAGGGCCCACCTGTGTCAAAGTGCATATAATCAAAGGCATAATTAAGTCGTTGTCCGGGGCACAGGTTCTGCATGAGCACGATTTCGCGGTACCGCTCGGCCGAAGGCACCACGTAGTAGTACTTGAGGGCCGTTTGTATGATATTGAGACAGGAGCGTGTGATGGTGGTGTTTTCGACGTGATTGTATGTCTCTGACAGAGCCACAATCACATCACACAGCAGCGTGTTGAATTCCGCATTCATTTTCCTTGGGCGCGGGCCCAGCTTGTGTGGACCAAGTTTTTTCATGAGGAAATCCCAGTTCTTGTCTGCGGACGGTTTTTCGTCATTTTTTGCAGCGTCTGCGGCGGCGGGGGCTCTGGTTGCGTCGCTCATACCCTGCTGAAATTCGCTCTGGCGCAGCCCTTTGATTTTACCGAAACAGCTCCGTATACTGTCGGAAATATCAGGAGCAAGCTTGAATCCATACGCCATTACCTCATCTGTGATGAACTTGCTGTAATCAGCGTCGCTCATGCATTTCACAAGAATGGCCGAGCTCGCATGGAGAATACTGATTTCACGGGCCATGCACACGAATGTACTGGAAAAATGCCGGATGGCACGCTTGGATAGCACCCACAGTGTATTGACTGTGGTGGTGCGGACAGTACTGTCGGCATCGCCACCCGCGACACCTGCGTTGACGTGCTCTCGCTCCTGTGTATCGTCGAGAATTTGTGACGACATCTGCATGCTGGCAAGGTGTCCAAAACGAGCCATGCAGCTCGCCAAAACGTGCGCCGATGCGGCGATGTCCATTGTGATGAGAAGGTCCCACTTTTGTTGCAAGCTGGTTACGACAAAGACCAGCTCGGAATAGCGCATTTCGCTGATGTTGGTCGGACAAACATGGATCGTCGGGTATGAAGGGAAAAACGACGCCACGGTGATGGTATCGCTGGAGCGCATGTCGCTGAACAATAAACTAAGACTCTTACACACGAGCAATCCCACCAAATGGTTGCTGTTGAAAGTGTCGGCAATCTCGGTTGCATTGCTGCAGCACCGGGTTAGCCATACATAATCGTGCACGAGCTCGGCAAGGTTGTCCGAGATGTAGAGCAGATTCGTCTCGCCGTCGTCACATTGCAACCCCTGTAAGCGTACCGTTTGCTGTTGTCGCTGAGCGCTGAGTATTGTAATGATGTTGCTGTTGACAGTCTTGTACAACTGGGCACGTTCTGGCTCGTTCTTCGGTTTCGTGTGCGCGCGACTGCCCCGCACACTGTTCAGTAGCAAAAGTGCGCATGTTTCCTTGATCTTGGAGCGCGGATCCGACATCCAGTCGTCCTCCTCCTTGCCAGACACAGTCCTGCAACCCGACTTTTTTTGAAACCACCTGTAGAATACAAAGTCAAGGCACATGCGCGCACCACACCGCTACAACGGGGGACGGTGTTGATTTCATCGATGCATGCGACAGATTACCAGAATTGTGTGATTCGAGGGACGGTACAGGATGGGCTGTGGTGTAGGCAGCTCAACTTTTAGAGCCAGTCCACACAGGCAACCGTGTCTCTTTGAATTGCTGTGCTCGTCCGCATATATAGATTCAATTGTTTCAAATCGCCAATGCACAGCGAGCGTAATCTGTTTCAAAACTGTGTTTAGAACACGACCCTTTCGGAAAAACAGCAAAAACACGACAAAGCACGGTGACGCGTTCTATGTTTGTCAAGGTGATATTTTTTCGAGCGCCGTATTGCGTGCGACTCAGGCAAACGGTATATAAAACTGTATTCGTCGTCATGACCGTCGTGTGCGAGTCAACACCGTTGCTACACTCGTTCTCGCGCTTGACATCGGGCAATTGGGGGTTAGGCTTTACACTTTGCTTAGCGAGGGCGCAAAATGTACGAATTGCCAACGACTGCTTACAAAGTGACAGCAGAGGCTCCCGGTGTGTAATTGTGTGTCTCCAGTCCGGTGTGTGCGATAGCAAAATGGATGACCTTGTGGGTACCAACTAACGTCTCTGCAAACACACCACCATGCAGGAGCCAACATTGTGGACGAAGCTCACGAGCAGCTGCGCTTCAAGAATGTTACAAAAAAGCAGACTCTTCCCGCACCACCACCACCCCCTCCACGCGCGGCGTCGTATTTTTATGCCATTGGCACTGCGGACCCGGGGACGGGTTGCAAAGACGGCTACTTTTTTAGCATGCCCGAACTAGGCGATGTGGTCAGCGGCGGGTGTATGATTGGCACACAGGTGTGGCTGGAACACGGAGACGCCTCGCGAGAAATCATTGGTGATGTGGTCTATACATGGCTTGACAAACACAGTGGTTTGATGGTGGTGCTGCGCTTTGACTACAGCACGCTCCGGTCTAAGGTGATACTCGAGTGGATCAAAAACGGGCTTTTCAGCGGGATTTCGCTCGGCTACAATGCCGACGTCAAGTACATCGACGGGCTGATAATTGTGCATAAGAAAACCATTGTCGAACTAAGTATTGTGCGCGATCCGTATCATAAAAGTTGCAAAATTGGGTTTATTGGCAACACAATCCCCCTTGTTCCGGATTGTGTGCCTGAGATCGACTGTCCTATCGAAGACGACCCCTGGGACACAGTTTTCTCGTGTTTATGACACAACAAACATCAACCCCCCACATTCGGATTTCATCCTTGCAAAACTTCACAATCTCACCACAACTCCAAAAAATCTGCCGCAATATTAAAATTCGCGCAGCACGTGTCCGGCGATGTCTCGTGGTGCGCAGATATATTAACGAGTCAGAATGTGCGCAAACATGCATGTTGACATCAGAAGCATAACAACTATCGTCTTGATATGTCTGTGTCCAATGGTGATATTGCAGTGCCACGACTTGCATGTGATGCTCTTATCTCTCGCCAATCCACCTCATGTCGGTCGCGTCAAAACAACAAACGTAACTTCCCCATATCGTGTGCCGCATCTCTGCAAAGGAACCCCCCGCTTGCGACTGCGGAAACACACACAAACAGTGCGCAATTTACAGCTAGGCCACTCTTCACACGCGCCCAAAGCCACCAATTCGTACCCCATGCACGCGCCACAAATGACCGCCCAGACACGATAATGCGGGACAATTCGTGGCACAGCGACAAAGTGCAAGTTGCTTCGTGTGGACAATATGACAGTCTGGTTTTGCCAGCACACCGCAAAAAGTCGCACTACACCATCCCCATTTTTGTTGTCACCAATGATGCTCCTCGGAAATCGTTTTATTACAGGCAACGTGACACTGACTTTATCACAGACAGACCAGTGTTGGATAGCAGTGTGCTTCACATACAATCGCCCAATACGTGCGCTGCTACAGGGCCAGTCCTGCGGCCACAACAGACTATACCAGACCGCTTCAAAAAAACACGAGCTCCTGGGGTTTTGGGCAGAATTTGGAGATATTTATACAATAAAAGATAATAAATTCAAAATGTTATTGATAGTCGGGTTCGATGGCCATAATGGTTCCATTCTAAGCAAATACACACAATCTCCCATCACACGGCGTCGTAGTCTATATCCTGGAATGCACAGCCTTCTCTCTCGTATGTATGTTTCGCTGAGCCCTTTGACCACTGCGTGCACCGACAGCGGTGTCTATAGATTGAAGAACGTGGAGGCATTGGCGTTGATGATGTTGGTGGCCGCGAGGATGGCATGATCCTCCGGGGTCATGTCGGCTTTCTTGATGGTAAGCACACTTGCATCCATGCTCGAGATCGTAGCCTGCGAGCAAGCCACCGTCATTTTGTTGAAGTTGCGAATCTGCATGGCGACCGCCTGGACTAACTGCACTGCCTTGGCATCTTCTTCTGCACTGGAGAGAGCAACTGCATCAACATTCGCATTTCCATCTGCTGCGTACACAAGCACATCCAGGATGGTGTAGCACGGGGCACACAGTGTGAATTGGTTCGCATCGTAGGCGGACAGGCCTTTCATTTCATACAGAGTTTTGCCAGCCTCGATGGTCGGGAATGACAGCTCAGAATTGTCTTCCATATCATCCATGTCGTCGGAATCATCCTCTGGTGTCTCTGTTGGGGATGGAGGCAACGGTTGGCGACCCCCGCCCCCCCTCGTAGTGCCACGAGTGCCTGCTCCCTTTGTATTGGCATATGAGCTCATGGAGCGGAGTACCACATTCTTGCGATAGCCAGTGCAGAGAGTGGCCACAAAGACGCCACTCAGGCTTGTGTTGTTCAAAAAAGGATACAGGCCAGTGCTCGGCTGGACTACACCTTTCTCCTTTTGAATTTCGTCTTTGACGCTGTCTTTAGCCTGCATACTCGAGACGTTTTTGGTGGTAAACTTCAAGCTGCTCCTGGCGAGCTTGACAGCACACATTTCAATCTTGCCAGACTCCTGATTCTTCTTCCACACACCAGAGCAGTTGCGAATCGCCTCGTCCTGGTTGCTGTAGCAGTTGTCGCGCATTTCCAGGCTAAACATGCCAGACGACGTCGACGAGAGCTTCATGAGATTCGTTCCAAAAGTGCGGGTAACAATCGTCAGCGAGGACTCGGGCATGACATACACACGACGATTCACGGTAATCAACGTGTCCGAAGTCAATCCACATGCGTAGTGATGATGTGCCCATCCACGCGCATCCACATGCTGCCACGACCGATTCGGGCCCAAAATCTGCAAATCAATGACGGCGCTGCTCTCCTTGGACAGTAGCGACTTTGGAGGCGTGAAAATGCCGCCGGCCATCGAATAGTACTCCGCAAACGCCTCGAAGAAATCGGCAGAGTAAAGAGGTACCATCTTCGAAGCAGTGTCGACATTCTTGCCCACCGCAGCAAGCACCAGGATGCTGCTCGCGGGCATAGTGTGGACCTCTGCATTGTTCTGTGTGTTGCCAATCGCAATGCACAGTGCTTGGTTTGCCACCACCTGCGCGCGGGTGCATCCTTCCACCATGTCGTCTGCCAGCGCTCCAAATGTGTCGCAGTTCGTGCCAGTCCCGAACACGCTGTTTTCGATACGATTGCCATCATCCCACGACACGCGCGATGCGTGAGCAGTAAGCTCCATCTCAACGCCGTTGTGATCGTGCAACGACTCAGAGCCTCCCAGAATCTCCATACCCCTGGCAAAACGCTTACAAGTGTGCTGCTTATACTCTGGAAATGGCATGTTCTCTTTCACGGTACCAACACCATGCGTCGTATCTTTGCGATCCGTCACGCTCTCGACACCATCCACCATCACATGCGTAGAACACTCCGCAGAGGCAAGCTTGACATTGGGTCCCGACATTCGTATTCTTGTCGCGTGCTATGTCGTGCCGTTTCTCAGATATCGTCTGCCTATCTCGGGCTTTCTATTTATCAGTGCACATGCCCAAAATAGCATCAAAAACCGCAACCTCGCGAAAAAAAACAAACTGCCACACGACACGGGGATGGGTAGAACGTTTGGGTTCTGTCATTTTCCGGCATTCAGGCCCAGCATTTGTTCTTCCGACACGTTAATGTTTGTCTGCAGCAGCGCATTTGTAAATTCCCACTGCTCGCGCGTGCTCTGCATTGTCTTGCCGTATTTTTCACTTTGCTGCTGTGTGTAACCCTGCAACGTCTCTGGTGTTGATCGTATGCTATGTGCCTCTGCGTTTATACAGACATAGTTATTTGTGTGTCTGACACTGGATTTTGTGTGGTTTGATCTGGCTGCGCATGAAAAACACTCGAAAACCTCGTTTATGCTCGAAAGCAGCAGTTCCAGCTCGTGGTGCCGCTGAGGTATCATATACGATGCGTCGTTGGGTGTAATACACGAAAGTTGATACAAGATGCTATGGTTCAGGTTGAAAAAAACGGCAGACGCCGTCATCCACGGCACCACGGCACACTGCATTGCATTGGTTGTGTATTTGGACAGGAAAACGCACACCGCATTCCTGGCTTCAGGCAACTCCTCCCAGTATGCTGCAATGCTGCGTGCCAGACTCGAAATGATGCCGCCGGGCTCCAGGAAAATGTTAAAATGGTCAATCGGAACAGCTGCATTTTGCGCAACACCACTGTGCACTATCATGTCCATGCTCGTGGACAAAACGATGCCTCGGTTATATTGTGCGTCGCGTTCCAATGTGGGCCAATCACATTGCAATATATGGGGACATGATTCTGTACGACAAGTGCGTTTTTACTTTCTGCTAGAATATCACATGATCGTCTCTGAACTTGCAGGGAATCGGACCCCGCACACTACCACAATCACGTCGTGGTGTGCTGAACGCATCAAAGTTCTGTATGTATGTATGTACGTGAAAAGTGTATTATGTGTGTGTGTAATTTGCCATGGTCTGCGGACTACTCTCGATCAGTTCCATGCAAATGTTGTGCTGCTACCCATGTGGGCACATGCACATCGAGCCAAGGTACTTGGATCGATTACGGCGAGGCGTCGTTGCCACCATTCGCCCTCGGCCTCGGACCCCCGTACCAATCCCCGGGCCTTTCGTACATATCGCGAGCAGGAGCGTAAAAAACACGAGGCTGCACAACGCGCCCAATAATCGTACGAACTAGACCAGCGGCTGGCGCCAACGGCAGAGCAGCCGGCATAATGCCAGGATTTGCACCAGCTGCACCACCAGCTGCACCACCAGCTGCACCACCAGCTGCACCACCAGCTGCACCACCAGCTGCACCACCAGCTGCACCTGCCACCGCGTCATTGACAATGGCGTGGTCAGCCGCAGAAAAGTGGGTCACAGACGAGGACGCAG
>Ga0209390_10004136_pt1 | contig 22225 bp, 22 predicted proteins | sample BON01_FD_187212 | JGI IMG/M metagenome (GOLD analysis project Ga0209390, IMG submission 187212) | Freshwater microbial communities from Lake Bonney liftoff mats and glacier meltwater in Antarctica - BON-01 (SPAdes) (version 2) | ecosystem: Environmental > Aquatic > Freshwater > Ice > Glacier... | reverse complement strand
GTATTCGACGAAGTTCTTGGACGCTGGAATTACAGGGCCATTCCTGCGATAACATGACTATTAATGCGGCAATAGTGGGAAGTTAATTCTGGCTCGATCCTAAGCTAAAACGAGCACTAAAAAAAACAACCAACTAAACAAATAGAGCTTCGCAAGACGAGGTGCTTGCTGTTTGACAGATCCATTACGCTTTATCTTCCAATAAAAAAGCCATGCGGGAATGCTTGCGGGAAGATACAAACTTAAAACACGAGCAGTAAACCAAATGATTTTATGAGGTAGTACACCGGCAAACTTCGCCGTAAAAAAAGCAAGACTCGCTTTAAAATAAGCGAGTACCCAAAGAACTTCTTCATCAAACCAAACCCACAAAAACGACACAATCACCATGGGTAAAAACACACGCACCCATGTCACCGAAAGCACACTTTTAAGCCACGCAGTAATTTCATTCGTGAAAGCAACAAAAATAGCTGAAAAAACCACCAGAAAAGGAATAAGACCCATATTAACTTACCTCTTACAACATCTCTGCCGAATCCACAGAGTCAACCATGATCGCATCAATTTCTAAGCGTGCTCCGCGTGGCAATGCTGTCACACCAAAGGCTGTACGCGCGGGATAAGGCTCCGAAAAATAACGTGCCATTGCTTGATTAACGCGCGGCATATGCATTAAATCTTTTAAATACACGGTAAGCTTCACCACATCATTGAGGCTTCCCCCTGCAGCTACGCATACAGCAGATAAATTATCAAAAACTTGTGTTATTTGTGCATCAATCGCCTCGGAACATAACGTCATGGTACTTGGCTCAAGAGGAATTTGGCCTGATAAATACACCGTTTTATCCACACGAACCGCCTGACTATAGGTACCGATAGCTTCAGGAGCGTTTTCTGTTTGTATCGCCTGTTTCATCATGCACCTTGCTTCTTACGATAAATTCGCGTGACCCGATTATTCGCACGTAGGCGACGCATCACACGCGCTAAATGCGTGCGGCTTTGTACGCTAACCGAAAAGGTCACAGCATTATGAGTGCCATCACGTGGGTCAACACTGATATTGCCAATATTGGACTCTGCGTCAGAAATAGCAGTCGCAAGCATCGCGAGCACTCCGCGCTGATTCGCAACTTCTACGGTAATATCAACCCAAAATTCGCCTTGAACCTGCTCATCCCAACGCATCGAAACAAACTGTTCTGGGCTTGTACGTCCTTGATTAACAACCAAACAATCACTTGAATGAACCAAAATACCACATCCTTGTTGAAAACGACCGACAATATTATCTCCTGGAATTGGCTGGCAACATTCAGCAAAATGAATGACCATGCCCTCCGTTCCCTTGATAGCTAATGGGCCACCATCAGAAGATGCCTCAAATTCATCGCCATCTTGCGTCAAGACCAGACGTTTTGCAATGACCATTGGCATTTGATTGCCAATCCCAACGGCATATAACAAATCATCCAAATTTTTGACTTGCAAATCACGTAGCAAAGCCTCCATCGATTCATCGGGAACCTTGTTATAATCACTGGAGAGCTCTGAAAACGCTTGCTCGAGAAGTCGTTTCCCCATGCTCACTGACTCAGCACGCTGTTGGCTTTTCAAGAAATTACGAATATTGCTGCGTGCTTTACCCGTTACCACAAAATTAAGCCACGACGGGTTAGGGTGTGCTTCGGGCCCGGTGATAATTTCGACGGCCTGCCCATTGGTCAGTGGAATACTTAAAGGAACCAAACGACGATTGACTTTGGCTGCAACACAACTATTACCCACATCAGAATGCACCGTGTAGGCAAAATCGACCGGCGTTGCCCCTTTAGGCAACTCCATAATATGGCCTTTCGGTGTAAAAACATAAACTTCATCAGGAAATAAATCAATTTTAACGTTTTCAATAAACTCGAGCGAGTCACCCGTATTACGCTGCATATCCAGCAATCGCTGCACCCATTCGCGTGCGCGCAATTGCGCTTCGTTGACATCCGTACCCGATGATTTATAGATCCAATGCGCGGCTACGCCGTTATCCGCGACACTATCCATCGCACGTGTTCGAATTTGCACTTCGAGAGGCACGCCAAACGGACCAAACAAAGTCGTATGCAGCGATTGATAACCGTTGACTTTAGGAATACCAATATAATCTTTAAATCGCTGGGGAACCGGTTTGTACGTTCGGTGTAATGCACCGAGCACACGATAACAACCGTCGATATCTTCCGTAATCACACGAAACGCAAACACATCAATAATTTCAGAAAAGGCAACTTTTTTCTGACGCATTTTACGATATAAGCTGTATAAATGTTTTTGGCGACCAAACACACTCTCATAAGGAATCGAAAGCGCATCAAGCGCTTGCTGCAAATCTTGCTCTATACGCTGTGTTAATTCGCGTCGGTTACCTCGGGCCTTTTCTACCGCTGACTTAAGCGCACGATAACGCATAGGGTAGAGTGCTTTAAAACCTAAATCCTCTAACCCTGTATACATCGCGTGCATACCAAGACGATTAGCAATCGGGGCGTAAATTTCGAGGGTTTCAATCGCAATACGATGACGCTTGGCTGCAGGCATCGCACCTAAGGTTTGCATGTTATGCAGACGATCGGCAAGCTTAACCAAAATCACGCGAATATCTTTGACCATGGCAAGAATCATTTTACGAAAATTCTCAGCCTGCGCCTCCGCGCGTGATTCAAATTTTATTTTCGTTAATTTGGTCACACCGTCAACAAGTGCAGCCACCTCTTCGCCAAAGGCCTGGACCACGACCTCATGACTCACCGAGGTATCTTCAATCACATCATGAAGCAACGTCGCCATGATCGTCTGATAATCCAGACGCATCTGTGCAAGATTTAATGCTGCAGCCACGGGGTGTGTAATATAAGGTTCACCCGAACGGCGCATTTGTCCTGAATGGCCTTGTTCAGCAAGCTCATAGGCTTGACGACAAAGCTCAACGTGCTCAGGATCAAGGTAACACAACAATTCGTCATGCAATTCCTTAAAGTGATTCACGCTGACGCTCCCTATTATGTCGGTCTCACTGCAAAAGAATTAATCTTCGTTGAGAATATCTGCTGTAATTAAACCTTCTGCAATTTCACGAAGTGCGACCACGGTAGGCTTATCATTTTCCCACTCAACCATGGGCTGTTCACCGTGAACGGCTATCTGCCGGGCGCGTTTCGCCGCGACCATCACCAATTCAAAGCGATTATCAACATGATCCAGACAATCTTCAACCGTAACACGTGCCATAATTTACCCTTTATACTTAATATTCAACGAAAGAAAACAGTCTAGTTTACTGCGATGCAAGCAAAAATGAAAGCAATGCTTGCTGTTTTTGCATTTGTTTTGACACCCGCAAGCGATTAGCGAGCACAATCGCCTCCAATTCTAACGACGCTTTATCAAAATAATCGTTGACAATCAAATAATCAAACTCAGCATAATGACTCATTTCATCACACGCACGTTGCATGCGATCTTCAATAATATCCGCATTATCACGCTGTCTATCTAAAAGACGTTGTTTTAAAATTTCCAACGATGGTGGAACAATAAAAATACTCACCGCATCAGGAAAAATTTGTTTGATTTGAGCAGCTCCCTGCCAATCAATATCTAAAATAACATCCACACCTTGCTCGAGTTGCTTTTGTATGTGTACTTTTGATGTACCGTACAAGCAATCAAATACCCAAGCATGCTCAATAAACTCATCAGCACGTGCCATATCTAAAAACGTGGGCTCATCAATAAAAAAATAATGTGTTTCATGCTCTTCACCTTGACGCTTGTCGCGCGTGGTGTGCGAAACAGAAACGGTTATATCCCGCATGTTCTCAACAAGGTTTTTAACCAAGCTTGTTTTTCCACCCCCAGACGGGGCTGCTACAATAAAAAGACTTCCACACGCTTGTTCGACCACAAAACCCTCCAAAATTTTACATGCATTATATATAACGCATCTGCCAAGTACATCTATCAGGTGCATCCAACGTTTGAAACGTTTATACTTTGCTGCATCAATAAACCACCTATCTGAAGGATTTTACCATGCGACCGAGTCACCGTGAACCGAATCAACCAAGAACCATCAAAATGACACGACAATATACCGATTATGCCGAAGGATCCGTCTTGATTGAGTTTGGTGGAACCCGCGTACTCTGCACCGCCTCGGTGATTGAAAGTGTTCCTCGCTTTCTTAAAGGCAAAAACCAAGGCTGGATTACAGCTGAATACGGCATGCTTCCCCGGGCAACCCACGATCGTAACGATCGCGAAGCCAGCCGTGGTAAACAAGGTGGACGAACTCTCGAAATTCAACGTCTCATCGGTCGTTCACTCCGTATGTGTGTGGATCTCAAAACGCTCGGCGAACGTACAATTACACTTGATTGCGATGTCATTCAAGCCGATGGCGGTACACGAACAGCGGCAATCACAGGCGCCTGCGTTGCACTGCGTGATGCCATCGACTGGCTCGTCACAAATAATAAATTAAAAAAAGCACCTGCGTTTAATTACGTTGCCGCAGTTTCTGTCGGTATTTATCGCGGTCAACCCGTGCTTGATTTAGATTACGCCGAAGACGTACTCGCCGAAACAGATATGAACGTTGTCATGAATGAAGCCGGACAATTTATCGAAATTCAAGGCACCGCCGAAGACAGCAGTTTTAGCCGTGATGAGCTGAACACCATGCTCACCCTCGCTGAAGAAGGCATCCAAGGCTTAATCACCCAGCAAAAAAACGCACGCTAAATCACCATGCCAAGTAACATCGACGTTCAAATACAACATCTCCGTGAGGCCATACGCCTTACGGAGATTGAAGCCGGGCGAACGCCTGGCTCAGCACAACTTCTGGCTGTCAGTAAAAAACATTCGACACAAGACATCCAAACCGCATTTGATGCCGGTCTACGTCATTTTGGTGAAAGCACGTGGCAAGAAGCCCGTGACAAAATGCATGCTTTAGAAGCCCTACCCATCTGCTGGCATTTTATTGGCCCACTGCAAAGCAATAAAGCCAAGTATATTTCAAAAAATTTTAGCTGGGTCCATAGCTTATCCCGTGAAGATATTGCCGAAAGCTTAAACCATGCACGTCCAGAAGCACTACCTCCACTTAACGTATGTCTTCAAGTTAATTTAGATAACGAAGCAACCAAATCAGGCGTTGCGTTAAATAAACTTGATACACTTGCACGCGCCGTGCTCAACTACCCTCGTTTATGTTTACGTGGTCTTATGATTCTTCCCAAACCATGTGTTGACGAACAAGCCTCATACGAGCAATTTTTAAATTTTTCGCGTGAACAAGATATATTAGCACAAAATCTAAATATAACACTCGATAGCCTTTCTATGGGCATGAGTCATGATTTTAAAGCAGCCATTCGCGCTGGCAGCACGTGGGTTCGCATTGGACAAGGTATTTTTGGTCATCCTGAGCTATAATCAAATTAATCCATCCATCTTTACCTTAATCGGGTGTTATGATGACCATATTATTTAAAAACATCTGCCTACTCAGTCTTTTATTTATAACCACGGCGAGCTTTGCAGAACAGCAGCCTTTTTATTGCCCACAAAAACATGGCTATGTTCGCATCGGCATGACAGAATCCCAAGTCATTGCTGCCTGCGGGCAACCGACTTCAAAAGAAAAGTCTAAACAATCTGCAGTCGAACAAGTCCCCATCACCCAACTTATTTACACCACGCTCAACCCCGATCCTGTTTATCATGGCTACAAACTCGTGTACCGCATGTGGTCACTCCCGTCTGGCTCCCAGGGTTCAAGCCTTGAAGTGGATGTTATCGATAAAAAAATCTCAGCCATTCGTTTTAACGGTGAAAGCACCAATGCCTCAAGCGTCTGTGACAATCGCTCGTTTGCTGTTGGTGATTTGGCCGACAAGGTATTCACAGCCTGCGGTAACCCTTCACATGTAAACCGTACCTTTGTGAACCGTAAAGTTGACAGTAAAACAAAACCGGTCACATGGACCTATAACTCCGATCCTTATCAACCCGCCTTTCGCTTGATTTTTCTTGATGGAAGCTTACGTGCTATTGAGTAACGTGAGTAGCGCAGGTATAGATACGATTGCCCTATTTTTTCTTGGCTTCAGTCATTGGGAATTTATTTTGCCCATGCTGGCACTGGGTTTTGTTTTTTTAAATAAACCGCTTTTCTATCATGCATTTTTTATCATGTTTTTTAGCATACTGATGAACGTCGCACTAAAAGCTACGTTTCAAGTTCCTCTAAACCCAACCATCCATCATGCAGGCTTTGCTTTTCCAAGTGGGCACATGCAACTTGCAACGATTGTTTATGGCTGGCTTGCCTTCAACAATACAAACAAATTTCTTCGTGCCTGTATCTGCCTAATTCTAGTAGGCGTCGGCTTTGGCCTTGTGCATTTTAATTATCATACGACAATCGATGTTTTAGGCGGTGTTTTTTTCTCAGGCTTAATTATAATGCTTTATGATCGGATAAAAAACAAATATCCCAACAAACTGCCTTGGCTTTTAGGTGCGCTCTCAACGCTTGCCGTGCCTTATATTGCTTGGCAGGCAAGCATCCCTACGCATGCATGGATAGCGTATTGCGCTGTACTTGCCTTAGCACTAACCTTCATAATATTTGACAAGTACAACCGCGTATCAAGCCCTAATTTTTCTTAGCTTCGCCCAAAGCGAACCCAAATATTCATGCCATGCGGCATTAAAGCTCACTAAGTTACCTGTATTGGGTAAGAGTTTTGTTAAAAACGGTTTGTTCTCATATTGAAACCCCGTGTAATCACAAGGTGCAGCAATAGGATGCAAGCCTTGATGCTCAAATAAAGCCATAGACCTAGGCATATGGGTTGCAGATGTCACCAAATAAAATGGTTCGTCTTTTAACCAGGGCTTGATAAGACGTGCTTCATCCGCTGTATTAATCGAATTTCCCTCAAGCACACGATCTGTCTCAGGCACATCAAACATCTCGGCCAACTCATTATAACGTACGGAATTCGCATATTGCCTGCCTCGTCGACTGCCCCCTGATAAGATAAGCTTAGCTTTGGGTAGTTCGCGATACACACGCAGGCCCTCTAAAAAACGCCGGAGACTTGCACTCGACAAAGCATCACTTGCAGGCATGGCTTTAATTCCTGAAACCCCACCCCCGAGTACAACAACCCAATGAATATTAGGATCAACTTGGGTGACGCGCGTGTATTGATCTTCAAGTTTAACGCTCATCCAGCGCGGCAAAAAAGACGTGCTTAACACAACACTACCAAGGCACAACAACGCTAAACCTAGCGCAATAGATTTAGTATCGCCCACTTGCCTAAATAAACACGTGATTAAAATTACGGCAATAACAAACCCAATAAATAAAGGATGTAATACAAGCTCCGTGATATGTCGTAATTGCGACGCGCGTATACCATCGATATGAATCATTATCACAAGCCCCTTAAAATATTTTATTCATTACCGCGTACGTCCCATCCAATACAAACCCAGTATCGCAAACACAAGCGTAGGTGTAATAGCCGCCATCTCAGGTGGCCATAAAAACACTTGACTGAACGGACCAAAAAAACGATTCACCAGATGAAAACTAAACCCCACGGTTGCCCCTGTTAATAATTTAGCACCCATGGTGGAGGAGCGTAGTGGCCCAAACACAAAAGGAATCGCAAGAATCATCATGACAACCGTACTGAACGGTTGAACCAAACGCTGCCAGTAGGCAAGCTTATAAGGAAAAAGTGCAGGTGATGCATGCTGTGATCTCACATAGTGATGAAGTGCAACAAAATTCATTTCTTCTGGTGTTTCGCCACCAAGCTTCAACACCGCCATATCAAGTGGAATATCCCATGGCATGGTCTCATAATACTTAACATCTGTTTTGTGAGAGCCAAATCGGGTTTCTTGAACACCTTGCGCCTGCCAAGCCCCATCATATTCGACCAATGCATCTATTTTACGTGTAAAACGCATCTGATGCGCTGCATTAAATTGAAATTGATAAATATCACGCAGACTTTGATCCGGCAGCACATCTCCCACCAACATGAAATTATTTTCATGCCGCAGCCACACACCATGGCTTGTTCTAACCGCCTGTCCGCCGGTTAAGGCTTCGCTTTTAATATTATGGGATGTCGCTAAAAATCGTGGCACAAGCACTTCACCCAACACCGTAACAAACAGAATAACCACGACCGACGCTTTTAATACGGCCCAGGTCACACGTTTAATCGAAACGCCCGAAGCCTGCATCACCAAGAGCTCGCGATGTGTCGCAAGATTACCTAAGCCTACCAAAGCTCCAAGTAAGCATGCGACAGGAAAGAATAAATAAACTTGTTCCGGCACCTCAAGCATCACGACTTTGAGAGCTGCACCAAGATGATAGCCCCCTCGACCTAAATCACCCAACTCGTTTACAAATAAAATAAAGATTTGTAAGCCTGTAAGCATCAACGTAACCAAAGCAATCGAGGCAAGTACGGTTTTGGCAATGTAGCGATCAATCAATTTCATGACGGTTTCATCCTATTACGCCACATCAAACCCACACCTATTAAAACCATGCTTCCATGTAAGCTAATAATCGCAATCCATAACGGTATTTTTCCTGCCGCCACTGCGTCGCGCGTAAGAAACATCAGGTTCGCATACGCAATAAACAACAAAATGGCAGGTAACAAGCGCGCATATTTTCCCGCACGTGGGTTCACCCGGCTCAGAGGAACGGCAACCAGTGTAAGCACGATCACCATCAGGGGGATAGAAAAACGCCATTGCAACTCAGCGGCTTTCGCATGCTCACCCGGTCCTAATGGCCATAAATCGGCCGTATCCGCTGAGCGTAAATCGCCCGCTTTAGGTGAAGATACAGGTTCTGGTAAGCGCGTTTCATATTTTTTAAACGAAGCCACTTGATAATCAGCTTGGCCTGGATTACCTTGATAGGCACGCCCGTCAAGCAACACCAAATCGTTCGTGCCAGATTTCTTATTATGCGTCGCATAAGCTTCATCGGCCCATAAAATATCCCAACGTGGCTCACCTTTTTTATACTTGAGTCTCGCTAAAAATACACCTTTGGCCCGATCATGATCTTTACTCATGTTTTCGACATAAAACACATCTTTGCCACCGGATGCCGCCGTAAACGTCCCTGGAACCAAGGTTTTAATCATCACTTGAATACCACTGCTACGCAGTAGTTTAACGCGCTCGACAGCAATCGCTGGATTGACCCACAATAAAATAACCAAGACCACAGCCGCCACACCCGACGCCATGATTAAGCTGTGTTTTAAGAGCTGAGGCGGGCCATAACCGCAGGCATGCAACACCGTCATCTCGCTTTCGGCATACAAACGCCCGTAGGCAAGCAAAAGTGCCATATAAAACCCAAGCGGTAGTAACAAGCCCATAAACATCGGCAATTCAAGCGCCATGAGTTTCAAAATAAACATTGCCGGAATTTGACCGTTCGCAGCACGAGATAAATACAGAACAAATTGATTACTCATAAAAATCAGCAAGAGAATGCTGGTTAAAGCAAGTAATGTGGTAAACACTTCTTTGGCTAAATAACGAAAAATTAACACGGTCCGAGCATCCCCAACAAAAGATTAAGGTAGCCAAGCATATAAGGCCCCGGTAAAATACAAATCTCTACACACTATAACACGATAGGAAGCTCACCTCATGTATGGACTCAGCCTAACACCATCTTTAGATAATTTAGATAAAAATACTTGCCTCGTGCTTGGATTTTTTGATAATACACCACTTCCCGCGTTCACTAAAACTTGGAATGTTGAACCTCTTTGCGAAAAACTAAACACGCGCGGCGAAAGTCTATGGCATTTTCACAACGAACACGCGATTTTACTCCTGCATTGTGGGGATAAGAAAGCATTGAGTTTGACACAGGTTGCTAAACTCAGTCAGGCCGCTTATTCAGCGTTAAACCACCAAAAAATAAGTTCCGCCACGGTATGCATCCCTCAAGCTCACAATACAACACCCAATCAACAACTGGAGCATATGGTTCTAACGTTTGATGCTGCAGCGTATAAACCTCCGCACCTCAAAAGCGAACCCGAAAAACATCCGAACACACTGGAATCAGTGCAATTTTATCTTGATGGCGCGACCGATGAAGCCATTGAAGCCGCAATAGCAACAGCGGCAGGCATTGCGTGGACACGAACACTCGCCAATTTACCAGCAAATTATTGCACGCCGTCCCACCTTGCCAACGAGGCGGTTGCCTTTGCCAACGAGCACGAGACACTTAGCACGCGTGTACTCGATCGAGAAGACATGGAAGCACTTGGCATGGGGGCTTTTCTTGCGATAAGCCAAGGCAGCCCTGAGCCACCTAAACTCATCGAAATTCAATACACCGGTGCAGGCGACGCAGCCCCTATCGTACTGGTAGGCAAAGGTGTGACGTTTGATTCGGGCGGAATTTCACTCAAAGCCCCTGCCGGCATGCATGAAATGAAATACGACATGGCAGGTGCGGCAAGCGTACTTGGCGCAGTGAAAGCCTGTGCACTGATGAAATTACCTATTAATCTCGTGGGTTTGCTCGCCTGTACGGAGAACATGCCCAGTGGGGACGCCATCAAGCCCGGTGATGTGGTTACGAGTATGCTCGGAAAAACCATTGAAATAACCAACACCGATGCCGAAGGCCGAATGGTGCTTGCCGATACATTAACCTATGCCGAGCGTTTCAAACCGAGCTTCGTACTCGATATAGCAACACTCACAGGTGCAATTTTAGTTGCGCTTGGCCGCTGGGCAAGCGGTTTTATGACCGAAGATGAAGAGCTCGCGAAAGCGCTGCAACAAGCCGCTGTCGAGAGCAACGACCATGTTTGGCGCATGCCGCTTGATGAGAGCTTCCAAAGCGCGCTTGAAAGCCCGGTTGCTGACATGATCAATGCCTCACTTGATCGTGAAGCAGGCAGTGTTACGGCAGCATGCTTTTTATCGCACTTTACTAAAAAATTCCGTTGGGCACATCTTGATATCGCAGGTACTGCTTGGAATTCAGGTAAAAAACATGACGCCACAGGACGCCCCGTGCCACTCTTGATGGCTGTGTTGCGTGAGGCCGCCCGTGCGCGTTGATTTTTATGTGATTGAAGATGAGCATCAAGGCGCGCTTTTTCGGGTTGCGTCGCGCCTGCTCGCAAAATCTTACGCCGGTGGTCTGCGTGCCTGGGTTTTGTGTGCCGATGATCAAGCTGCAAGCACGCTTGATGCTTATCTTTGGACCTATCAAGACGATAGCTTTCTCCCGCATAGTCTCGCGGGAGAAGCACCGGAGGGCTTAAACCCTCCCATTCAAATTAGTTCCGGCAGCATGCCAACCCAAGAGCTTGATTTTAATTTATTGCTTAACCTCAGAGAAAGCACACCTGAAAATTATCAACAATTTGAGCGCGTGCTTGATGTGGTTGCTTATGATGCGAAAGAAGCTGGCCGCGCACGTTATCGCACGTATCGCGCAGCAGGTGTGACGTTACATAAGCACTCGCTCTAGATATACTGCTGGATTAAATAACCAAACAACGCCTGAATTCCCATGGCTTCGCCACCTTCCGGCTTACCCGGCTTCGAACTCACATTCCAGGCCATTAAATCACAATGCATCCACGATGTTTGTGGCGTAACGAAACGCTCAAGAAACAATGCCGCGACGATTGCACCAGCGTAGGATGAGCCACTGGAATTTGCCATATCCGCAATCGATGACTCAAACAAGCTTGTATAACGTTGATGTAAAGGGAGACGCCACACCGGATCGCACATGGCTTCTGATGCCGTTGAAACACCTGACGCAAGCTCGTCATCATTGGTAAATATCGCCGTAATTTCGGTACCCACCGCAACACGTGCGGCCCCTGTCAGGGTCGCAAGATCAATCACCAAATCAGGTTTATATTCACATGCTTTAACCAATGCATCAGCTAAAACCAAGCGCCCTTCAGCATCCGTATTATCAATTTCAACGGTCAGGCCATTACGCATGGTTATCACATCACCGGGGCGATATGCTGAGGCACTCACGGCATTTTCAACAGCAGGAATCAAAAGCTGTAAAAAAATAGGTAATTGCATGCTCATAATCCAATGCGCAAGACCAATCGCATTGGCAGCTCCACCCATGTCTTTTTTCATGAAGCGCATGCCCTGTGAAGGTTTTAAATCAAGCCCCCCCGAATCAAAACACACACCTTTGCCAACTAAAGCTACACGTGGATGCTTTGGATCGCCCCAAACAAGTGATGCAAGACGAGGCTCCTCAGATGCCGCACGCCCAACGGCATGAATCGCTGGGTAATTTTCCTTCAGCAAAGCGTCGCCTACACATACCTCAAATTTAGCGCCATGCATGTCAGCTAAGTCCTCAACAACGCTGGCCAACGCTTCGGGCCCCATGTCATTGGCAGGTGTATTAATTAAATCTCGAACTAAAAAAATAGCTTCGGCTTCAGCGAGCACAGCAGGCAGAACTCGGGCATGCATGAAAAGCTGTTTGGGCACTTGCTCATCGAAGGCTTTATATTTATCAAACTTATATTGCGCGAGTGACCACATCACTTCTGCGCGCGAAGAAAGCGCTTGTTCTGGCCAATAACATCCCTCAGGCAATTTTGTCACAACGCGCGCGATAGCCTCAGTATCGGTGCCTTTGCCAAGCCCCACATACGCTGTTAAAACGTCGCCATTGGAATCACCTATTACAGCCCATTCACCCAGCTTGGCATGAAATTGCTGCAGCTTTAAAGCTGGCTTATCTTGTGATTTCGCCTGGTCTATCGAGGCTATCAGTACCAAACAAATCGTTTGTTCAGCATCGGTTTGATAAAACACTTGGGCTTGCATTATTTCTCCAAAAAATGACCGCGAAACTGTGTGAACCGCACGCCGGTTACACCCAGACACAACACATAGACTATAAAAGCAAAAAATACATGGGTGAGCAAGTGTAAAAACCGCCCCCCCATGGCTCGCTCCATCCACACGGTAATATCCCCGACTGAACAGAGCAAATAGACAGCTAGCGCTGTATTAGCAACGCTCAATTGCCAAAAAAACTTTTTCCACCCTGGTGATGGCCGATAAGTGCCTCGCTTCCATAAGAGCATAAACAACGTCCCAGCATTCGCATAACCGGCCAAAGCGGAGGCAAGTGTCAGGCCTGCATGCGCTAAAGGCCAAATAAAGATAGCACATAATATGGTGTTTAAAAGCATGCAATACGCACCGACTTTAACCGGCGTTCTAATATCTTGTTGCGCATAAAATCCAGGGGCTAAGACTTTAACCATCATAAAAGCGGGTACTCCAAAACCCAACGTCATCAAGCTTTTTTGCGTTTGTAATACATCAATCGCTTTAAACGCCCCATGCCCAAAAAAACTGGCCAAAAGCGGCATAGCAAACAGCACCAACCCAACCGCAGAAGGAACCCCGATTAAGAGTAATAACTTAAGCGCCCAGTCAATAGATTTTGAAAAATGTTCGCTGTCTGCCTCAACATGCTTTCGCGATAGATGCGGTAAAATCACTGTAGCAATCGCCACGCCAAATACACCCAAGGGAAAGTCAACTAACCTATCCGTATAAAATAACCACGTCACACTGCCGACTTGTAAAAACGAAGCAAAAATCGTATCAATCAGTAAATTAATTTGCGCAATCGACACACCAAATAAAGCCGGAAGCATGAGTTTTAAAACACGCAAAACACCAGGGTCTTTGAACATAATCCGTGGGCGCATTAAAAAACGATGCTGCATAAGAAAAGGAATTTGCACAAGCAACTGCACACCACCACCAATCAACACCCCCCAAGCCAAGGCCTTAATCGGCACAGAAAAATGTGGCCCCACATAAAGTGCAGCAACAATCAGGCAAATATTCAGCAAAATAGGTGTTAACGCTGGCACACCAAAATACCCATACGTATTCAGCACAGCGCCCGCCATGGCAGTCAGAGAAATCAACATCAAATAAGGCAATGTAATACGTAACATCTCTGTTGCAAGCAAGGTTCGTGAGGCATCCTCACCAAAACCTGGCGCAAACACAAAAATAATGCCTGGCGCAATCAGTTCTGCAACAATCACCACGCCCAGCAATACAAAACCCAAATTACCAGCGACACGCGCTAAAAATAGCCGTACATCATCGACAGCACGATTGGTTTGATACTCACTCAGCACCGGAACAAAAGCCTGTGAAAACGCCCCTTCAGCAAACAAACGACGCATAAAATTCGGAATTTTAAAGGCAATAATAAACGCATCCATACCAGCCTGCGCGCCAAAAGCTTGCGCAAACACCATATCGCGTGCAAATCCCATAATCCGGGAAAGAAACGTCATACATGAGACAAGAGACGTCGAACGAAGCAAGCCTCGCTTTTTTAGCGTGATAGCATCAGATGAAGCAGGCATGGAGTATCAAATCACAAAGATGAAGGATGTCGGGTATCTTATCGGAAAGACGAAGAAGGCACATCATCTTTTGCACTTAAAGTTTCAATTGGCATTTCACCCACGTCACAATAATAACCTTTCGCTTCTTCGAGCAATGCTTGAAGCTTAGGCGTGCACTTTACATCATGATTCATTCGGGTGGCCAATAGTGCTTGCGTGCTTTCCGTCGGCGATTTTAAAAAAGCAGATAAGGCGCATGCTATAGCTTGATCACGTAATGAAGCTGTCTTTATGAGTAGGTCGCATGATTTAATAATTAAAGTAATCGCACCGTCACATTCGTCTTTAGTATTTTTGAACGTGGGTAATTGGCTGATTAAGCCCTCTTCTTCATCTTGAAGTGCCAAATTGTTTGTTTCAAGTGTTTTTTGTTCACCCAAGCACGCGAGTGTCTCTTTTTCTATCTCATTGCATCGAGTGCGATAGTCTTTTGCATTTAATTTAACCGTCTCAGTTTGTTCATCAATATCTTTTGTGTTCGTTTTGACAGTTTTTTTATTTTGCTCAATCGAGATAGCGAGTTTTTCTGTCCGTTCACATAAAATTTCATGCTCTGTTTTCAAACCAAAGATATGATATATCACGGTATAAACAGCACGCCATGAAGCAGCTAGGAAAGAAATATTTTCTGTTTCTTCAAAAAATTGATTGACCAGTGGCTTTATTGCCTGGTCTTCGTCTTTAATTTTGGCGCTCAGAAACACATTTTCTTCTTCTTTCTGTTTTTTTAGCTGCTTTAGCATTTCGGTTTCATAGGGAATTTTGTCTGAGAGTTCGTTATATTCTGATCGAAGCTCACGAAAGATTATTTTACGTTCGTCGATACGTTCAGCGTTAACTTTTTTTTCTTTAGCAATGTCAGTGAGTCGTTCTGTGATTGCTTGCGCATTGCGAGCATCACTGCGTTGCAAGCGTTGCTCAGTAGGCTTAATTACTCCCTGCACTTCAGCTTTAAAAAAACGATTAGACGAATCCATCGTTGCTTTTGGAGAGCTATCATTGACTGACTCGTCCTCCGAATCCGACAAAGAACGCGTGCTGGCTGTGCCTTCACTAATGTCATCTTTCATAACAATAACGCCTATTTATAAGCACATGCATTATATATAGACTAAAAAATAACCACTTTCCAGTATTAAAGCTTTTAATGCTTGTACCAACCCTCATGAGGATGCTTTAATTTCGAGAAGCATCAACAATAAGGCATTAAATACCCATGAAACGTTTTGCATTCATGATTTCAGATAGAACGGGACTTACGGTCGAATCACTTGGCCATAGTTTATTAACGCAATTCGATGATGTGACGTTTGAAAAAAAAACCATACCTTACATAGACACGCTTAAAAAAGCAGATGCCCTGGTGGCCCAAATCAATGCCTGCGCAATTGAACATAAGCCGATTGTATTCATCACGTTGATTGATCCAGAAATTAGCGCTTGCATCAAAAAATCAAACGCCTGTGTCCTGGACTTATTCGGAACGTTTTTAAACCCACTCGAACAAGAACTCGGTAAAAAATCATCCTACACCGTGGGAAAAACACATGGTGTTGCGAATGCAAAAACATATGATCATCGTATTGATGCCATTAATTTTGCGCTAGACCATGACGATGGTATTAAATTTAAAGGCTATGAAAAAGCTGACGTTATTTTGGTGGGTGTGTCACGTTCAGGAAAAACACCGTGTTGTTTATATATGGCATTACAATTTGGTGTGTTTGCAGCTAATTATCCGTTTACAGATGACGATTTACTTGGTTTTGATCTTCCGAAAGCGCTTCAGCCCTATCGGAAAAAATTATTTGGGCTCACCATCGATCCGAAACGCCTCGAACACATCAGAACAGGCCGCCGTCCAAACAGTCAATATGCCTCCCCTGACCAATGCCGATTAGAAATCAATACCATTGAGAAGCTCTATAAAGAAAAGCGCATCCCGTACTTAAACTCAACAAGTTACTCCATTGAAGAAATTTCAACAAAAATCATGGCCAAATGCAATCTTCAACGAAGGCTTTAACCTGTGGTCTAAAAAACAGACCACATCGCCATAAAATCAGGTACCGTCATCATCCATAAACGCTCCGCATCGTTCATAACACCTAAAATTTTATTCGTTGTAATATCTGAAAATTGCGTGTTTAAATTACGCTGAAATTTACCTAACAGAACAGGTTTTCCTTCTTCGCGACGGCGTCGGTGCCCCAATGGATATTCAATCGTGACACATTCGCTAGGCTTTCCAGAACTAAAAATGAGTTGAATACTGTTCGCAATCGAGCGTTTATGAGGCGCATGATAATCCCGTGAAAATTCAGCTGATTCAGAAACCTGCATTTTTGCACGCAACGCATCGATACGCGTATCCGACGCGGTCTCATCCTCATAATCTTCTGCACAAAGCGTCCCGTTTAAAAGCGCTACGGCAACCATGTATTGTAAACAATGATCACGATCGGCAGGGTTATGTAATGTACCTTCTTTACTAATAATACGAATGGCTGATTCATGCGTAACTAAATCAATACGCTCAATATCATCTAATCTATCCCGTACGAAAGGATGCAGCTGAACCGCACATTCAACCGCGGTTTGGGCATGAAACTCAGCGGGATATGAAAGTTTAAATAAAATATTCTCCATCACATAGCTACTGTAAGCGCGTTGAAATTGAAAAGGCTTCTGAGCCATGCTCACATCATAAAAACCCCACTGCTTTGCTGTAAGGGCGCTTGGATAACCCATTTCACCCGAGTTTGTCAGTAAAGCTAGACGCACCGCACGAGCTGTTGCATCGCCTGCAGCCCATGATTTACGTGAACCCGCATTCGGCGTATGTCGATACGTTCGTAAGCTTTGGCCGTCAACAAAGACTTGGGATAACGTACGTTCGATGTGTTCATGATCGGCCCCTAAAAGCATCGCAACCACGGCCGCACTTGCAGCCTTAACCAAAATAACGTGATCAAGACCCTGTCGGTTGAAGCTATTTTCAAGCGCTAAAATGCCTTGGATTTCGTAGGCTTTGATCATCGCGGTTAATACATCTCGCATACAAAACGGCGTGTGTCCGCTTGCAACACGCTGACGACTCACATAATCTGTTACCGCTAAAATAGCGCCTAAGTTATCCGAAGGATGTCCCCATTCAGCCGCAAGCCACGTGTCGTTAAAATCCAGCCATCGTATCATGGTGCCAATATTAAACGCCGCTTGAATCGGGTCCAACTCATATGCGGTGCCTGGCACACGTGCACCTCCGGATAGTAAGGCCCCAGGAACCACAGGCCCCAATAACTTCGTGCACTCTTGAAAGTTTAATGCCAACATCGCGCATCCCAATGCATCCATGAGACATAGGCGTGCCGTTTCATAGGCCTCATCGCTCGCTGGCGTTGTATCCAGCACATAAGTCGCAATGTCTTGAATGACGGTGTCGTAGTCAGGTTTTAAATTGGTTTCAACATTCATGACGCGCCTCCATGGGTACAAATGCTCGCGGCTCAGGTCCTGTATAAATTGAAGCGGGGCGAATCAAACGATTATCTGAACGCTGCTCAAACACATGCGCAGACCATCCTGTTATGCGTGAGATAACAAATAAAGGTGTAAATAATCCCGTCGGAATATCTGCCAGATGATAAGCTGAAGCACTATAAAAATCGACGTTTGGAAATAGCTTTTTCTCAGACCACATCACCGACTCAATACGCTCAGATACGGGATAAAGCACGTTATCCCCCACAGCTTCAGACAAACGCTTTGACCAAGTTTTAATAATATCAGAACGAGGATCGCATGTGGTATAAACACGATGACCGAAACCCATGATTTTAGCTTTGTTTTTTAACATGTGACGAAGTTCACGTTCTGCTTCATCAGGTGTATTAAAACGCTCGATAAGCTCCATGGCCGCTTCGTTGGCCCCACCATGAAGTGGTCCGCGTAACGTACCTATTGCACTGGTTATGCACGAATAAAAATCTGACAACGTTGCTGCTGTAACGCGCGCTGCGAACGTTGAAGCATTAAACTCATGTTCGGCGTACAGAATCAGTGAGACGTTCATCATGTCTCGCACCAAAGCATCCGGTGTTTTACCATGTAACAATGCTAAAAAGTGTCCACCAATACTGGTTTCTTCACTTTGACCGTCGATGATGCGCTTATTATCAAAATGATAAACATACCAGGTACATAAAATGCCTGGGAAAAGCGCTAAAAGACGATCGGCAATTTCAGCCTGATTTGAAAAATCACGCGCCTCCGGTTCAAGATTACCCAAAAAAGAGCAAGCTGTTCTCAAGACATCCATAGGATGCGTGTGCTTAGGAATTAAATGCAAAAGCTTAATTAAATCTTCTGGCAGTGTTCTAAGCTTGAGTAGTTGATTTGTATAAGCTTCTAATTCGGCTTGCGTAGGTAAATGCCCCCGTAAAAGCAAAAAAGCGACTTCTTCAAACGCACTATGCGCAGCTAAATCATCAACGGAATAGCCTCGGTAATTTAAACCTTCTCCTGCCTGTCCTACGGTTGCAATGGCGGATTCTCCAGCAACCACACCAGCCAGCCCTTCTGTTTTATTTTTCATGATGATTGTTGCTCCATGCATCTAGTTTGTCTTCGAAAGCTTGGTAATCAAGCACGTCGTATAATTCATTTCGTGTTTGCATGCGGTCGAGCAGCGATTGCTGCGTACCGGTTTGAAGAATGGTCTGATAAACCTGTTGTGCGGCAAAAGCCATCGCTCTAAACGCGCTGAGTGGATAAAGAATTAATTGGACACCGACAGACTCAAGTTCTTCACGTGTAAACAGGGGAGTTTTACCAAATTCAGTAATATTTGCAAGCATCGGCACGGAAAGGTGCTGAACAAACATGCGGTACTCATCTAACGTTGTTAATGCCTCGGGAAATACCATATCAGCACCAAGCTCAACACAATAAGCCGCGCGATCTAAAGCTGCTTGCATGCCTTCGACTGCATATGCGTCGGTTCGAACCATAATAATAAAATTAGGGTCGCAACGAGCATCCACCGCAGCTTTGATGCGATCGCCCATTTCTTGCTGAGAAATCAGCGTTTTATTGGGGCGATGCCCACAACGCTTGGCCATGCGTTGATCTTCAAGATGAATGGCTGCAACTCCAGCACGCTCCATGGATTGCACGGTACGAGCAACACTTAATACGTGACCAAAACCTGTATCCACATCAACGAGTAAAGGAAGCGATGTCGCGTCGGTGATACGTCGTACATCTTCGAGAACATCAGACAATCCCGTCATACCTAAATCAGGCAGGCCATACGAGGCGTTCGCAACCCCGGCTCCTGAGAGATATAACGCTTGTGCTCCGGCCGCTTCCGCTAAACGGGCCGCATAAGCATTAACTACACCCAGTAATTGAACGGAGCTAGATTGAATGACACATTGTCTTAATTGCGTGCCCATCGAATGAGCCATATCAAACACTCCTTGTCAGATATTAGTACGCTCCCATTTTTTAGCACGTCCTCTATAGAGAGACAAGAACTATTAAAAGAAGAGTTAAATAAACCCGTTACCCCTCTCGGGTGAATAAGCCATTTTATTTGCAACGGAATTGGGGTCTTCTCGTTGCGATGACGAGTAGAAAAAAGAGAAAATACCAGCCCTTCCAGAAATCGGTATTGCCGTGCTTTTTTCTAATCCGTTAGAGTCAGCCATAGACATACTGTCTTGCTGCTTAGGCTTAAAAATTCTTGTTAAATTAGTTAATAATGCCACAGAAGAACAATCGATGGCACTGGGTATATACTTCAACACGTAAGAAAATGTTTTAGGTTGTGTTCTACCATCATCAAGCACTTGGTTCATTAAACGCGTATGCTCATCAGGCTGTTCCTGTTTTAACACATGACAATACACGAGCATTTCAGCAGTGATCGTAGCAATTTCATTTTGACGCGCTTTTAAAGCTAAAAAACTCAAAGTATTATCTGATTGAGCTTTTCCTGAGGTATCAAGACTAGATCTAAACATTAATTTCTTACGTTCAATATCTAACACAAGCCTACGATCTTCGGCTATCATATCAGTACATGCAGGCTTTTGATATCGCAATCTTATGCGCTCATCATCTCGAAACTTTGCTATATGAATATCCATAAGGCAATCAATATCTTGCTGAGAAAGTGATTGGTTTTCTATCGTATACTTTTGTTTAAATGCAGCAACATTTAGCGCAGGATCAGTTTCAACCGCTACAGCTCGAGCAAGCATGTTTTGTATTACATTTTCTGTCGTGCGAGTCACTCGCGGCGCAGGATGGCTCTTCGTTACAATAAAATCCGTACGCACCATAGCTGCAGGTCTTAAAACATGAGGTTTTTGTTTTATACGTTCTTTTTCTGATGGCGTAAAAAGCCGCGATGGAAAGACATCTAGATTAAAAAAACCTTCTCCGCGGTCAAACGAATCTTGGCTATTTTTTAGAGAAAAAAGTGACATTCCATCATCTGATAAAATAAGACGATGTAAATGGGAGTTACTAATAATATCTTTAGATATAGGGTCAAGTTGCTGTGTTAATGTAGGAATCAATAATGCATAAATATTAAACTCTGTTTTCGTTCCGTCAGTAGCAAAAACTTTCATCCAGCGCTGAATCGAGAACTTTAATCGAGGATCATGATCCGATAATTTCAAAGAAAAATTAGCCAATTGTTTAATAAATGCAAGCGAAAGTAAATTCTTTTCAACTGTGCAACGCGTATAATCTTCTGATGTATCTTTAATCACATCCCAGCGCATGGCCAATAACTCACACGCGAAAGGAATTAATTTTTCTGGCTCACATGTTATTTTACCATCAACCGGATCTGGCAGCCCTAAAACATTTTGCTTCAGTCGATACAGTAAATATGAAATATCATGCTTTTGCGTACTTATCGCAGGCTCAGGAACAATCTCCGACAGTATTACTAGCTGTTTTTCAGAAAAAAAGAAAACACCTGGATGCTCTAAAGAAAGAGCGTCTGATAAGCAATTAAAAAATTGTTTTACGGCTAAAGCTTCCATGAAAAAAACATCACATACGGTAAGTCTGAAGTATGTAAGTTTATACCAGTCAATAAATTTATGCCACTATAATTCAAACAAAAAAAAGCCCCGCTGATTGCATAAACCAGCGAGGCTTTTAGAATTAAATCCCTGACGATGACCGACTTTCACATGGGGAGACCCCACACTATCATTGGCGCTGTTCCGTTTCACTTCTGAGTTCGAGATGGAATCAGGTGGTACCAGAACGCTATGGTCGTCAGGAAAACTGTATGTGGCTTTGCCACAAATGCTTTGAGAAAAATAAAGCTTCTTATTCTATCAGGTGATATGGTCAAGTCATTCGGCTCATTAGTACAAGTTAGCTTCACGCGTTACCACGCTTCCACACCTTGCCTATCAACGTCGTAGTCTTCAACGTGCCTATTGGGAAAACTCATCTTGAGGGAGGCTTCCCGCTTAGATGCTTTCAGCGGTTATCCCGTCCGAACTTAGCTACCCGGCAATGCAACTGGCGTCACAACCGGTACACCAGAGGTTCGTCCACTCCGGTCCTCTCGTACTAGGAGC
>Ga0209390_10004135_pt1 | contig 22230 bp, 24 predicted proteins | sample BON01_FD_187212 | JGI IMG/M metagenome (GOLD analysis project Ga0209390, IMG submission 187212) | Freshwater microbial communities from Lake Bonney liftoff mats and glacier meltwater in Antarctica - BON-01 (SPAdes) (version 2) | ecosystem: Environmental > Aquatic > Freshwater > Ice > Glacier... | reverse complement strand
CAGCCATCAACCTGAAGCCGTTGGTTGGAAAGTTAACGTGGCAAGCAGGCGGCGAACAGAAGTTCACCAAGTCGTTGCAGGATAGGGCGGTTGGATGGAGTCGCTCTTTGCAGGTAACAGCCGAGCCGTTGCTAAGAGTCAGCCCTGGCGCTATTTTTGTTTGCGTGTTGTTTTTGCTGGGCGTGGCTCTATTGATTTAGGCGCGTCAGCCCGATTGGCCTGCACGCCCGGAAGTACTGCAGTGTGTCGCCCATTGACTGATGCTTTTGCCGTGTGCCGCCGCGGTGGTGGCTAGATGGTCTACGAATATCTGGTCTTTCTCGTCGTATTCGATTCGAGCGATGTAACTTTTGTATTTCATGATGTTCTACCAGATTTCTCCAAAAAACGAGGGGCATCTCTAATCCGATAGCGCAGCGGTTCCTTGTGTGGGTTCGGCCGATGGAAATCAACACGTACGTCATTTAGTACAAAACTGACGGCGGAAGCCGAGCGTTCCGTATGCATCGCACCTAATGCTAGAAAGAGTCACTCAACCTTGCGCCATTCAATGTTGTCATTAAGTGGCTCAGCAAAGAGTAGGTCCACCGTTTTTGACTGTTCACTGTTCATGCCGGCGGCCTTGAAATTGGATAGCAGTGAATTCAAAATGTAGTGGCATTTTTTCGTAGAGAACTATCGTGGGAGAGGGAAATGGCCGGATCATCTGCAGATATTGTCGCTAGTTTTTTTTGGTCTGCATGGTGGCCGAATATGTCTCATAACCCGGGACATCTATGAGAAAGATAAAGAATCTTTTTGGATAGTGGAGTGCTAACTCAGTAGCATTTTGAGCTTGAAAAGAACAGGGTGCTGTGAGAGTAAAGAATGTGGCGTCATTGTAGCAATCAACAGGATCGTGTTGCGTTGTTCTGGTTTGCCTGACGCATTTTGCGGATCGGCGAGTTACTCGGTAAACCGCTAGCGGAAGCGGCAAGCGGAAACCAGGGTGAGAGGAACGCTGTTTAAGCAGGCTGTATAGCCGCCGTGAATTAAGTCAGAGCAGTTGAAGATGTCGGGTGCTACGATAGCTTGTTGCTGCAGACAAATACTAACATTACATCTGTCTATGACAGTATTCCAGGCTTGCCAACGCCCACCGTCTTCCAGAATGGTTGACGTGTCTGCCCCCGAGTCGACTGTCAGCCTGTTCAGATCGCCGAATAAATTTCCTTCGTTTGCCTTAAGATAGGCTTCTTTCAAGGTCCAGTATTGTAGAAATACTGCTTCCTGTTGTTTGGGGTCAAGCCCAGCAATGGCTTTTGCCTCGCCTGCAGTGAAAAACTGCTCTGCAATGCCGAGCCAGTTGCGAGATCTGCCTGGGGCTTCGCAATCCACCCCCACTTTGTGCCGCGCAATCCCGAGCACGAGCATGGTTGGACAGTGAGCGATCGATATCCTGACACCCAGCTGATCATGAATTAATCGAATAAGCGACAACCCTTTCATGGCTAGCTGCCTCTCAGTCACTGAAATGCCGACCGCGTCCAGCGCATGTCGCAACAGCTCCCTTGCCTTGCTCGACTGGACTTGCCTGTCTAGCATCGGCGATGTGGGTTGATGGAACCAGAAGTGGGCGTTGTGTTCTAGGCGCATTAGATCGATTTTCCTCAGAGGGGGATTCGGCATAGTTTGTGGTTTTGATCAATACGTTGTGCGTCGATTTCTACAGTAGTCAGTATATTAAGAACAATATGTTGGGTAAAATACCGGATCGTGCCCTGTGTCGTTATAACTATTTAGTGCATCAACCAAGATGGTTGTGTCACCGCCTATTGTTTTGGCGGAAGTTTAGGTGAGCCGGGTGTCGAGTATGCCGTATCGAGGATAGAATAATGCGGACAGACCTAGGGTGAAGAATTGAAAATTACTGTGGAGCGCTGGTGCTCTTGGAGCCAGCGGGCAGGGCGATCCTCAATATGTTCTTCCTATTCCGGAGGAGCTGTCGTGAGTGAGGAAACTCAAAAGCCTGATCTGACAAGGGTGCCGATGATGCAGCGCCGACGTCTTGGCACTTTGGCAAGAACGGTGTTTCATGTTCTTGACCGATGCGCAAACACCTTGGCGCAGGAACCCGTTATTTTCAGTTCCTACATGGGTGAGATTCAGCGAACTCAGGAAATACTGGAGTGTATTGCGGCGGATAGGCCTGTTTCACCAATGGCCTTCAGCCTGTCGGTGCATAACGCTATCGGCGGGCAATGGTCGCTGATACATGGGATAAAAGCGCCAATGATTGCATTGTCCCCACCCGGTAACAGCCCGGTTCCAGCGCTGCTTGAGGGTTTGGGAATATTGCAAGAGGATATATATCCGGCGGTCAATATAGTCTACTACGAGGAAGCGTATCCGCAATTCTATGATCCTTTCTTGTCCGGCCCTGAGAGGCCCTCTGCTTTGGCAGTGCGCATCGTTCCGCCGAGACGCGATTCGGGCTCGGACTGCTTAACGCTCAACTTGGAGCAACTGCCGCCTGAGCCCCACGTAACTGTTTTGGATGGTAATCAGGAAGCTCTAAGGCACTTACTTTCTGGGCAATGTACAGATGCCACAGTGACCGAGGCGCAATGTCGTTGGCAGTTGAGGCGTTGCTCATGAGCGGTCGCCGGGATCTCTACTACTGGCGGGTCGTAGCAACGGGAACCAGTTTTTTTCTGTTCGGACTCGGTGGGCTGGTTCTTGGCTATCTGCTTCTACCTACCGTTGCGCTATTTTCCCCGTCGCGAGAAGTCGGGACGAGGCGCTGCAGGCATATTATCCACCTAAGCTTTCGCTCATTCATCTGGTTTATGCGGAGTATTGGAGTGCTAACTTGGAGTGTGGAAGGCGTGTCTGGTCTTAAGCGGGAGGGGCAGCTTGTTATCGCTAATCACCCGACCCTCATTGACATCGTTTTTTTAATCTCCATGATCCCGAACGCGACTTGCATAGTAAAATCCGAGCTTTATAGAAATATCTTTACGCGGGGGCCCGTGCGGTTGGCAGGCTATGTTCCCAATAATTCTCCGCATCAATTAATAGATGATTGTGCATTGCAGCTTCAAGCCGGGGCAGCACTAGTGGTTTTCCCCGAGGGTAGTCGATCTGAGGGAGAGATTCCTTCGCGTTTCAAGCGAGGCGCGGCATACCTATGGCTGCGTGTTCGTTGTCAGATTTCTCTTGTGACTATCGTGTCCAGCCCCCTCACTCTGGCAAAGAACGAAAAGTGGTACCAGGTTCCTCGTGTCCGCCCCCATTTTCGATTGGTAGTCAAGGAAGGTGTGGTGAGTAGCAAATCATGTGCGACAGATCAGGCATCACTAGAGGCGCGCGTACTGACAAGACAATGGCAAGATCACTTCATAAAAGAGACAACGATATGAGAGAGCTGGAATTGGAAATCAAAGAACTTATTATTCAGGCTTTGGATTTAGAGGACATATCTCCCGAGGATATTGTGACCGAAGCTCCGCTGTTCGATGAGGGTCTTGGATTGGATTCCATAGATGCACTGGAGTTGGGAATGGCGCTTCAGCAGAATTTTGGGGTACATATCGATGGTGAAGACGAAGATACACGAGAGCATTTTCGCTCGGTTAGCAATCTGGCGCGTTTTATAGCGGCCAATCGTGGGCTGGTCGAAGAGGTGCAATTGTGAAATCCAGGGAACAGGTATTTGAGCTGCTCGTTAGCTTGCTTGCAGGCATGTTCGAGGTGCCAGCTGCCAACATACATTTGGGGGCGAGACTCTACGATGATCTGGACGTGGATAGCATTGATGCCGTTGATCTGATCGTTGAGTTACGGAAAATCACAGGCAAACAGATTGACCCGGAGGCGTTCAAGTCCGTACGCACAGTGGACGATGTGGTAGACGCCGTTATGGATATCCTTGAGGCAGAATGAGGAAGTTTCTGGCAGGACTGAGTTGGTGTTTGGTGCTCGTCTATCCATTCATCGTACTGTTCGGCTTAAAATACTTTTCGTTGCAGTATATAGGCGTTGCCTTCATTGCGCTGGCCCTCTTGCGTATCGTCTTACTGCGGTCGCAAACAGGAGGGAATGGCCTTCCTGTGCTTCTTTCGACGGTGCTGCTATTGGTTGCTGCTCATGCGCTATTGGCCAATGATCCGAAGTTGCTGCGTTTTTACCCGGTGGCGATAAATGCGGTCATGTTTGCGGTGTTTGGCACATCCTTGTGGCGAGGCCCTTCTTTTGTCGAGCGCCTGGCGCGATTGTCGGAGCCAGACCTGGATGCACATGCCGTTGACTATACTCGAAAGGTTACTATTGCCTGGTGTGTGTTTTTTGTGTGCAACGGTCTTGTTGCATTTTACACGTCCGTATACTCCAGCTTTGATACTTGGGTCATCTACAATGGCGGCATAGCCTATCTCCTCATTGGGGTGCTCTTCTCGATTGAATGGTTAATTCGTCGTCAAGTAAAGCGAGGCCACAATGGAGACGCTTAGTACATTGACGCAAAGCAGCTTCGGGCTCGATCATCCAGTGGCCAGGAGTGCCTCCGGAATCTTAACCTGGGGACAGTTTCTGGCAGACATAGCAGCTACCCAAGCTCTGCTTGACGAGGATGTATTGTCAGGTTGGGCGTTATTCGAAGAAGACAGTTACCGGTTTGCGGTGGGCTTGTTTGCGCTGTTGGCTGCGGGTAAACGTGTCTATATCCCTGGTGAAAACCATGCGGGAACTGTTGAGATGCTATCTTCAAAAGGTGTCCGCTTTCTCGGCACGTTTTCCGCCGCCGACAATCCGCTTGCAGTTGGCAGCGCGGATTTTGCCGCTTCAAAGCCGTTGGTGCTTAAGGGAGAGATTGTTGTATTCACATCGGGCTCTACGGGTAACGCAAAATCCATTCCAAAGAGCTTGGCGCAAATCGATTCTGAGTTATTGGCTCAGGAGTGCCTTTGGGGAGAGCGTTTGGGTGTGGCTGGCATCATGGGGACCGTAAGTCACCAGCATTTTTACGGGCTGTTGTTCTGCATCCTTTGGCCACTTTGCTCGGGGCGTTGTTTCTGGCGTCGACCATTTGTCGATCCTGTTGCTATGGCAAAGAAGGCAGCTTTCTTTGAGCGATCTGCCTGGGTTATGAGTCCGGCCCATCTGCATCGGCTGGGTGGAGATATGCCATGGGAAAAAGAGGACGATTCTCTGAGAGCCATTTTCTCATCGGGCGGGCCTCTCGCAAAAGAGAGCGCACAAAAAATACTTACCGATAGCGGTCACCTTCCCGTGGAAATCTTCGGTAGTTCAGAAACAGGAGGTATTGCTTGGCGCCAGCAGAAAACTGAGCAAGCCAGTTGGACGCCTCTTCCCGGTGTCGAGGTTTCTTACTCTGATATGGGGGCACTGATGGTGCGCTCACCCTTCCTCGCTTCAGAGGATTGGTATACCACTGAAGATGCCGCTGTTCCCGTTCCGGAGGGTGGTTTCCTCTTGGGAGATCGGTTGGACCGCATCGTCAAGATCGAAGGTAAGCGCGTATCGCTTCCAGAAGTAGAGGGCCGCCTGCTTGATTTTTCTTCGGTTGCAGAGGCCAGCGCGGTCGTTCTCTCTCGGAACCGGCGCTGTGTGGGTGCGCTATTGGTCCTGACTGTACAGGGAGAAAAGGAGTACGAGCGCCGGGGACGAAAAGCCTTCATTCACCATCTGCGAATCGAGCTCGGTAGGCGTTTATCAGCTGCGGCGGTTCCAAGGGTATTTCGGTTTATGGCGAAGATGCCGAGAAATTCCCAGGGTAAGTTATTGTTTCGAGAGATTATGCAATTGTTTGATTCCAAGAGTTTGCCGATCATATTGCAGCAAGAGGTTTCAGTTGCCTCATGTCATTTGCAGTTGGCGATACCCGTAGACTGCTGCTATTTTGAGGGACATTTTCCTGGAACCCCGATTCTGCCGGGAGTTGTACAACTAAAATGGGCTGATCATTTTGCCCGAGAGTTTCTGGGCGTCGACGGCTTGTTCCTGGGCATGCAGGCCATCAAGTTCAAAAAACCGGTGTTCCCGGGCACTTTGCTGGACCTCCATCTGCAATACACAGCGGGTAGTGGTCGCCTCGAGTTCAGCTTTAAGTCCTCCAAGGGACAGCATAGTCAGGGTCGCATGAGCTACGAGGTTTGTCCTTGAACCATACCTGTATCGTGATACCTGTATACAATCATCCGGACTATTTGCCTATGTTGGTGCTCGGTCTGAAAGATGCGGGTCTTCACACTTTCCTCGTCAATGATGGTTCAGACATTTACTGTACAAATTTGCTTCGGAAAATCACCGCCAGTGAAGACTGGGTCTCGCTTATCGAGCGCAGTACCAATGGAGGCAAAGGTGCTGCGGTTAAGGCCGGGCTGTTGGAAGCTGCACGACTGGGCTACTCGCATGCGCTGCAGTTGGATGCAGACGGTCAGCATGATCTTACCGATGTTCCTCGTCTGCTTGCACTGGCAGAGTCCCGCCCCGACGCCGTGATCAGTGGGGCGCCGGATTATCGGAACGTTCCATTACTGCGCCTTTACGGTCGGTATCTGACTCATATCTGGGTTTGGATCAATACCCTTTCGCTGGAGATCAAGGATTCGATGTGCGGGTTCCGGGTTTATCCACTCACTGCCACGATCAATGTGCTCCAGAGCGCACGCACTGGTGACCGGATGGACTTTGACCCGGAAATCCTGGTCCGCCTTCACTGGGATGGGGTCAAGGTGATTCAAGTTCTCACTGTTGTTACCTATCCCCAGGATGGAATATCGCATTTCCGCGGCTTGAAGGACAATATGCTGATCAGTTGGGCACACACTAGGTTGTTTTTTGGCATGATTCGGCGGCTCCCACGTTTACTGCGGCGTAACCGGCGGGCTTGTGCCTAGTTCCCCGCACTGGGCCGACATTGGCGAGTTGGGGTTTGTCTCTGGCATGCGCTTCCTTTTCTGGGTATACCGATGCCTTGGACCTCGGGCGTTTACTGTCGCGGTACAGCCGGCGGTGCTGTACTACTTCCTGACGAATAGGATCGCCAGGACCTCATCTCGGGAATTTTTGCAGCGCCTTGATGGCTCCACTGGCGTAGAGGATGTATCCTGGAAAAGGGTTTATTCGCACTTGAATACGTTCGCTCAATTAGCGGTCGACAAGCTGGGTGTTTGGGCGCACCCAGCTAGCTTCGATCCGGTCAAATTCCCCAACCGAAAAATTTTGCTCGATCAACTCGATACCGGTAGAGGCGCGGTTCTACTGGGCGCTCATCTGGGCAATATGGAAATTTGCCGTTGCTTTTCCAGGAGCACTGCGCAGCTCAAGCTGAATATTCTGGTACACACCGGGCACGCTGACCGATTCAATCTACTGTTGCGAAAGTTGCACCTGAACTGTGAGTTGGAATTGATTGAAGTGAGTCAGCTTTCACCCGCTACCGCCATCCGCTTGTCCGCGGGTATTGAGCGTGGCGAGTTTGTCGTAATCCTCGCTGATCGTATTCCTGTAGGAAGCCTAGGTCGGTACCGTGAGATTGAATTTCTTGGCGCCATGGCTCCTTTCCCTGAGGGGCCCTTCATCTTGGCGTCATTGTTAAAATGTCCGGTGTATACACTGTTCTGCACGCGTGGTGGAGCAGGCTATGAAATTCGATGTGAGAAGTTTGCTGATCAGGTATTTTTACCTCGTCGCAATCGTGATGAGGCTCTGGAAGCCTACATAAGTCGCTTTGTGACAATTCTTGAAAAAAACCTGCGCCTGACACCCTTACAGTGGTCAAATTTCTATCATTTTTGGGATCAGACAATATGAAAGCAACTGTCAATTCGAAAATCCTGTTTGATGGCAGCTCGCTTCGAATAGCCGAGGTAAAAGCTATCGCTCAGTGTAATTCGGAGCCCTGGTTGAGTGATGCGGGACCTTTTCAGGCGCGCATCAGGAAAGGCGCCGAATTCCTTGAGCGCTTGTTACGAGAAGATGGCGTGATTTACGGTGTCACTACGGGATACGGCGACTCATGTGAGGTGAGTGTTCCCCAAGAACTGGTTCATACATTGCCGAGGCATCTCTATACCTTTCATGGTTGCGGTATGGGCGAACCGTTTTCTATAGAGGAAACCAGGGCGGTGCTGGTGGCTAGGCTCAGCAGTCTCTGCCAGGGCTATTCGGGAGTGCGCTATGAACTATTGCAACACCTCGCCCTCTTGTTGCAAAAGAATGTAATCCCCGTGATGCCCAGCGAAGGGTCGGTCGGAGCCAGCGGGGATCTCACCCCTTTGTCTTATTTGGCGGCGGTAATCGAGGGCGGGCGTGAAGTTTGGTATTGCGGTGATCGGAGATTGACTGGGGAGGTCTATTCTGAGCTGGGTATCGAGCCGCTGATCCTGCAACCCAAGGAGGGGTTAGCGTTGATGAATGGGACTGCGGTAATGACAGGGCTTGCCTGCTTGGCGGTAGATCGTGCCCGTTATCTGGCGAAATTGGCTTCGAGGGTCACCAGCCTTGCCTCCCTGGCACTGCAGGGGAACCATTTTCATTTTGATCCGCGGCTATTCAACGTTAAACCCCACCCCGGCCAATCCCGGGTGGCCCTATGGATTCACAATGACCTTCAAGTAGAGGACCTACCTCGTAATAGCAGTCGTTTACAGGATCGCTATTCTCTGCGCTGCGCTCCCCACGTGATAGGTGTCCTGGAGGATGCGTTGGACTTTATCGCCCCCATGGTGGAAATAGAACTTAACAGTGCAAACGATAACCCTATCGTTGATGCCGAAAGTGAGCATGTCATGCATGGAGGCCATTTTTATGGCGGTCATATAGCCTTTGCGATGGACAGCCTTAAGGTGGCTGTTGCCAATGTTGCCGACCTCGTGGATCGGCAACTTGCACAGTTGATGGATCCTAAGTTCAATCACGGCTTGCCTGCCAATTTGTCCGGTGCAGGGGAGCTCACACGGTCAATTAATCACGGGTTTAAAGCAGTGCAGATAGCCTGTTCGGCATGGACGGGTGAGGCGCTGAAGGGCACCATGCCGGCAAGTGTCTTTTCGCGCTCCACTGAGTGTCATAATCAAGACAAGGTCAGTATGGGAACCATTGCCGCGCGTGATTGCTTGAGACTGTTGACGCTTAGCGAACAGGTTTTGGCGGCTGCGATGCTCGTGGGCTGGCAGGGTATACAGCTGCGCCTAAGGGCAGGTGAGCTTGTCTTAGAGCAGCTTCAAAGTCCAGTGCGGGATTGTTTGGCGAAGACTTCCGAGATTTTTGAGTTTCTCGAGGAGGACAGGGAGTTGGAGCGCGACCTCCACAATGCTGTGGCCTATATACATAATAAACGCTGGACACTTTATGATTAGAATTTATGCCAGTGCCTCAGTAGCTTTATCAATTCCGTTCCATGACGTCGATATGATGGGCATTGTCTGGCATGGACGCTATGCGAAGTATCTTGAGATCGCCCGTGAGAATATGTTGGGTACGATTGGTTACGAGATCAAACAGATGAAGGCGTCGGGATACGCTTGGCCGGTGATTGAGTTAAACGTTCGTTACGCAAAACCATTGATGTTTGAGCAAAAGATACGCGTGCAGGCAGATCTTGTTGAAATAGAGAATCGCATGAAAATCGCTTATAAGATCTTCGATGATGAGTCCGGGTGCCGTCTTACCAAAGCATATACGGTGCAAGTGGCTCTGGATGTTGCCAGCGGTGAGATGCTGTTCGCGAGCCCTTCAGTATTGTTGGAAAAGTTTCGCGCGTGAAGTGCTCGCGATTGCTTGTGGCTATCTTTTTTTTGTTGATTGGCTCATCGCCCTTTGCCCAACCTGTCGAACAGTTGCTTGATCAGGTGGCGCAACGCCTTACAGTGGGGTCGGGATTGCAGGGACGGTTCCTGCAGGAGAAACATCTTGCTTTTCTGCAGCAACCCTTCATCTCCTCGGGAGAGTTCAGTTTAGATCGCTCGGAAGGGTTGCGATGGCAGGTGCTGGAACCGCTGAAATCGTTGATGTTGATCGATGGATCCAGAGTGCTGTTGGACGGTCAGCGGATGGACGACCATGGTATTGGGCAATTGATAGAATTGATCATGTTAGGGTTGATGGAGGGGCAGCTGGATGGCCTTAGTAGATATTTCGATATTGCTGGAAAAATTTCCTCCACCAGCTGGCAGTTGTCTCTACAGCCCCGATCCTCACGCCTGAAATACCTGCTCCAGCATATCGAGCTTAGAGGCGAGGATCACTTGCAGGAAATCGAGATATTTGAACAGGGCGACAATCGCACCGTTATTATCTTCAAGGCAGTACATCATCATAATGCGGGCGATCCGGGATTCAATGCTAGTCCTCCGCAGTAAAGTCACCCCTGTAGTGGTCTGGGTACTTCTCGCCGCCGGTTTCGTGCTGCTAGCCCATAGTCGGTGGCCTCCTGAAACTTGGTTAAAGACTGACTTCAATGCCTTGTTACCCACGGACAGCAGCAATCTATGGCAAGTGCGGGCCAATGCGGTCGCAACTGCTGCTTTTGATCAGCAGCTGGTGCTTCTGATGACGGGAGACAATGCCGATCAACTTGATCAATTTAGACAGCTGGTGAACGAACGGTTGGTCGGTGGCGGCTATGTCGAAGGCAATGTTGAGGACAGCGAGGCACTGAGGTGGCGCCTGCTGGCAGAACGGCTTTTCCCTTACCGCTGGGGTTTGTTATCGTCTGCGGACAGGGAGGGTTTGCAGCGAGCGCCTGCAGCACATCTGGAGCAGTTTCGCAGGTTGCTGTATTCACCTTTGGGAAGCGCACGGACGAGTTCATTGCAGTCCGATCCTGCTGGCACGTTTCGCAACTATCTTGAGGAAGCCACGCCACGGGGAGATACCGTTGTTGACGCGCAGGCAACGGAATTGCTGGTATACCGTGTCCGCCAGCAGAAGCGTGAGTACGGGGTTAGCGGCGACTTGTATGACATATACCTGTCTTTGAAGGCCGAAGCGGTGCGACTTGGAGTGCGCCTGTCTGCGACAGGTGCGCCGCTGTATTCAGCTTATGGTGTGCGCAGTGCAAAACAGGAGATATCCACCATCGGCCTCGCGTCGATGTTTTTATTGATTGTATTGCTGGTGGCAGTATTACGCTCGCCATCGGCCATAGCATTGACTCTGTTGTGTGTAGCCAGCGGTCTGCTCGGAGGACTGATGCTTACGGTGATGTTACTGCAGCAAATTCATATTCTTACCCTAGTGTTCGGGGCGACCATTATTGGGATTGCTGCGGACTATGCGTTTCACTACTTGGCTCACACTGACGCGGCCGGAGAGGAAAGGTATAGTACCTTGGAGCGGATATTCACTGGTTTGAGTACTGGTGCGCTCACCAGTGTAGTGGCATTTATCGGGCTGACGTTCCTGCCTTTTCCCGGTATTAGACAGATAGGAGTGTTCATGGCTGCAGGCTTGCTATGCAGCTTCCTGACAGTTTGCCTGCTCTTTCCCGCACTGTATCGACCAGCTACATCGGGTATCAGGCTGCCCCGGTTCTGCAGCAAACCAACATTTTCTTCTTCTACCGGCTGGCTATTACTGCTGGTACTGATACTGGCAGCAATTCCGGGTATAGCAATGCTGAAAGCGAGCGATGACGTTCGCGATTTTTACGCTGTGCCGGGCAATCTGGCGGACGATCAGGCTTTGATTGCCAGCGCCTTGGATTCTGCCGCTGATAGCCGTTACTTATTAGTAATTGCGGCCGATGAAGAGGCCCTGTTACAAACGGAAGAGCGCGTGCTGGACGCCGCGCGGCAATGGATAGAGCTTGGAGAACTAGGTGGCCTCAGCGGGGTGAGTCAGCTAGTGTCATCCCGCATGCGCCAGCAGAAGAATTTTGCGTTGCAGCGATCCGCAGCGGAGGGTGGGTATCTCGCAGCCCATATGCACGCTATGGGTTTCCCCCCCGAATTGCAGAATGAATTGCTTGCCGAGATGCCCCAGGAGTTCCAACCCTTGCGTTTGGAAGTACTGGAAAACCTCAGCCTGCCGTTGGGTGCGGGTGGTTTTCTTGGCTGCGTAGATGGTGAATGTGCCAGTTGGATGCGAATTTCCGGGGCGGGTACTTCGACTGCACTGGAGTCCCTGATCGCGTTGGAACCCGCGGTGGAGCTTGTCTCTCCTGTTTCAACTGTGAACAGTTTACTGTCGAGCTATCGCAGTGCCGTGCTGACTGTGCTCGCCGTTGGGGGAAGTGTCGTTGCCCTCCTGCTAGCCCTTTTTTTTGGCTGGCGCCTCGCCTTGCAGATCATGTTACTCCCGCTTGCATCCTGCTTTTTAAGCCTGGCTGTGACGGGGTATGTGGGCGGTAGTTACAGTATTGTTAACCTACTGGCGATGTTATTGATTATCGGGGTTGGTCTGGACTATGCTATTTTTCGCGCATTTACGGCAGCATGCAATCAACCGGCCACGAGCTTGGCGATCGCGTTGTCAGCCACGACCAGTATCCTGGCCTTTGGCATGTTGTCGTTTTCCAATACACCCCTGATCGCCAGTTTTGGCCAAACGATTGCGGTTGGCCTCTCCTTCGCGTATCTGCTGTCCTGGTTCCGCTTTGATCCGGGTGCATCGTGACATGAAACCTCGCCTTGGCTTGGCACTTGCAATTGTTATACTTTCGCTTGCTCTGGCCTCTTGTGTAACTCCTGCCAAGGTTGCTGGCCTGCCTTTGTCTTTTCCGCTGTGTCACCAGGGCTTCGTGTCGGGTCACGAAGTCCTTGCGGTGCTGCGGTTGTCGAGGGCGGAGCATAATCGGGAGTTCCTGATTGCCTTACGCACGGATCCTAGTGGTGTGTATCTCGCGGTCCTAACGCCCCATGGGTTGCCCGTCTACAGTGTCCACTGCGGGGATACGGGTCCAGAGGTATCCTTGCAAGCCAACTCAGGGGTAGCGATCGCCCCGCTTGAACTACTGACCTATCTGGAACTGATATATGCGGGGCCGGTTACCCTTTCCTCATACGTTCGACCTGGCTGGTCTTTGCAGGAGTGGGCGGGTGAGCGCCTGCTTTGGCAATCAGCTAAGGAAAAAGGTATCAGTATTCAATATGAAGGGACCAGTCCCTGGTTCAGTTACATTAAACTGGAGGACAGATTCAGTGATATCGAGATTGTCCTGAACATTTTGGAGACTTCCCTTGTATTACCTGAATGACCTGGGTGTGCTCTGTAATCTTGGAAATGGTAGGCGTGCCATTGTCGAAGCCCTGTTGACCCGTGGCAGAGACCTGCCAGCACCGGCTAATTTATACCGTTCCGTGCGTGGCCGCCTGGTAGGTGACATTTGCATGGAATTGCCTGTGCTCCCAAAGCTGTTGTCTCGTTACGATTGCCGCAATAATCGACTCGCGATAGCGGCGCTCGAGCAGCTTTGTCCGGCCATTGAAGTAGCAATGGCACGCTATGGCGCGGAGCGTATCGGCGTGGTCATGGGCACAAGCACAACCGGAATTGCCGAGACAGAGCGCGCAGTGCGCTCGCTTTCGGAGCGGGGCGAATACCCGGAAAATTATCACGCAGTCCAGGGAGCTCTAGGGGGACTGGGAGAGTTCGTTGCGGCTTATCTTGGTGTATGGGGGCCTACGTCCACCGTCTCCACTGCTTGTTCCTCTAGCGGCAACGCGGTGCTTAGTGCCAGGCGCTTGCTGGCTCTTGATTGGTGTGATGCTGTCGTAGTGGGTGGGGTGGATAGCATATGTGACATGACATTACAGGGTTTTGGTGCGCTAGAGGCTCTGGCGGGTGACTATTGCAAGCCGTTCGCAATAGATCGTGATGGTATCAATATCGGCGAGGGTGCTGCGATTTTTATTATGAGCAGGGACGCTGGCGGAGCGAGGCTGCTAGGGGGCATGGCGACTTCTGATGCCTACCACATCTCGGCACCGCATCCGGAGGGGGAGGGAGCGTTTCATGCCATGCGGGGCGCGCTGCTCGATGCTGGAATCTGCTCCCGCGATGTCGATTATATTAATTTGCACGGTACCGGAACACCGCATAACGACTCCATGGAGTGTGCAGCGGTGGCGCGCTTGTTTGCCCATGGTACACCCTGTAGCTCTACCAAGGCATTCACCGGGCATACCTTGGGTGCTGCTTCTGCCCTGGAGCTTGCTTTTTGTTGGTTGTTGTTGAATTGTGGCGGTCAATGGCGCCTGCCGCCATCCTTGTACTTAGACCAAAGGGATACTCAGTTGATCAACTTGTTGTTCACCGGTGAAGATGATCATCAAGGTCACCATCCGAGAGTCTGCATGAGCAATTCTTTTGCCTTCGGTGGCAGTAATGTCTCCCTCGTGATCGGGTCAGGCGATGAATGATTTTCCGGCAGTGGAGAAACTGGTCCCGCATGCCGGACCGATGCTGCTGCTGGGGCAACTCCTGGAGAGTGGGGAGGATTACGTGGTCTGTGAAGTAATTGTTCGGGCAGATGGCCTGTTTGATGCCGCAGGGCGGGTACCGGCTTGGTTGGGTATCGAGTATATGGCGCAGACGATAGCAGCCTTCGCAGGACTGCAGGCGCTCGAGCGAGGTGAACCGGTAAGGGCCGGCTACCTGCTTGGGAGTCGACGTTTCGAAACGAACGTCCCTGACTTTGCCTGCGGCGAGTTATTAAGGGTTTCCGCTGCACGTCTGGTGCAGGGAATTTCCGGAGCGGGCGCGTTCGAATGTCGAGTGGAGGGTGAGCGGGTAAGGCAGACCGCCACGTTGACAGCTTATCAAGCTGCGGAAACGGATCATTAACAACAATTGCAATTCTATGTGGGACAGTGTGCTTTTGCGGTAATTTAGATGTTCTGGGGGACTAGTAATGCATCCGAAAACAATTCTCGTTACGGGCTCGAGCCGAGGAATAGGTAAAGCTATCGCCCTGGACCTCGCTGCGGCAGGTTATAATTTGGTGCTGCACTGCCATAGTCGGCTCGATGAAGCAGAGCGGGTGGCAACTGTGGTAGCTGCAGAGGGTGTAGCTGTCCGTATTCTGCAATTTGATATTGCAGATCGTGAAGATGTGTCCGCAAAACTGCTCGCGGATATCGAGGAACATGGCGCCTACTACGGCGTGGTATGCAATGCCGGATTGGCGAGAGACAACAGCTTTCCAGCCATGAGTGGCGAGGATTGGGATACCGTGATTCGTTCCAATCTGGATGGCTTTTATAATGTTTTGAGCCCCCTGATTATGCCCATGGTACGGCGTCGTGCAGCCGGTCGGATCGTTACTCTGGCGTCTGTTTCAGGCTTAATGGGTAACCGCGGACAGGTTAACTACTCTGCCGCCAAAGCAGGTATCATAGGTGCCACAAAAGCGCTGGCGCTTGAAATGGCTAAGCGGAAAATAACGGTAAACTGTGTAGCCCCCGGACTCATTGAAACTGACATGCTAGAGAATATTCCACTGGATACTGTCATCTCCGGTATACCCATGAGACGTTTAGGTCAGCCGGAGGAAGTTGCTGCAGTTGTCAGATTTTTAGTCAGCGATGCCGCCAGTTATGTAACTAGACAGGTAATCTCAGTAAATGGCGGATTGTGCTAGATGAAGCGGGTAGTGGTAACTGGCATGGGTTGCATCACCGCATTGGGGAGCGACTGGAATTCGGCGAGAGGGCGGCTGCAACAGGGTAAAAATGCCATCTGTTACATGCCTGACTGGGATCAATATGAAGGCTTGTTCACCAAACTTGGGGGTCCTGTCCTCGACTTCAAAAAGCCGGCGCATTATTCCCGTAAGGCGACTCGAACCATGGGGCGTGTTGCTTTAATGTCAGTGCGAGCAACCGAACTGGCGCTGGAAGCGGCGGGTTTGCATAGCGATCCTATACTGGGCGGAGGGCAAGTTGGTATAGCCTACGGTTCATCTACGGGCAGCACCGATGCGACCTCTGATTTCAGTAATATGCTGCTCAAGGGATCTACGCAAGGCCTGAATGCTACCAGCTATATTCGCATGATGAGTCATACCACGGCGGTCAATATAGCGGTATTTTTTGGGGTCAAGGGCAGGGTCTATACCACCTCCAGTGCCTGTACTTCATCGAGCCAGGGAATAGGTTATGGCTTCGAAGCGATTCGCTATGGGAGTCAGACGATTATGCTGTGTGGCGGCGCCGAAGAGCTGTGCCCGACGGAGGCGGCAGTGTTCGACACGCTTTTCGCAACCTCCACGAAGAACGAGACGCCACATCTCACTCCCCGACCCTTTGACAGAGATCGGGACGGCTTAGTTATAGGGGAGGGGGCCTGTACTCTCGTGTTGGAGGAGCTGGAGCATGCCAGAGCCAGAGGCGCAACGATCTACGCCGAAATTATTGGCTATGGCACCAATTGTGATGGGGCGCATGTGACACAGCCGTGTGTAGATTCGATTGGCAGAGTACTTCAGTTGTCATTGGCCGATGCGGGTATCGCTGCCTCGGATGTTGCATATATCAGCGCGCATGGAACAGCCACCGAGCGCGGTGATATTGCGGAGAGTCACGCGGTACTGAACGTAATGGGAAATAAGGTTCCGTTGAGTGCCTTGAAAAGCTATACGGGCCATACTCTCGGCGCGTGCGGAGCAACTGAGGCCTGGGCGATAATACAAATGATGCGCGATGGCTGGTTCCACCCCACACTAAATCTCGAAAACGTGTCTCCTGACTGTGCCGAGATTGATTACGTTGTGGGCGCAGGGCGATCGCTCGATTGTGAAATAACAATGTCAAACAATTTTGCCTTCGGTGGAATCAATACCTCCTTAATTTTCAAGAGGTATTGACCCTCTAGCGTATAGCGTAGTTCTAGTCATTCTGGGCTGCCTTGCAGTAACGCCATAGTGTGTTGAGGCGGCGCTCAGTTTTTGCTGTATAAGGATTCGATTGATCCCAAGCATATCCTGCCAATATCGAGCAAATCATTTTCCGAATATCGGCCACCTGGTTTTCGTGAAAAATGATGTCCTGAAAGCGACCGTCGTACCATGCGCTGACAAACGAACGAAAGGTGTCAACGCCTTTTTTCAATGCTTCGGCATAATCCTGCTGCCAGTTGACGGAAGCGCCGGCGAGTTGTCGGTCCAGCAAGTCTGCTGCGAGGCTCGCTGAACGCATGGCAATGGTTACTCCCGAGGAAAACACCGGGTCCAGAAATTCTCCCGCATTTCCGAGTAATGCATATTGATTGGTGCAGAGCTGCTTTACGTTAGCTGAGTAGCCGGTAATCTGCCGGGCAGGCTTATCCCACACGGCGTTAGCCAGCAACTGGCTCAGTTCTGGGTCTTCCGCCACAATCAACTTTAAAGCCGCATCAACACCTTCAATATAGTTGTTAAGGTAGCTCGACTTAGCAACCACACCAATGGAGCTTTGACCGTTGCTGAAGGGTATTAGCCAGTACCAGACGTCAGGGTGCTGAGGATGAATGGTCACTAGTATCTTGTTCCGGTCGAAATTTGGAGTCTCGATGTTGTCCCTAATATGAGCAAAGAGGGAAGATCTGACGGGAAAGTCTGATGGTGATTCCAGCTGCAGCAGGCGGGCCAACACCCGCCCGAAACCACTTGCGTCCAAGATAAACTTGCAATCAAAAGTTTGACTCGTCCCATCGGGGCACAAGCAGCTGACAATGGGATTCTGGCGTTGCAGGTCGACAGCGATAATTTCATGCTGATAGCGAATGTCTACGCCAAAGCGTTCAGCTTCGTCTGCTAGTAATTTGTCGAAGTTTGCCCTCGGCACTTCAAAAGTTTCAGTCCAGCCAGAAGAAAACTGCTCCCCGAAATCAAATCCGCTGTAGTTGCCGCGACGCTGAAACACGGCTCCGTTCTTGCGCTGAAAGCCCGCGGCCTCAACCGCGTCCATCATGCCCGCTGCCTCGATGTACTCCATACACTGCGGCAGGAGGCTCTCTCCTATCGAAAAGCGAGGGAACGTCTCTCGCTCCAGAACCAGAACGTGTCTACCCTTATTCTGGAGAATGGCAGCAGCTATGGAGCCAGCGGGGCCAGCACCGATAACTATTGCGTCGTATAGTGGTTCAGCCACCGTGTGAATACACTTTACAGTTCAGAGACAATTGTCTCTCGTTTTTCCTGATATTCGGATTCGGAAATAAGACCTTCCTTTCGCAATGATTCCAATTGCGTTAGCCTCTTACTATAGGCGGCGGAGTCGGCCGCTGGAGTAGCATCCTTTTCGGGCAGAAGAGCAGCAATAAACTCAGGGTCTTGTAGCATCTTGTCTACTGTCTCGTTCATTGCTTTTTCCGCCAAGTCGCGCAAGGTATCTACGTCCCCGAATATTCCTGCACCGACTCCACTCTCCACCAGGTCGGACTTATACGACTTTGAAAATTTTATTTTGGAACTGTCGTTGACTATAAGGGAAACGTCAACGTGCGCATGGGCTTCTCGATTGAAGTAGTAACTGCAGTCAAATTTTGAAATCGCCACTCGCAGAGAGTATGGAGCATCATCAGTATTGGACATTATTCCGCTCTTATTGAGAGCGGCGGTATAAATTTTGTCTACTACCGCGTCGGTAGACTCTTCGGTTCTAAGAGTCTTGAGAACATTGCCATAGCCACCTCGAATAGCGCCCAACCAGTCGCTGTCCGTACGTCTTTCATCCGAGACTATTATTTCGGTCACTGTGGGTTCAACTTGCGATGGATCGATTCCAGCTCCTTCATATTCGACTTTTGATGCATGCGTCGAGCAACCTGAAAGAACCACAAGAAAAATCATTATAGTTAACGGCGCGATTTTCATACTTTGTCCTTGTGTGCAGATGCCGCGAAATGAAACGCACAACCGATTTGCAATATGCTTGATTATAAAGCGACATCTAGAGAATTTTAAACGGGTGACGTCTCTGTAAGGCATGGATGATAGAAGCGTATTAACTGAGCGCAACATGAAGATATAACTGCCTAGTACTTCAGTGCTGGAAGCAGCATGTTGTGCTTACTCTTCCAGAGTCACGATATCGCCGATAAAAGTCACGCCGGCCATGATTGCGCCATTACCGCATTCGAACTCCGTCGCACTGCTCATCGTATTCTTTTTGTAATAGCTACGAATATTCACCACCGCATTAGCACCTTCAGTGGTAATGCGGTCCTGGAAACTGATCATGGCGGACAGGAAGACCCACTCACAAGCCTGTTTGTCTGATTTCCCAAAGGCATTGGTCTTTTTGTTAGTCTGAAATTCTCCGTAATTAGCAGTTATATTGCCGTGAGACTGTTCTCCAAACTTGAATGTGTATCCCCGGTTAAGCTTTTGCTTGGATGAAGATGTGCTCATTGCTGATTCAATTGAGTAAGAGTTTTTGTCGTCTCGGGCCAGGGCCGTACCTGATAAAAACAAACATGCGATTACAATAAAAACGCACCTTTTCTTCATGGCTTGCTCCTCAAATATGGGCAGTACTATTTATTTTTATCCATTGCATCACATTTTCGCTAATAGATGTAAAAATTTTTACTACTCGAGTCGGTACTCCAGAAGGGTGTGTCCGATCCCGATCCCATCAGTCTGTTTATGTAGCCTGAGCCCAGCCTTATCGGCACAGGCTTTTAGTTCGTCGGAGTGATACATTTTGCTATTACCATTGGCAATACAGGCGAAATACAATGTGGTATTAACGAGACTGAAGGCTGATGCAGCGAACCGCTGCTTGTCCCAGAAGGTCTCTAAGATATAGAGCGTAGATTTTTCATGCATGCCACGACGAGCGCGATTAAGAATCTTTGTGATCTGTTCTTCAGAAAAGCAATCTAGGAATTGACTCATCCAAATGGCATCAGCTTTCTCGGGGAACTGCTCTTCATCAGCTAGAAGATCAAGTGGCATCGCAGTGAACCTGTCTTGAAAGCCTTCATGTTCAATGAGTGCTTTCGCCTTATTCAACTGCCCCGGATGGTCTACAATTGTTACGTGAACTCTGTCGTTGTACTCGAGGCAAAGTTTGGCCCATTTGCCGGTATTACCTCCAACATCAACGATGTGTTGTGGGTTGTCATGGAACACTAGCGGTAACACTTCCGGAAACGCTATATCCGAATAGAAGTGATCGAAATCGAACCAGCTCTCCTGGATATCGTCCGGCAGTTGCGTAAGGCCCTCATAAATAGTTGGCCACGGCCCAAAATGCTTTAAACCCAAAGGCTTCTCGCTAACGATAGAGTCCTCGAGACTGGCCATAGACCGATAACAGATGTCAGCAACGAAGTTCATGTTTACCTGGGTCATCTTGTCGGTAAGAATAAAGTATCCTGTTTTTGTCAAGTGAAAGAGATTGTTCTCCAGATAGACTACCTCTGCACCAAGTCCCGCCTCCAGTAAGACCTTCACGCCGTAGATAGGTAATTTCAATTCAGCCGCTATAGCATCGGCGCTTATGCCCTGGTTGCGACGACTCATCAACAAGCCGAGTATGCCCAGGTTGCGCAGGGCCAGAGAGGCCTGAAATACTATCGGCGCAAAGGCGATTTTTTGGGCATTGGACTTTGCATCAACCGCACTGATGTGTCTCTCGTCACCAAAGTTTTCCACTCACGCTATCCTGGCTAATCTAATTTGAGAGAGAACATAGCATAATACGGAGTGTAGCCAATATTCATTATTTCTTATGCGGAAGCGCATCGATTTTTTCCATTTGTCCTTGTGGGTATGTTGCCCAAAGATCACTGGTTGTTCTCAAACTCGGATAGACACCTGACCTCACCAACTGCAGGTAGTAATAGGTCGGCCAAATATGAGGCGACTTAGAGGACCTCGTAGCTTTCCGAGCATCAGTTACGTTAAAGGTATGAGTGTTGGGGATCAATTGATTACTGCCCGCAACACCATCTTCTGAGTCTATGTAGGCTTCACTAAAGTTCGCACAATCGCCGAAGTGGTTGATGCCATAGTTCCAGAACAGGGCGCCATAGATACTAACGGGAGCGAGGTAGGTGCTTTGCACTTCGATATCATTTCGTTTTGCCTTAAGCGATTCGCACAGACCCAAGACCACATAAGCGCCGCAACTATGCCCTATCAAGTGTACCGATTGCAGTTCGGCAGATTCCGCTATGGTCTCACCCAGAGCATGGCCAATGCGCATGCCGTCAACTGAGCATCGAAATATGCTGCTCGAATAGGCGCTCCAGTCCAGGGCGATAACCTGTGCAGTATCTCTTGGTGAGGAAATTTTCTGCTCCAGGATTACTTTTAGCGGGGCAGCCCAGGATGCCGGGGTATCACCTCGCCCATGGGCGATTAGGACGATATTTTGGGTCATTGGATCGATATGGGGCATTTTCATTTTGGAGTAATCAGTTGGCCAATAGGTATAACTGAGCAAAATGGCTGACCCAAGAATAAAGCTGATTACCGGTAAGGCTATGAATACAATGATAGCGAGCTTTATCCAATGCTTTTCAGTCCAGTACATCAGCTGACTCTCTCCCACCGGTTCCTTGCATTTATTGCACAATAAGTGATCAACGCTGGCCTTAGAGCCAGTCTGTCGAGCGCCCCTCTCTATGCGGCGGGTTTCTCAGCCACCAGCTGGGCGATGCCCCGCGACTGCCCGCTGACAGGGTCATGCTCAACGCCCTCGAAATAGTGCAGAATGCTCCACTCGCGAAAGCACTCTCTGAGTTCCCCTTTGCGCAACAAAAAATCTGGATTATGGGGGTGGCCATATTTGGCCTGACCCACCGTGAACGCTTCGTATATCACTATTCCCCCGGGTATTACCGCCTCTTTTATTGACGCCAGCAAGGGGCGGTGCAGATAGCGGAACACGATAACAGCACCGAAGGTTTCCGCGTCCAGTGGGCGTGTGTTGGGGATTTCCAGATCCACCTGCCAGATACGGGCTAGTTCCCGCTGCCGTTCGTGGGGTTGCGCTGGCAGGTGCTGTTTGATCTTGTCCAAGCTCTGGCCATCACGGTCGGCAAAGACCACGGACACGTTACTGTCCAATAGAGAGAGGCCGTTCCTGCCCGCACCATAGTAATCCTGTTGGAGAATGTCATGGTGGGTTGGAAATAAACGGGTCACGAATGGCACTTCAAAACGGCAGATCTCCTGAAACAGGAAATTGGGGTCTACAGTCCCATATCAAACCAGATGCTTTTCGGTTCTATTTTTTGTGCTTTTTATAACCAGAAAGCGTTCCCGCAGAAACGTCGTACATCCTATTTATG
>Ga0209390_10004134_pt1 | contig 22235 bp, 17 predicted proteins | sample BON01_FD_187212 | JGI IMG/M metagenome (GOLD analysis project Ga0209390, IMG submission 187212) | Freshwater microbial communities from Lake Bonney liftoff mats and glacier meltwater in Antarctica - BON-01 (SPAdes) (version 2) | ecosystem: Environmental > Aquatic > Freshwater > Ice > Glacier... | reverse complement strand
ATGTGGAGCCTTTGTTTTATTTGTCTGGTAACATATTGAATCGTTTAAGGCGCAGCATGGGATCGACTGATCAGTTCGTTGGGGTGGTTAGGCTTTCGGAGGATGCTGGTTTGTCGGTCCGCGAGCGGTTCCTAAAAATACGTCCTTTGGCTCGATCCATTCGAGTTCGCAAATGATCTGCTGAAACGGAGCGCGGACTTTAGTCCGCTTAGCTTTGAGGTGACTGATCCTCCGGGGCGAACTAAAGTCCGCGTTCCTTCGTTCTTTATTACTTTCCAGACAATAAGACGATAATGGGGAGGCGATTGGTGGCGGGCCGAGTGGCAATTGGAAGAGGGCGCGGGAGGGCTCGCGTTCTGGAGAACGCGGCTCCGTGGGGTTTTCTGAATCAGATCTTTAAAGAAAGGTTGGCGATCTTTTGGCAGAGTTGCGGGAAAGAGAGGCCAGCGGCGGCGGCGGATTTGGGAAGCAGGGAGGTTTCGGTCATGCCGGGAATGGTGTTGGCTTCGAGCACGTAGGGTCGGTTTTCTGCGTCGAGCATGATATCGACGCGGGAATAGACTTCGAGTCCGAGGGCCTTGTGAGCGGCGACGGCGGCGGCTTGGACGGATAGGGTGGTTTCGAGATCGAGATCGGCGGGGCAGATGTATTGGGATCCGGTGGTTTTTCCCGAGAGCCACGGGTATTTTGTGGCCATGTCATAGACGCCTTCCGGAGAAATGATATGGATGACCGGATAGGCCTCGCCATCGATGATGGGGACGGTGAACTCGGGACCGGAAATGAATTCCTCAATGAGCAGGTCCTTCGAGTGCTTGGAGGCTTTGGTGATGGCGGTTTGAGCTTGGTCGGGTGTTTTGACGATTTCGATGCCGATCGAGGAGCCCTCGCGTGGGGGCTTTACTACGAAAGGAGGTGGGAACGAGGGGAGGACGGGGCCGTTGGTGCAATCGATGATCTCGGATTTCGGAGTGGGGACTCCGGCGCCGAGGAAAGCTTGCTTGGCGAGGATCTTGTCGAAGGCGATGCGTGAGGATTTGGCGCGGGCGCCGGTGTAGGGCACGCCTTTTCTATCGAGGATTTTCTGGAGTTGGCCGTCTTCGCCGAAGGTGCCGTGGATGAGGTTGAAACATAGTCCGGTTCCCGCGGGGAGGTCGATCTCGGCAGAGGTGACGTCCACGGGAACTGCATTGAGGCCGAGGGAGAGTAGTGCTTGGAGAACCGCTTTGCCGGAGGCGAGAGAGACTTGCCGTTCGGAGCCGGGCCCGCCCATCAGGACGGCGATTTTGATGTCTTTTAGCATGATGAAAATTTCAAATTTCAATATTCAACTTACAAGGAAGAAAGTGATGCCGACCGATTTGGTTGATGGCTGGGGTTGTCGCGATTTCTCATACCCAGAGGGCACGCGATCGCGGTTCCTTTCGTCTTCTATTAAAAGCCGAATTCGTCTTCGCCGATGATTTTGACTTCGGTTTCCAGGGTGACGTTGCGTTCGGTCTTGGTGCGTTTTTGGATGGATTGGATGAGGGCGAGGATGTCTTTTGCTGTGGCGCGACCGTTGTTGACGATAAAGTTTCCGTGGACTTCGGATACGGCTGCGTTGCCGACGGATTTGCCTTTGAGACCGAGCGAGTCGATCAGGCGTCCGGCTGGGATTCCTTCCGGATTCTTGAAGGTGCAGCCGGCGGATGCGGCGATGGGTTGGGAGTCTTTGCGTTTCTCGCGAGACTCGTGCCAGCGCTGCTTGATGTTTTCGTGCGTGTCGTTTTTGCCTTTGAAAACGGCTTGGAGGGCGAAGTTGCGCCGGAGTTCCTGGACATTCCGATAGGAGGCGATGATCTCGTCGCGTTCGCGGGTGCGAATGACCCCGTCCTCATCGAGGAAGCTGACGCGGACGACTTGGTCGAAGGTATCAATGCCCATGGCTCCGGCGTTCATGCGGAGCGCGCCGCCAACGTTTCCGGGGATGCCCTCCATCCATTCAAAGCCGCCGATCCCGTGGGCTCCGGCGTAGGAGGCTAGCTTTTTGAGACGTACGCCGACGCCTGCGACGACATGGCCTTTCGCATCGATGGAGAGTTCGGAAAATGCGCCGCCGGCGGGGTGGATGACCGCGCCGGGGATTCCTCCGTCTCTGACGAGAATGTTGGAGCCGCGTCCGACGACACGGATTGGGATGCCGCGCTGGCGGCAGGAATCGACAAGGAAGGCGAAGGAGTAGAAGGAATGAGGCTCGAACCAATATTGTGCGGGGCCACCTACTAGAAGTGTCGTATGTTTCCGCATCGGCTCGTAGAGTTTGATGTCTATTTCTTCTGGAGGTGCGACGGAGCGGAGTTCTTCGATGACCTTTAGATCCCGGGCGATGCGGGTGCCGATTTCGTGGACGTTGCCAGCGCCGAGGGTGATGAGTAGATCGCCGGAATCAAGCGCGTTGCCGACCTCGTGGTGGGCGGTGGCCATGTTGGGAAGGAACTTCGCCGGGATATCGCCGTGGGCCTTCATCGCATCGACGAGGGTCTGGCCGGTGATGCCCGGGATGGGCGTTTCGGAGGCGGGGTAAACATCGGTAATGAAGACGCGGTCTGCTGCTTGCAGGACTTTTCCGAATTCGTCGGCGAGCAGTTGCGTGCGGGTGTAGCGGTGCGGTTGGAAAAGCACGACAAGGCGGGAGGGCTTGAGCGAGCGGGCTGTCTGGAGGGTCGCGGCGAGCTCGGTCGGGTGGTGGCCGTAGTCATCGATGATACGGAATTCCTTGGAGAGATATTTTGTCTCGAAGCGGCGTTTCGCACCGGCGAAGGACGAAAGGGCGCGGGCAATGAGGGAGAATTCCGCACCGCAGATATCGGCGACGGCGATGGCGGCGAGGGCGTTGAGGATATTGTGCTCGCCGGGGATGGCGAGTTCGATATCGCCGAGAACTAGGCCGTTCTTTTTTACGGTGAAGGCGGAGGAGCCTTTGAGATCGCGGATGTCTGATGCGGTGTAGTTGGTCTCGTCGGCGGTGGTTTCCCAGCCGTAGGAGATGGTGTTTTCGCGGCCAGAGCAGATCTCGTTCGCGACCGGGCTTTCCGCACAATATACGATGTTTCCAGTAGTTTGATCGGCGAGGGTGGCGAAGACTTCTTTGATGTGGTCGAGGTCGCGGTAGAAATCGAGGTGCTCGGCCTCGATGTTGAGGATGACCGAGTGGTGTGGCTTGTAGAGGGCGAGTGTGCCGTCGGACTCGTCACCCTCGGCAACCATGAGTTCGCCTTCGGGCTCCCATTTTGCGTTTGCACCGAGGATGGGGATTTCAGCTCCGACGTAGTAGGATGGTTTCTTATCGCTCTGCCGGAGGATATGGGCGGTCATCGAGGAGGTGGTTGTCTTGCCGTGTGTTCCGGAAATGATGATACCTGCCTTGGTGTGGAGGATGACGGCGAGGCATTCCGCGCGCCGGATCAGGGGGATATTGGCTTTTTTAGCGGCGGCGAAAGCGGGGTTTTCCGGGCGGATCGCGGAGGAGTAGACGACCAGTTCGGCTCCTTCGACGGACTCGGCGGTCTGAGGTGAGAAAAACTTCAGTCCGAGCTTCTGCATGCGGTCGGTTTCCGAGGTGGTGACCCGGTCGCAACCGGAGACTTTGTGGCCCATTCCCAGCAGTAATAATGCTAGGCCGCTCATGCCGGAGCCTGCGACGCCGATCAGGTGGATTCGCAGGGGTTTGGAAAGGTCGGTAAGGTCTTGTGTCTTCTCTGTGGCTGCCATGTGGGGCGGCGAAGGTGGCGGGTTTCAGGGATTTGGGCAATGGGAAAGGCTGCGGGAACAGGGGCTATCCGCTGATCGACCGGAAATGGTTTTGGAACGATGGGATACTCGGTTGAGAGGCTGTTCTATCGCTTCACGGGACATTTCCACCGAAGACGGGTTGGGGATCGCCGGTGAAGTCGAAAAATTCGAGCTTCTGGCTCGAGTCGGTATTCTTCGATGATGGTCCGGCGACCAGCAGGGCGTGGCGGGGTTCGATTTCGAAGTCCTCGAGCCATTGCCGGGCAAAGTCCCGCCAGGACTCCGGCTCGGCGGTCAGATTGTGCGGGTGGATTCCGGCGCAAAAGCAAAGCCCTTGGACGACGGCGGGTTGAAGCCCGACCGCGACGATCCACACGGGGAGGCGCGAACGCGCCACGGTGCGCGCGGTCTGGCCGCTCTCGACTGGCACGATCACCGCATCACAGGGCATCAATTTGATTGCCTGATCGACCAGCAGTGCCTTGCGAAGGGAACGCGGGATGTCTCTGTTCGGGGCCGCTACCCGCTGGCTCTGGCGATTCGCATCGCGGTAGGTCTCGGTTGATGCGGCAATCTTCGCCAGCATCGCCACGGCCTCCACGGGAAAGCGACCGACCGCCGATTCGCCCGACAACATCACGCAGTCGGTCCCGTCGAGGATGGCGTTGGCCACGTCGGTCGCCTCTGCCCGGGTCGGCAGGCGGCTCGCCGTCATGGATTCCAGCATCTGCGTCGCGGTGATGACCGGCTTGGCGTGGGCGATGGCTTTCGCGATGAGTTGCTTTTGGGTAACAGCCATCGTCTCGATCGGGATCTCCACGCCGAGATCGCCGCGGGCAATCATGATTCCGTCGCTGGCGCGCAGGATGGCCTCAATGTTTTCCAGAGCTTCGTGGCGCTCGATTTTCGCGATGAGGAATGGCGATCCGCCGAGTTCCGCGGCAGCCGATCGCACCGCTTCCATATCGGCCGCGGTCTCGACGAAGGACTGGCTGACCGCATCAATCCCTTCCTCAATCGCGAATGCCAGGCACTCGCGGTCCCGTTCGGTGAATGCGCCGATGCCGAGGGAAATCCCCGGCAGATTAAGTCCCTTGCGGGAGCTGAGCTGGCCGCCGACCGCGACCGAGCAATGCACGTCGTTTCCCTGGATGCGGTTAACGAGGAGCTGAACCAGGCCATCATTCAGGAAAAGGAAGTCGCCGGTTTTTACGACCCGGGGAAGAGGCTCGAAGCTCATTGAAACCCGCTGACGGTTGCCAACGATATCCTCGCTTGTCAGAACGAAGGAGTCTCCCGCGCGGAGTTCGATCGGGCCTGGCTCGATCTGGCCCAGACGCATCTTGGGGCCGGAAAGGTCAGCCATGATGGCAACCCGGCGGCCGACGGCGCGGCTGGCGGCCCGGACACGCGCGATGATCTCGCCGTGCTGGGCGAAGTCGCCATGCGAAAAATTCAGCCGCGCCACGTTCAATCCGGCCCGTATCATTTCCTCAAGGATGGACGGTTCCATCGAGGCGGGTCCGATGGTGGCGACGATCTTCGTTTTGTTCTCCGGTAATTTCATGGTGTCGGGTGGGTCATGTTTTTTGTAAAAAGGAGGCGGAGCCGCGTTCTCTAGAACGCGAGTGGTAGGTAGTTGATGGCTTCGCGTTCTGTTCTCATTTTGGAATGAGTTATCGTTGGATTAGTGAGTTTAGTTGGCGATGTCGAAGAATTCTCGGGTACGGTGGCTTTCTAATTTCAGAGATTCAACCGCGAATTGACGCGAATTTACGTCATTCGAAGACGCTCATGGGGATCCCTTGGGCAGGGAGACGCGCCGACTAAAGTCAGCGCTCCTTTAGGATGGCGGAGGTGACTTGTTCGGGGGCGTCCGGGACGGCTAGGGAGCGGACGGCGGTGGACATGGAGGCGAGGGCTTCGGGGGCGGCGAGGAGGTCTGAGAGGAGTTTTACCAAGGAGTCCGGGGTGAGGTCTTTTTCCTGGATGAGTTTTGCGGCACCGGTTTCGGAGAATACTTTGGCGTTGGCGGTCTGGTGGTCGTCGGCGGCGAAGGGGTAGGGGACTAGGATGGAGGGGAGGCCGACTAGGGAAATTTCGGTAAGAGTCGAGGCACCGGAGCGGGCGATGACAAGATCGGCCATGGCGTATGCGGAGGACATTTTATCGCAGAAGCCGATGAGGTGGTAGCCGGGGCGTTGTTTGGGATGCTCGGAGCGGATGCGTTGGTAATCGTTGGGTCCGGCGATGTGGAGGATTTGGATTTCCGGTGGGAGCAAATCAGATACGGCGGCGGTGAGGCGGTTGAGTTGCAGGGCGCCTTGGGAACCGCCGGTTACGAGGAGGGTTTTCTTATCCGGGTCGAGGCCGAACTGGGCGGCGGCTTGGGCGCGGGAGGGGAGATTGAGGATTTCTGGGCGGGCGGGGGTTCCGGTGAGGTGGGTGGGCTTGTTGAAAAATGCGGCGGCGGGTGCAAGGCCGATGAAGACTTCGGTGCAGAAGCGGGAGGTAAGAATGTTGGCGCGGCCGGGGCGGGCGTTGGATTCGTGGATGAAAGTTTTTTTGCCGAGGCGGTGGCCGGCGTAGACGGGGGGGAGGGAGGTGAAGCCGCCCATGCCGAGGATGGCGTCCGCACCGAAGTCACGGATGATTTTTTTCGAGGTCCGGATCGATTGGAAGAGCGCCCAGAGGAAGGGGAGCATTTTCGGGGAGAGGGTGGCGGGCTTCGCGATGGCGGGGACGACTTTGAAAGTGAGGTGCGGGTATTTCGCGGATGCCTGGGAATCGATTTTCTTTTGGGAAATGAGAAGCAGCGGTTCGTGGCCTTGGGCTAGGAGGGATTCCGCGACGGCGATTCCGGGGAAGAGGTGGCCACCGGTTCCGCCGCAGGCGATTATTATTTTCATGGGGAAAAGTGGAAAGTGATCAGTGAGCGGTGATCAGTGTAAGACTAAGGTTATGGGAATGTTACAAACCACGAAGGCGCGGAGGACACAGAGGAAGAATAAATAATTTCACCATTCCAGTATCTCTGTGAACTCTGTGCCTCTGCGGTGAAATATTTCCTATGCCAGTCCGGCGCGGGTGAGGAGGGGGAGGGGATCGGCGGGGCGGGACATGAAGTTTTCGAAAAGGACTTCGGCGGGGGCGGAGTTGCCTTTGCTGAGGATTTCGTTACGGAACGACATGCCGGTTTCGGGATTGAGGATGCCTTCTTTTTGGAAGCGGGTGAAGGCGTCGGCATCGAGGACTTCGGCCCATTTGTAGGAGTAGTAGCCAGCGGCGTAACCGGTGGGTGAGGAGAAGAGGTGGCCGAAGCGGCGGATCATGGAAGGGGGTTGGGTTTTGAGAGGTGCGCGGAAGTCGGCGAGGATTTCGGCGTCGATTTCCTCCAGATCACGGCCGAGGTATTTTTCGAGATGGACGTGGAGTTCGAGGTCGATTTTGGCGAGTGCGAGTTGGCGCATGAAGGTGGATGCGGCCATGTAATTTTTCGCCGCGATCATCTTTTCAAACAGTGCTTCGGGGATGGGACCGCCAGTTTTGTGGTGGCGGGCGAACATGTCGAGGCTCTCTCTTTCCCAGCAGTAATTTTCCATGATCTGGGAGGGAAGTTCGACGAAGTCCCAGGCGACGTTGGTGCCGGCTAGGGATCGAACCGGGACATGCGAGAGCAGGCTGTGAAGCAGGTGGCCGAACTCGTGGAAAATGGTTTCGACCTCGGCGTGGGTGAGCAGGGCGGGGGTGTCGCCGACGGGTGGCGACATGTTTCCGGTGATCAGGCTGAGGTGTGGTTTGCCGAGTTCGCCGGTGTGGAGTGGGTTCATCCATGCGCCGCCGCGCTTGGCTTCGCGAGGGTGCCAATCGGCGTAGAAGGAGCCGAGGTGACTGCCGGAGGATGTATCGTGGATTTCGTAAAAGGCGACTTCCGGGTGCCAGGTTTCAACCGAGGGTTGAGATTGGGAATTTTGGATTTTGGACTCTGGATGATGGACTGTGGGAATTTCTTTGATCGTGATGTCGAAGATGCGGGTGGCGATGAGGAACATGCCTTTCATGACGCCATCGACGGGGAAGTAGGGGCGTAGGGCTTCATCATCGATGCTGAAGTTTTCCTTGCGCTGCATTTCCGCGTAGTAGGCGGTTTCCCATGGTTCTAGGGGCTCGGGAGGGGTGTTAGTTTTGGTGGCTTTGTATTCGGAGAGCTGTTTGGTTTCTTCGAGGAAGGAGGGTTTGATTTTGTCGTGGAGGCCTTGGACGAAGGCGAGGGCGTTGAGGCCGTTGCGGGCCATGCGGCGTTGGAGAACCAAGGAGGCGAAGTTCTGGTGGCCGAGGATTTCGGCTTTCTCCTGGCGGAGTTCGAGGATTTTCCAGACGAGTCCGGAGTTATCGTGAGGTTCTCCGGAAGCGACTTTCACGGATGCTTCCCAGACGGTTTTACGGAGTTCCTCGCTCTCGGCATGTTGCATGACGGGATACATGGAGGGGAATTGCAGGGTGAAGCGGTAAGAGCCTTCAGGAAGGTCTTTGGACTTGGCGTTGGCGGCTGCACCGGCTTTGGCAGATTCCGGGAGTCCGGCGAGTTTTTCCTCATCTTCGATAACGAGGGACCATGCGTTGGTGGAGTCGAGGACGTGCTCGGAGTATTGTTTGGTGAACTTCGAGAGTTCGGAATCGATCTTGGCGACGCGATCTTTTTTGTCGTCGGGCAGGTCGGCACCGGAGTTCTTGAAGTCCTCGATAGTTTCCTCGACGTGGCGTTTTTGGATGGCTGTGAGGGTTCCGATCTCGTCGGATTCTGAAACGGTTTTGAGGATGTTCCAGAGACGTGGGTTGAGTGAGAGAGAGGAGAAGAAGTCGGTGACGTCGGGGAGAAGATTGTTAAAAGCTTCGCGTTGGGCGGGGTTGTCGGAGACGGAATCGAGGTGGTTCAATAGGCCCCATCCGCGCGAGAGTGATTCGGTGGCGTTTTCAAGAGCGAAGAAGCTGGACTCGTAGGTGGCCTCGGTGGCGGGTTGGGTGGAGATTTTTCCGATGTTCTCTTCGGCTTCGGAGAGGGCGTGGCGGATCGATGGTTCGATGGCATCTGGGGTGAGGAGGGACCATTTCGGGAGGAATTCGGGATCTAGGAAGGGGTGCATGGTTTTGAAGCTTTAAATTCTAAATTTTAACTCTAAGGAATAAATGATTAGGGTTGGAGGGTGTTGGTTAGTAGGAGGATTCCTACGGTTAGGCCGATGAGGATGCGGTAGTAGCCGAAGACTTGGAGGCCGTGGGATTGGAGGTAGGTGACGAGCCATTTTACGGCGAAGGCTGCGGAAATGGTTGCGGCGGCGACACCGACGATGAGGGGGGCGGCACCGTAGGTGTCCCACATGAGCTTGGAGCCGCCTAGCCAAACGTCGTATTGTGGGCCTGCGCCTTCGATGCCCCAGATGGCTTTTTTGAAGGTGGCGGCGGAGAGGGTAAGGACGCCGAGAAGGAAGGAGTATTCGACAGCGGATTTGATGGAGAGACCGACGATGAGGCCGCCGCATATGGTCATGAGGGAGCGGGAGGTCCCTGGCCACATAGCGACGCACTGAAGGAGGCCGATGAAGAGGGCGGACTGCCAGGCGAGTTTGAGGATGTCGCGACCGTTGCCGCGTGGCGGATTTCTCCGGCGCCATGAAACCGTCCAGAGGATGCCGATGCCCCCGATGATCCAGGCGGCGATGACTGGCCAGAGACCGAAGAGTTTCGCCTCGATCCAATCGTTGAGGAGGAGTCCGAGGACGGCGGCGGGGAGGAAGCCAACGATGACCGCGATGGCGAGTTTGAGGCCTTCGGGGTCTTGGCCGAAGACGCCTTTAACCATGCGAATTACGTGTTTGTGGTAAAGGCCGAGCACTGCGAGGATCGCGCCGCCTTGGATGCAGATTGCGAAGCAGTCGGCGGCGAGTTTCGCAGTCTCTGAGTCGGTGCCGATATGCATCAGGCGCTGGGCGACGATGAGGTGTCCAGTTGAGGAGACGGGGAGATATTCGGTGATGCCTTCGATGAGGCCGAGGAGGATGGCTTGCCAGATTTCCATGGTTTGGTGTGGCGGGAGTTTGGGCGATAGCGGGTCTGTGGGAAGTGGAAAAGGGTGGGGCAGCGGACCTTTTTGTCAAACGGGGTTGATTGATGGTTGAATGACAGGACAAAGGTGCGAAAATTCCTACGCGCAAAGGTATGAAACGGAGGTATTTGCAAATGGTGCGGAAAAGCTACCGCATGTTGAGACATAAGCGGTTGCGGGATCGTCCGTGGTGGCGTGCGATTACGCTGCCTTTGTTTGACCGCCAGCTTTGGAAACCCTGCCGCGATACGGTTGCATCGGGTCTGGCGATCGGATTCTTTTTTTCGATGATGCTGATGCCATTCCAGATGATTGCGGCCGCGATTGTGGCGATGCGCTTCCGCGTCAATATTCCCCTCGCGATCGCGGGTTGCTGGGTCTCGAATATTTTCACGCATGTGCCGATCTGGATCGCTCAGAAGTGGTTGGGTGACTGGATGATATTTTCTCTAGGTTTCCCGATGCCTAAATTTCTCTCGAATGTGCACTTCAACATCCCTGAAGCCGGCGAGATCAATGCGGCGAGTTTCATTCTCGGAATGATGGCTTCAGGTATCGTGCTGGCTCTGATTTCCTATCCGCTGGTGCATTTATTCTCAGCGATCCTGCCGCAACACCTTCCGGTGATCAGCCGCAGGGAGGCGCGGAGGCGCAGAAAAACGCCGCCCGAGAACGAAGCCTGAGAGTTTTTAGGTTGGACATGGCTGGCGGGCGGGGACTCCATTCCGGCAGTTATGATTCCAAACGTTCTCGCTGAAAGATATTCGTCCGCAAAAATGAATGACATCTGGTCCGCCGAGGGCCGGATCGTGCTGGAAAGGGAATACTGGATCGCGGTGATGAAAGCTCAGCGTGACCTAGGGTTGGATATTTCCGAAGAGGCGATCACGGCTTACGAAAAGGTGAAGGATCAGGTTGATGTTGGCTCAATCATGGAGCGTGAGCGGGTGACGAGGCACGATGTGAAGGCACGCCTAGAGGAGTTCAACGATCTTGCCGGTTATCAGGACATCCACAAGGGCCTGACCTCGCGGGACCTCACGGAAAACGTTGAGCAGTTGCAGGTTTTCAGGAGCCTACTTGTGATCCGCGAGAAAACCGTGGCGTCGCTGCGGCGGATGCGTGAGAGCTCGGAGCGGTGGTCGGAGATTGTTTTGACGGCCCGCACGCACAATGTAGCCGCGCAGCCGACGACGCTTGGGAAACGTGTAGCGATGTTCGGCGAGGAACTGCTATCGAGTTTGGGGGCGTTGGAGAATGTGATTTCTAGTTATGCGGTCAGGGGTTTGAAGGGGGCGGTCGGCACGCAGATGGATCAGCTTTCGCTGTTTGGCAGCGATGCGGTAAAGGTTTCGGAGTTGGAGAGCCGGGTTGTGAAACACCTCGGAATCCCGCATCAGTGGGACAATGTCGGGCAGGTGTATCCTCGCTCGCTGGATATGCGGGTGGTTTCGGTGCTGACTGAGCTGGCAAGCGGGCCTTCTTCTTTTTGCAAAACCCTACGCCTGATGGCTGGAAATGAGACGGCGAGTGAAGGATTCGCCCCGGGGCAGACGGGTTCGAGCGCGATGCCGCACAAGATGAACTCGCGGTCCTGCGAGCGAGTGAATGGTTTCCATGTGATCCTCAAAGGCTATCTTGCGATGGCGGCTGGCTTGGCTGGCGATCAGTGGAATGAAGGAGATGTTTCCTGCTCAGTGGTGCGCCGTGTGATGCTTCCTGATGCTTTCTTTGCGCTCGACGGGATGTTTGAAACCTACCTGACGGTCCTCGACCAGATGGATGCGTATGAGGGCATGATCGCAGCTGAAACCTCGCGCTATTTGCCTTTCCTAATGACCACCACGGTGATGATGGAAGCGGTGAAACGCGGAGTCGGGCGCGAGACCGCGCACAAGGTGATCAAGGAACACGCAGTCGCGACGGTCGCGGATCTAAGGACCCAGACTGTGGAGAAAAACAACCTTCTAGACCGTCTTGCCGAGGACGGGCGGCTGGGTCTCAGCCGCGAAGAGTTGGGAGAAATTCTCAAACGCGGCGATAAGGAAACCGGTGCAGCGAAGGCACAGGTGGAGAAATTCGCTACGAATGTAAGGCAACTCGAAGAGCGCTGGCCGGAAGCTGCGGCTTATGCGCCGGCCGGGATTCTCTGAGGTAGGGAGAAGGGGTTCGGTAACCCCTTTGCGGAGGATGGGAACGGAAGGCTAGGCTTGTGAAAAAGGGGTTTGGAAACACCCTTCTCCATATTCAACCTCCGGTGCGTGGCGGACGCTTTTTCTTTGGGGCCTCCGGGGTGACGTTGCGCATGTCGCCACCGCCTTTGCCACGTTGTTTCTGGGCCTTCTGCATGTCGGCTTGTTTGGCAGCCATTCGCTGGACCCAGGATTTTTTCCCACCGTCTTTGCGGGCGACGAGTTCCGGCTCGGGAATCTTGTTCATGAAGTAGGTTTGGCCGATGGAGAAGATGTTCTGTGTGGTCCAGTAAAGGGCGAGGGCGGAGGCGTAATTGTAGCAGAAGAAGAAGAACATCAGCGGCATGAACATCATGATGCGCTGCTGCATTTTATCGCCGGTCTTGGGCATCATGGCCATCTGCAGGGCGCTGGTGGCGGCCATGACGATGGGGAGGAGATTGATGGGAATACCAGCTAGATAGGCGAGGGTGTCTGGCTGGGAGAGGTCGGTGACCCAGAGGAAGGGTTGGTTGCGGAGTTCGACGGCGTAGTCGAGCATGCGGAAGAAGCCGAAGAAGATCGGGATCTGGATCAACATGGGAAGGCATCCTCCGAGTGGGTTAATGCTGTATTTTCGGTAGAGGCCCATCATCTCAGTGTTGAGCTTATTGGGGTCGTCTTTGTATTTTTCCTTCAGCTCCTTCATCTTTGGCTGGAGCTTGGACATGCGTTTCATCGAGCGGGTCGATTTCGCGTGCAGAGGCCAGATGATGATGCGGACGATGAGGGTGAGGCAGATGATGGAGAGTCCCCATGACTGGGTGGTGGAAACATTATCGATTCCAATGTGGAGGAAATTGAGGAGCCAATTGAGGGGGCGAGAAACGAACCAGAAGAAGCCGTATTGCATTACATCACCCCAGCCCTTTCCGGCGCCATCGGTGTTGTCGAGCTTGCGGAGCATGGTGTTCGCTTTGGGCCCGGTGAAGATGGTGTATTCGAGCGTTGTCGGGCTGCCGGGTGCGAGTGAGATGGGAGGGAGGGAGATCGCGCCGCGCACGGCAGGCAGGCTCTTTCCATCGGGATTCAAGATGACTTGTTGGGGTTTACCCCAAACGGAAGTCAGCGCTGGTTTTCCCGGACGGACGACGGTGGTGAAGAACTGATCTGTGACGCCGGCGTAAACGATTTTCTCACCGGCTTCGCTTGTGATGATGGATTGCTCCGAGGAGAACCAGCCGCCTTTGAATTTAGTGGCGTCTTTGAAATGGATTTCGCCGTTCTCATACCAGAAGATGCCGGTGTGGGTCACGCGTTCCTTTTCGTGCAGAGGTGCAGCGGCTCCGAGGAAGAGTCCGTATTGAGAGAGATCGAAATTGGCTGGAGTGGTGTTCTCCAAAGCGATGGTGAGATTTAGGAAATAGGCTTTTCCGGGGATATCGGAAGTCTCCATCGAGAAGGTTTTCTTGACGATGATTCCGGAGGGTAACTTGGCGATGAAGACTGCGGTTCTACCTGGCTCCGACTGGTCGGCCTTGTAGGCATAGGGGGTGTCATCTATCTTCTGGTTGGAATCGACAAAGCCAGCGATCGGGCCGTCGCCATAGCGGTTGATGCGGACGTTTGTTTTGTTGTCGCCGACTCGTTTTTGATCCTTGAGTTCGACGTATTCGATACCGCCACCGATATTCGATAGGGTGAAAACAACCATATCGTTTTCGAGGATGACAAGTTCCTTCTCAGTTGGCGCGGGAGGTGTTTCGACGGTCAAGCCCGGAAAGGACTCTTCAGGAATACCGGACGCCGGTGCTTCCGTTGTCGGTTCGGATTGCTCCACTTCCGGACGAGTTTTTTCGGAGAAGTGGATGTTTAGTGCGATCAGGGCGCCGCAGATGGCGATGATGATCCAAGTTTTACGGTCGTACATGGAGTTTGAAAAGCGGTTAACGAATTTGCGGGAGACGAATTCGGAGGGGCTGCTTAGGTGCTGGACGGCCCATGGTCAATGGCCAAGAACGGAGAGGCCATTTTCATGGCAGGAGTTTGAGACGTCGGCATTGGCGGAGCCAGTCGGCCTCAAGCTCGGCGTAGGTTGCGGATTTTGCCTCCGGGCGGGCGATGGTGACGAGAAATCGGTTTTGGTCGGTGAAATAGGGGGCGTGTTCCTGGAGGCAACTGCGGAGCCTGCGACGGATAAGATTCCGGTCGTGGGCTTTTTTGGCGGCGCGCTTGCTGGTGATAAAGGCGCTGCGGATCGTGGGCTGGGCAGGATCTGGCAGGGTGCTGACAATGACGAACCGGCCTGCTTTCGCTTGGCCGGTTTTTCTGATACGGAGGAAGTCCTCGCGCTGGTTGATGCTGCTGGAGCGAGGGAGTTTCATTTTGAGGCATCCTCAGAAACCCTCTGCTGCGGACTGAAGTCCGCTCTCCGTGGTCTTGACTGTTACCTTTATCGCCCGTGCTGCGTGATGTGGCGCTTGAAGTGAAGCTCTGCGCCTTTCGGAATGAGGCGTTTGCGGCCTTTCTGGCGGCGGCGCTTGATGCAATCGCGGCCAGCTTTGGTGGCCATGCGGGCGCGGAAACCGTGCTGCTGTTTGCGGGTACGTTTGGTCGGTTGGTAAGTGCGAAAGCTCATGGCGGAATCTTTGGTGAAATTAGCGTGCCTGCTAGGGCGCGGGGGCAAGACTCTAGGGGGAAGAGGTTGCTTGTCAATGCGGCAGTGCCGTGTTTTTCAAAAAATTTACGTCTTGTCGCTGCGGGGTGGGCTTGATTGCCTATGGAACTGAAATGGCTGCTACACAAAACACCATCGCGCTGGTTTACGATTACGATCAGACGCTGAGTTCCAAATACATGCAGGATGATGTCCTGTTTCCCAAGTTCGGTATCGATCCAGCGCAGTTTTGGAAAAAATGTAATAGTTTGGTGCAGGATCAGAAATGGGATGGTGAGTTGGCCTATATGAAGTGTCTTCTGGATTACTTGGGCATGGACCGGGTGACCAACGCGATGCTTACCGAACTTGGAGGTGGGCTGAGTTTTTTTCCCGGGTTACCCGAGCTTTTTGAGGATTTGCCAAAAGCCGCGCTCCGACCCGAGCACGAGATGGCGGGGATCAAAGTGGAGCACTACATCATTTCTTCTGGGCTCAAAGCGCTATTGGATGGATCGCGGCTCAAGCCATATGTGAAGGAAATGTTCGGCTGCGAGTTCGGCGAAGATGCCGAGGGTCTGATTAGTTTTCCGAAACGGGTGATCTCCCACACGACCAAGACCCAGTTCCTTTTTCGCATCAATAAAGGCATGTTGCGCTACGATCAGGATGTGAACGACCACATGCCTGCTGAGCAACGCCCGATTCCTTTTGAGAATATGGTCTACGTGGGTGACGGGCCGACGGATGTGCCTTGTTTCACTGTGGTAAACCGGAATGGCGGCCACGGGATCGCGGTATACAATCCAGATGACAAAACCGGCAGATCATTTAGAAAATGTTACGACCTCTGCACCTATGCCGGGCGGGTGAAGCACATCGCGCCTGCCGATTACCGCGAGGGCTCGCATCTCTGGCTGCTTCTTAAAGAGATGGTCACGGAAATGGGGGATCGCATCATGCGGCGCCGGACTGAGGAGCGGGATAACGCTACGGTGGCGGCACCGACTTTTTGAAAATCATGTCAGCTAAGAATCACTTTCACTTCACAGGAATTTGCGGGACAGCGATGGGCGCGGTGGCTGCGGCAATGAAACGCAGGGGCTTTGTGGTGACCGGCAGCGATACGAACGTGTATCCACCGATGTCAGATTTCCTACGTGGGGAGGGGATTGAGATCACGGAAGGTTACAGAGAAGGGAATATTCCCGAGGGTGCGGACGTGGTGGTGATCGGGAACGCGATCTCGCGAGGAAATCCCGAGGCGGAAGCGACGCTCGACCGGAAGCTTCTTTACACTTCGTTGCCTGAGGTGATGAAAGACCATTTCCTGCGTGGAAAACGGAACTTCGTGGTCAGCGGCACGCATGGGAAAACGACGACGTCATCAATGCTCGCGTGGCTTTTCAAAAACGCTGGGCATGACCCGGGTTTTATGATAGGCGGACTTCCGAAAAACCTCGGTTGCGGGGCACATTTTCCTAATACGGAAATCAACGTTCTGGAGGGCGATGAATACGATACTGCATTCTTCGATAAACGTTCCAAGTTCCTCCACTACCTCCCCGAATGTGTGGTGGTGAACAACATCGAGTTCGATCATGCGGACATTTACAACTCGGTTGAGGAAATCAAACTCAGTTTCAAGCGGCTTCTCAATATCGTGCCGAGAAACGGCATGGCCTTCGTGAATGGCGATGAGCAGCACTGCCGTGACGTCTCGGAAAACGCACCCTGTCCGGTCACGACAATCGGATTTGGGGAAACTAATTCCCTCCGCATCACTGATATGAAATACGAGGTTTGCAGTAGTTCTTTTACGCTCGGTGGTGAAAGATACACCGTCCCCATGACAGGAGAGTTCAACATCCGTAACGCAGCGATGGCGGTTGCTGCCGGGAGCTTCGGAGACTTGTCCATCGAAGAGGTTAAAGCCGGACTTCTCGCCTTCGAGGGAGTCGCCCGCAGGCAGGAGCTCAAAGGCGAGAAAAACGGGATCAAAGTGATCGATGATTTCGCCCACCATCCCACGGCGATCCGCCTCGCCGTGCAGAGCATACGCCAGAAATATCCAGACTCGCGGTTGTGGGTATTGTTTGAGCCTCGTTCCAACACGACCCGCCGCGCAATTTTCCAGAAGGAACTCGCCGAGGCGTTGGCCTTAGCGGATTTCGCGATCGTCGCCGCCATTCCGGATCTCCACAAGATTCCGGAGAACGATAGGCTTGATCCTGTCCGACTCTCAGCTGATATCGCAGCGATGGGTGGAAAGGGATATTACCTGGTGGATAATGCGGCCATCATCGCACAGGTGATGGCGGATGCGAAACCCGGCGATGTTGTGGCGGTTCTGTCCAATGGTAGTTTTGGAGGAATCCACAAGCAGCTACTTGAAAAACTCTAGGCGAAAGTTCGCTTTACAATCCCGCCAGCATCGCACAATTTTCGCGTCCCCGCTCATTTCAGGACAGATGGCTGAGCTCGGTTTAAGGCACACGATTCGAAATCGTGCGTAGGGTTAAACTTACCGTGGGTTCGAATCCCACTCTGTCCGCCATTCGGGCTCCAATCCACGGAGAGCACCATTCCCATTTCAGGACCGAGTCGCCTTGACTGCCAGAGTGGGATGAGAACCCCGCGCAGCACCGGGTTTGACTGCCGATTTTGCGGTGGCAAAACTTTTATCAATCCGCGATAGCGCACTCCGCAGAGACAGAGTGTAGCGGAGTCAATCCCACTCTGTCCGCCATTCGGGCTCCAATCCACGGAGAGCACCATTCCCATTTCAGGACCGAGTCGCCTTGACTGCCAGAGTGGGATGAGAACCCCGCGCAGCACCGGGTTTGACTGCCGATTTTGCGGTGGCAAAACTTTTATCAATCCGCGATAGCGCACTCCGCAGAGACAGAGTGTAGCGGAGTCAATCCCACTCTGTCCGCCATTCGGGCTCCAATCCACGGAGAGCGGCATTCCCATTTAGGCTTATCCGTGCCAATGCCGCTGGGCTCGCAGCCCGCCTACGCCAAGGCTACGGACGGACAGGCAGGGCTGCATTGCCCACGGCGGCAGCAGGCTACACGCAGTCCACGGAGGCTGCGCCTCGTATGGGAAGGCAGTCTTGCCCACCACTTTCAGTGACACGCATCCGTAGTCTTGGCGAAGTAGGACTGTTCTTCCAAAAAGGGTGTGCCATACCCGTTAAATTAAACTATCCTCACTACCAACCCGCACATGAAAACGATCGTCACCATCGTCAGCACCCTCATGACAAACCGCACGAGCCGGTTTAATTTACTCGCGCTGATGAAGCTGCTTGTTGTCTTGGGGCTGCTTATTGCCGCCTACAGCACCATTTTTCACTATCTGATGGAGCGGGAAGATCAGCATCACAGCTGGATCACGGGTGTCTATTGGACGCTGACAGTGATGTCCACGCTCGGCTTCGGAGACATCACTTTCGCGACCGATGCGGGGCGGCTATTCTCGATCATCGTGATGGTGTCGGGTGTCATTTTCCTGCTGGTGATTCTGCCGTTCACCTTTATCGAATTCTTCTACGCTCCGTGGATGAAGGCGCAGCAGAGCGCCAAGGCGCCGGTCCAGCTGCCACCCGGCACCTCCGGTCACGTGATCCTGACGAACTACGGTCCGGTCTCCGCGATGCTGATCCGGATGCTCGAGGAAAACGGTATCGACTACGTCGTGCTGGTTCCAACTGTCGCGCAGGCGCTGGAGCTGCGTGAACAGAACGTGCGGATCGTGGTGGGTGATCCTACAGACACGGAAACCTACCGCCGTATAGGCGTCGAGCGGGCTGCAATGGTGGTGGCGACGCTTGGCGATATTATGAACACGAATGTTACCTTCACGGTGAGGGAACTCTCGGAGACCGTGCCGATCGTGGCGTCTTCAACGGTGAAGCAGAGTTGCGACGCACTCGAGCTGGCGGGTGTGACTCACATTCTGCGGTTTGAGGAAATGATGGGGCAGGCTTTGGCGCGGCGGGTCATCGGAAATGACGCCGAAGCCCACTTGATCGGCGACCTGGACGGCTTGCTCATCGCGGAGGCGAGCACCGCCAAAACCTCGTTGGTCGGCAAGACGATCGCCGAGAGTAAGCTCCGGGCCGAGACCGGGGTCACGGTTGTGGGAATCTGGATCCATGGACATTTCGAGCCTGTGGAACCAACGACTAAAATCGGGGTGAACACCGTCTTGGTGCTGGCGGGTGCGAAAATCCATTTCGACCGCTACAGCGAAATATACGGTCAGCAAAGCGACTCGATGGAGCGGAGCAATGTCGTCATCGCAGGCGGCGGCCGTGTCGGGAGAGCGACATCGCGGGCCCTCACCGAGGCGGGCATACCATGGATCATTATCGAGAAAATACCGGAACGGGTGAGCCAGATTGAGAACGCTATCATCGGCGATGCCTCCGACTTCGATGTCCTCGTGAAAGCCGGCTTGCAGGAAGCCGGTTCGGTGATCGTCACGACGCATGACGACGATTTCAATGTGTTCCTGACGATCTTTTACCGGCGTCTGCGCCACGGTATTCAGATCATCAGCCGCTGCACCCATGAGTCCAAAGCACGTCGTCTCCATCGGGCTGGCGCGGATCTCACGTTGTCCTACGCATCAATGGGGGCGAACACGATCTTCAATCATCTGCGGGGCAGTGATACGGTGTTGCTGGCAGAGGGAGTCAATATTTTCCGGGTGAAGGTCCCGTCGTCGCTTGCCAATAAATCGCTGGCGGAATCCGCAGTGCGATCCCGAACCGAGTGTTCGATCATTGCGGTAGAGTTAGATGGGGAGCGCGAGATCAATCCCGATCCATTCAAGGAGCTGCCGGCAGACGGCGAATTGGTATTGATCGGTTCGCTGGATGCTGAGAAGAAGTTCCGTGAAGTTTTCAAACTGTCGGCGCGTAGCATTACAAATTGACGGGAAGCGCCCCAGTCAGAGTTGTCTTGCGGGAAAGATGATAAAATGTCTTGATTAGGAAATGCAGAGAACCTCCTACATTCCGCAGACATGGGATCTTCCTGAGGCGATTCGCAAGCGCTTGGGTGAGACGGTGGGTAAGCAACGTCTCATGAACGAGGAAGGGCACCTGCTAATGATACTCCATGAGGCTCCCAAGGAGGAGGATGATGAAGTCCGGAGTGCCATGGTTGTTTGGCGAAATCCCGTGGGTGATTGGAAAAGCTTTCCCATTGGAGGGGGCCTTGCCGGATTGGAGGCGCATTTGGTATCCTATCGCACTGCCATCCACCGGCTGGATGATGAAGTTGAATCCGCGAAAGTCGCGCGTCAGTATTTTGATGTGATGCGCCGGATGCACCCGCTTCATCGGGCTGCCCGCCATATGTCTGAAGTGCTGCAGGCTACCCGCGAAGCATTGCCGGAGGAAACCCGCATCATCAACATGCGCGACAAGGCGGCGGATCTTGAGCGGGCCATCGAATTGGTTGCCGAGGATGCAAAATCCGGGATGGATTTCACGCTAGCGGAATCGGCGAGCCAGCAGGCGTCAGCAGCGGATATTGCCAATCAGGAAGCGCGACGACTCAATCGTCTTGCGGCATTCTTTTTTCCGCTCGTCACGCTGGTCGCGGTGTTTGGTATGAATCCGCCGGAAACCATCTGGCGTGCACCCGGATTCTGGTTGGTGCTGGTCGCGGGAGTTCTATTGGGATTTTTTGTCTATGCCTTAGTGGCATCGGGACGCAAAAATAATCCGTGAGACACGCCTGCCAAGGGGTTTAGATATAGGATCACAGCGGCCTAAATTAGGCAGGTCAGCGATAATGAAACTATCGGGGTCAGGGGAATTTGAATCCGCCAAGGGCAGATGGTGCGTTTGGATTGCGGCGGTAGGCGAAGAAATTCACGCCCTTGCAAATCTGTGACATTACCGGGAACATCATGGCCAGTCCCAATGGCGGCACGAATGTCCCGATGCACATCAGTAGAAATACGGTTTCACTGAGTCTAGGCGCGGTTTTGAGGTCATCGTAACTCGCGACGATGCGATTCCAGTCTTTTGGTAATCCAGCGATCGCCACGAAGATCCAGTAGAGATTGAAAAACGGAATGAATAACATTCCGACCGCTTTTCCTGGCGAGGTGCGCGGTGCACCCGCCTGCAGGCATTTCCATGCGCGATAGATATTAAGGTAGAAAAAGATCATCGAGAGCGTCATGGCAAACGCGCCAAGCACCATCAAAACGATTCCAAAAACAGCTTTCCCGGAGCCAACGGCAGCGGCAGCGGCGACGTCTTGGTCTGTGCCGGCCGCCTGAGTGTCTAACGCTCCCTTGGCACTCATCGTGAAAACAACGATCGCCAAAATAAAGCAGATGAAACCGCCCAAGAGGCACCACAACCAAAGCCCGAAGCTTGCGGACTTGATCGGGAAAAATGGGTATTTGTTATCAACAGCTTGAGGGTTCAGCGAAGATTCGTCCGTAGTTTCGGGAGATGTGCTGGCCGCGCCTTGCACGGGAGCAGCAGCCTCAGGAAACAAGCCCTCAACCTGCGAGGCAGGGGCCCACTCAGGCATTCCTTCGGCCCAGACCAAAGTTTCTGCGGTTATATTACCTTCTTGGGCATACTCTACCAGCTGTTCACCGGTGTAGGGCCCCATTTCTTGGTCATTGCTGTGGACAAACCATTGATCACTCATTGCGGAGATGGTAATAATCGTAGCTTTCTATTTTCCAAGCATTTTCAGTCCGCCGATGATATTATTATGAGGCAAGACCGCTCTCCCAAGCCGCAAGGTTAGCAATTTGCTTTTGCCGTTTGGTCAGGATGGTGAAGAGGCCCGTGGCGTTGGCTTTTTTAGGAACTGACAGCGCGAGGTATTCATCATTGGATTGGGAAATCACGCCATGAACTGCTTGATCGCGCCGGTCTGCGGGAGTTTCTTGCGCGCCATTTCCAGGTCGAGGTCGCCGTAGTGTTCGATCGGGTTTCCGTGGGCGTTGAGCAGAGTGGTATACCAGTTGCCGAGGGTCTTGTGACCTTCTGTGCCGAGGTATGGGAGGCGGATGTAGCGGCCGGCCATGTCCAGGTTGCAGTTGTTGCCGGCCATGATGAGGAATGGGGATTCTTTGCCGATGCCGTGGTGAGTCTCTCCGTTTTCCGGGAAATACATGACCATGGTGTTGTCGAACATGGTGCCGTTGCCCTCGGGAGTGGCTTTAAGCTTTTCGACGATGGTTTTGACCTGATTCACGTGACTGATGCGGATCTGCTCGCGGGTTTTCCAAGCGGGGACGCCGCCGAAGGCTTCATCGTGGCCGAGCGGATGGATTCCGACGCGATCGGTTTCGTTTCCGGGCAGGCCGGTGACCGGGGTGCCGAGGTCATCGATGGTGTAGGTGACGCAGTTGGTCAGGCCCGCTTTCAATGCGGCGATCAGCACTTCTGTCATGGCTGCCTGTTTCTCGGGTGTGCTGGCGTTTTCACCACCCTTCGCATGAATGGGATCGAGCTCGGGTAGGAAACTGGCGAGCGATC
>Ga0209390_10004133_pt1 | contig 22235 bp, 22 predicted proteins | sample BON01_FD_187212 | JGI IMG/M metagenome (GOLD analysis project Ga0209390, IMG submission 187212) | Freshwater microbial communities from Lake Bonney liftoff mats and glacier meltwater in Antarctica - BON-01 (SPAdes) (version 2) | ecosystem: Environmental > Aquatic > Freshwater > Ice > Glacier... | reverse complement strand
TCGAATTGCTTGAACCGGTTCAACATGGGAAACAAACCAAAGTTCATCGAGCCCATGTTCAAGGACGCCACCTCTGGTTTGAAGGTCATGGCCGGCCGCATGCGTTCTTGAACCGTCATGTGAGGACTGCCACCGGTTGTGATGTTAATCACGGCGTTGGTTTGAGCCCTGATCGCTTCAAGAAAGGGTCGAAAGTACGCTGGATCCTGCGAGGGCCTACCATCTTTCGGATCGCGCGCGTGCAGATGTATGATGGCTGCACCAGCATGAGCAGCATCAATGGCAGCTTTTGCAATTTGCTCGGCGGTCACGGGCAGATGGGGCGACATGCTTGGCGTGTGAATGGCTCCAGTTGGAGCGCAGGTTACGATCACTTTTCTCATTTTTTATCTCCAAAACCGCTGCTGTACCTGACCGTTATTGAGTCTGTTATGTCTCTTTAATACTCAGAGTCGCCCTACTCCGAGCGCTTACGCTGTGCGGCCATGGCCATCAACCGACGATCGCGCCATAAGCGCCGATCGGCCAATTGCTCTCTGGGCAGTTGCTCGCGCCGCTCACGATCAAGGTCCTGAATCACCGCCTCGGACCAGGGCGAAGTATCCGTCTGTTGTTTGGCTATCGAATGGTAAAGAGGGCCATAACGCTGCGCGTAATCAGCCAAGCCCCCCGGCGCATTTAAGTCTATGGTTTCAAACGGACCCATAAATGACCACCTGAGCCCAAGACCATCCTTGACGGTTGTGTCTAAGCCCTCAGCATCCACATAGCCTTCTTGCACAAGCCTGAATGCTTCACGCAACAGTGCCCCTTGCAACCGATTGAGGATAAATCCTTCTAACTCTTTTTTGATGTGAACCGGCTTTTGTTTGATTTGTTGCATCAATTGCCAAGTCCGTTCAATCACATCGGGTGCCGTCCAAGGCGCGCCACATATCTCAACCACCGGAACCAAATAAGGTGGGTTGACTGGATGGGCAATGACGCAACGCGCACGCCCCGCCAAGCACTCCGTAAATTTAGAGGCTGCAATGCTAGAGGTCGAGCTTGCAAGAATCACCTCTGGTGGTGTGAGCGCATCTAGTCGCTCAAAGATGCTTTGCTTGAGCTCAAGCTTTTCAGGAAGGTTTTCTTGAACATACCCAACCCCCTTAAGCGCAATCTCTAGGTCCTCTTCGGTTGTGATCCGCGACAACACCTCAGAAGCATCATCGACCAAGCCTTCAGTCGCCAAATCTTGAACCAACTTGGCAATAATCACCGGTGCCTCACGCAAGGCAGGCCCCTGGCCGTCCCACAACACCACTTCTAGGCCCGCGCGGGCGAAAACAATTGCCCACGCTTGGCCAATCAACCCCGCCCCCACCACTGCTATCTTCATATTGTCCCCTCGGGTCATTTTTCTCAAGCCATGCTTTGGCGCTCGGGCCTACTGATCGATTGAAGACGATGACAGTGTGTTGTCATTGACTAATTACCAGTCACTGTATTGCCCAAAATAATCATTTGAACGATCGGTGCAATGATCTTTTGAGCCTCGTAAACACCCGCATTGGTGACGTACAGTGCATCCTCAGATTGCACTTGAAACGCGCTAGCAAGAAGCATCGCTTCGGGTCGACCCATGTCAAGCCGAAAAACCTTGGCAATCGGTTTACCGTCAGCGTCAACACCACCACGGCGAAACACGAATACCCCAGCGGGGTCTGCGGTGGCTTGTTGCAAGCCGCCCACCACACCTAGCGCTTGTAACAAGGACGGGCGACTGCTGGGCAGATCAAACAAGCCCGGTGTGCCTACAGCACCCATTGCAATAAAGCTTTGCCGATTGCGCTGCAGAACCACTTCTGAGCGGGGGCTCAAAACCATATTGCGGCCATAAAGAACATCTTGATAGACCAGTTGTTTAACGCCGCTGGACTGGCGGATCGTGACATTGATCAAGTGTGGTTCAGACGTGGCGCCACCCGCTTGAGTAATCACATCGAGCAGCGTCAGCGGCCCCTGGATGGCTGAATAACGTCCTGGCGTTTTAACGGCACCAGAAACGAGGACCGACCCAGAGATATCGCTTGAGAGCGTAACCCTGACTTCAGGGTTCTTAATGCTGGGCTCTAGCCGTTTCTTTATTCGTTCAGCCAGTGCAGCCGCGGTTAATCCTTGCGCTTTGATCCGCCCCACGTAAGGGATTTCGATGTTGCCGTTGTGGTCAACCCGCACATCACTAAAACTGGTTCCACCGCCAGAAAGCGCGGCAAATATGGTTGGCTCTTTGTCCGTTTGTGCCAGCATCACCGTGAGCACATCGCCTGGTGCTAGGGTGACAGACAGTACCCCGTTAAGCACCAAGCTTGTGTCAACTGTCGGTTCCTCAAGCATGTAGGCGCCTATCGTTGACGCGGATAGTTCAATGATTTCAAAAGCAATTGTTTCACTTTTCGTTGCTTCGACGAGGGTGCGATAGCTGGGTCCTGCAGCAGATAGCAGACTGGCAGCACAGCCTGAGAGTGCAACGGGGCCCACCAAAAGCAGTATTAAAACCCTGAACAGACGATGAAACGATTGAAACGGCTCAAACCGCTGACGCGGATGATTAGGCTTGTGCTGGAAAGTTATCACTGATCTAGACCGCTATAAAAGAAATTAATCAACAGCATCGTAGCAGTCGTTAACGCTGATGCTCAAGCCCTGCCAAATCCACCTGCAGCGCCTCAAGCCCGTTCGTTCTAAAACCGATGCGACAAGTTCACTGCCAGACCGAGTCCCGTGTCATAACCGTTGCTAAGCGTTTGGGTGCCATCAGCCGACTCGATTTGTACGTTGCCACCAAGTGCAGCAATGGCATAAAAATCAATCGATGTGCCATTGGCCAAAGCATAACTGAGGCGCGCGAAGACTGGAATCAAGCGGTTCTGGCCCACACCGCCCGCGTAAGGTCCAGAATCATTCAAACGAAATCGATAGTTGCGGTAGGAGCCGCCAGCACTGATTGTCCATTGCGGGTTGACCTGATAAGCCAACTCCAGACCTGCCCCGCCTGCCGGACCTGCTGGGAGTGGGTTTTTAAGCGTCCATTGGTCAGCGATTTTCCAGTTGATCGCTAAAAAAGGAAAAACCTTGTTTTCACCGAGCTCACGAAAAACGCCAAGGCCAAGGCCCAACGTCAATGTTTTGGAAAAGGTATTGGTCGCACTTAAAACGGCACCATAGATTGCTGACGATGCCGTGCCAACCCCATCTTCTGCCGCCCATTCGATCGAAGGACTGATCCCCAAACGAAGTCCAGGTTTCAGGGCGTACTGAAGGCTTAAACCAACGCTTGGTGTGCTGATATTGCCCCAGGGCGCCTGCCCACCAAAAGCGGCTGGGTTTTGCCAAGACCAACTCTCATACCCGTAGCTGATATTGGCGCCTACATTAAAGGCCGCATTGACTTGATGCCTGACACGAAGACCCGCGTCAAACGAGTACCAATCAAAGTCACCACCTTGACTCAAATCAGTCTTAAACTGATTGACGTTACTCACCGAGAATTGCGTTTCAGTTGATCCCGTTACCATGGGCTGCGCATTAACCGACCAAGCAGCACAAAGAAAGGCTATCGTTAGTATCAATCGAGTCGCGCTGTTTGCGCTGGTGGTGCTTATCGCGCGTGGCGTTTGGTGACAACCCATGTCTAGTGGCTCCAAATTATCGACAGCTCATGGTCAACAGATCACTCAGAGTAACTGAATATGCTGCCAATCGGATTTTAATTAACGCCCTCGAACGCACCGTGAAAACTTTTTATACCGACCACTTCGTTTTGCCCTTGCCCGAAGGCCACCGCTTTCCGATGTCTAAATATCGCTTGCTGCGCGAACGCGTGCAAGCAATGCCTGCTATTGAACTGTCAGAAGCACTTGCCGCCTCTGACACTGAGCTGCTGCTCGCACATGACGCGTCGTACTTACAACGGGTGATTCAAGGCACACTTGAGCCCAAAGAACAACGCGAGATTGGTTTTCCATGGACCCCGGGGATGGTTGAACGTTCGCGTCGCTCGGTGGGTGCGACCATTGCCGCGAGTCGCCAAGCCTGTGTTGACGGGATCGCTGTGAATTTGGCGGGTGGCACCCACCATGCCTATCGTGAAAAAGGCAGCGGCTTTTGTGTTTTCAATGACGCTGCGGTGGCCGCGCGCGTGTTGCAGCGCGAACATCAACAAGGCCATACAGCGCTGACCGCTAAAAACCGTCTGCGAGTCGCCATCATCGATTTGGATGTGCACCAAGGCAATGGCACGGCATCCATCTTGCGCCAAGATCCTTCTATCTTCACACTGTCATTACACGGCGAAAAAAATTTTCCGTTTCGTAAAGAAGCTGGCGACTTGGATGTGCCACTGCCTGATGGCTGCAATGATGAAGACTACCTCCTAGCGCTCGATCTGGCACTAGACACCGTACACAAACAATTCGAGCCCGCTTTTTTGATTTATCTGGCAGGTGCTGACCCGCACGAAGACGACCGACTGGGCCGGCTTGGTCTGACATTTGAAGGATTAAAGCAACGCGATGAACGTGTCTTTGATTTTGCACACCGACTCGGTATCCCTGTTGCGGTGACCATGGCAGGCGGTTACGGCAACGAGATCAACAACACCGTGTCGGTTCATGCGCAGACGGTGGCAACGGCACTAAACCATTACGAGCGCATGAAACGACCTGTTGCGCCACTCAAATTGCAAACCGGCGCAGCCATTGCTTCACCCATAACCCCGCCCATAACCCCGCCCATAACACCACCCACAACCCCACCCACAACCCCACCCACAACCCTGACCACTTCAACAACCAAAACAATATCAACAACACTGGAGTAAAACGCCATGCCCTCAAAAGTCATGCTAATCACCGGCGCAAGCAGGGGCATCGGTGCCAAGACCGCTCAACTCGCCGCCGCCCAAGGCTGGCGTGTTGCGGTGAATTACATCAACAACGATACAGCGGCCAACGAAGTGATTCGTTCAATTCAAGCCCTGGGTGGTCAAGCGCAAGCCTTTCAGGCCGACGTCAGTGACTCTGACCAAGTTGACCGCTTGTTCAATGACGTCGACCAGGCGTTTGGCAGGCTTGATGTATTGGTTAATAATGCGGGCATCCTTGAGACGTTTTCAATCACCGAAGCCACCCCTGAGAAGGTGACGCGCAGTTTTGCTGCCAATATTTTCAGTATGTACTACTGCAGCCGCGAGGCTGTCAAACGGATGTCAACGCTTTCGGGTGGCTCGGGCGGTGTCATTGTGAATATGTCTTCAGTCGCGGTACGAATTGGCAGTATGGCTGGCGGCAACGCGTACACCAGCTCGAAGGCCGCGGTCGATGGTTTTAATTTGGCCCTAGCCCATGAGGTTGGCCCTCAAGGCATCCGTGTTTGTGGTCTGCGACCCGGCATTATTGCAACGGAGATCCAAGCCGGTCGAGGTGGGATTGAAAAAGCCGCTGAAATTGCGGCGGCTTCGGCCACCCTTGGTCGTATTGGTCAACCTGAGGAAGTCGCCCAGACTGTCATTTGGTTGGCCTCTGATGCAGCCTCATATGTTCATGGGACGCTGGTTGATGTCACTGGCGGGCGTTAGGTCAAACATCGTCAATGGGTAACGCCATGCTCACCGACACGATTAAGCAAATCATCGCAGCCCAAATTCGGCAAATGACTGGGGCATCGCGCCCACTCGATGATTTTTTGCATCCTGTCGGTGATCCTGGTCTGTTTGGCCCCAAAAGCGTGACTTGGCAAGTGCATGCGCACTTTGTGTCGATGATGGTTGGTGGCCTATCGTCTCTTCTCATGCAGGCCATGCACCCGGGTGCCTTGGCGGGCGTTTGGGATCATTCAAGTTTTCGGGATGACTTAAAAGCGAGACTAGGCCGTACGGCTTACTTTATTGCTGCCACGACTTATGGCAGCACAGCCATGGCCAAGCGGCTACTCGATCATGTCAACCATATCCACACCAAGGTGGCCGGCATAAGACCAGACGGTGTCATTTACAGCGCACGCGACCCGCACTTGTTAAAGTGGGTTCACTTGGCTGAAATCTTGAGTTTTTTAAAAGCCTACCATCAGCACGGTGACCCTTCCTTGCCGCTGTTCGCACAGAATCAATATATCCGCGAGATGGTCCAAGTCGGTGAGGCCTTGGGCGCAACCGATCTGCCGCAGCGTTTGGATGAAGCACAACAAATGCTCTTGGCCTATGAGGCTGAATTGGTGTTTGACGATCGAGCGCGTGAGGTCATTGCGTTAATCGAGCACTTTCCGGCTCGACCACAAGACCAGCCCTTGATTAGGCTGGTGATTCAGGCCGCTTTTCATGCGCTACCAGGCTGGGTGTTAGATAAAATGAATCGCCAGCCCGACCCTCAATGGCGACAGACGCTTCATCAACAAGCCTTGGCGCTTATCAGCATTCCCATCGATTGGACCCTTGCCAGTCAAGGCGTGGTGGCTTACGCCAAGAAACGCGTCTCTTAAAGCAGACACAAAAACCGTTACCCAAGAATTTGACCAACAACACCCCATCGGATCGACATTAACAACAGGTCACAGGTGGCTAAAAAAACATTTACAATTAATATACTTTATAATATATTATATAAATATAATTTAAAAATTCGCCATCAGTTCAACTATCAGGAGCCAACAGCCATGCTTAGATTTGATGTTCCACAAGTCAATGCCAACGTCGTACGTTTTGAGGCATTCATTACATTTTTATTCTGTGCCATTGCGCTGTTAGGCTTTCCTTATTTGCTGCCTGTGCTTGCCGTGATGGGTTTGATACGCGGGTTTTTTGGGCACTTTTACTGCCCCTCACACCGGGTGTTTTCACATCTCATGAATAAAGCCGAGATTGCTGGCAAAAAAGAAAATGCGGGCGCAAAGATGTTTGCCAATAAGCTGCTGTTCATCGCCGCCACCGTTGCCAGCGTGCTTTACTTCACTGGCAATTCATTTTGGGTGGTACCGACAATCGCCCTGGTTATTTTTTCATCACTCGAATGGGCTTTTTCGTTTTGTGCGGCCTGCTGGGCTTACAGCTTTTGGTACAAAATGTTTCCACCCAAGATGATGGGATAGGTCAATGAAGCGGGCGTGAGACCGCTAGACCCAGCTAAAAATTGGCTTTTGAGAAGAAGTCGATTTAGACGGGCTCAAGGGTGCTTAACCCATCAGGCTTAGCGGACAAAAATTAGAATGTAATCCAGTCTGAGCGTCACAAAACGCCATTCCCTTTGGCGCAAGCGGCCTTCAGTCTGGATTTTTAATGTGCCCGTGCGAAAAAGATCATCGGCACACAAAAGATCTCAGGTACCCTGAAGTTCTCTCAGGTGCTCTTTGTTTAGGGAACAGTGTTGCTCAGTCGACATTAAAAGCCGACCGAACCTGCGATATTTAGCTCACCAAGTCAACCCTTCCCGTCTCTAAATCGTAAACGCCACCCACAATTTTTAATTGTCCTTTGGCGACCCGATCACTGATAATTGGATTTGACTCTTTTAGCATCGTGACATTTAAACGCACATTATCCCGTGTGGCTGCCACCACAAGCGCATCGCCCTTGGTCGACTGAGCCGCTTGACGAACGGCAGGCGCAAGCGCGGTGGTTAAGGCTTGAATATGGCCAGGGAAACTGGCGTTTTCGGTATAGGCTTGAACGGCTGCGCCAATTGCACCACAGCGGGAATGCCCGAGCACCATGATCAACGGTGCACCGAGCACGGCTGTGCCGTACTCGAGGCTTGCCAAAATGTCGGTGTTCACAAAATTACCAGCCACCCGTGTCACAAACAAATCACCGCGTCCCTCATCAAAACAGAACTCAGGGCCGATACGAGAGTCAGCGCAACTAACCAAGCAAGCGTAGGGATTTTGGCCACCGGCGAGTACTTGCCGAGTTGTGGCGAAATTAACGGGGATCGTATTGCCAGCAACATACCTTGCGTTACCCGCCATCAAGCGTTCAAGCGCTTGATCTGGGTTTAGAACATTTTCTGGCTGTGGGGGTGCACTGGCGTGGGCAACACCACTCAAAGCCAGCGCACCGGCTAACGGTAAGGCTCCCACTGCGCCCAATAATGATCGCCGCGACAGCGACTGAGGCTTTTGATTGGTTGGAGATCCGAGTGACAAGCGATTACAAATAAAGCACATTTTTTCTCTCCAGGGGAATGACTATAAAGATCGTGCAACACACCGATTTGAAGTCATATTTCGAATCAAATAGGTAGCAAACACTGGCGGGTTTTTTTAACGCTAGGCCTGTGCAGTGCCAATCTGCACCTTACTCTAGAAACATCAGGGGCGTGAGGTGGTGCAAGCATTGAGTGGCCTGTACCAGGTCAAAAAACGGGTCACCAACCAGCCATCTGGCCACTCAATGCCCCGTTTCTCATGGTGGCGGCAACAAATGCTTACACCACCCGCTTAACAAACCGAAGTGGCGTGTAAGTCATCAGCACTTGGCCTTTCTCATTGATAACGGTGTTTAAAGTGCGTACCAAACCTCGGTCTGGCCGGCTATTGCTAGCGCGAGCTTCAGTTACTTCACACAGCACGTGAATGGTTTGTCCTACCAAAGTTGGGGCGTGAACCTTCATTTCCATCTCTAGAAAGGCAAACCCCGTGTGCTGCATGGCGGCTTGCATCAAGAGTCCTTCTGCCATCGAGTACACCAAGGCCCCTGGTACCAACCTGCCTTTGATGTCTGAGGTTTCCCGCAAAAACTCAGTATTGGTGAAAAGCACTTCGGTAAAACCAGTCGCATTGACGAAAGCCACCAAGTCCGCTTCAGTGATTGTGCGTCCGACTGTTCGAAACTTTCTGCCAACTGGCAATTCATCGAAGTGCATACCCAATCCAACCACTTCAACGCCGTCTTGTTCAAGATGCAATGCCACGGATGCTTTCCCCTTTTTGTTATTTGTGAATGCCCTACACCTCGTATTTTATCGCTTCGCAAACTGGGGCCAAAAATCTTTGGTGACTGGTTTAACGCGTGAGACCAGACAGCGAAAATAAAGGCATGTAAAACTTAGTATAAAATACGTAAATGACAATCATTATCATTTAAAAAAAATGCAAAGACTCCTTTCTTCCAAAACCAACACACCCTTCAAAGTTCACCACGTCGCCTTCGATGACACCAATGCTGAGTGCGCAAATCACCTGCAACAGATTGGCTTTCTGCCCGGTGAGGAAGTCGTTGTTCAGCGCCGCTCGCTGTTTGACCCAGGCCCAGTTGTGGTGAGAATTGGTGCCAGCACGTTTGCGCTGCGTCACTGCGAAGCTGCTTGCATTTTTGTGGTCTGAGGCGTTCACGATGAAAGAAATTACTGTACATATTCACCCCAGTGGCCTGCTATTTGCCCTGGTTGGTAACCCCAATTGCGGTAAAACCGCTTTGTTTAATCGCCTGACTGGCAGCCGCCAAAAAGTTGCCAACTATGCCGGCGTCACCGTTGAGCGCAAAGAGGGTCAACTGCGCTCAAGCACTGGCAAACGCGCTCGCATTCTTGACTTACCTGGCACCGACAGCCTTTATCCGAGATCACCCGATGAACGCGTGACTTGCGAAGTACTCAATGGTCAGGCTTTGGGCGAAAAGAAACCTGACGTGGTGGTCTGCGTGGTCGATGCCACCAACCTGCGCCGTGGTTTGCGTTTGGTTTTGGGGGTACAACGACTCGGGTTGCCTTGCTTGGTTGCGCTGAACATGTCAGACGAGGCACGCACTCGCGGCATCAACATTGACGCCCAAGCCTTGTCAAAAGCACTCGGTATTATCGTGGTCCCAACGGTTGCCATTAAATCAGCCGGTGATGCGGCCCTGCGCACGGCGATTGAAGCCATACTTGAAGATAGAAGCAATATCGTACCAACAGGTGGTAATACTCTCATCGAGCCTGCGATCACCGAAGACCATCAACGCGTGCAAAACATTCTCTCAAGCTTGGGACTCGATCGTCTGATACCCGACACCAAAAGCGAGCGCTTAGATCGGCTCTTACTGAATCCCGTTGGTGGTCCCATTATTTTGCTGATGGTTTTGTTTTTGATCTTTCAAGCCATGTTTGATTGGGCTGAAGCGCCCATGTCTTGGATCGAAATGGGTTTTGAGTGGCTGGCTGATTTAATCAATGATGCCTTACCCGACCATTGGTTAAGAAGCTTGCTGGTTGAAGGAATCATCGCTGGCCTGGGTGGCGTGGTCGTTTTTTTGCCGCAAATCCTCATACTCTTTTTCTTCATTCTATTACTCGAAGAGTCAGGCTACCTGCCAAGAGCGGCTTACATACTTGATCGGATGATGGGTAGCGTTGGCTTATCGGGACGCTCTTTCATCCCATTGCTGTCAAGTTTTGCCTGCGCCATCCCTGGGATCATTGCCACGCGAACCATTCCTAATGTGCGCGATCGATTGGTCACCATCATGATTGCACCACTCATGACCTGCTCGGCGAGACTGCCGGTTTACACACTGCTGATCAGTGCGTTCATTCCCAGACACAGCACCTGGGGTGGGTTTCAACGACAAGGTTTGGTGATGTTCGGTTTGTACATGACCGCCATTTTAGGCGCCATGGTGGTGGCATGGTTGCTCAAAACGTTGACCCGCTCGGGTCGCCAAGTTCGACCGTTGATGATGGCGTTGCCCACCTATCGCTTGCCGAATCCTTTGAGCGTCACCATTGGCCTATGGCACCGTGCCAATATTTTTATGAAACGTGTTGGTGGCATTATTCTCACCACAACCATTGGACTTTGGTTTTTAGCCAGCTATCCAGCACCACCCCTTAATGCACCGGCCGCTCCTATCGAATACAGTTATGCCGGCATGCTCGGTCAGTGGCTGGCTGTCATTCTTGAACCAATTGGCTTTAATTGGCAAATCGCCATCGCACTTATTCCCGGCATGGCAGCACGAGAAGTGGCAGTCAGTGCACTGGGGACGGTCTACGCCTTGTCAGTGACGGGCGACGATGCCGAAACCGCACTGATACCTCTGCTTGCCCAGCAGTGGAGTGTTGCAACTGGCATGGCCATGCTCGCTTGGTATGTCTTTGCCCCGCAATGCTTGGCAACGCTGGCAACCATCAAGCGTGAAACGGGTGGTTGGATGATGCCACTGGTTGCGGCGGCCTACATGTTTGTACTCGCCTATGGTGCGGCATGGCTTGTCTATCGACTAACACCATTGCTGTTTTAAGAAGGCTGATACGATGGGGTATGGTTTAACAGGAACAACATGCCATCATCACCACCCAAGCGACTGCTCATTGTCTATCACTCCACAACCGGAGGCACTGAGCACATGGTTCAGGCCGCCACGCAAGCGGCCGGCGCCGAACCAGGTGTCATCGTTGACTTAAGGCGGGCGGCAGATGCGGGCGTTGCACAGATCGCACAGGCTGATGGCTACATATTCGCCACCCCAGAAACCCTCGGCAGCATGAGTGGCCTGATGAAAGATTTCTTCGATCGCACCTACTATGGCGTCATCGATCAGATTCAAGGTCGCCCCTACTGCACCATGGTTTGCGCAGGCAGTGATGGTCGCGGTGCTGCCAAGCAAATCGAGCGCATTGCTACTGGCTGGCGCTTAAAACCGATTCAAGAGGCACTGATTATTAATGTGAATGCACAAACACCAGCAGAGATTTTGTCACCCAAGCAGTTAACTTTCAACCAATTGGCCACTTGCCAGAACCTCGGGCGTTTGTTTGCCGCTGGCCTCTCAATAGCGGTGTTTTGATGGGTGCACCCACAAAGGCTCTTTCATCACGTCACACCAAGCCCATTGACTTTTTATTGCTGGGTGGCGGACTAGCTGCGGCAACAGCGGCTCAAACATTGCGACAAGAAGGCGCGCAGGGTCGCATCGTTATCGTCAGTGAAGAGCCCATTGCACCCTATCATCGCCCCCCATTATCCAAAACGTCATCACGACCCAAACAAACCCTTGAACCAAACTTTGTTCTTGATGAAACCACCATCGCCACGCTTGACATTGAGCTCATATTAGACACCGCCATCACGTCCATAGAGACCGCTAAAAAATCAGTACAACTATCCAGTGGACATCATCTTTTCTATGACAAAGCACTTATCGCCACGGGTGCCTCACCCACCAAACTGACCATACCGGGTAATGAATTGGCAGGTGTTCATTACCTGCGCACCTTCAAAGACGCTTTGGCGATCAGCTCAGATGCTCAGCGCACCCCACAAAAAATCACCCGATCCAAATCGACAGCCAAGATTAGAGCCGTGGTGATCGGTGGTGGTTTCATTGGTACGGAGATTGTCAGTCTATTGCGCTCGCTGGACGTTGAAGTCACGTTAATCGAAGCCAAACAATTGCTCTACAAATTACACGCTGAAAACATTTCGAGCTTCGCTGAAAAGATCTTGGCACAAAACAACGTCCGTTGTGTTGTCGGCGATCCACCAGTAGCCATTCAAGGCAACGGGCAAGTTAAATCAGTACTGACCAAAAGTGGCGAAACAATCCCGTGCGACATGGTCGTCATCGGGGCAGGTGTCACACCACGCACCGAATTTTTACGGGGAACCGGAATTGGCTGCCGTGACGGCGTGATGGTCGATGAGTTTTTGCAAACTAGCGACCCATCAATTTATGCCGCGGGTGATGTTGCCTGTGTGTACCACCCATTTTTTAAGTCACAGTTTCGCGTTGAGCATTGGGATAACGCCATCAAACAAGGTCGGCTTGCGGCTCGTAACATGATGGGTCGCCATGAACCCTTTACCGCGGTCAGCTACTTTTACAGCCATATTTTTGACCAAAGTTTTAATCTGGTCGGCTTTCCATCACCCGCCAACGAGCGCATTGATCGGGGCTCATTGGAATCGGGGCAGTTTGAAGCGATTTATCTCGATCACGATGTGCCTTGTGCTTTTTTTACAATGGGGCGCTCTTCTGCCAATACGCGCACAGCAGAAGACCTTATTCGTAACCATGTGGCCTTAACGCGCACCAAGCCCGCGCTGCGTGACCCCAAATTTGCTTTGGCGCAGATACCCGCACCAGTGGTTTACGTGCTCCAAGGCGGTGGTGCTTTTGGGGCGTTTGAGTGTGGCGCTATTGATGCCTTACACAAACGCGGCATCAGACCCGATGTCGTGGCGGGCGTTTCCATTGGCGCTTTTAACGGTGCCATTGTTGCGGGCAACCCTGACCATGCGGATGAGGCGCTGACAGCTTTTTGGCATGATTTGTCGACCACCTCGACATTTTCTGGTGATGAAGCAACGCGTCGCTTGTGGTCCAGTCAACAAATCGCCATGTTTGGTGTGCCTGGTTTTTTTGAGCCGCGCTGGACTCAGATGTGGCAAAACTTTGGTCAGATGCCAAGCCAATGGCCGAGCCTCTATGATTTTTCAGCGGCAAAAAAGCTACTCAGCCAGTATGTTGACTTTGACAACCTCAAACACAGCCCTGTGCGTTTACTCGTTACCGCTGTTGATGTGCAAAGTAGCGAAGTCGTCTTGTTTGACAGTTATCTTGACAATTTCACCGTCGACCACGTTTTGGCCAGTGGCAGTTTGCCGCCGGCCTTTCCTTGGGTCACCATTGGTGATCGACACTACTGGGACGCCGGTATTATCAGTAACTCGCCCCTGCAACCCACCCTGAGCAGAATCGGTCATACCGGCAAAGACATTTATTTGATCGACCTATTTCCCGGTCATCGCGATAACCTTCCTGAATCCCTCACAGAGGTCAGTGCACGCCGCGACGAGATTGTGTTTTCTGATCGGCTTAAGCACGACGATTATCGGCAAGACATCATCACCAACTACCAACAGCTGGTGGCGAGCTTGATGGCTGAATTGCCACCCGAAAGCGCTCGACGTCTGTCCCGAGAACCACTCTACATACAGCTGGTTGATCAAGCGAAACCCAATAAAAGCATTCGGATCACGCGCCACACTGACCCCGAACACCCAGCCCCAAAGGCTTATGACTTCTCTGCTCAAACGATTTCACAATTAATCGCTGATGGCCAGAAAACAGTCGATGACGTCCTGGGACCAGCGCCAAAGTAATGGTTCATACCACCGGTTTTCCAGTCATGATTTGGCGCAGCAGCTCGATAAATACTTTGGTGCGCAAAGGCAGTAAGCGCCGCCCTGGTGTCACACACCAAACCGTCACTGATGGCAAAGACCAATCGGGTAACACTTGAACCAATTGCGACTGCGCCACGTATTCATCAGCCATCACTTCCGGTAGTGCCACAATGCCCATTGCGCTGACGGCCAGTGCCCGTTGCGTGGCGGGTGAGTTCGATGACAGTCGGCTCGGTGGCACACCCTGCCATTGACCGAATGTGCTGCTAAGTTCCCAAGCGACCGACTCACCTTGGCTACTGATTAACGGTAAACAATTGTGTGCCATCAAATCACTCGGTGTTGTTGGTACCCCAAAACGGTTTAAGTAAGCGCCGCTCGCATACAAACGGATTTGCATGTCATGCAGCTTAGTGGCCACCAACGTGCTGTCATCTGGCAAGTGGTTCGCAATTCGCACCACAAGATCGAATCGCTCAGCCAAGAGATCAACGCGTCTGGCTGACAAGTCCAACGCAACCCGTATTTGGGGGTACTGCGCGGCAAACTGTAACAAGAGCGTCGCAAGGTCGACATGGGTCAGATCCGGTGGCATCGACACCCTTAATAATCCTTGCGGCTGGACTTGTTCGTGCTGCGCCAACGCCGAGGCTGCCGAGAATTCATCTAACAAACGTCTGGCATGCTCAAGCATGCGTTCGCCAAAGTCAGTCAATGCCAAGCGACGGGTACTGCGCGTCACCAGGCGTTGCCCTAATCGGTTTTCAAGGGCAGAGAGGCGTCGTGAGAGGGTTGACTTGGGGATACCCACCCTTTCTGCCGCTGATGAAAAACTGCCCGCATCCATCAAATGGGCGAACAATACCAAATCGTCGGCTTGCCCTGTAATCCACTGCTTGGATTCAGGACCACGGGGATTGTCAGACGGTCTGTTTAAAAGGCTCATGGCAGCAACACTGTTTCATATTTGGGATAATACTACCCATAAACAAGGATTTTTCTTTTATAAATGGTGCAATACACTGAATTGCAGATTTATTTACACCAACGCCTCATTTAAAAACTCAGGGTCATCACCATGCAAATCCTTCAACTCAACACCAGTGCAAGGTCTGCCGGCGCCAATTCGACCGCCGTAGCAGATCTGATCACGACACAATTAAAGCAGCAGCTTCCTGCGTCCAGCCTACGTCTACGTGACATGGCACGCGATCCCCATCCCATGCTCGATGAACCAGCCTTAAAGGCGTTGTTCACGCCAGCCGATCAACGTTCAGAAGCGCAACACGCCCGAATGGCCCACGATGATGCACTCATCACTGAAGTTCAAAACAGCGACATCATCGTGCTCGGCGTTCCCATGTATAACTTCGGCATTCCCGTGCAGCTGAAGTCATGGTTTGATGCAATCGCCAAAGCAGGCGTCACGTTTCGGTACACCGAGAATGGCCCCGTCGGTTTACTTACGGGAAAAAAGGTCTACGTTGCACTTGCCCGCGGCGGTATCTATCGCGACACACCCAACGACACGCAGGTGCCATACTTACAGTTAATGCTGGGCTTTCTTGGAATGACAGACGTGCATTACATTTATGCTGAAGGCTTCGCCATGGGCCCTGAAGCGGCTGCCAAAGCGATGCAAGAGGCCAAGCAACAAATCAGTCATTTATTTGCTTAGAACAGGCGCAAAAATGAACACCCACACAACAGCCACTTCTCGCTTGGTAGAAAACCTGGTGCAAGGCGTGCAAACCGCTGACGGGGCAGGCGTGAAACTCACGCGTGTGCTGACCCAGTCATTGCAACGACGCCTGGACCCCTTTCTCATGCTCGATGCATTTCGCAATGACAATCCAAAAGATTACATGGGCGGTTTTCCCAATCACCCCCATCGCGGGTTTGAGACTATCACTTACATGGTTGCGGGGCGCATGCGCCACCGTGATAGCGCTGGCAACGAGGGACTACTCGGCCCGGGCGGTGTGCAGTGGATGACTGCGGGCAGCGGGCTGATTCACTCTGAATTGCCTGAGCAAGAAGATGGCCTGATGGAAGGCTTTCAACTGTGGTTGAACCTGCCTGCCCAGCACAAAATGATGAAACCAAGTTACCGTGATATTTCACCTCAGAACATTCCTGAATACATCACCGAATCGGGTGTTCGGGTACGTGTGATTGCAGGCACCAGCGGCAACACCGCAGGTGCGGTGCAACGGCCTGATACAGAGCCATTGATTCTTGACGTGCACTTGCCTGCTAACAGCACTTTTGTGGCGCATATCCCATCCGGCCATCACGCCTTCACCTATACCTATCGTGGTGAGGCCTCAATTGAAGGCCGCGCTGTGCCCGATCGGCACATGGCCATCCTAACGGACAATGGCGCTGATCACGTTCGAGTTCAAAGCCCTGTCGCAACCCAGTGTCTCATTGTGGCTGGCCGGCCCTTGGCTGAGCCTATCGCTCAGTACGGCCCCTTTGTGATGAACACCGACGAACAAATTCAACAAACCTTGCAAGACTACCGTGCCGGCAAGTTCGAGGCGGCCGTGGTGCAGTCTCTTTAGCAGCCTCCAAGCGAGGGTCGTTAAAACCGACACTCGCTTGGCCTTCAGTTGTGGGTATAAGAACCACGCGTCTCTTCTGTTAATCCAACGGCCACAGGCCGCTGTTTGAAGCCCTCAATGGCTCGCCTGAAATCATCGACCAGCAACGAAGCCATGTCTTGACTAACCCCTTGACGAACCATCAGTCGCATAATGCAAATATCTTTGGCGCCATCAATCAATTGGAAAGCGGGTGCCTGCCAACCCCTCGTGCTGAGTCGTTCAGACAAGTCGTATAAGTTATAGCCCAGTGCCGTTTCTTGCCCTTTGGTGATCCTAAAACAAACGGCGGGAATGCCTTGCTCGGGCTCACCGCGATTGATGAAAGAAAATGGACCAAGTTTTTCGATTTCGTGACTAAGCCAATATGCTGTCTGGTAACTGGCCATTTGCACACGCTTATAACCATCAAAGCCCAGACGATTAAATAAATAGTACTGCGCCGCCACTTGCCCAGCCGGTCTTGAAAAATTAATGGCAAATGTGCCAACACTACCGCCCAAATACGGCACCGAAAACACCAGATCCTCAGGCAAATCAGCACGATTTTGCCAGACGATCCAACCAACACCGAGGGGGGCAAGGCCATACTTATGGCCCGAGGTGCTGATCGATTTGACACGAGGCAACCGAAAGTCCCATTCAATATCAGGCGCACAGAAGGGGCCCAAAAACCCACCAGATGCGGCATCCACGTGGATATCCACCTCAATACCCTTGTCAAGCGCCAACTGATCTAAGGCCTGAGACATCGCCTTGATGTCCTCGTAGTGTCCGGTGTAAGTCACACCAAAAGTGGGCACCACACATATTGTGTTTTCATCGACCAACGCCAACATCCCATGGACATCCATGAGGTAGTGGTCTTCGGTCATTGGAACTTGTCGCATTTCAATATCCCAGTAGCGACAAAACTTCTCCCAACACACTTGGACCGGACCACACACCAAATTAGGCCGATCGGCAGACTTGCCTCGAGCCAACTGCCGCGCACGCCAGCGCCATTTGGCAGCCATGCCACCCAACATACAGGCTTCAGATGAACCAACCGTTGATGTGCCAATCGTTTGAGTCGCGTCAGGCGCATGCCACAAATTTGCCAACATGTGCGCACAGCGAATCTCAAGTTCAGCAGTTTGTGGGTATTCCGTTTTGTCGATCATGTTGCGATCAATCGCCAAATTCATGATGTGGCGTACTTCCGGCTCCTCAAAGGTTTGACAAAACGTGGCCAAATTTTGTCTTGGATTGCCATCGAGCATTAGCTCATCTTCGACCAACTGACGAATGTCGTCTGGGCGACTTTCATGCGCAGGAAATTGAAACTTCGGTAACGGCTTACTGGTGTCTCGACCCGCAAAGACCGAGTCGTTCAAGCGATCATTAAGATCGTCTTTTTTCATGAAAGCCATCGCGTTCACTCCTAAAAAGGCTGGGTAAATATCGACTGTAAACCACAGTCGATAACATCGATACCTGAGCCCAGCGCAACAATCGTCATTTAACGGCACTGTGCGATGACTTGGCTTAGAATTGAGTCATGCGATGGTTTATGGCTTTCACACGATCACAGAGCAACCACCTGCTCACCCTGCCATGGGTGCACGGGTGGTTACTAGTCTGTTTGGTGTTTGGTGCTATTGCCCCAAGCGTAAGCCACGCGGTCAGTAACCTAAGCGTTAAAGACGGCCAACAAATCGCAGTCTGTACTGCGAGTGGCATGACATATATCCGCTGGCAAACCAAAGAAACTGCGCCAGCCACCCAATCGTCCCATCAATCTCAGCAGTGTCTTATTTGCTCATTCGGTGGTGACCATCCCATCGTCTCGCAAGGCCGCTTTGGTATCTCACATCAAACACCCGAGCGACCATTACGCCCAAACTTTGCAAGCGTCAATCGGTCACCCTGTCATTGGGTCATTGCAGCCATCAGGGCCCCACCCACTTTTTTCAGCCAGCCTTTGCCCTTCTACGCCGTCAGCTGAGCGCTAAGCTCCCATCAGCGGTCACCCAAGGGATGACTCGCTGAGCTTGCTGCGCTTACCAATGCTGTAAACACCTGACAAAATCACGGATCATGATGACGATGCCGTGTCACAAATAAAAAAACGGATTGGAGATTTAAATGAAACAAGGCCTGACATCGATTGCTTGCACGCTACTGCTGCTGACAAGCGGGTTTGCCACAGCACAAACAACCGCTGACGCATTGCACTTTTCTGACCCTTGGATACGGGCGTCAGTCCCTGGCCAGAAAAATGGCGCCGGTTATTTGGAAATCAGCAATAACAGCGCCCAACCCGCTCTTCTGACAGCAGCCAACAGCGATCGCGCTGATCGTGTCGAAATACACACCATCATTCGCGAAGGTGGTATGGCCAAGATGCGCGAAGTCGAACAAGTCGAAGTGCCAGCCGATGGCAAAGTGACGCTGCAACCCGGTGGATATCACATCATGTTTGTCGGCTTGAAACAGCCTTTTAAAGAAGGTGAAATAATTCCGGTTAATTTAAACTTTGCCGGTGGTCAAGTCTCGACGGTTCAATTCAAGGTCATGGCACCGACTTTCAGCACTGGTGGTCAGCAGACGCAACCCCACATGATGAAAGGGCACTGAGCACAGCCATTGACTCACTCACCCCCCCCCTTCAGAAGTATCGTCGCAACCCGTGTTGCGACGTTTTTTTCTGCAAACTGACCCTCAGACTATCGCTTTAAAAATCTAACACTTCGGTCAGGAAAATCACTAAAAACACCATCAGCGCCAACGCGCTCAAAAATAAATCGGTGTAACTCATCAAGATCAGTGAATGGCAACGGCAACTGGTCAGCGCGTACCGTGTAGACATGGACCGCGAGTCCATGAGCGTGCGCTTGACGAACCAAGTCGGTTGGCTCAACAGAGGCCGACGGGCCACGTGTACCAAATAACATGGCCAACGCAACACCAATGTTGTCAGCGTAAGTGGCGATTTTTTCCAATCCCAAATGTGACCGTTCAGCGCCTGATAACAACTGTGTCAATGGCAAATCAAGCCCCCTTTCAGGCATCAACGCATGTTTCACGCGTTCTAACTCGACGGCATCAAAAGACTGAACGATCGCTCCGCTTTCGCGCCCCACATAACCATAAGCTTTCAACGCATCGAGCATGGCACTGGCAAGGTCTAAGCCATGATCGTGGTGAAATGCTGGCGACTTGATTTCCGGATACAGCCCCACCGAACCGCCCGTCGAACGATTCAAACCCTCTAGCAAGGCAAGCTCTTGTTCAAACGTGTTAGCCGTGAAATGCAGCTGTTTCGGTGCAAACCGATTGGGAAACAGTGGGGTGCCATGCGCATCAACCCGCTCTGAAATTTTAAGCGTGAGCAATTGCGCCAACGTCAGGTCAATCACATAGTGCCGACCATCCTCACGCCGGATTGCCGCAAACCGCTCTGCCACGTCCGAGACCTCATCAAGGAACAGGTCATGCAAGACCACCAGCTGACCGTCCCGAGTCATCACCAAATCTTGCTCAAGATAGTCTGCACCCTGAGCGTAGGCCATGACTTTGGCGGCCAGCGTGTGCTCAGGCAAGTAGCCGCTCGCCCCGCGATGCGCAATCACAATCTTTTGTCTGACTGTGCCTTTTTGTTGGGTCACATTGGACTCGCGCCGTGGGTCAAGCGGTGCCACGATTTGATGGCACTCATACCAACTTAACGTCTTGGGTAATCAGCTCGCTAGCTGAATGCCACGAATCGGTGTTGAAACGAACGCTCACCATTTGACCCGGATGTAACTTGTTCAATTCAGGCAAAAAGCGCCGAGACAAGTTCTCGAGCCCAGGGTTATGCCCCACAATTAATAAGGTATCAATGGCTTTGTCTGCGCCTTGAATGGCTGTCCAAATTCGATCGTCGCCGGCCAGGTACAAGTCCGGCGACACGAACACCTCGGGCGGATGATCGCCGAGCGCGGTCAGAAGAATCTGAGCAGTGGTTTGCGTGCGATTGGCTGAGCTGACCAACATGGCATCAACGCAGTAACCCTTCTTCTTTAAATAGTGGGCTAATTTGCCAGCGTCAGTCACCCCTCGGTCTTCGAGCGCCCGATCATGATCAGATTGGTCGCGACCCGCAGGTGCCGTCTTTGCGTGCCTGACCAATAACAGTGTTTTCATGATTCGCCTACATGACAAAAACAAACAACAGCTTAGCCGTTTACACCGTCGAAATCGTTACAGTTGGTAAAGCAAGATGACGCTTCTTGACCCGACGATAAAACACCAATAGCTTAGTCTTCGAACGACGGTGGCGGGTTACCAAACCGATTGACGTCTTTGGTGCCTGAGAACATAAACCAAATCAATAAAATTAGCGTCCCAACACCCAAAAACGAGAGCAACAGCCACCAGCCCGAGTGGTTCATGTCATGCAGCCGTCTCGCGGCAACACTGATCGTCGGTACCACCATGGCCAAGAATAAAATCGAACTGACGACATTAGCGGCTGTTTGGCCAAAAAAAGACATGGTCATTTGATTGAAAAAGGCAGACGCCAACAATAAAAACAACAAGAACCACCAAAATTCAGCACGGGTAGCCCGTCCCTTGAAATCAGCGTATCTGGACAAGCAAGCCGCAATGGCTTCAAAAAATGACATGAAAACTCCCGATAAATGGTGCCAAGAGCTTAGCCGATCACACCCTCAGCAGCAAGACGTGAGACTTCGTCTGCAGAAAACCCTGCTTCTAGTAAAACCTCGTGGGTGTGTTGCCCCAAGGTTGGCGCAGGTCGCTGTGATTGTCGAGTTTGCCGATTAAACGTCACCGGATGGCTGATGTGCTTAACCTCACCCACGGTGGGATGGTTTGTTGTCGAAACAATTCCACGCACTAGCACATGATCATTTGAAAGCGCTTGATCAAGCGTGTGAATGGGCGCCACTGGCACCCCCGCTTGGCGCAGCGAGGAAATCCATGTGTCAGTTGTTTTTTTAAGCATAAATGATTGCACCAGCGCATTGGTTTCATCAAATTGCCGCACCCTATCCGCATTGGTGGCAAACTTGGGATCCGATACGTACGCTTGCATACCGGCCACTTCACAAAACCGCTGCCAAGCGCGATCGTTCGCCACGCCCAACATCACATGACCATCTGCTGTTTTAAACAACTTGTAGGGACACAGTGATGGGTGTGCTGAACCCATGGGCCCTGGTACTTTGCCACTCGCCCAAAAGTTATGTGCCAGATAAACCATGAAGCCCATGGCCGTGTCTAACAGGGAAACTTCAACGTAAGCACCTTCGCCAGTGCGTTGTTGATGCAATAACGCCCCCAAAATGCCCGTACAGGCGTGCATGCCTGTACCCAAATCCACCGGTGAGAAGCTCACCCGCGCCAACTCCCCCTGAGGGTCACCCATGGTGCTGATCATGGCCCCAAAGGCCTGCAACATGACATCGTAGCCAGGTTCTTTGCCCAGCGGGCCATCGC
>Ga0209390_10004132_pt1 | contig 22237 bp, 16 predicted proteins | sample BON01_FD_187212 | JGI IMG/M metagenome (GOLD analysis project Ga0209390, IMG submission 187212) | Freshwater microbial communities from Lake Bonney liftoff mats and glacier meltwater in Antarctica - BON-01 (SPAdes) (version 2) | ecosystem: Environmental > Aquatic > Freshwater > Ice > Glacier... | reverse complement strand
CACTCTTATATCTAGTGTTTGAGACATCCTCAGACGATACACATGCGTCCATTTTCCGAATAGCTATGACAGTCTGAACATTCCCGACAGTGGTCGGACTCGTCGGGTGATCTGTCAAACATTTTGTGGAAAGTTGGTCGAGCTGCAATGGGATTTGGTGCAGCGCTAGCAATATGCTGCCACCACCAGAGAAATGCCAGCCAACGAATACGCTCGCGAACACGATTTTTGTGTAATTTCAGACACCTTTTAGCTGTATTATACATCACAAAAAACTCGTATACAAGACACACACAGTGCTCGAAACACTCTTATATCTAGTGTTTAGGACATCCTCAGGCGATACACATGCGTCCATTTTCCGAATAGCTATGGCAGTCTGAACATTTCCGACAGTGGTCGGACTCGTCGGGTGATCTGCCAAACATTTTGGGGAAAGTTGGTCGGGCTGCAATGGGATTTGGTGCAGCGCTAGCAATATGCTGCCACCACCAGAGAAATGCCAGCCAACGAATACGCTCGCGAAACACGGTTTTGTGTCATTTCTGACACTTTTTTAGCTGTATTGTATATCACAAAATACTCGTATACAAGACACACACAGTGCTCGAAACACTCTTATATCTAGTGTTTGGGACATCCTCAGGCGATACACATGCGTCCATTTTCCGAATAGCTATGGCAGTCTGAACTTTTCCGAATAATAGCTATGGCAGTCTGAACATTTCCGACAGTGGTCGGACTCGTCGGATGATGTATTTTCGCCCAAGTCAAGAGCATGTACATTGACCCCACCAAACTCCATTTCACCGCCACCAACTTTTCTCAAAATGTTTTGGTAATCACCAGCCCAGCCGAGCCCAGCCCGATCACACGCTGGAAACAAAAAAATGGGTGCATATTTTTTGCCTGATAGTGCTTCCGCCGTGCGATATCAAGGCTTACGCAGTGAGAGTGCTGTACGTATGGTATATATTTTCGGTGTAATATCGCCTATTTTCACGTGTAAATGTTCATGAAACGCATATGGGATGCCAAAAACACACTGTATTTTCGCTCGGGCCAATTGGACTGCAGTTGTGACCTCCTCCCTGCTGTGTACCGTCATAGTGCTCCTTCTACGTAGATGCGAATATATATATATATGTGTGTGTGTGTGTGTGTGTGTGTGTGTGTGCGTGTAGCGCAAAAGCATCAAAGCCAAGCCAGACACTTGACCCGTCCGTGGTCGCACAGAATGACACACAGGAATGTGTTTGCGAGTGTAGTTGATGGTTTGGGGCTTGTGTTGTTCTTGGTGTGTCACTTTCGCGAGTGCCGGGCCAAAATATGCACAGACGTGGCGCTGTCGACGAATGCGGGAGTCGAGCAGATAGAGCAACTGAGCTGTGAGGAATATCTCATTGCCCAGGGCGTCCGGGAATTATTTGTGCCACAGTCCAACGACGCCCAGCTCTGGCCAGTTTGCAGCTCGCTCCAGCCCGATCTGAGCAATATTTTTGCCGAGCAGAAATGTGCGTGCTCTCCTGGCTTTACCGACGCAGTGTATGGCAGCAACGGAATGGGCTTGTTGGAGGGCCTCAAAAACATCGACATTGCGCGGATTACATGCCAACAGTCGTGCCCGCCGGCGTACCAGAGCATCGCAAAGTTGACGGGCCCCGGGGCGTGTGCGTGCTGGAATCGGCGCGGCTGTGTGTTTGAGGACAGAACACTGTTACACCCGACAGCAGAAGAAAATCGCCTGCAAGCGGCCGTCATGGTTTTATCAGACAATCTGTTGTACGACTCATATGTCGTCAACTGTCGGCAGCAGCTGTGCACACAAAGTGTGTCGCCGCGCAACATTGTAATCTGCTCCATGCTGAATATTGAATACACGTACTGCGACGAGTGTCCGGCTGAATGTCTCCAACCACATCGCTCCTGCACAATCGACCCCTTGACGCATTTCTGCACAGTGCGCTGCGACAGTGGGTTTCTGCGTGTTCTGGACAGCGACAGTGGGGGGTACGACTGTGTTGTGCGTATCACTTGTCCCGCACACCACTACAACAACGTGACGACCAACAAGCGGGCCGATTTTACCGCGCAGACGTGTGTCTCCTGTCCCATCGGACAAGACAATTTAGACGCATATGAGCGCGGCTGCTTGCAGTGTGCCGCTGGAAAAATGAACTCTGTCGAGGGCACCGTGTGTGCTTTTTGTGAAGAGAATTCAGTGGTTCTTCCTGGTGGCTCGACATGCGAAAAGTGCCCGGGCGTGAATGCCAGCAAAATCGTCCGAAAGGGTGCAACGAATTGCAGCGATGTGCAGTGTCGACCCATCACCCTGCCGGGGTCCAGTGTGGCTTCATTCTACACATCAGACTGCATCTCGGTGGCAGAAAACACTACTCGGTTTGCATGTACACACAGCGGCTACGGCTGGACCACGAGAGGGGGGTGCGAAATGTGCAACCGAAACCACATCTCGATCAGTCAAGGATCGGTTGCCGCTTCCAATTTTTATCGACATTGCCAGACATGCCCTCCGCATTATCACACTGCCGACGTGGGCATGTCCGAGTGCGTTGCGTGTCCTCCCTTCCATATCAGAGCTCATTTCGACGCTGTTTGTGCTTTGTGCGCGCCAGGTAACCTTGAAAACTGTTTTTAATTTTTCCTCAGTGACTTTGTTTACTGACACAACACACATTCGCGAATACACAGGTCAACAGCTCGACATGTCTACTCAAACCTGCGTCAATTGTCCAGCTCACAGCATTAATCCTGGACAGGGTCTGTCTTGTACGAATTGTAGTTCACAATTTTACACCAACACATCCAGCATCGCATCTGAGAGACATACGTGCCTGGCGTGTCCACGCGGAAAAATTCGCCAGGAGAAGTCGCACTACACCCTTTGTGAGTTCTGTCCGACATTATTCGCACTGTCGGAACGAACCCAACAGTGCGAACTCTGTGTACAACCCATCGATCCGACATGTCTGGGTCAGGAGTTTGGCACAACTTTTGTTGATGATTGTTCGCTGTCAACCGATTCTCCACACGGCTGCATTTGCGGGTGTCGAGTATGTGAGCTTTTCAAATACCGTGGAATAGTCGATAATTTTCTGGTTCTTGCGGGCTGTGTTGCTGCCTGCGACGATGGATACAAATTGCAGCGTTTACTTCACCACAACAGTCCCTTTGTTTGCACGAAAAATGCAGACTTGTTCCACCAGTCCGAGTTTGCCGTCTATAACAACGGTCATGTGAAATTCTCCACCAGAAATTCCAGCGACTTCACCCTCACACCATGTTTCAGCCTCTTCTCTCTCTCACTATTGCAACTTGATTCCTTCCTGCACATTATGCCTTCACTTCCCTCCGCACGATACGCCCATAATCTCATCCGCGTCAACAACAGTATCCTGGCAAGCTACATAACACACTTGTTCGATCTTCAAGATATCGACAGCTCTTGTTCTTTCCGCTGCAGTGACGGATACACACCTCGTTCATCACTCTACACCAACATTTCAGAATGTGTTTCCTCCAACCACACTCCATGTATCACCTCACTTCCCTCCTTTAGCAAAGTCTCCTCGTGTCTCATTGGTTGACAAACTACTGATAACAACTGCACTCTTGTCTTCGCGTGCACATGCATGTTTTTAGACGCAAATATTGTTTTTCATTTATTCAATAAAACCAACTTCAACACATTTTATTTTCTACAATCCTCACGATTCTGGCGCCTGCTTGTACACCTCCTTCTTGGTTCGGCAGCACGCAAGCTCCCACTTCTTCTTGGCCAGATTTTGACGTTCCTTGAGGAGAAGCTTTTGGAAGCTGACACACTTGACAGACAAGGCGCATTTTTTGGCCGAGAATCCGAGTAGGGCTGGGTTCTTTCCTTCCATCACAATTGCTTCCTGTGCCAGCATGTGCTTCTTGTAGGTGGTGGTGCACTGTTCCCAATAAAGCTTGTAAAGGCGCTGTTCGTCCTTGAGAAAGAGCTTGCGGCACACATTGCTGCGTTTCTCCAGATTCTCAAGCTTGGAACTCGGTGCGGGCATGCTGTAGTTACGATAAAATCGTGCGTACGGCTTGCAGGGCAGATGCAAGTGTTTTATGATGGATTTTCAGGTGATGCCTAAAAATAGTCCAAAATGAACACAAATCCCGAAACGACAATCGATTACACTAGCTCGTCAGTATGTAGACGGTCGAGCAGCACGAAACATTGAAGTCGATCTACAGCGTCAATTGACTGAACAAACTTGATCAAAGCTGCATGGTTTGCAAGTGTCCGTGCGACCGCAAGAATATAACGTTATTCTTGCGTTTCGTCTTGCTTTTCTGCAACTTTTGCTCGTGTATGTACAGAATGACGCGTCCATGAGCCGGACGTGCAATACATCTTTCAAAATCAGTCCCTCTAGTACTTGCTTCTTCGTTTACGGTCCGACAAATTTTAGTACTGCCTTCTTCATTTCCGCCTCCACAAAATTGATCGAAAACATGCATTTCTCCCCAACAACCATACAACATTATTCTTCCAATGAATTACGTTGGAATAACTTTCAGTCATAACACGTGGCAAAAAAATTCCACGTGTCCGGAGTGCTTCGGGCGAAAATTTTTCAAGAAAAATACCGTTTGGGGCCTTCAAAAACATGACCAAATAAAAAATGCAACGCATCTTGCTTTTCGTCTTGCTTTTCTGCAACTTTTGCTCGTGTATCTTCAGAATGACGCGTCCATGAATCGGACATGCAATACATCTTTCAAAATCAGTCCCTCCAGTACTTGCTTCTTCATTTATTTCCTTCCGCCTTGACAAAATTTCTCGAAAACATGCATTTCTCCTCAACAAAATCAAGTAAAAATACGAAGGGAAAAATGCACGTACATATCATCGATGAGGGGCGTCGATGATAAATATACAGGGGCAATGCAATGTTCAGCGAATTAAATGCGCTGTTGAAATGGTCCAAATTTGCGGCTGCAACTTTATTTTTTTCACATAATGCATCACGCTGTAGTGTATGGACTGAACAAGTTTGTTCCAATCTGCGTAATTTGCGTGTGACCGCCCTCCAGTGACCGCCCTCCAGTACTGGCTTCTTCATTTACGCTCTGACAAATTTTGCGCTGTGGCAAAATTTCTCGTTCTTCTGACATATCGCTTTGAGCGCCTCGTCATAAAACATGTCAAAATCAAGAGAACCCGGCTGGGACGTGCAGTTTGTTTATCCAAGACAAAAAAAATACAATGTGCTGCATGCTTTTAGGCCTGCTTTTATGGGATTTTTCTCGTGTATCTTCAGAATGACGCGTCCATGGCTCGGACCTGTTCTGTTCTGGATGATGCGCATCGCCGTGGCATATTCGACATTGCCACATTCTCACATGCCAGCATTACGCAAATCCATCTACATGCATGCACGCAGGGTATACATCCTGTTTCAAATGTCTGTTGCACACACAGAATGTTTTTTCTGCACAGTCGTAGTCATGATATCAAACAAAACAGGACATGGGCATGTGTCTGGTACACGATGCCAGCAAGAACGACAGCAGCAGTGGTCTTCAGTCGAGCAACGAAACGAGCCAGATGCGCCCTTATACCAACGTCTCCGATGACGGCGAGTCAGCACACGGATTTTATGAGGTATTTCTACCCAAATATGTACCTGCACCCAGATATGTACCTGCGTGCATTGTCAAAATCACGTTCGAGCACGAAACGAGCAGGAGGGTGCAACACCGCGATGAAGGCGTTCTTGTTGAGCTCGTATTCCCATTGCCAGGCCCTTGTACTGCAGGGTGTGTGGGAGCGAGGAGGCAAAGTGCGTGATATCGGCGGCATTCACCTGCAGCGAGATTCCATGGACCTGTAGAAGGCGGTGGTTGTGGGGCGAGATGGATGCGCATATTCTCTCCTTGACGAGCGACGAGACTTGCCGCGAGAAGCGCAGCGGAAAATTCATATTGTTGCTCACATTGAGCACTGGTATGCACTTATTGTACATTGCTAGAGCACGTATGTCATACCGAGGCTCCCGATCGTGTTTTCAGACAGCTTATACTAACGTCTCCGATGACGGCGTAAACCATGGCAGGTGTCAACCTGCGCGGAAGAAGATGTGGTTGTCGACGAACACTGGGGAAATCATGGGCTGTGGGAACTGCAGGGCGAATCGGAAGAACCTAGTTTAGATGTGAGCATGCAAGATTGTCTGGGCTTTTTCTGTGTCGAGTCCATGGACTATTTCCCTGTCATTTCAACGATTGACACGGGAAGTATGGAGGAGGCGGTCGACAATGAGGACACAGGCCACAGTGGTGGTGCCAGTAGAAATACAGACAACCAGCGCAAGCAAGCCAACGACAACGAACACAACTCGGAAAGCCCCGATCCCAGCCATGACAACGGTGGTGGTGGTGGTGGTGCCCCTCCGGGGCCCTTTAGGGGTGGTGGTGGCGAAAATGCTGGCGGATCTGGAAATGGAGACGATCGCCAAGGAGGAGGCGGCGACAACAAAGAGCATGGAGGAGGCAGTGCATGCCAAAAGTCCAAGAAGAAGGCTGCAGAAAAGAAGAGAAAACACGAAGAAATCCTTGCTCTGCAAAAAAAGCAACGGGAAATTCTTGAAAGCTTGTCGGATGATGATTTGTCGGGCGATTGTGGTGCAGAAAATGCGTCTGTCCTTGGCACATTGGTCGAATTCGACACCACTGTTTTCGATCAATCTGTTTTTGAATTGCATGAATTTTGCAACGACGACAACGCCCAGCCGACTGACGACAACGCCCAGCCGACTGACGACAACGCCCAGCCGACTGACAACAACGCCCAGCCGACTGACAACAACGCCCAGCCGACTGACGACAACGCCCAGCCTGCTGATGACAACGCCAAGCCGACTGAAAACAACGCCCAGCCGACTGACGACAATGCCCAGCCGTCTGACGACAACGCCCAGCCGTCTGACGACAACGCCCAGCCTGCTGATGACAACTCCCAGCCTGCTGGTGACAACTCCAAGCCTGCTGATGACAAATCCGAGCCTGCTGGTGACAACTCCAAGCCTGCTGACGACAAATCCGAGGCTGCTGGTGACAAATCCGAGGCTGCTGGTGACAACTCCAAGCCTGCTGGTGACAACTCCAAGCCTGCTGGTGACAACTCCAAGCCTGCTGGTGACAAATCCGAGGCTGTTGGTGACAAATCCGAGGCTTCTGGTGACAACTTCAAGCCTGCTGGTGACAAATCCGAGGCTTCTGGTGACAAATCCGAGGCTTCTGGTGACAACTTCAAGCTTACTGACGACAACACAAAGCCTATTCATGAAGCCAATAACACGAATGCTCAAGCCCACTCTCCCGCTGAAGCTGAAGCTGCTGAAGCCCACACTCCCGCTGAAGCCCACACTCCCGCTGAAGCCCACACCCCCGCTGAAGCCCACACCCCCGCTGAAGCCCACACTCCCGCTGAAGCAAATGGCACTGAGGTATCAACGGGAGTGGATACCCCAGACATGCATGCTGTACACCTCGACAATGCGAACCACTATGGAAATGCGCTGTCTAACGACGCAGGCGGCGTCTATGACCATGAAAACTCGTCTGTGGCATCCACGCCAGGTCCAAGTACTCCACAGGCGCCAGTTATCCAGCAAGCGACAAATGAGACAGAGAGAGGGCTGGGAAATTTGGGGATGCCAACTTTCACCAACGCAAATCAGAGTATTCCAGCGATGTCAAGTGTGTCGGAACAAGTTATCGGTGATCAAGCATCCCCAAGGGACTCTCTCGCCTGGCAAAACGCTTTTTTCGGGCGTGACGGGGCTTCTGCTCACGAGAGAAATTCCCCTTCCCGTGCACCAAGATCTTCGTCTACGAATAATAATTGTCAAGATCAAGATCAAGCAGACGACTTCACTGCTGCCGGTGTCCTTCCGTTGGCACGTACGTCAACCCGAGTTCGGCGGGATATTGATTATCACCACCAAAATATGACCACTACCACCCTGAAAAAAAGTCCTCCGTCGCGTTCCACCAAAAAGACTTGCAGCATGTGTGTGCGAGCGAAAAAGAGGTGTACTTGCAAGGAGAAGAAAATAGAGGAACGTGTGGAACGAACATGTGGCGCCGCCGCGATGAATGAAATCAGTAGCTCGTCCTCTTCGGCTCAACTTGAATCACATGAACGAACGCATCGACAGCCGTCGCCGTCATTGCCCAGCCTCTGGATCCCGACACCCGACCCCGTACACGAAGGGGACTCCATGCAATGTCCGGATTGTTTGCTCTTGCCATCGGCAGGCGCTCAGTGTGAACGTTGTCGGTTGAACAGACATACCGTTCCCGGCAGGATGTATGATACCGACACCGGAGCTTCGACGTCAATGCACGTGCATCCGGTCAGTTTGATACATATACAGGGGGTAGCGCCCATTTGCAAAGCAGATTGAGGGGTGCAACGCGTAATATGCGTATATTTGGAAGGATTATGGGCAACACACTGCAACATACTGCAACACACAAATGTTCTACGCGATCTGAAATCGTAGGCTAATGACCAGCGTCACAAGATGCTGCAAATGTTCATCGCATATTTCAAAATTCATACCGTTTATTGCACACGTTGCCTGCTCTCGAAAGTCCCACCGCACCCACCAGTAGAATTCACACTGTGTTCGTTTGGCAGACACCACAAGATGCAAAGGAACTTGCAGTCAAGAAACGGTTGGCTGTTCGTGAGCTGATGTCTCTCATGCTCGGTGCAGTTGTGTGGCAGCGAAATCCAGGGGGTGTTGACGCTGATGTTGATGGGGGTAGCAGCAGCAGTAGCGCTGTGCCCACTTTTCGACAAGGTGTCGTCGATGCCTTCTGTCCAATCCGACAAAGGTGGGTAGTTTGGTGGCAAGAAGCAACCGGAACACAGACTCTTTTAGAATTCGTGACACTTACAATGCTTTTTGTGATGCTGGCACAAGAGGGCCATGTGCGCATTGCGCGTCGTCTGCAGGAGAATGCAGAGTATATCAACCACGGCGATCCCAACCCCATTTGTTCGAGCTCATTCAGCCCGAGCTTGCCAAACGATACCACAAGCAGCACCACGCCGCATCCCATGCACACAGGGCCAAATACCGCAACGACATCGACAAACACCACAAGTCCAGCAGCAGCGTCGCGCAAGAGGCCAAAACCCACGCCAAAACCCACGCCAAAACCCACGCCAAAAACCACGCCAAAAACCACGCCAAAGAATACGCCCAAAAAAAATACAAAGAGCGCTGGATCACGGGAGAGTGCGTCAAAAGCCAACCCTGTCAACACCACAGCAGACAAACCGAAAAGGAAGGCTCGGACTGCATCAGGCGCAGGAAGTCGCAGTCGCAAACGCAGCAAATGCGCTGTACCCGACAGCGTCAATACACCTGTTTTGTTTCCATCATTTCGGCTCAATTTCCCATGTCCGGCTTCACCTGTCGAAACAGATGAAAGTATGCCCCCGCCTCCGCCTCCGCCTCCAGCTTCGCGCGTGGAAAGGACAGTCGAACAAGAGCTGTCATTCGGAGACGTCATTGTCATGCCATCATACAGTCAACCGCTCGACCCGAGTCCTCTATTTTCCTTCGTTGGCGAGACGGCGGGTGGCCTTTTCCAGTTTTACGTCGGGCCCAATCTCCCCTTTGCTCTCTTCACGCGCGAGGAGGTATGTTACAGACACGTAGGATCTTTCGTGGACATTTTTGACACCCAATCTCCCCTTTGCTCTCTTCACGCGCGAGGAGGTATGTTACAGACACGTAGGATCTTTCGTGGACATTTTTTGACGGTCTCTTATGTGTTTTGACGGTATATCAGTGGAAAGTGTGTGCATAGCACGAAAATCTGCCTAAAATTACTGACACATGCGTCTGTCTTGCATATCCCAGCTTGCCCATGCTTTGGCCCCACCAGGACCTACTGTCCGTACCATAAGGTGGGATACAATGCGAACTATTCGCGAGCGTTTTTACCCGCATTTCCGCTCGAACAGCATCGACGACTGGGAACAACGCTTCATTGCACTCAATCAGCTCTGGGTTATCTCACCATTGACATTTTTCGAGAGTGATGTCTTGATGCACTTGCCAGACATCGGCCCCCAGGACTAAAAAAACTACTCGGTTTCACTGTGACAGTGTCGTTACACACGCACACAACTACCGACACTTTTCAAGTATGCACTGCTGTGGACAGTGTGAAAGTAATCTTGAACAGACATCAACGCAGCTACACAGCTCTGGGTTATCCGCCATTGACATTTTTCGAGAGAGCGATGTCTTGATGCACTTGCCAGGCACCGACCCCCATCACTAAGAACTACCTGATTCCACTGTGACAGTGTCGTTACACACACACTCAGCCAAAGACACTTTCAAAGTCAGCACTTCTTTGGCGTAAAAGTATCTGTCGTGGAATAAACATTTGGAATCAAATCTATCCCTGCTGGGATCACACTTGTCTTTGCCTGTCGCATACTGCATCCCTTCATGACAGCTACCAGCAGTTATTTTGTGTGGTCAATGCATGTAATGTATATAAGCAGTCGCAGTGTACAAGTACACCAATATATTGGAAAAATGCCGAGCCCTCCAGTCAGGAACACAAACATTAAAAAGGCGTCATCGCTCAAACATCCAGTCAGGGCGGCAAGCAGATCTGCCCTGTCGAGTTTCCGTGCTAGAGTTTTCCCAGACTCTGCATTTTCGGCGACGGAAAGATAAGCACCCCTCAACAGGCCTCCTATGGATTAATCCAAATCACAAGCGAGCAGGCAATGCCACCACACCTGCTATGGCCCTACAGGGTGTATTGCAGACAATGTCCATCTGTAACAAGAAGAAAGATTGTGCTTCGTGAATGTGAAATTGGCCGTTTTTGAATATGTCTCAAGTACACGAAAACTGATGCGTGGAGACACAGGTATTCCCTGCACGGACAGCTGTTACTCTCAATTCTAAGCCATCGAAGAAGTTTCAAAATGATGTATTCAGAGTAATACATGAAGGAAATTACACGTATAACAGAATAGATTTTGTTGTTTCATGCATAATAAAGAAACTTCAGCCACAACGAGTTTAGTCAAACACGTGTTTTACATCCTCCAATTTTTGCATTCACTCAAAACGTGAAATATGTCAACTACACACACACACACCGTGCGCGCGAGGAGCGCTCTGCCTCTCCCTACCATCCCCCCTAATGTGCTCTCTAATCGAAAAGCATGTCACAGCTCTCGAAAATATTGGAGTCTGCCGACACGCTGCAGCCCGCCGGCTTGACATAGGCTGGTTTGGACTTGATGCCAATCTGAAAAAGGCGATCGACGGCGTCGTTTTCGGTGTCGATTGTCAGGAGATAAGCGCGCCAGATGTGCCTCGCAGGATTCATACCCTTGTAGATCCGACACACGATGGAAGTGTGCTCGTCCGCGGGGTCACACTCGTTCATGCCGCCGTCGTCCACAACCGCGCTAGCAACATCGTCATCATCAGCAGCTTCACGCTTCACGGTCTCAGGACCGTAAGCTTTAGTGGTGTCAAAAAGCACTGCATATTTCTTCTTGTTGGTGATATCATTGCGGATGACCCATCCAGTGTACATATCAACAGTGTTTTTCCTGCCCTGGATACGATCACCGAGGACCGCCATAATCGACGCAGAGAGCTCGAGTGGCTCGCTTTTCTCGCTCAGGAGACGTTCTTCGTCAGGAATGAGGGCACAATGCATACTAGCACTTCCCGTCCCCTCCGCCATACGATTGAACTGATAGTCGTCGTGCACAATCATGATACGGCATGCATTGGAGTCGAGGAGCCACTGGAAATAAAACTGAATCCAAGGCAGCCCAGTCTCGTCGATGGTAAACATGTTGTGTGGGATGTTGATGCGAAAGCGCTTCTCGTGGTAGATGCTGTCCTTGTCGACCATCTCGAGCTCGAGACACTTGTTATTGGGTTGCATGTGCACACAATGCTTGTTCGTTTTCTCGGCGTTTCCAGTGGAATCAAAAGGCATTATGCACACGATCGGCTTCTCCGTCACCTGGCTCTTTCCCGTATTGCGTACGAGCTTGGTGACAAATGAAAGATCGCTGTCATACTCCTTGACACGCGTCTTGAGGGCCAGGCGCTCGTCAGTCTGATCGACAATCGGGCGACTGTCATTGTAGAAGAATTTGTCGTGGTACAAGCCCATCATAGTCACATTCACACCTTCGACGTGCTTGATGCTCTTGATACTCACGCCATATCCGGCCACACACTGCTCGCGCGATTTGACGACGAGACCCACAATGGCAAGGGAAAATGGCTTGAGATTCAACTCGGTGGTCTCATTGTCCATGACACTGTCCTTGTTCTCGTTGAAGATTAGGCATGAGAATGGAATACCTGGCGAGATGACACCAACACAATCTGTCGGTGTACCACGCCACTTGTTCTTCATCATGGCAGAGGGATGCGGCTCCCACGTCTTCATGTCGAGGTGTTTGACGTTGTCGACCATGGAAATACTTGCGAGCTTGGTCGGCTTGCCATTGAGAGGCTTGCCCTTCTTGTCACAATAAACAAGCTGTTTGGCGTTGGCACCCTCGGCCTTTTCATACGGGGCAGAATTGTAGCCTGCTTCGAGAACCTTGATCGTCACAAAACTCACAGAAGTGAATGCCGACTCGCGCTCCTTGTTCATCTTCGACACCCACTCCACGTCGTTGGTTACCATGACTAACACAAAAGTCTCAGGTTTCGGCACAATAGTAACCGCATCCGGTGGACCCCTCGACGCCAGAACAACGTTGGCGGCGAGCTTGCGCACAGACGGGCAGATTTTCATTATTTTTCCGCCATCTTCCTGCTTGACAGCCACTGGGAGAGCTTCCTGCTTGACAGCCATTGGGAGAGCTTCCTGCTTTTCAACCACTGGGAGAGCTTCCTGCTTGACAGCCACTGGGAGAGCCACATCAGCGACAATAGCAGGATCAGCTAGGTCCGCCACCTCTGCATCCTCTTCGTCCTCTTCTTCCTCTTCTTCCTCTTCTTGCTTGTTGATGGTAGCAGGAATGGTTGGTTGCTTGGCCTCATCCTTCATGATGCTCTGTTGCTTGCGATCGTGTTTAGCTCGTTTGCGGTTCTCATCCACATCTTCGACAGTCGCCGCAGAAGCTGCTGCGGCTGCGATTGCAGCGACGGCAGTCGCCGACGATCGTTTTTTCCCCGAAACATGGTCGGCACCCTTACTGGGCTTCTTGCTTTCCGTGTCAGACATGCTGGATGCTGCTTGGTATCGTGCCAATGCGACGCCTTTGGTCTTTTATAACAACAGACTCTAAAAATCTCGCAGCAAACAGCAAAAATAGTTCTCATACGCAGTGGTGGTTTGACAGCAACCATGAGCTGTTTCTAGTCACGAGTTCACCCGCTCCCTCCTTCGCAAGTCATCTTGTCATATATAAGTACCCGCAGAGCGATTGGAGTGATGGCAGTGGCGCTTGGAAACTGCTTCACAGTTCTTATCAATGAACGTGGGGATGTGTATTCGTTCGGCCAGAATACGTTCGGCAAACTAGGTATCGGCACAGGTACGGGAGAGCAGCTGTTGCCATGCAAAGTGAATTTTTCGACAAGATTATTCAGTTTTCCTGCAATGGTATCTGCTGGATGGCAGCATGCGGCTTGCGTAATGAATGATGGGACTGTGTATGCCTGGGGAGATAACACGTGCGGTCGACTGGGCATCCCTGAAACACTACAGACCGCAAATTCATGGAGTCCAATGCGCATGCCCCCTCTGCTAAATAACAAGAAAGCTATGATGGTGGCGTGTGGGGATTCTTTCACACTACTCTTGACGCAAGACAATTGCGTGTTTAGTTGTGGATGGACGGGCGATGGCCAATTGGGATTCGGCGACGACAGCAATAACAAACTTGTCATGACACAGATCAACCAACGGCATTTTAGTGGCGAAAAAGTATCTGCGCTTGCAGCAGGCCACGGCCATTGCATCGCTGTGGGAGGTGCCAACAATGACATGCTGTGGACGTGGGGAGAGAATGGGTATGGCCAGCTGGCTTGCAACAACCGACTCGGCAAAAAAGTGCCAACAAAGATCGAACCATGGTTAATGCAAGACGAAGAAGACGGAGAAGATGATGAGTCACCGATCGAAACATCGACAAACACATGGACTGGTGGTCCGGTCGCTTGTATCCACGCGGGAGGGTACTGCACGGCCATATTGGCTGTCAGTGGCACTCTGTACACCTGTGGACAAGGAATTGCAGGTACATTGGGCTTGGGCGATATCATGAACAGAAAACGTCTTACACATGTCGGACAACAGGGCTGTTTTGGTGGACAGACAGTACGGGCCGCAGCTATTGGCTTCAATCATATGATTGCTGTGACGCATCAGAATGTAGTCTACAGCTGGGGATCTGGCGCCTTTGGCGAGCTGGGACAATCCACCCTGAGTTGTCATCTGATACCTACAGTCGTCAATGCGATATGGCCGACAGATGCCACAATCAACATAGTCGCAGCAGGTAGACTGCATCAGTGCGTCGTGACAGACACCGGTGTTCTGTATGGCTGGGGGACGTGGAGGAATAAAAATCATCGTTTCTTGTTGAATGTTAAAGATCGCACACCACACCAGGAGCAGCAAGCTGCCATGACATCGAACGAACATGTAGGTATCGCAAGGGTCGGTCTATGGCATAAACCGAGACAAAATTTCCTTGCTGTGTTTGAACAGGGTTTGCACACACGTGATGGCAATGACAGCCCTGTACAGGTGTTAAATCCGGACTCATGGCAGTGCATTGCAGGAAATTTGACCTATGAACCCCACAAATCATGTTCAAACGCACTTCTGACGCTGATGGGCTTCCCGCAACGGGCTGTTGTCGTCATGGCGTCCGCTGTAGGCAATTCTAGCCACGACGACACAGGGTCAGGCGCCGACTCTGACGACGCCGACGACTCTGACGACGCCGACGACTCTGACGACGCCGACGACTCTGACGACGCCGACGACTCTGACGACGCCGACGACTCTGACGACGCCGACGACTCTGACGCTGTCGAAAGAGAGCATGCTGACGAACAGACCCCAGCGGACGAAGCTGCGGTACGGGAACTCATACAGGAGATCAGGTCGTTTTTCGTTACATTTCACCACGCCCACTACACGGGTGACTTTGAGCGATGGTACGAACAAAACATTGCATCATATTTGCAGACGCTTGTACAAACAATTCAAAATCCTGGGTCCCAGACCGATTGACAAAGGATAGCATTCAACCAATTTAATAAAACAATTGCAGATTCGTTTTTGGACCAAACGTTGATTTGAGAGACGAAGGACTGGATTTATGTCTTCCACATCGTTTCGGCTGGAAAATGCACAAAAGTTCACTTTCGATGAAAAAATGAACATATATTGATTTTGCATTTGGTGATAGTGTGATAATATATATAAACACAAGAACCTGTTAACTTCGAAAAGAAACAATGATTCAACGCACCTTTCTTCGACTCGTGTGTGGGTTGGTGATAATTTTATGTCATTTTGGCGCTGCTCAGGCATCTTCAACTGGGGGTTCAACATCGGGGGGTTCAACTGGAATCAACCCCTTAGTCATATTACATGCTGCCGCAAAACCGGCGATGGTTATATTTACGAAATTTGAAGAAATAAGTGTCCGACATCTTCTCTCGAAGCTTGATACAACAACCGATTCAGGTGGTGCTGACTGGAAATCTGGTGACACGGTTGAGGTATTTGAAGATGGACATGCAGGGCAGAATCCAGAATTACTGTGGTACAGCGGCACAACCTGGTTGCCTCACAACGTCGACCCGATGCACAAAGAAGACTCGGCGTATAAATTTACACGTCCAGGTGCGACATCCGACCTGGTTTTATCATGGCAAGTAGGTGTAGCTGATATGTCGGAGACACGAAACAGCACACTACGTGCTGGTATCGGGTACATCCGCAAAAGCATGGATATTTCTGCTGAGTCGGACAACGGTTTTTCCGAAATGCATACCCCAATGGGCATTCGCTTGACTGGTATAATCGATGATCCCAGTGCCTCCGTCCAAATTATGTACGATACTACATCAGCTGACACTGTCTAGTCACCTGAAGCACAGCAAATTGGTATGAAGTCAGATTTGCAATATAATAAAGCTGTTGGTCTGTACTTGCACACCCATTCAACTCGCTGACCGTTGCTCTGCGTATTGTGATTTGCCCTTGATTGTATGTATATATGTGTGCGCGGATTTTCCACGTGAGAAAGTGACAGAAAATGACGGCTGCACATTGTGCCGCGGGCAGATAGTGTAGTGTAGATGAACAACTACAACTGTTGGAGTGCGCGCAACACAGGAAACCATGTGATCTATGCATCTTGTAATGGGCAAAGCAATGGCGACAAGAACGACAGCCATTGCTTCGAAGGTTCTCTCTTCAACCAAAAACACATGTGCGCGCTATGTCGACAGGCGGACAAGTTTATTCTAATGCATGTTTGCGAGGAACTGCGGCCAGAGCAGTCGTGCGCCGAGTTATGCGGGGACTGTATTGTAAAAGGGTTTCTGACTACGGGAACGCACAAGACTGCATTTGTCCCACAACGACATGCCACGCCCGTCGTCACATGTTTGCTGGGTATGACCTTGCTGCAGGAAATCCAAAACATCATCTGTACAATCGATGCCGACAGCCACGTTATGGACAAGTGGACCTGGTCGTTTGAGATTGAGAAGAGCATATATCTTGACCCGCGAAGCGCCCCGAGAGAATATAGCGAGGAGGATGAGGCTGTGGGCGGTGTCGGCAGGGGCAGGGGTGTAGCCGGATCTAGGGGCAGGGGTGTTGGCAGATCTAGGGGCAGAGGTGTTGCCGGATCTAGAGGCAGAGGAGCCGGCAGAGGCAGAGGTGCAGGCACAAACAGCAGTGGCATGTCAGGTGTCCAGCCACAAAATGCTGTCGCACAGCGACCCAAACGAAACAACGTTGATCTGTTAATCAAGGTCAAACGAGACAATCTTTGCGTTTTTTACATCATAGGTGTGTATATGTTGTACGTTCTTCCGCCCTCCGTGTGCGCCTGTTTCGAGGATGCTTTTGCTGTTTTGCTACGCCATATACGTTCAAAAAACACTCACACTACTATCAACACTCACACTACTATCAACATTCACACTACTATCAACACTCACACTACTATCAACATTCAAACTACTATCAACACTCACTATACTATCAACACTCACACTACTATCAACACTCACACTACTATCAACACTCACACTACTATCAACACTCACACTACTATCAACACTCACACTACTATCAACACTCACACTACTATCAACACTCACACTACTATCAACACTCACTATACTATCAACACTCACTATACTATCAACACTCACTATACTATCAACACTCACTATACTATCAACACTCACTATACTATCAACACTCACTATACTATCAACACCAGTCGAAAATGAAATGTCCAAGACGATCTCGCTGAAAAAGCAGATTGAGGGCCGGTGGATTTATCATTTTTGCAAAGATAATGTGCCACCAGCGGACCAGAACGATGAAGCGGAAAGGATGCGACACCGACGACGCTTGCGGCGTCAGCGACCCCCTACTCGAAGAATCACTGCAGGCAGTGAAGACGACGACGACAACAGTGAAAATGGTGACGACAATGGTGTATCGAACGAGGATGCTTATATTTCAGACGGTGACGACGACGATGACGACGACAATGGCAGCGACAGTAGTGTCGAGCACGACCGTGAGGATAAAAAGGCCATTCGAGTATGCATTGGGTTCCAATTTCAAAAATACGAGACGCCCTCCCGACCTCCAAGACGACCCAACCAGACACAACAGGTCCGAGCGGCGCGCAGAGAACAACAGCTCGTGCGCGTCGGAAAGCTTAACCACCGACTTGCGTCTGTTCTGTCCGCAGCAACCCGCAAGACATGTCTACTGGATTATGTAAGCATATGCAACTACTTACTACAGTCCACCGCGAATAGTAGCCATGTTTACACCTACAGGGTGTTTTCGCGTGCAGACACTACCCGAATAGACTCGCTCGCATGGCAGCAGAGACAACAAGCTTCTCCGGACATACCACAGGCAGGTCCCAATGAGGTGTACATTGACAACGATCTCAGACGCATTCTACATCGGAATGTTGCAACATCGATATATGTGGATGTGGGGCGGCAGTGGATATTGCGGCAGACCAGCTGCGACGATGATGCCAAGAGTGTATGGGCGCGACAGAATGGTCTGTGCGCCTACTGCGACGTTGTCACAGCGCCACCCGATGGAGAGGGTGTCGCTACATGCTGTCCCGAGTATGTGGACAAGATCATCCATCTCTCAGACACGGCCAAATTGCAGAAAATGCAACAGGACGCAAACACCGAGCTTGGACAACTAGTCTACGACAGAATACTGTACAACGACAAGAACGTTTTTCTATGCTTGCCATGCGTGAAGGTGCATATGGCGCAGCAGCTGCAGTTTTCACACTCTGAGGAGCTGCCAGTCCCCTCCAACATTGGCAATGACGACGCAACGTTGTTCTTCTATTTTGCAGCGTGTTCCAAGCTACATCTAGTGTTTTCAATCTTCTTTTGCGAGGTGATGTTGCCAGTGTCGCCAGCAGTGCGCGCGTGCACCACAGCTGCTGGTGGGAGTGGTGCGGATGGCAGTGCAATCGACCCGCAAGGCAGGGTCGTAATCATGGCATATGTCACCAACCTGCGCGAGGCCGAACTGGTGTATGTCAAGGTCGACGAATCGCAGCTTGCAGAGCATCGCAGGGAGCAATTCCGGAGCGGGTTCACGCTGAAACATCCAAATTTCACTGCTGCAACGGTCGGGCCTCTCTTCGAGACCTCACCTGATACAACAATTGCTGCTACAACAATTTCGTCAAGATACCACATCTTCCACTGCATTCACGACAATCAGGAACGCAGACTGGTGAACTTCTTGCAGAAGAGGGCTCCTCACACGAGTGTCTATGCTGGGCGCGTCTTTGTGTATCTGTGCCAGTGTCTGTATGCCGGTGGTCCGGACATCATGGCAGTCAACTCTGCGCAGGTGTTGTGGGAACTACTGCGTGATCGTCTACTGCACAGGTACCCCGACCGCACTGACATTTCACGCGACTACAACGGCTTTCGCAGCGATACAGTGACTGGACAGCAGCATCGCAACGTCTTCTGCGAAAACACGGTGCTGCTAGCGCGGCGAGACACGCGCGACCAACTCCGCCAGCCTCACGACGCACAGCACATGACCCACTTGTGTCTCGAAAACGACGGCAACAGCCACATAATGGACAGTATTGTGCTACTTCAGAACGCATGTCCGGCTGGCATGCTCACCCTCGTTCAAAATAGCAATCAACATCATCTGTACCGGCTTGTGGCTGTGTGCGAGACCGACGGCATCATCATGCACTGGCTCGACGTTGAGAACTGGAACGGAATCAAAACAATGCCCATCTGCGACTCACATGTCCTGCAGTGGATTTCCACTAGAAGACAGCAAGATAACACCCCCCCGCGTTTCAGAAACATACACCGCAGTTTCGATCAGGTTCGAGCGGATCTTCTCAACACCCGGGTCCATGCGCATGTAGAGCGCACTGCAGCAATTGAAGCTGCTGGCTATGTGTGTTTTTATCAGCGTCTGACGCGCAGCCAAGACAAAGCTCACGCGGTTCCCATCAGTTTGTCTTCACCTATTGCGCGGCGCCTGACACACAGCCTGCGCCAGTTATTCGGAGCGCATTCGCAGATTATTCCAATGGCATTGGCTGCGGCAGCTGCTTCCATCAACGTCACAGCAGCGTTGCAACGACATTCATTGCCAGTGTTTGACATAAGCACACAACGGTGCGTGCGTACTATGGCTGTGGCCATCAAACTAATGGGGTTTATTGCTGTTAGCGAACTACATGCCTGTTTCCAACTACTGCCTGTCCATCCACAGCAATGCCATGTCTTTGTGTTTTTGCTGTGGAACAAGTTTGTAATGCTGGAGGGATTCGACGCCAAGACCGAATGTGTGCACATGGGTGCAGTACTCGGGCGCGAGGTGGGCTCGTTTGGGGACATGGACCTCGATGCTGTTCTGACCCGCTTCCGTCTTTTTCTTGATCGACAGTGCATCGCATTGTATGCCAGTCGACCCGACAACATTCGCAACGCCTTTGTGAACACACAAAGTTTGTTGCGTGATTTCAATCTGGTTCTTCACAGACAGCACCCATGCTCCACCGCTAGACATGCGATAAGAAGCCTCAAAACATTCGAGACGCGCCTGGCTCCGCCAAACGACCAGGACAATTATCCGCTTGGCAACACAAAGCTTATGTTGCACTATTTTTCTTGTGTACTCGGCTTCACGGTCCTCGAGTTGTATTTGTCATGCATTCGGGACACCTTGGTGTAGCCCAGTAAAAGGCCTGTAGCGGGAAGCGTGTTTGTTACATGCCATCGGGGTGTTTGGGACCTCCTCGACCGATACACATGCGTCCATTTTCCGAATAGCTATGACAGTCTGAACATTTCCGACAGTGGTCGGACTCGTCGGGTGATCTGTCAAACATTTTGGGGAAAGTTGGTCGGGCTGCAATGGGATTTGGTGCAGCGCTAGCAATATGCTGCCACCACCAGAGAAATGCCAGCCAACTAATACGCTCTCGAAACACGATTTTTGTGCCATTTCCGACACTTGTAAGCTGTATTGTATATCACAAAATACTCGTATACAAGACACACACAGTGCTCGAAACACTCTTATATCTAGTGTTTGAGACATCCTCAGGCGATACACATGCGTCCATTTTCCGAATAGCTATGACAGTCTGAACATTTCCGGCAGTGGTCGGACTCGTCGGGTGATCTGTCAAACATTTTGGGGAAAATTGGTCGGGCTGCAATGGGATTTGGTGCAGCGCTAGCAATATGCTGCCACCACCAGAGAAATGCCAGCCAATTAATACGCTCTCGAAACACGATTTTTGTGCCATTCCCACACTTGTAAGCTGTATTATATATCACAAAATACTCGTATACAAGACACACACAGTGCTCGAAACACTCTTATATCTAGTGTTTGAGACATCCTCAGACGATACACATGCGTCCATTTTCCGAATAGCTATGACAGTCTGAACATTTCCGACAGTGGTCGGACTCGTCGGGTGATCTGTCAAACATTTTGGGGAAAGTTGGTCGGGCTGCAATGGGATTTGGTGCAGTTAGCAATATGCTGCCACCACCAGAGAAATGCCAGCCAACTAATACACTCTTGAAACAATGTTTTGTGTCATTTCTGACACTTTTAAGCTGTATTGTATATCACAAAATACTCGTATACAAGACACACACAGTGCTCGAAACACTCTTGTATCTAGTGTTTGAGACATCCTCGGACGATACACATGCGTCCATTTTCCGAATAGCTATGACAGTCAGAACATTTCCGACAGTGGTCGGACTCGTCGGGTGATCTGCCAAACATTTTGGGGAAAGTTGGTCAGGCTGCAATGGGATTTGGTGCAGCTAGCAATATGATGCCACCACCAGAGAAATGCCAGCCAACTAATACGCTCTCGAAACACGATTTTTGTGCCATTCCGACACTTGTAAGCTGTATTGTATATCACAAAATACTCGTATACATGACACACACAGTGCTCGAAACACTCTTATATCTAGTGTTTGAGACATCCTCAGACGATACACATGCGTCCATTTTCCGAATAGCTATGACAGTCTGAACATTTCCGACAGTGGGCGGACTCGTCGGGTGATCTGCCAAACATTTTGGGGAAAGTTGGTCGGGCTGCAATGGGATTTGGTGCAGCGCTAGCAATATGCTGCCACCACCAGAGAAATGCCAGCCAACTAATACGCTCTCGAAACACGATTTTTGTGCCATTCCGACACTTGTAAGCTGTATTGTATATCACAAAATACTCGTATACATGACACACACAGTGCTCGAAACACTCTTATATCTAGTGTTTGAGACATCCTCAGACGATACACATGCGTCCATTTTCCGAATAGCTATGACAGTCTGAACATTTCCGACAGTGGGCGGACTCGTCGGG
>Ga0209390_10004129_pt1 | contig 22252 bp, 36 predicted proteins | sample BON01_FD_187212 | JGI IMG/M metagenome (GOLD analysis project Ga0209390, IMG submission 187212) | Freshwater microbial communities from Lake Bonney liftoff mats and glacier meltwater in Antarctica - BON-01 (SPAdes) (version 2) | ecosystem: Environmental > Aquatic > Freshwater > Ice > Glacier... | reverse complement strand
AAGGAGTTTTACGCGGACGGCAGCCACCATGAGGGGCCGGATGGATCGTGCGTTGAGTGTGCGGGCGCACATGCATGGAAAATCAATTCGGAATGGCAAGGCGGGGATGGGAAGATTAGCAAGAAAGACGTGAAATAGTAGACAGAGAGTCTTGCTCAAAGTGTGTGAATCAAAATGAGAAATGAAACAAATCTGGCATATGTACCTGAGCCAAGCTCTCTATAATGTTTTATTTCTATTTATTTGGCAGCGACCTGCGTTTGCTGCTGCTGCACCTCGCCCTTCTTACTGCTGGCACTGCGTACGGGCTGCGCGGCTACTGCAGGCACCTGCACGACCACCAAAGTATAGTCGCCGCTCTGCCCCACGATCAGCTCGTAATCCCTCGTCTTGAGCCGCATAGACTCGACGTCGTTCTATTTCAGTATTTGACAAATAGAGATGAATATTGAAGAATAGATTTCTGGTTGCCTGTGTGTGCCTTTGCAAAACGTACCTCGGGGGGCTCCAACAGGTCACGCACGGCGCGCTTGGCCTTGCTGGCCAGGTCCAGCACCAGGCTGGCAATCTGCACCGCCCGTTTGTATTCCACGTTTTCGTACTTGATAACGATTCCTTTTTGGTGGTAGAGTAGGATTAGTGTAAGAAAAGAAGGGGCCAATACTGCCAGCAATTACATTCTTACCGTCGTTGTTCATAATCATGTAGGAGGAGAAGCCCGGGTGGGCCTTGAGGTCCCGGATGATGACGTCCACCTCGCTCATGGCCTGGGAAGCTACGGCCGCCTGTTTATTTGTTAAACATGTGTGTGTGAGAAAAGGGCGTGACTTCTCATGCCACCCGCACGCACGTACACGTACTTACCGATTTCATTTTGGGCCTTAGGTGCAGGGAAAACGGGGGTGGGCGAGGCCCACGAAAAGCGCGGTGTGTCTGCCGGGGATTGGAGAGTGTGAGAGGGCAGAGGCATGATAAAAGGCAGGCACAATTTTGGTCTGTCACACTGCTCCCTTTGTGATGGCTTGGATGCGCTACATTATGAGTACAGGGGTGTTTTGGGCTGGCCCATCCTGAGTTTGAACGTCATCTCCAAAAAATCGTGACCGGTAACGGCATTTGAGCTGCTTCTTTGAATGCCAGACCCCCCTCCACACAGTACACACACACTCACACTCCTCTCCCCCCCTCCGTACAGCCTCAAATGCCAGCGGCAGAGCTCAAGTGGGGCGCGGGCCTGATCGCCTTCTCCCCCGTCTCCCTCCTCTTCCTCCTCGTCGTCACCAAGCGGCCCGAGCTCGTCATCATTGCCATCATCGGTGCCTTTGCCTACCTCGTCGCCTTGCTATTGTCATCAGCGGTGTGGGCTATCCTGGGGCCTGGGAAGGAAGTGGCAGCCCTGACCGTGGTGGTGGGCGTGGCGTGCCAAGCCCTAATGCGGGCGGGTCTCTACAAACTCTACCACAAAACCGAAATTCTGATCAAGTCCGCGAACCACCCCGTCCTCCACATGCCCTTGAACGACGTCACCTCTTCCTTATCAGCAGGCACAGGCTACGCACTCATGCATTGCGTCATGCTCTTCGGGAGCGTGCTTGCCTCGGGCAGTTCAGACCCAGGCGTCTTGTACGCCCCATCCTGTCGCGGAAGCCCCTTGGTGCTAGTCCTGGCGTTTCTAGCATTGGCATTCACGTTGCTCGACCTTTGCTTCATGGCATTGACGTTTTTGTACATGCGCCGACAGGAAACGCGGCGGATGGTCGTGGTGGTGTTGGGGTTGCATGCCGTGGCGAGTGGTTTGGTAAGTGCTGGGGAGGGAGGAGGTGAGATGTGGACGCCGACAGGAAACGCGGCGGATGGTCGTGGTGGTGTTGGGCTTGCATGCCGTGGCGAGTGGTTTGGTAAGTGCTGGGGAGGGAGGAGGTGAGATGTGGAGGAGGGACTGAAAAAATATGAATGAGTCTTATCCGCAACACAATTCGACATCAAACTCACCCATCTCTTTTCATCCGCTTCTCCTATTCATTTTATTGATAGACGATCTTCAACAAGCTGGACAATGGCTGCACGGTCTCCTTGCCTCTCGTTTATGGAGTGGTGGCTGCTGCTCTGCTGACCACAATGCGGGAATGGCGACAGCTAGCCGAAGACACGTAGGGAGAGGGGGGGGGACAAATGAAAAGGAAAATGTCTAATGCATGTATATTTTGGCTGTGATGAAGTGATAAAACAGCGAGCTCTATACTTGCTTGCTTGGTTGGTTGTATGCATGCGTGTAGGTTCCTAGGTTCCTATCCTTCTTTCTTTCTTGCTTGCTTTTACTTTTTCAAGGCTATTTATCATACATCGGCAATACAAATCCCTTTCCTCCTTTAATTCACACAAACGAACTCCCTTCTTCATTACCTCCCTTCCCCTTCCCTTTCTTGCATTCAGACCACCACAAAAACCCCTCTTACTTCCCTCCCTCTCTTCCTCTCTTCCCTACTTCCCCCCCTTCCGTCTCGGTGGCAAGTTATTCCGAATAAACGTCGAAGACAACAAAGAACTGACCGTCCTCCGCGTCACCACCACCACCAAAGGCTTAAATCCCTTCTCCGCCCTTATCTCATTCATTTTCGCCGCACCCGCAATCGTTTCTGAACTCACCACAATGGCATCAAAATTCTCTTCATGCACCGGAGGACCAAATGGGTCTTTCAACACCACGATATCCAAAGACAAATTAGGAAAAACCGAATGTAGGAAGGCTCGCACCGCTTCTATCCTATCAGCTAAAGGTTCGATTTGGTCCGCGTTCTTCTTTTTGGCCAGCATTTCAGTGGAGGTGATTCCGATAGTGAGTTGGGATTGGCAGACGCACGCCGCGAGGGTCAGGAGTTTCTTGTGCCCATTATGGAGGCGGTCAAAGGTCCCGCCGACGGCCACGCGCGGGAAGTGCGGGATGAGGGAGTGTTCGTCTTCCAGGTAGTAGAAGGAGGTGGAGAGGGCGGTGCGGACGCTGTCGTCGAGCCATTCGATGTGGATGGGGGGAAGGCCCTGTTGAGGGAGGGAGCGAGGGAAAGAGGGAGGGAGGGAAGGATGGGGAGTAAGTTAGAAGATGAGCTCGCGTGCGTTTCGTAGAATCGAGTCTTCGTTGCCCTCCTCTTCAACCACACTCACTCACCAGTGCCTCCCGCTTCGCGTTCGACAGCTCTTCCGAGTCGGCGTTCTTGTGATGCGTAAAAACGACTTGCAGCTCGGGTTTCAACAAGGCTTCTTCCCACGACGTAGGGATGTTGCCTTGTCTTTGCAAGGACTGCGACTCTAGTGACGAGGATGATGCTGCTGGCACAGGAGCAGCACCTTTCTTCTTGCTGCTCTTTTCCTTCTTGTCCTTTTTGTCCTTCTTGCCTGGCTCTGCAGCAGGAGGAGCCGGGACAGGAGGAGCAGGAGGGAGCGAACTAGAAACAGCAGCACCAGCAGCAGCAGCAGGAGCAGAAAACGAGGAAGCCGGTTCCGTGGTGTTGTACAAAATCCTTACGTCCAACGGCAAATTCTTGTGCAAATAACACACATCCCACAACTGGCTATAAAGCTCCGAAAGGTACACACGCAACTCGGGGGTGGTAGGACTAAGCAAAGCACTCTCTGAGGGGGGCAGAGAAGAAGCAGCAGCAGCAGCAACAGCAGCGGGGTCCTCGCGTAGGTAGATATACAAGGTGTCACTCACGGATTGAACGGCCTTTTCGATGCAAATGTCGTTGGCGAGCAAGAGGTTGGTGTAGCCGCTCCCGCTGCTGCTGCTGCTGCTGCTGCTACTGCTGCCGCTGCTGCTGCCGGTGCCGGTGCGTTTGCTGGGCACGGTCAGGTCTAGGAGGCCGACTTGGTAAGGCAGGTTGGTTGGAGGAATGTTGGAGTTTGATTGTTTACTGGCTGCCAGGGCCGGCGGTGGTGGGGTCATGCTGCGGAGGCCACGAGGGGTGGTGGAGGAGGAGGAGGGTCGGCACCAGGGGGCGCTGAGCATTTTGTGCCTTTTTTAAGTGTGGAGAAGGGAGGAAGGATAAGACACACCTGGCTTCATTTATGTATTGCCTATGTCTCTTAAATTGACTCGTCAGAGCAAAGAAGAGCCGGGGCCCAGCTTTTGTGGCAGGAGCAACTCCCTTAGGCACACCTACGACACACGTGTCCCCTCAAGCCTCCTCCCACCCTACCCCCACCCGAACCCAGTCCCTCCAGCGTACGTACACGAGCGTGTAGCCCAGGACCGTCGTGACAAAGGCAGCCACCCCAGCGCCTTGGGCACCCAGGCCAATGTAGTGGTTGCACTCGGAGCGTCCCATTGATGACCCTAGTTGATGCTCCGTGGGCGGCCGTGATGATGGGGAGGCGAGGCGAGAGGGGGAGGAGGCCAGAAATCGCTCGATGGGGGAGGCTTCAGGGTGACAGCTGGGCTTTGAAAAAGCGGGCCTGTGTCTTTGTGTGTATGTACATGTGAGACGGGGACGTGGTTTAGGCGCAAGGTGCGAGGCTTTCAAATGGCAAAGGGGGCAAGCAATGAGACCTGTCCCACTCGCCGCCTCGCGGAAATGATGGGACTGGTCATTGCTTTCCTCGAATTCCATGACCAACCATGCCCACCCCGCATTGCGCTCACCCTCGTGGCCTGTGCTGAGACGAGGAGAGGGTTGCTGATTGTTTCTGCGCTGTGCCTATGCCCTTGTTTTGACTGCTTTTCTCACTTTCCTTCCTTCCACCGCCAACCCCACCACAGCCGACTTCGAAGAGGGCCTCCGGGACAGCACATCGGCACACCACAGGGACACGACTGCAAGCAGACACCACCAGTACCATGCATCGCTTACAAGACCTCTTCCGCAACCTCCAAGGTAAGCAGGCCCGGGGCTTGTAGCGGGGTGTTGTTGTGATGGTAGTTGCCAAGGCCCCTCATCTCACGCCTCCCCCTCCCTCCCTCCCTCCCCTCCTCCCACCCACCATAGGCGGAGGCCAAGTGCCCACGCCCGACGGCCCCGTGGTGGACACGTCTGAGAAGGTGCATATCAGCTCGCTGGCATTGCTCAAGATGCTCAAGCACGGCCGCGCAGGGGTGCCCATGGAGGTCATGGGCTTGATGCTGGGGAATTTTGTGGATGACTACACGGTGAATTGCATCGATGTATTTGCCATGCCGCAGTCGGGGACAAGCGTGACGGTCGAGGCAGTGGACCCGGTGTTTCAGCACAAGATGTTGGAGATGCTCAAGCAGACGGGACGGCCTGAGATGGTGGTGGGCTGGTAAGAAGCAGAGGAAGGAAGGGAGGGAAGGAGGGAGGGAGGATGTAATAGAAAAGAAGCACCACGACACTTTAGGCAATGCATACTTACACCAAAAAAATACACGCAATCATCTTGCTTTGCAATCACACACAGGTATCACAGTCATCCTGGCTTTGGCTGCTGGCTCTCAGGCGTGGACGTCAACACTCAGCAGGTATGAAGGAAGGAGGGAGGGAAGGAGGGCGGGAGGGGGGAAGGGGAGAGCATCGTCCATTGGCATGTTTGATGTGTGGTTAGGAACTTACTCTCCCTCCCCCCCTCCCTCCCTCCCTCCCACAGAGTTTCGAGCAGCTAAACCAGCGTGCCGTGGCCGTGGTGATCGACCCCATCCAGTCCGTCAAGGGCAAGGTCGTCATCGACGCTTTCAGGACGATCAACCCCCAACTGATGCTGCTCAACCAAGAGCCGAGGCAGACCACCTCCAACATCGGTCATTTGAACAAGCCGAGTATCCAGGCCTTGATACATGGGTTGAACCGGCATTATTACTCGATTGTGATTGATTACCGCAAGAATGAGTTGGAAGAGCAGGTGTGACGGGAGGGAGGGAGGGAGGGAGGGAGGGGGAGATTTAGGAGATATGCGCTTGATGACTGAAGACAGAACGCAGTAGCAGGCACAGTACGTTGCGCCGGAGCGAGAGATGAAGAGATAGGGGCGCGCGATGTACACACGTTCACTCATTCACTTTTCAACGCTCTCTCCAAACCCCTCTCAACTCTCTTTTTTCAGATGTTAATGAACCTGCACAAGAAGAGCTGGACGTACGGCTTGAAGTTGCAGCGGTTCGAGGACCACCACAAGGCCAACGAGACGACCATCGAGGTAAGGATTAAGCAAAGGGGATGGAAGGGTGTGGAGGAGAAGGAGAAAGGCTTCTTCTTTTGTTGGGTTGTGACACGTCTTCGATTATGATTGTCAAGCACTCATGGTCAACTTCTTCATCTCTCACTTTTTTTACTTTTTTTTTTCCTCTCTCTCCCCTTTTAGGCCATGCTCAAGCTGAGCAAGGACTACAACGAACGGGTGCAAGAGGAGGAAGGCAAGACGGCGGAAGAGCTCATCGTCGCCAACGTCGGGAAGATCGACCCCAAGCGCCACTTGGAGAGCGACGTGGCCGCCTTGATGGCCAGCAATATAGTCCAATGCCTCGGTGCTATGCTTGATACGATTGTCTTTTAAGGGAGAAAAAAGGGCAGGAAGGGGAAGAGTAAGGGTGGGTGGGGTGTACAATGGAGGCCTGGCATGGGTTTTGGGGCTTAAAAAGAGAAACAAGAAAAGAAAACGAAAGCAGCAGCTTCAAAAACTTTCAAGAATTATGCATATGTTGTTTTGTGCGCTACATGCGCTTGTGTTGTAAGCATTTGCTGTGTGTGTGGCTTTCGTGACGTAGCGAACCCCTTAGTTCTTCGCCCCTCCTCCGCTCCGAACGAGAGCGAGGGCAGTCCAGTTGAAGAAGGGCAAAGTTCTTCATACGGCTGTCGCTTGCCGGCACCGCAGAACCTAAGCTGATTCAGCAGCGAAGCATACAATTGGCCTACCTATCCCTTGCCCTTCTTGGGCGGGCAAGGGTCTCCAAATGGTGGTCAGTGGGCTTAAGGATTTGCCAATCATGGCGTCTCGTCGAGGTATCCAAGCCAGCCTCTGGACAGCACACTGACACCCAACACGCACGTGCGTGGGCTGCAGTGTGGTCTAGGCCGTCCATCCGTCTAGGCCGCGAAGAGTGCTGTCCATCCGTCTAGGCCGTCCATCCGTCCATTGCCGCGTTTTCCTAACTTCTCTCCCCCTTCCACACGCCCCACCCCACACCCCACAGCTAGCAAGAATGCGTGTCCTTTCTGCTACTGCCCTGGTGGCCATCGTCGGCTCTGCCGTGGCCTTTGTGCCCCAGGCGCCCAAGCCCATGTAAGTACCTGGCAATGCGGGAGAGGTGTGGGTGGGTATGGGTGCAAGGGCGTGTCTTGAGGAGTGCTGCGCGTCGTGTGGATCGTCATGATGACGAGCTTCGTCCGCTCGAGCCCCCGCCTGGGATCTTGCTTTTGTGATAGGAGTTGCAGTTGCCGGTGTTTTTAGGAGGCACGCGTGGGTATGTACAATCGGGCGCATTGTATATGTATATGTGACGTAATGCTCTCCTTCTCCTACCCCAGCAATGCACTCACCCATCCCTCCCTCTCTCCCTCCCCACATTCCTTTCACAGCGAAAAGATCAACATCGGCAAGGCCTTCCAAAAACTGGTCCTCGCCCCGGCGGTCGTCCTCGGCATCTACGCCGGCCCCATGATCCAGCCCGTGCACGCCGACGGTAGCATCTCCGCCACCACTGTCCACCGTGCCGGTGGCACCTACGGCCCCCGCGTGATGGCACTCAAGGACGCCGTCGCCAAGGGAGATTTCGATGCGCTCAAGAAGGAGGATGGTGCCGCCAACCTTTACAACACCGGTGCATTTGCCCTGAACCGCGTGCAGCAGAAGGTCGTTAAGTCTGCCTATGACGATGTCCGCGCGGCGGTGGCCAAGAAGGATGTGGGGGCGCTTAAGGCGGCGTGGGCTGTTTACTTCCACGAGGCTGGCCTCGACAAGCCTAACCCCTATAAGTTGGACGAGCCCGGCCAGAGCTATTCCGGGGATTTTGACTTCAGGAAAGGCTCCCCTTTGTTTGATAAATATGCCGCGGAGTTGGCGGCGGTGGCCGGCAAATAAGTAGGAGGAGAGGGAAGGAGCGAGGGAGGGAGGGTGGAGAGTCTATTCTGGGTGAGGGGTCACTGTAGGGCTAGTGCGCCTTTGAAATGGAGGAGGGAGGAAAGAGGCACAGAAATGACGACCGGGGATGATGATGTGCCTTGCTTGTTTACGTGCGGCGAGTAGAGAAAGAAAGAAACGCATTATATGTCATTTGTTCTTGGTTGGGGGAGCGGGGGAAAGCCCACCACTTCCTGTGCTGCCAGTCCGGCTGATTCAAGTTTTCTCTCACAAAAATTGCACGCGTTATTCATTGCAAGGCTATAATAAAAACGCATATTTTATTGTTCTTATTTATCTTTAATTTTTTTCTTTTAATTTTTCTTTTACTCGGCACTCAATTCTGCCCCTTTTCAAGGCGCTCCACGTGCCACCCACATCAGTTCACAATTTGATGCTAGCATTGCCGCAAAACCCAAGGCTGCCAAGCAATGGCGCAACAACTACAAAACATGAGAAACAAAATGCGAGACCGTGCCGATCCACTAAACTCCAGCCTCGATTCGATTGAGATCGACGTCCACGCTGCCTTTCCTCTCGTCCCAACGTGCTGCTGTAGCTTGCTGAGGCATCTTTCTCTCCTTCACCTTTCCTTGGGCACGGATCTGGGACAAGGTCCTTTGACTGAGTAGTGTGCGTGTGGGAAAAGCATACAAGGAGTGGATGTGGGTGGTGGCGAAGGGGGAGCCTTGCTTGGCTTGGTTCAAGGAGCGGATATCAACCCCCTTGTGCTTGCTTCCACGCCTAAAACAAGCCTCATAATAAGTCATTGAGACCAGACATGAAGTTCGAAATGGTCTTGGGGTCATCGCGATGGCCGCCTGGTGGCCGGGAGCTTTTAACCAGAAGCAGGACCACTGGCCCGCCGCGTCGTGCGCAGGACAGGGAGCCGCAAAGCGCGAGGAGGACGGAGTCAGACTTGTTGGGACTGAGCTGGTGTCTTGGCATTCATGCATTCATTCCCTCATTTCTCACTTGCCCTACCTACAACACACCATCCACACCACACAGACACAAGGACACGGAGCCTGGTGCCGCTGTTGGGTTTGCCAAGCTTCCTACACAAACAACACAACACGACGACCACGACCAACCATCGAGCCCCGCCAAATGACGAGCAGCAAATAGGGTGGGCTTCGATAGGCACTAGAGGTACGCGTTCGTGTGGTTGATGCAGGGATGAAGGACAGGGGTTCGTCAAAGAGGAGGACAAGATTGCCGGGGGAAGCAGCAGCGCGGAGAGGGCATTGATCTTTGTCTAGTTGGTGCTGGAGGCGAGATGCGGCGTTCAGCGTGCTCGGGGCAGCTATGAATGCTTCTGGAGGATACCCCGTCGTCTAAATGCCAACCCCACCGCATCGATCTCACATTTTTCTTCCTCTCTCTTTCCTACAAACACAGAAGGATGGTAAGGCTACCGCCAGAAGAGGAGAGCGGCGGTGGCGGGGCCAGCACTAGCGCCAGCAGCAGTAGCAGCAGTAGCAGCAGTAGCAGCAGTCGCAGCAGCAGCAGCAGCAGCACCACCACCACCACCACCAGCAGCAGCAGCATGCATCACTCAAGACGGAGGCAAAGACCATGGTCGTCGACTTGCGACAGCTCCAGCACCAGAAGCAGCAGCAGCGATAGCGGCAGCAGTAGTTCCCGCAGCTCCGTCATGCGTTGCAGCACTTCAACTTCGACCATCCGCAGCAGCAGCAGCAGCAGTAGTAGCAGCAGCAGCAACGACGATCGGATACCACCACCACCACCACCACCACACCCTCGCCGCTCTCATCATCGTCGTCGAAGCGACTCCGTCCTCCTCTCCTCCTCCCTATTCCTCCTCCCCTCCCTCCTCCTGCTCCTGCTCCTCGCCCCCCTCCCACCACCAGCAGACGCCTTCAACCTCCTCCCCAAACTCCCCACCTTCCGGCACCACCTCTTCTTCCAGCCCGCCACCCCCGCGCCTTCCGAAAGAGGGGGAAGCAATACCCTAACCACCACCACCAATCTAGCCCCAGGGGGGGATAGTGGTGGGGCAGGGCCAGAAGAGCAGCATTTACCTGGAGGAGGCTCCCTTGTTGATGTTGCTCGTCGTCGTTTCTGGCGGTGGACGGTTTGGAGGAGATTGTACCATTCGTCGGTTGTTACTGTATTGAAGCAGCAGAGCACGCCTTTGGCTACTTGTTTCTCGCCCCCGAGTTTCACGCCGAGGAGAATGTCAAGGCTCGATTCCACCTACACAAAACCAACCCCCTTCCTATTCTCCACCCCCGATGCGGGGCCCGTGATTGTTGCCTCGTCCTCCGCAGCGTTCAATTCTGTACATTTGGTCACACGTGCAGCAGCGCCGGAGCAGAAGTCATTGGTGTATGTGAATGGGACGGAGGTCTCAGGGCACTTGAGGTCGGGGGTGGTGTTGCCTTCCCCTCCTCCACGCGTACAGCAGACAGGAAGAAGTAGAAGGAGGGAAGGAGGGAAGGGAGGGGAGGTGGTGGTAGATCCACGGGCGCCGCTTAGCCTTAGTTTGATGGGGGAGTTTTGTATTGACAAGCCGGCGTATCTTCACATCGCGCCGACCAAAGCGGGGGCCACCCCTCTATTGTGGGTCACGCAATTCAGTCTCACCAGGAGAGGGTCCGTCAGTGGGATCAACATCTTCGGGAAAGGCAAATCGTCCTCCCTCCCTCCCTCCTCCTCCTCCTCCTCGTCGGTCTCCTTGGGGCCGTCCGTGCTGTCGTCTTCATCGCCACCACAGCAGCAGCAGCCGCAACGTCCTCAAGCCCAAGCCTCCACCCAGCTTCAACCCCCCCCTCCCTCCACCCTCCTCCTCCAAGACCAACAACCACCACCACCACCACCCTCCCCCCTCTCATCCTCCGCAGCAACAACAACAGCAGCAGCAGCCTCCATCCCTCCCACACCTGAAGAAATGAAACTTGGCTTCTCCTTCCGCTGGCCCAATGAAGTCTACAACCTCCCCCCTCACACCATCACGGGCTGCAGCGATGAGGCCCTACTCGTGGCTGATGGCTTCCTCATGCCCGGTCGTTCTGATGGAGGGATATATATAGTACAGGACCCTGGGAAACCCTCAGAAAGAGTGACAAGTCTCACGAGACATAGGCCTGGTTGGTTCTATCATAAGGCAACCTGGGTCGATTTACTAGGGCCAGGAGGGAGGCCGTGCCTGTTGACAGCAAGGGCGACCAAGCCTTTTTTCGCGCAGACGGAGGGGGAACTAGTGTTGTTAATGCAGCCTGAGGGGCCTTTTCCTCTGGCGGAATGGAATACTCCGTGGGAGGAGGTGGTGCTTGCGAAGGGACCAGATGTCATGTTCGATGTGGTTGACTTAGACCCAGATGATGATGTTTTAGAGGTTTTCGCTGCTGAATTTTTCTCGAGGAGATTGACGTTGCATAGACTGAGGAAGGGGGATTGGAGGACGGGACGGAGGCCGAGGGTGTTGACGAGCGAGGTGCTTGATGATGCGTTGGGACCGGCGTATAGCGTGGTTTTGGCTGATTTGATGGGGCATGGGAAGCCATCACATGTCTTGGTGTCGAGTCATGAGTGTCAGTATGAGGGGTTGGTGGAGGAGGGGAGGGAGGGAGGAGAAGAGGGAGGAGGAGGGTTGGCGACGGCGTTGGCGGGGGCGGATTTGCTTGCTGGGGGGGCGAGGTTCTCCGGACCGGGCTTGCAAGGGATGGCTGCGCGGGCGGCGATGCTTGAGAGTAGTAGTAGCAGCAGCAGTAGCAGCAGTGGCGAAGCACCAACGGGAGAGGAGGAGAAAAGCTTGAAGGGTGGGTCGTTGTTTGCGTATGAGATTCCTTCTAATTGGCGGGAGCGGGTGCCGTGGAAAAGGAGTACGCTCGCCACGGGTTTTCATGTCAAAAGCTGGGGGCAGATCAACCCAGGCGCACCTGGTTTTCCTTATGTCTTTTACCCGCACCGATCATTGAGAGGACAACCTGGACAGAGACCTTATATCCTGTTGGCGGGTGATTGCTCACATGCTGCTTACATCTATCATCCTGTGGCTCCTAGCGCAGAGGAGAGAGGGAGGGAGGACGAGGGGGAGGAGAGGGAGGTGAGGTATGAGCCGATGGCCCAGATCAATTGTGGAGGGACAGTCGGGTCGCTGGCAGTAGGGCATTTGCCTCTGGCGGTGGGGGGAGGGGAGGACGGGGGGGAGGAAGAGGAGGAGGGGGATGGGTGGGCGAAGATTTTTATACCCAATTTTGATACGGATAAGGTTTATGCTTTCTCGTTTGGCCCTGAGAAGGCCTCCCCGCAGGTTAGTTTGGGGTTGGATCCTTTGTCGGTGCCGAGTGAGGGTTTCCAGAGGAGGGAGGTGGAGAGGAAGGCGAGGGCGGCGGAGGAGGATGAGATTGTGGGGGCGTTGAATACCTATGCGAAGGCGAGGGGGGATAAGACCAAAATTTTGTAGAAATGGAGGGTGGGAGGGACGGAGGGAGGGAGGGAGGGGTGTATAGAGGAGATAGAGAGGGAGTAGGAGAGGAGGGTTAGGAAGGGAAGGAGGGAGGGAGGAGGGGTTTGACGACTTAGACTGTTTGTAAGATAGCAAAAAAATGTAACCGGCTCATTCTGTTGTGGGGGTGCTGAGGATGCTTCTTTTTCGGGGAGGCGATGGTGTTTTCTCTCGAATAGAAAATAAGTATTTCGTGGAGCTTGAGGGGGGGGGCAGGCATGTGTTGATAACTGATGAAAGAGGAAGAGGAGAAGGAGCAGAAGAAATAGAAGGAGGAGAAAAGGAAGGAAAACCAAGCACAAAGAAAACGAACGAAAAGGAGAGAAGAAAGAAAGAAACGGAAACAGAAAGTGAGAAGAACGAGAGTCATCGTTTTGATGTGTATCCCCTCTTTTCTCTCTAACGTGTGTGTGCGAGTGTATGTGGGAGTGTGTACAGATTGATTCAGGTGGGTGATTGGTTGGTTGCTTTAATGATCGACTGAATAAAGTGTTCCCCCCGTTTATGAATAAAGACTTGCCAAAAGACCCTCTCTACACGCAATAAAAGAAGCAGCTCCCAATACTCTCCTTCTCTCCCAACATCGTGTGACAATATCAGCTTTCTCCTTCCTAGCACTAATATGATTTCACTATACAAAATGCCCTTCTCTCGCTTTTCTTGTCTTGTGAGCCATCTATCAAATCTCTCTTTCTCGATGCACCGGCAGCCCCAGCCACAAAGTGCTTTCCTCTCTCTTCTTCTCCTTCTTCTTCTTCTTCTCCTACCCATGCTTCTCCCTTTACTCTCCCCCTCCCACCCACCCGCACAGCCCCTTTTTCTGTACACTATTGAATATCACAGTCATTCACTCATTCTTCTTCCTTTCTTCGTCCGTGTTGCAGGTGTGTGTGTGTTCTTGCTTTCTCTGCTTTCTCTGCTTTCAATCCTACCTCTTCCTCCTCTATCCCCTCGTATGTTTCCGTCAAGATCTCTCTCTGCCCCCCTCTCATGACGCTGCTGCTGTTGCTCCTCCTGCTGCTGCTGTTGTTGTGTCTCCTTCTTTACTTGCGGCCGTGGCGGGCTTCAAAGACGCGCTTGTCGATCTCCTCCCGAAGCGCGCGCACGTCGTCGTAGTTGTAGGCGGCAAACTTGGCCATTAGCCTAAGGGAGAGGGGAGGGAGGGAGGGAGGGAGGGAGGGTGGAGTAAGTGGAAGTGTTTCACAACTTTTTATGTTAAATTTTAGGGTTTTAACCCTCCTTCTCGCTCCCTCCCTCCCTCCCTCCCTCCCTCCCTCAACTCACGATTTGCCACCGTCCTCATCCATGTCTTCCACGCCGAAGGTATAAAGCGTGCGGTTCTCCCCAGGGTAGAGCTTGCTCTTCAATTCGGTGATTCGGAGGCACTCGCGGAGGCGGATGCACTTCTTGATGCGCTCGCTGAAGGGGTCCTGTTTTTGTGGGGAAGGGAGGGAGGGAGGAAGGGAGGGGAAGCAGTAGAAGTAAGTACAGGTATGATAAAATGCGGGGCCGCTTTTCCGCTTTTCCCTTTCTTTCAAAATCTCAGCCAGCACATCGCCCTCTTGTAATGCACATTGCGCTTAATCATCTTCTCTCTCTCCCCCCCTCCCTCCCTTACTCCCTACATACACTGATGTAGTCCGTGGGGTTGTAGTCGGACTTGAAGCGGTAGATCCACAACCGCTGGTTGACAATCACCCAGTAGACAGGCTTCCACTCTGAGGAATGGAGGGAGGGAGGGAGGGAGGGAGGAAAGGGAGGGTGAGGTCACAAATTGAAAGCTGCACATGAGAAAAGGCATAGCCCTTCTCTTTCCCCTTTATTTCAAACAAGTGATCAGTCAAGGAATGAGAGAGCCTTTACTAACCTCGCACAAAAATGCTACGGGTGGAGACCCGCGCTAAGAGCACCCCATCCGGCAGCTTCGTAGAAGGAGAAGCAGCAGCAGCAGCAATAATAGCGCTAGCAGCCTCCGCTGTTGTCTTGCCCGGAGAAGAAGAAGGCCTGCTGCTCGTGGACGTGGGCGTCGCTGGCTTCTTGCTGCTGCTGGCTAGGACTAGCTCGTTATCCTCCCCCTTCTTCCTGTTGCTCTTGGGCGCCTCGGGTTTCCGTTCAATGTTCCAGCTGTCGTCAAGCTGACGCTGCTGCTGCTGCTGCTGCTGCTGCTGCTGGGTTTTGGGTGCGGGCAAGGACGACGGCGAGAAGAGATCTGAGGTCGCTTCTGTTCTGGCGGCCGGTTGGGAAGTGGGGGTGGTGAGCGCGGCCTTTTTCTTGGCCGAGGGGGAGTAGGGACTGTGTTGTGTGTGTGGTAAGGGGAGAGAGAAACATGTGAATACAACAGAGCAAAACTTACACCGCACACACTCTCGCTTCCACGTCTGCTCATTCATAATCCGCAAGAGAAAATACGTACTCAAAGTCACTGGCATCCCTAAACACGGGCTTGGTCGCCGGGGTAGGCTGACTCTGACCAGGGCTCGCATAAAGCGCCTGCTGCGGCGTGGGCGGCGTGGCAATCACCAACGGCATTGGCATGACCGCCATACCAGCCGGGGCGCTGGCCTGGTGCAGGACCTGGAAAGGCAACGAGGACGCAGCCATGGATGCGACGGTCACGACTGCGGGAGCTGCGAGGGGCTTGGACGAGACGAGGGGGGGGGAGGCGGAGAAGACGTCGGGCTCTTCGAAGGGGTTTCCCACAGGGGTGGGCGGGGAGAGAGTAGGAGATATGGTCATGGAGGCCATCTTGCCCGAGATTGGGGCCGCGCCCAAGGGGGAGAATAGAGGTTGCTCGTTCTGTGTGTGGGTGGAGGATGAGGGACACGGGTGAGACGGAGGAGGACGGCGAGGGGGAGGAGGGGCTAGAAGGCCGAAGCTCCACATGCACAGCCACACACACACTGCCTTCTTGCTTACCTGGGCAAACGGGTTGGTCACGGGCGTGGAGGTAGGCACAGGGGGCGGGCAAAACAGGTCCCCGAAAGGGTCCGAGTCGTAGAAGCCGCCAGACATGGTGTGGTGATGCTTGGAGGGCTTGGGCTTGGAAACGACGATGGGCCGCGACGTCCCTGTGTGTGTCGTGTGGGGTGGGTGGAGGGATGGTGTGGGTCAGAAGCAGAAGCACCAAAGATCACAATGCCAAAGGCACACATGCGAAAACAGACAACCAAAGCAAGTGCCAGCAAGACCATTTGCTGGAGCCACCACAGCACCCCTCTGCTGCGTCCCTCGCGGTTTGTGGCGGCGGAAGCTGGGCCGCGACGCAATCGCCAAAAAGAACAAAAGCTCGTACGGCCGGGTTTGGACACCCACTCTCAACAACAATAAAAGCAAACTTCTTTGTTAAATTTTCTAATCACAATGTTGTTTGTTAACTTGTCCCCGCTTCTCATTACATGCACATGCTGCCCTCCCTTATTTCTTGCCCTTCTCTTTGTCATTCTCCCAACCCTCCCCTCCCCCCGACCCCACCGCCGGCTTGGTGGTATGCTTGACCTGCTTCTGCTGCTGCTTCACCACGTTCTTCGCAATGGCAATCAACAACTGGTTCAGGGTCACATGCTCCAACTCCCTCAACATCTTCTCCCGATGCCCATCGATCGCAAAGGCCGTCGCATCCTTCGACGCCGGCTCCAACTCGATAAATTGCGCCTCGGGGTGCAACGCCCTAATCTCCCTCTCCACCTCCCTCACCTCCCTCTCCAACGTCCTTACCACGTCCTCCGCATAAAACGCCAGCAACACCGGCAAGTCCTCCTTTAAGCGCGCGGACCCCAAAAACTCATCCTCGTACCTTGCCATGAGCTTCGCTGCCAAGTACGTCCCATCAAAATCTACCTCTGCTTTATAGGCGAACGTGTAGGGACCAATCCACTGACTTTGGACACTCTGCACATTATCAATGCCCGGCCTCGCCATGAGCAACTTACGAATCCCTTCCACAATCTCAGGCTCCACTGCTTGTCCCAACAGATACCGTTCATTCAGCCTAGCCAACGCTAAACCCATTGCTGCCAACAGACCCGAAATACAACACCCAGCAATACTATCAAACATCGGATTTGCAAACGCCTGCGAGAGGCCAATCCCCACAATCGCCATCACCACACCAAGGCACGCCCCTGAATCCTCCAACAAAACCGCCAGCGTGGTCGGGTCCCGAATCCGTCGAATATGTTCCAAAATTGTCAAATGCTTCGGCTTGCTATCCCTCAACAATTGAAAGGTCTGATGCAACACACTCCCATCAATGGCGAACGAGATCCCCAACACCCCCCACACATCCCAGGTGATCTCTTCAAGCTGCACCGTCGGGTTAAGCAAGTCCTGGAAACTGTTGCGCAAGGACACACCGGCACCCAGCCAGAAGGTCCCCAAGGCCGAGACAAGCGACCAGAAATAAATCGATTTCCCATACCCATATTGATGGTGTCTGTCCGGGGCGGTGGCAGCGGCGCGGATCCCGATCAGCAGGAGGGTTTGGTTCCCGCAGTCGACGAGGGAGTGGATCGTTTCACTTAACATGGCGGAAGAGCCACTGTGCATCCAGGCTAAGAATTTGGCAATGGTAATGACCACGTTTCCCCCTAGGGCAAGCTTGACGACGTGCTCGGATTTCTCTTTGACTTGTATGGAGGTTTGGGGGGGTGGAGAAGGGGGCTCTTTTTGCTCCTTGTTGCTGCCGGTGCTGCTGCTGCTGCTGCCGCTGCTGCTGCTGCTGCTGCTTGTTGGAGGCTTGAGCTCGCTGCCGAGGGAAGAGGAGGAGGAGACCTGCTTTTGTAGCAGGTGGACAAAGGAGGCACGGTCCAGCATGGCGTCGTCTCGTATTTTCCACGGTCTTCTGCCGGAGGAGGAGGAGGAGGAGGAGGCGGCGCACACGTGGTAGGCGCGGACGTGCCGCAGGAGGGGTGGGGAGGGGAGGAGATGGTGCTGGTTGATTGATGCTTGCCCTGCTCCTGCTGCGATCCCTTGCCCTAGCCGCCGCTTGTTCCGTAATGGCAGCCGCCGCGGGGCATCTTCCTCGTGGTCGTCGTAGTGGCTTAGGCTGAGGCGGAGGAGGGTGGGGTTACTGCAGCTTCCTAGCCGCCGCCGCCCGGTCGAGGCGGCGGCACGCAACATTGCGAGACGAAAAGGGGGAGGCCTGGAGTGATGATGACCTGTTGATTGTTGATGCATGGGATCGGGGCCAGGAAAGGGAGTGAGACGAGGGTGTAGTGCAGGCAGAATTACGGGGGAGGTGTACGACGTGCTTGGGTAGTGTGTTGTGTCTTGTGTTGTGTGGCTGCGTGTGTGTGTGAAATGCGATGATGCGAAATTGAGCGAAGCCGTGCCATTTCAGTCGAGCTTCTTGCTTCGGGGGTCTCCGTATATTAGTCATTTGCTCCTAGTTTGCACGCACACATGCACACAAAGGCAGCGGCAGGAAGTCATCTGCAGCATTTGGCTGAGTCCTTTATGCGGTGAGATTTTTTTTTGTTATACAAGAAACCAAAAGTGCGTGCGGAGCGCACGACGATTTTGCCGCCATGGGCCGGTACCGAGCAGGAGCAAGCCAGCCCCCAAAGGGGTAGAAAAGGTTTGGGGTTATGTATTCATCGCCTTACGATGGTATCGAGCAACGCTTTTCAGTATACCAAGTCTGCCATTTTTCTTGCTGAAAGTGCCTCTGCTCTATTCCCACCGAATGACGCGCCGGAATCGCTGCCCACCCACCTAGTCTATGAAAATCTCACGACCGCCACCACCTTGGGGCGAAATCCACGCTCGCTTAGCGGAAAAGCTAGCTTTAATTAAGAGCGTAGACTTGCTTCTGCTGGGGTCTCAGCATTATTTGTCCTCCTCTAATCTCCTTTCCTTTCCTTCATGCGGGTCTCGCTCACTAGGCATCCGCCCGGCACGAAAGAAGCCAGAGTTCTCAACGACGGCGATGAAAAGATTATGCCACCGTCCCCTTGGGACAAAGCATATCCTGCCTGTAAAGGGGGGAGGGGGATGGTAAGCAAATTGTCCCACCAGCCCCCAGGCCAGAGGGCTAGCCGCAACAACTGCGAGCGCAGAGGCGATGGAGGAGGGGAGGGAGAGGCCGGTCGATTGTTTGGGCAATGCTGCTGGAGATGGATATAACCGGCAGCTTGTAAAGCTTACCATTTTGAGAGGCTTCAAAAGGATAGGAAGTTCTGCAGCAAATGTGAAAGAAGTTATGCATAGGGTAGCTCACTAACTAGTGTCGCGCACGCTGCTCTCCGTGCCCTCTAATTACAACCCTTCGCCCTACATTCTTCTCATCTTTTGAAGACCAGCTCTTTAATTGGGAGGCTCCACTCTGCCCCTGCGACCTTTCAGAGCCAGACATTCACTGTAAAAGTCTTTTCTGAATGGTTTCTCAAGGCTAATTTGTACTGAATCCGCTGCTTTTCCTTGTGCGAGCGCTCGCAGAACATGACGTACCACCTTGTTCGGCGGCCCATCGGACTGAAATCGATGGCGTTGCTAGTTGCCCTTGCTTGCTTGTCCTCTCCTACTCAACCAAGGCAGTCCCACGCACACTTCTATATCCCCACACAACCTTTGCACCTACGCCTAGGTCGTGTCTGTCTACCATTCCCACGTCGTGTCGTGTCCACGCCAATCTGACGACTCACGCTTCTCTCTACCCGCCCCCAACCGTCACAAGCAAGGTGTGTCGAAGCTGGGCCGCGTGCCCTCTTGTAACCGTGGGAACGACGGAGCCCCCACCGCCCTCCTGCCCATGCCGGGGACACCTCGTGTAACCATTACGGAGGAGGTGTGCAATGCCGAGTCGCCCACCTCCGTCCGCAGAGGCAGTCGGCCGGGGCAGCGCAAAGCCTGGCTGCACCTGGCGACGTCGTCAACCAGCTCCTCCTCCTCCACCGACGCGGCCGCGACCCCTTCCCCAGGCCTGGCCTTCTTGCGCAAGCGGCCTGAGCCCTTGACCACTATCGAGTTGCTGGACTCCAAGTCGCATGCCACCGCCACATCTTCCTCCTCCACTTCCTCTTCGTCAACCTCGTCGTCTGCGTCGTCCGCCGCGTCCCGCTTTCCCTTTATTTCTCCCGTGGAACCCCTCATGACCTTGGCTCGCTTCCATCGTTCGTTGAACAAGGTGTACATCCCGCTGGATGAGGAAGAGGAATTGGAAGTGGTACGTACGGCGGGGTTGGTGGATGGGTGGGATGGTTGGGGTGGGAGGGTTGATCGTGGTTGGTGGGTAGGCGGGATGGTATGTCCATAGAGCCTGGGAAGATGAATAGGAAATAGAAAGTATATCACCATACGCCGACACTATTAATATATCACTACTCCTCCCCTTTTATCCACTTTCGCCCCCTTATATAGGGAGAAGAAGGCTTCCGCTCCCTGAACGGGAAAGGGAGCAACTTCGCCCTCCTCGGCACGCCCGGCAGCAGCTTGCTCGGCGCCGGCGCCTACGGCCAAGTCTACAAAGCCATCCACTTCCCAACCATGCGTCGGGTGGCTATCAAAAAGATCCCCAAGGACTTTGGACGGGCGAATGAATTCAGTAATAGCTTTGCGCGGGAACTCCGGAACCTCTATAGCAACGTCAGGAAAATCACAGAGGAGGCCAAGAGTGCACGGGCCACGCAGGATGAAGAGGCGGGGGGGCATTGCCCGTTTTTGTTGACCTTGTACGATGCGTACGTGGAGAGGAATCCGACGAATTTGTGCTTGGTACGTGAGATGAGGGAGGGAGGGAGGGAGGGAGGGAGGAGATGGGGTATTTAGGCTGTGGAGGGAGGGAGGGTGCAACGAAGGAAGAGACAGCATATGCTTTGCGTCCTGCGCTCGATCAAACATCGTTCATTATCCTTCTTCTCACGCACCATTTCATATTTCTCCTTCCTCCCTTTCTTCTGCGTTTAGGTATTGGAGTACATGGAGGGCGGGTCCCTAGAGCAGATGATGCAGCAAACCCACGGCTGCCGGGACGAGGGCTTCCTCCGAGAGGTCTGCCACAATGCCTTGAAGGTAAGAAAATATGGGAAGACAGGTTCAGAGAACGGGCTCTAGAAGTTTTTGGAGGAGGCAGGGGGGAGAGACGGGGGTGGCTGTGCTCGCTCAGGGTGAGAAAGAAAGCGCTCACCTCTCCTCCTCCCCTCCATCTCGCCTCCCCCTACAGGGCCTCAACTACCTGCACCAACGCCAATACCTCCACCAAGACGTCAAGCCCGGGAACATCCTTCTTACCCTCACCCACTTTGCCAAGCTCGCTGATTTCGGTCTGACTGTTGATGTGAACGCGGAGGCGGACGCCCTGGGTGAGAGTTATTCTGCAGCGGTGGCGGTGGGTTCAGCGCGCTACTGGCCACCGGAGCTGTGGGGGCCTGAGAGTGAGTATTGGTATTAGGGAAGTGGAGGAGCGAGCACAAGCTGCTTTCAAAGGCTGCTCTCGCTCATCCTTCTTTATGAATGTGCGTCTCGCGTTCCTTTGCTTTCTCAATCTATGCATCAAACCACAGAGCGACGCGACCCGGAGGGGAAGGGCGACGTGTGGGGCCTGGGCTTGAGCATCGTCTCCCTCATCCATGGGAAGGAGCCGTTGCATACCTGCAGCACGCGCTCGCAGGTGGAGATTGAGGTGGGGGAGGCATGGAAGGACGGTGAGTGCGGGGCAAGGGCTTCGGGAGAGAAAGGAGTTTGTGATGTTATTTTCCTCTCCTGACTTTCAATCGAATTCGCTCTCTCAGTTACCCCTCCCTCTCCCCTTCCCTCCTTCCCTTCCTTAGCCATGCACAATCAGCAATCCTGCCGTGCCGCAGCCGAAGCCCGTGGCATCTTTAGCACTGAGGCTTTAGGAGGCCTCTCTCCTTCTTTTCAGAACTTCCTCTCGCAGTGCCTGCGGGATTTGCCTGATCGACCCACGGCGGCTGAGTTGTTGCAGCATCGTTTCATCAAGGAGTATAATAAGGGCTTGTCGAGGCGACAGAGGGAGTTGGACGAGGCGGTCAAGGCGCTCAAGACGCATATTCAGATACATAAAGGTAGGGGAGGGAGGGAGGGAAGGAGGGAAGGAGGGAGGGAGGGAGAGAGGGAGAGGTGCTGGCTCTCCCTTTTATGTCATAAAGAAAAAAAGCTCTGCGTGCTTCTACTCACGCTCTCTCCCTCCTTCCTCTCTTCTATAACAAACAGAATGGAAGATCACTCCGCAAATGGTCGACTTGCTCGCGCGAGAGCTCCGCATCCCTTCGAGCGATTTGAAGGAGTATCTGGACGAACACGTCGAGCCGGGCTTGATGCGTAGCTTGGGTGCCAACGCTTTAGCTGAAGTCAAGAAGGGGGTAGTGGAGATGGTGACAGGCGCGGGGGAGAAGGGGGAGGAGGAGGGGGAGGAGGAGGGGGAGGAAGAGGAAGAGGAGAAGAAGGAGGGAGGTGGAGGGGAAGGAGGAGGGAAGGAGGAAGGAGTGGCCCGTGATAGCTTGCAGCGGAATTTTTTGAATCATTACGATGAGTTGGATAGGCTTAGGACCTTGGTTATTCCTCCTTTGGAAGATATGGTGAGGGAGTTGAGGAGGCAGGTCATGGAGAGAGATGTGGGGCTGGCGGAGGCTAAGAGGGAGATTGAAATGCTGAAGCAGCAGCTGGTTAGGGCGACGGCCGGGTTGCCTACGCCGTAGAGAGGGAGGGAGGGAGGGAGGGAGGGAGGGAGGGAGGGAGGGAGGGAAGAGTGTAGTGGGAATG
>Ga0209390_10004128_pt1 | contig 22255 bp, 12 predicted proteins | sample BON01_FD_187212 | JGI IMG/M metagenome (GOLD analysis project Ga0209390, IMG submission 187212) | Freshwater microbial communities from Lake Bonney liftoff mats and glacier meltwater in Antarctica - BON-01 (SPAdes) (version 2) | ecosystem: Environmental > Aquatic > Freshwater > Ice > Glacier... | reverse complement strand
TAGTTTCTATGACTGTTCTAGCGCATTTTAAAAGAGTCTTTCTGTCTAATACATTATTTATAATTTGACTTGGAAGCCATTTTTCAATTTCCATTCTAGTTAAATCAATACCATCACATAGAATTTGAGGATGAATTCCTTTTTCTAAATATTTCTCAATATTTCTAAGCGTTTCTCCAATCAAAATTATAGCACTTGTAGACCCATCACCAATATAAGATTTTTGTGAAATGATTGTTTTGGCTATTAAGGATGCTGTTGGATTTTGTATTTGCATTTCATTCAACAAATAGCTTCCGTCTTTTGATATCTTAATATCTCCACTAGCAGTTACTAATACTTTCATTGTTCCACTAGGTCCTAAATTATTTTTCATAATATCCTGTAATCCTTTGGCAGCACAAATTGAAATATATAATGACAGTCCTTTCCCTGGTGATAATTTATGTTCTTCTATATTTTCCATAATTTTATTATTTAATTATATTTCGATTAATTTTAATTATTAAATTGTATTAAGTATTCTAATAGGGTATTCAATGCAAGAAAAAACGATCTTGGAAATATTTAATTGGACCAAGTTATGTCAACAAAGATATAAAAAAAAATTCAAAGAATTATTAAGTTTTACCAATACATCCTTGTTCTTTCTTAAAATTAATGAAATTGGGAAGAACATAAAAATTGATTTTAGAATTTATTTAGGTGGGCTTAGATATACACCTCTTTCGATTGCCTCCCTATTCAAAAATTTACCTGTTCCATGGAAAATTAATGAAAATTTGAATTTAATTATTCATAATACGAAATCATTATTAATTTTAGAAACCAATAATAGGACGATATCAGAATTTTCATCAGCTCTATGGTGCCAAATTTGGATACTTAATAGAAAAGAAAAAATAAAGAGAGTACATTTTCAAAGAATAAACTTGCCTTTCTTTGATGATGAAGAAAAATTTAGTGATTATATTGATTTTGGAAAAAATAAAATCAATCTTTTAAAATTAGATAAATATCTAAAGAATCATTTTAAATTAGGCTTAAATTTAACGCAGGATATCAAGAATCCTAATATTAAAATCAAAACTAAAAGTGTTGTCTTCAAAGATATTTCTCTAAGAATGCAACTGGTAAAAATTGAATTTCAAAGTGGTCTCTATGAAAACGTATTTAGTAAAAAAGAAAAACAAAAATCATTAAAAGAATCCTATTTTTCTCCAAATAACTTAATTTTTTTAAAAAATTATTCTAATAAAAATGTAATGGATACACATAATTTAAAAAGTATTAAAAGAAAAATTCCAATTTTTGATTTTTTATACAAAAAAAATAGTGAAATATCCAAGGTTAATTTAAAGTTATCTAGAAAAAAAAATAATAACTATTATTTTAAAATTCAAAGTAGATTGATGTTTATCAAAAAAGAATACAATATAAGTTTTTATTCTCCAAAAGCTAGTTTCGTTACAATAGGGGAAATAAATCTTTTAAAATTTACAGATAAGGGAGAATTATTCTTATTCGAATTCATAAAACCTTTTTTTTTTGATGTTTTTTTTAGTCAACAAAGACTTTCATTTCATCTAAAATTTCAAGTTGCATTTGTTGAGATTAGCTCCTCATTTTATTCATTTAGTGCATCATGGAATACACAATATTTGGAAAGAATTTTGTTAAATTTAGCAAAATTTTCAAAAATTAAATCATCTGTATCTTATCTTACATCAATTAAATGTTATACAAATAGTTTTACACTCAAAAAAATTAATTATAAACATAAAATGAATTATAATTTAATTAGGATTTTAAAAAAAAACATACATTTCAACAAAGTCAAATCAACCTGGACCCAAGCGGGAATCGAGATTTGTTCACAGAGTTATAAGCTAATGAATATTTTGATAAAAAGAAAAGGTTTGACTTATTTGAATTTAGATTTTAACTTTAATCTTAAGCCAATCCGAACATTAAGTACAAAAGAAAGAAAGAAATCAAGATTTAGCAACACTTTCCATTTTTTAAGAGAGTTTTTGAGATTTGTTAAATTAATAGTAGATTGCCATGTTAAATTCTATTCTGGATATATTGATTTTTTCCAACTTTTAGATGGAATTCATTTTATATTAACGCATATCGGTAAAATAACAGGAATTTATAGATATAAATATAAAATTATGAAACAGATAAAAATATGCAAAAATATAAAAAAAATTTTATATGAAAAATTTTATGAATACCCTGTCTCAAAGGGTCCAGGTTTTGGGTTTTGGAGCCCAGTTTGGAAAGTTTGGGTTTTTTTTATCAAAGGAATGGTTCCTGTTCAAGAACGATGGTTGGCAAACCTTTTATCCAGACATCTTAATGGAAGAAAATATTCAAAAAAATCTTTTAGTATTACCAAGCAAAGAAAAGATGGTTACTTGGATGTAGAATTAAAATTAGCTTTAATAAATGAATTAAATAATTTAAAAGGGAATATATACAAAAAAACAAATCTAAAAAAATACATCAAAGAATCAAATGAAGCCTGGAAAAGCTGGAAATCAAATAACAATTGGAATCCAATTGATCTACCTGATGAAATAGAAAATCTTATATTAGATTATGTAAAAACAAAATCAATTTGGTGGGTAAAATCGGCCTGTTTGGTGAGAGAATCTTTGAATAAAGGGATTTCTATGGAAAAATCAAAGATCAAAAAAAATCTTGGGAAAATAACTAGATTGTGGTTTAAGGCAGAACAAAAAAGACAATTAGATTATTTAAAAAATGGTCCTTTTTTTTCAAAAGATGAGTTATTCTTTGTAAGTGAAATCTTTTGTCATTGGATAAAAATATGCCAAATTAAAAAGATAAATTTTCCATCGTTTAAAAATAAGTGGGATTTAAAATTACTTATATTAAGTTTGGATAGAATTAAAAAAAATAGCCCTTCGATCAAAATGGACTGGAAAATTAATTCACTTGAACAGAATTTGCTTCAAACTGCGATGATTAATCCAATTGGAACTTTTTCAGGGATAAAAAATTCTATTTTAACCCAACGAATTTTTTCTGAAATTGGTCTAGCTTTTATGGATGGTTTTTCATATTTAAACCCAATTTATTTTATAGCTTTCGCCGAAAGAATTACTGATGGTTATATTGATCAATATCTTTGGTATGATTGTTCACAGAAAATATTATTCCCCAAATGGATTAAACCAAGTGATAAGGAAATTAATCCATATTTTATCAATAAATTTCAGAATATCATTGAAAAGCAGAAGGAAATAGAAAACTTTTCTGAAAATCATAGTTTAAGAATTGGCAAAATTGAATTTGGTGAATCTTCCGACATTTGTGATCTTATTTTGATGGAAAAGACTTTAAGAAAAATTTTGAATTACAGTCTTATTTCTTATATATGTTCTAAAAACAATGTGAATGTCGTTTTCAAAGATATGTTCGAATTAAATTCAATGGGGATTTTAAGAGGTTTACAATTTGGTGGATTTTTAATCCAAATATATTACTTTGTGTTCGATTTAATGATTTTAGGAATAAAAAACTCCCTACAATTATTTAGAAATAAAGTAAACGATTTTTCGAAAAAAGGTTCTAATCTATTTACATATTATAATCGTTATATATCTAAAACAATATTTATTATTTCACCATCTGAAATTTGTCATACAGAATATTTAACTATCAAAATGAGTTTTAAAATACCTTTGTCGATGGGATCTATAAATTTCTCAGTAATTTTAGATAACAAAGGTTTATATCAAACTTCTAATAAAAATATTTCATTAGGGTTTTGTGGGTTTTCTATATTTTTTATTGAAAGTTTTAAATTAATAAGGGATATAAAAATAATGAATGAAAATGAAAAATATAGAAATTTAAAAAAAAAAATTATAAAATCTAAAATGGGTTCACTTGTACTTTTTCAAGTAGAAGGTAGAATCAGACAAATTATATTAAATTCTGGGTCAACAACCTTCACTAAAATAGCAAATAAATGGAATTCGTCTATACTTGGAATATTGACTTATTTCAGAGAATTTTCGAAAAAAAATCGAAACTGTTTTTCTATTTTATCAAAATCTGAAGAAAAAATCCAAAATAGAATAAAAACTTCTTTCAATTCTAAAATGCCATCAAGATTTCCACTTGTGCTTTTTTTTGCACCGAAAGAATTAGGTGGTTTAGGTATGCTTTCGATTTCAAATTTTTTAATTCCAGATAACGATTTAAAACACAAAAAACTAGGCCAAATTAATGAAAATCTGAATAGTTCTTTTCAAAGCCCTATTACCTCAATTCCAGTAATAATAAACTTTATTAAAAATTGGCAAAATGAATTTGAAGATTCCAAAGAAATTTGGAGCGATTTTGTAAGAAGAAGAATATTTTTTAAACACCAACAAAGAAATTTAACCTTCGAGGATATAGAAGATTTATGGAATAAAGGAATCCCGAGAATAAATACTTTATTTCAAAAAGAGAGAGAACTACTTGCATTTGATTATGGTTGGAGATTAAGAACGATTATGGAAAAATTTCAGATACAAAAAATTAATCCATTTTGGTGGACCGTTCGAAACCACGATGGCAGACTTTGGACTTTAGAATTTTATAAAGATGAAATGATAAAAAACCTTGGAGGTATCACAAATATTTTAGAACATACTCTATTTAAAGGAACTTATTTCCCAACATGGGAAGGGCTTTTTTGGGAGAAATCCTCAGGGTTTGAAGAAACTCTTGAAAATAAAAAACTTACACATGCTCAACGGTCGGGCTTAAATCAAATTCCAAACCGAAGATTTACTCTTTGGTGGAGTCCTACTATAAACAGGGGAAACATTTATATTGGTTTCCAAGTTCAATTAGATCTGACTGGGGTTTTTATGCATGGAAAAATTCCAACTCTTAAAATTTCCTTAATACAAATTTTTAGAGCACACCTTTGGCAAAAAATCCACCAAAGTATAACTTTAGATTTGTGTAGATCATTGGAAATAGACTTAGATAAATTAATGATATCATCGATTCAAAAAGAGCAGGTTCATCCTAGGAAATCATATAAAATGAATTCTTCTTGTGCAGACATAATTTTCGTTTCTAAGAGGAGTTGGAAAATATTTAAGCCATCGTTACTGACTCCAAATGTGTCTAAATTTAAATCCCAATGTGATATTGGAAATATTTTTTGGGTGGATATTCAATTAAGGTGGGGTGATTTTGATTCACATGATATAGAACGTTATGTACGTGGAAAATTTTTAGATTTTACAGTTTATCAAAATGGTTTATATCCAGGTAAACATGGACTTATTATAGGTATTGACCTTTCTTACAATATATTTTCTGGGTATGGTTTTGAAATTTTTGGATTAGGGCAAAAAATTTGGACAGACTTGACGAAGCTGATGAAAAGTAATTCTGCTCTATACATATTAAGAGATAGAATACGAAAAGGACTTCAATTATATACTAGCAGATTTTCAGAGTCTAATTTGAATTCAGGAAATTATTTCGAATTATTTCAATCTGGTAATATCTGGATAATAGATGACACACTTTTCTATCGTGTCACTGTTCATCAGACTCTAATTGGAAACGTAAAGACTAAACCAATCAATGGTGTAATAATAATATTTCTTCCAAAAAATGGAAATTTAATTTTACGAATAATAAGTTCAGAAATATGGAAACAACAAAAAAGGCTGTCACAGTTAGCACGTTGGCGAGCAGCTGAAGAAATTTTCAAGTTTTTAAAAACAATATCGATAAACGATAAACCTGATCAAATTATATTATTGAGAAAAACTTTAATCGACCCTTTAGAGATCCAATTAATCGAATACCCAAATATTTTGATTAAATTTTCTAATTTTAAAATTTCTTTTCAAAGTTTATTATATTTTAAAAAAATAACAAAACGAATCTTAGGTGCAAATGAATGTGAAACAGTAATTTTCAATCTGTATGATAATTGGATAGATACAGTTTCTGAGTTTACTGCATTTTCTAGACTTATATTAATACTTAAAGGCCTAGAGGTTGATTGCAAACAAATCAAACAAATCCTTGGGGTGGGTTTGGAAAAAAATGTTAAAAATTTTTTCTGGCCTTTTTTTACTAATGAAGAATGGATTACACTCGAAATAACTTTGAAAGATCTAATTCTTGAGAGTTTTGCAACCAAAAATAAGATAGACTCAGCAAGTTTATTCCAAACTGAAATACGAGATATTATTTTCGGTTCCTATACTAAAACTCCAGATTTAGCTAAAAATGAAGAAACTTGTCTTCAAACAGTTTTAACATCTGACAATACAGGAAAAAAAATTACGACCACAGTGTTTTCAACTATTTTAAAAAACAATGGTATGATAGTTTCATTAAAAAAAATTTTTTATAACATCAAAGAAATGTCTAAACTACTAAAAAAGATTGAAATAAAAAAATTTAATAAAAAATCTGACTTTGAATGTCATGTATTTCCCAGAAATCTATTAAAAAAATTAATATTCAATCCTAATATAATTTTAACAACAATTTCAATTATTTTTGGGAAGAATTCGAACTCAGTATCGTACGTTATGGAGATTAGAATATTGTTACTGATTCCCCAAAAAAGAAAAATTTTGAAACGTATCGAATGGATACCTTTCCGTAAATTAAACATTTTTAAGGCTGTAAAATTTCTTGGCTATGTAATTAAGAGAGAAAGAAAAGCTAATACAAAATCTATCTACAATTTCCCTCTAAGAATCCTTAATTTTATGCAGAAAATTCTTATATTAAAAAAAAATACACTACTTGTTTATATTCGTATTGAAGAAAAAAAGATCAGTCTAAAATGTTTCAAATACCAAATCAATTTACATTTTTTAACTGAGACTCCAATTTTATTAACTAGAAAATTTTTCGGTTTAGTGATTAATATCTTAAATTGGAATAATTTAATTTAACTTTTTTAATATAAATTTTCATGAATTATCTTGTTTTAAAATAACTATTTTTGTTAGGATAATAAAAATATAAAAAAATTTATTTTTATTAAAATACAAAATATTTTTAATTATTTTTTAAAATTAAAATTAACTGATTTATATTAATCAATGACTAAAAAAAGAAGAAACAATGGGAGAAATAAAAAGAATCGTGGAATAGTAAGAAGAGTATCATGTATATTTTCAGGAAAACTAGTACCAAAAGATAAAGCCATAGTCCGATATGTTGTAAGGAATATTATCGAATCAAGTGCTTTAAGAGATGTTCAGGAATCATGCGCATTTGAATTTTATACTCTGCCAAAGTTATATTTTAAGAACATTTATTCTATAGAAGCTGCTATTCATAACAGAGTTATAAGAGTCAGGTCTAAAAATGATAGACGAATCCGAGGACCAAATAAGGTGAAATTGATAAAAAATAAATAAAATTTTTCATTTACTACGTGGGAAAAAAATTATTTATAATATAATTAAATTAACATATTTTCGATTTTTTCTTTCACTGATTTTATCTGTCGATGGATATTGGAATTATATTTTGTTACTATACAACAAGCAATAACAGATCTTAGAACTCCACATGCTTTTCCCAAATTTTGTTTACTTGAAACAAAAATATATGGTACATTTTTATCTTCACATAAGAGTGGAAGATGTAAAACTATCTCAAGTGGTTCTGCGTCAGCTGCAATAACAATTATTTCTACCAATCCCCTTTTTAAAACTTTTGTCGATTCATTAGCTCCTTTTTTAAGTTGGTTAAATTCTGCGGCTAATTGAACTAGATCCAGAATTTGAATTGAAAAAAGGTTATCTGCAATAGGAAAGGCCTTAGGACATAATAAAGTCATTTTTAAAAATACTTGTATGACAAATTGTCTTATAAAAATTTATAATGGATATAATTGTTACTGATATAAAATCAATAGATATTTCTATTTTTCCAAAATCCATTTGTTTTTCATTTTTTACAGCGAAAGAAATTAGAAAACTTGCATGTGTGGAAATTTTTTGTCCAGTTTTTTTTGATATTCATGGAGATGTTATAAAAGGAGGTCTGTGTGATGAAAAAATGGGAATTTTTTCTAAATTTGGTATTTGTAAATTTTGTATGGGAAATTATACTACTTGTCCAGGACATTTTGGTTATATTGATTTACCAATACCAATAACAAATAACTTTTTAAGAAACATTTTGTTTACAATTTTAAAGGCAAAATGTTTATTTTGTAATTTTTTTAGAATAGAATCTCTCCAAGTTATTTTATTAAATAATGAAGTCCTCAGACTTTCTCTTAAATCTAAAGTATTATTTGATATACAAAATAAACAGAAATTTATTAAAGAACCGACCACGGTACTATCAAACTATCTTAAAATATCTACACTTAGAACTTATCAGAAATTTGGGAGAAAAAAAACTGAAAAAATTTACTACGATTCAATAAAAACAAAGATTCGTTGTTCATCGAAAAAAACTCATGAAAAATATGAAAACTGCATGAAAAAGGTTTCTGATTTTTTATTTAAATGCAAAAATAATATGGAATGTCCAAAATGTGGATATTCAAGTCACCAGGAGAAGAAGAAATCCTGGGAAAAAATAAACCTACACTTTTTTATCTCTATGAAAAGACAAATTAATTTTCAAGAAAAATTTGAAATCGATCCTTCCTCTCCTTGGATCACCGAAACAAAAAATAAAATTTCATTTTTTGACAAAATACAAAATTCTACTGATTTTTTACTTTTTCAATTCAAAGAAGAACTAGAAATAATTTGGAAATTTGAAAATGACCTATGTGAAATAATTTGGGGCACCTTTAATATTTCGAAAAAATTTCAAAAAATTAATGGATTTCATTTATTTTATATAGACTCTCTTTTGATTCCACCAAATCGATATAGACCTTTTAATTCCGGAGAGAAATCCGAATCGGATAATTCATTGTTAACAAATCCACAAAATTTTTACTACACCAAAATTTTAAAAGCAAATCAATTAATTTTACTTGCTTTAGGTATTAAAGAATATACTTCAAAACTAAATTTAGTGATAAAAGGTTATTTAAATCTAGAAAAAGCTACTAATAATTTAGGAGATACCGTATCTAATAAATCTGATACTTCGAAAGAAAATCCAATAGGAATTAAACAGCAATTAGAGAAAAAAAATGGAATTTTTCGAATGCACTTAATGGGAAAACGAGTTTTTCACTCAGCTAGATCAATAATTACACCCGATCCTTTTCTTAGATGTAACGAAGTTGGTGTACCTCTCAAATTTTCCAAACAATTAACCTTACCGGAAGAAATAAATGTACTGAATCTTGGTCTTTTACTAAAATCTCTTTTATTAAAGACAGAAGACTCAAATAGCCTAGAGTTAACACACAATTTTGAAAATTTAATAGGAGATAATCTTAAGATCGAAGCTAATAAATTTAGTTATCGTCATAGAAATTTTTTAAAGATGTGCAGCAAACACGCTACAGTTTTTTCTAAAGAAAAAAAAAATTTCTATGGTCTAAACAAAATTTTTAGGACATTACTCTCCGGAGATTTTGTTTTAATGAATCGACAACCATCGTTACACAGGGTTTCTATTATGAGTCATAAAATTAAAGTCGAAACAAATTCAAAATGTATCAAACTAAATTATTGTAATTGTAATTCATATAACGCCGATTTTGATGGAGATGAGATGAATTTGCATGTACCCCAGAATTCTTTTGCTAAGACAGAGGCGAAATTACTATCACTTTGTAGTAATCAATTTAAAATTCCAGTTAACGAATGTCCATCTAGGGGATTAATTCAAGATTATATATTATCTTCAGTGATTTTAACTCGAAAAGATTCCTTTATTAATATACGGCTGTTAGCTCACCTTTTATATTTTTCTGAGAACTTTCAACAGTTTTCTAACTATCCTCTTTATCCTGCAATATTAAAACCAGTGCAATTATGGACAGGAAAGCAGGTAATTTCAATCTTATGGAAAAATTTCTCAATTAAAAAAAATTTCAAAGTTCTTGAATCTAGGACTAAATTTTCAAAATTGTCTTTTGGAATAGATGAAACAAAAGTATTAATGAGAAGAGGAGAATTATTGAGAGGAATTATCGATAGTTCTCAACTTGGAAAAAATAAATTTGGAGCTTTACATGCTTACTATGAATTATATGGTGGAGAAAAAGGTGACTTTTTTCTATCTGAAATCGGGTCAGTTTTAATTATTTTTCTTAGAAGTATTGGTTATACTCTAAATATCGAAGATCTTCTTTTACTATCAAAAATTGATAAATATAGAAAAATAGGAATAAGAAAAATTAATCGAATTTCTCAAATGTATTCAAGAAAATTTTTATCTTCCTATGGTTTGTTTCTTCCACAAAAAAAAAAAGTTACAAGAAGAATTACTGAAATTTCTGCATTTATTCGCTTTATTTTTTTTATGAATAATCTTCTTTTATTATTTATTCAAACTCAAAAAAATCATGTCATAAATTTATTCTCAAAAAACCTTGAAAATTGTATACCAGGAGGATTATATGTAAATCCGTGTTTAAACAAGTTTTCTATAATAACATTATCAGGAGCAAAAGGTTCTACTCTGAACACATTTCAATTATCATTGAACTTGGGTCAGACTGAATTAGAATCTAAATGTACACCAAGAAGTGCAGGTGGTAAGACTTTACCTGTTTTTTTCCCTTTTGATTTTAATGTATGTTCAAATGGCTTTATTTCTAATAGATTTATTACTGGAATTACACAATCTGAATTTTATTTTCATTGTATGGCAGGCCGAGAAGGACTTTTAGATACTGCTGTAAAAACTTCCCAATCTGGATATATACAAAGAAGTTTAGTTAAGCATCTTGAAAGTATTTCTTTAAGTTATGATCATTCAATAAGATTTAGTAAAGGAGATGTCAATCAGTTTATTTATTCCAGAAACGGGTGTTGTTCAATGAATTCAGATCTAAAATCTAGTATAAATTGGAAAATCCAAAATTTTAAAAACCCTAAACTTCCAGTGATTAATATTTGCTCAAGAAATAAAAGGTTTCACAAAAATCAAGATTTTTTAGGGTTTTCCAAAAGTTTACAAAGTTTACCACATTTTGAGTCGAAAAAACTGGAAATAACTTTGAAAAAAAACAAGATGCTTCGGAAAATATATCCAATTTCTCAAAGATTAGACTTATTAAGTCAAGAGTTCACAGAATTATTTTATGAAAATTTAGTTTTGCCAGGTGAAGCTATAGGTATAATAACTAGCCAATCTTTGGGTGAGCCATGTACACAAATGACATTAAATACTTTCCATTTCGCTGGTAAATTATCATCCAATCAAAAATCAGGAATCCCTAGATTAAAAGAAATTTTGTTATTAAGTTCTAAATTTCCAGTTACTCCAACTATGTCAGGAAAAATACAAGGGACTATTGATGAGAAAAAATTTTCTTTGATACAAAAAAGGTTTAAACGAATCCATTTCAATGACATATTAACATGTTCATCTCATTTTATTGAAAAAAATCAAGAATTTTATGGACAAACGTTCCGATTTTTTCTTCAGAAAAATTTCTTTTATAAACATTTACTTTCATTAAGAATGAATTTTTTAAAACATTCGATTGAATATTTTGTTATCAAACTTAAAAAATATCTAAAAGATTATTCAGCGAAAAATGAAAGTAAGGATTCTGACATCAAACAAAATTTTGATTATTATAAAGATGGCAAAATTAAAATAGAGACTTTAAAAAAAAATTCTACGAAATTAAAGAAAAATCTTATTGAAAATAAATCAGATTTTTTTAAAATTAATCTTTCCCAGTACCAAAATATTTTGAATTTTAAAGATATCGATATGATTTTTGATGAAGATTTTACAATCAAGACTTCTCAGGGGATTTCAGACTATTTTATCGATTACCGCGAAAAGAGTCTTCATATTAATGGTATTAATTTTATGATTTTTTGGAAAAATTACGATATTATCGAAACAAAAAGTATATACACGAATGATATCTATGGAATGATGGTAAATTATGGAATAGAAGCTTGCAGAAATTGTTTGTTTAATGAATTAGAATCTATTTTTAAAATACAAGGAATTTCTATATCCAGTAAACATTTCGATTTGATTGCTGATTATATGACGAGATTAGGAAGATATAGAGGTTTTAATAGAAAAGGGTTTGGTGAAGAAGATGGGTTTCAAGAAATAACTTATGAAACTGCTATTAACTATATTATAATTTCATCTCTTTCCAATAAAGTAGACAAGTTAACAACGGTTAGTAGTAGATTAAGTTTAGGAATGTTACCTAATATTGGAACTGGGTGTTTCGGAATAACAATTTAAATTCCTCAATTAATCTTTATTAATCTTTAAGGCAAATTAGATAGTAAACCTTATATTTTTAAGGAAAATAAAGATTATTGTTTTTTTATAAACGAGGCTCCGATAATTAATCTAACTTTTCCTCCAGTTGGTGTACATAATATTGTATCACAGCCGACACATTTTACTCGCGTTTGAGAGTGACTAAAAATAATTAATATCGAGGAACATTTAGGACATTTAACATCCATGAAATAGGAATCTGGATTTGGGATTATTCGTTTAGTTTTGTGTTTATTTCTTTCTACACCTTCCTGGAAAATGTTATTGTAAGAGTTACTTAACTAAAAAACATTAAAAATCTCCAATTTTTTATTATTATTAAACTTCTATTTTAAAAAGATTGAATTACTTACCTCCATTTATATTTTTTTTAAATGAGGATGCTTACAAGCTTATAAAATATTTAATTATTATTTTGGAATAAATTAAAAAATGAGGCAATTTTCTAAGTTCAAAAAATTGAATAAAAAAAACATAAATTCCTTAGTTTGTGCACTACTGTAAGAGAAAAAAATTAATAGTTTGAAATTAAAAAAAAATATATTATAGAATACATACTATTTTAAAATAATTTCTTATAATTCCTTAATATTAGTACATTTTATTCATATGGAAAAAAACTACGGTGGAAAAAAAATTCATTAAAATTTATTTTTGTAAAAATTTAATTTCACCAAATGGATTGATAATTTGGTGAATTTCGTAGTATACTAATTCGGGAAAAATAGACTAATAATATTATATATTTTGAATTAAAATTCAAGTTTTGATTTAATTCAATTTTCAACAACTGTATTCAAGAATGATGTAACTGGAACATCCCATTCTTTTATTTCAACAATACAACCTTTATATTTTAAAACTTCTCTAGTTAGCATCCACCAAAGTAATGCGATAGAATGGTTATTTAAATTGTTTCCGGGAATTGCTATGTCTATAAATCTCAAAGAAGTGTCCGTATTGCAGAATGCTATTGTAGGAATATTTGCACGCGATGCCTCGGATAAAGGTTGGTAATCAATTTTAGGGTTAGCTAAAATAATTATTTCTGGCTCTTGAAAGCTAGTACACATGTGGTTTGTGAATTTTCCTGAGACCCATTTTCCAACCACTGTCTGACATTTAATAAATGAAGAAAATTTTAAAATAGCTTTTTGAGAACCAACTCCTGTTGATATAGCTATAATATTTGAATTATCTTTAACAGCTGCAATAGCCCGTGCTGCGAGTTTTAATTTTTTAATGGTTTTAGAAATATTTATTATGAAAATACCATCTTTTCTTTCTCTCCATGTATACGTTTTCATCAAATTCTCACAAGTTTTTGTTCCTAAATGAGTATTGCATAAGAGTAATTTTTTTATATCATTTTTATTAAAACATTCCATAATTTTATTAATACACGATACTAAATTTAAATAAATGAAATGTTATTCCATTGACAAAATTAAAGAAAATAAAAACGGCATAGAAATTGAAGTACAAGTTAATAGTGTTAAAAAATTTTTGGAATTTAAAAACAAACTAAAAAAATTTACAATTTGGAAACTTTGCTTATCTGATTATTCTGGAAATGCAGTATTTTTTTGTGATGAAAAACTTGATATTGGCAGAAATGAAAATTTTCACGCTTCTGATATTAGATTAACATTTCATAGAGGTAAAAAAAAATTTATATTACGAAAAATACTTTCCAAAAGTAGAGGTATAAAAAGAGAATATATATTTCCTAATTACAAACTAAACATAAGTATTTTGGAACATAAATTAGTTTGAGTTGTCTATTTAAATTTATAAATATTTATTATTTTTAATTGTTTATTTCATTATATATAAAAAATTTGCCTATGAATAATAAATACACTTTACCTAATAAAACGTTTAACTCATTATTAAAATTTTTTTCAAAAAATTATTTTGACGGAGTTTTTAAACATAAAACACTTTCTTATCTGGTAGATTCATATTTAAATTTAGTCTTAATTCAAGCAAATAAGATTTCAATACTCGCTAATAGGAACAAATTAAACTTTTATGACCTAATAAATTCAATTAATGTAAGTTCACCATCTCCATTTAAACTAGGTCGGCCGAATAGTTATCGAATATTAAAAAAGAACAAAAAATTAATAAAAAACTATACAACAAAGTTTGCTGATTCAACTATTTCCTGTATAAAAATTTGGAAAAAATTGAAAATTCCTCGAATATTTCTAAAGTGGATTCATTTACCCGGAAAAAAAGCAATTGAGAAGAAATTAGATGTTTTTAAAAGAATTTCTTTTCGAGTCTTTAATTATATCCCCCTTAATGAAACATTATTTTTATGCTATAGTTTTAATACTATTTTTAAAAAAATATTCACTGAAAGAAATATTTGTATAAAGATAGTTTCTGATAACTATAACTTTAGAACTTCCTCCAATTTTTTCTTTTTTTATGCCATAAATTTTGTTATAACAAATCGTGACACTAAAAAAGTTTTAATTGGTTTAAGAATTATTCATGCAATAACATTAAATAACATATTTTCTATTCACTATATTTATAAAAAGATTGTGTCTGTTTTAACAGAATTAATACTAAATATAAACTTGATAAAGCAAAATAAGAAGCTTTTAAAAACATTTTTATATTCCTATAGGATACTTAAACAAGTTGAAAGAATAAGTGTCAGTAGTTTCGATTTTTTTTTAGTTAAAAAGAAATATTTTTTTTTAAGAAAATTATTTGGTTTCTACATAAATAAATATGAAATTTTAGAATGGGTTGTGACTGTTAGTAAAAAAACTCGATTTGAAAACGAATTATTTATCAGAACAATTTTAAAAAATACTTTTTAAAGAACTCGATAAGAAACCTCTTAAGAATTAAAACAAATTATTATATTATTACTGGCTAATATGTTAAAAAAATTAAATATTTATTTAAATTAAATTTCAATTAATTAAATTATTAAAATCAAATTAATTATTTTAATAAAACTTACAATATTTTTTATTAAAAAATTATTATACAGGATGAAATAAAACACCTCCTTCTATAATTTAATTTAACGGGTCTTTCAAGTGAAATTGATCTTGAATGTTTTAGATTATTTGTTAAAAAGTAAGATAAAATTAGGTTGGAATAAATTATAAATTATCTACTACTATCATAAAATAAATTTATAATAAAAAAACCAATTTCATTTGCTTTAAACTTATAGCCCAAATATTTAAGTTTTCATATATTTCAAGACATTTTGCAAAACTTTCTTGAGGATAACCCATCAACGATGAAAGTTTTGCCAAATGTGATAAATGTAAAATCGATTTTCCTATCTTAACACTTGCATTCCTTATTAAATTGTAAATTTTATTCTCAATTGAAATTTTTTGTACACCTGTTTTAGAAAATTTAAAATGATTTAGGGATTTAATGCTAGAAGTTAATAATCTTGCAGCTTCTTTTGTATCGTCTATTGAAATTAGATCCTTAAAATTTAGTTTTGCCAAAGCCATACTTAATCTAATTAAAGAAATCAAAAACTTTATATTTATACTTTTTTTAAATTTTTCCACGTTAATTGCTCTAAGTAAGACATAATTGTAAACAGTCATTTCAATTGATAATTTGGTGAATTTTGGATAAATATGCCGTGATTCTTTAAACAATACTTTTAAAATTTCTATATCAATATACCTTTCATTTTTTTCTAATTGTTTTTCTTTCCCATAATTTTCTAATAAATAATTCGAAATCTTTTCATCAAAATTATTAAGGGAATTGTGTTCCTGATAAAAAACTAAGTCAAATTTTTTCAAAAAATTATTTTTAGAATTATTTGTCTTTTTGTCTTTTTGAAAATCAAAATCATCAATTTTAGCAATAGATGCTATTATACTAGTATTAGCTATCGATTTTTCGTTTAAACCAACTCGTTCACCTAGGAAGTTTTCTAGGGAAAAGACCTCATTTTCTTCGGAAAACAAGATATTTTCAATTAAAATTAGTCCAGTATTTAAGATTTGTGAGTTTTTTTTTTGAATTTCAAAAAAACTATTCCTAAATTCAGGTATTGAGCTAAATTGCTTTTTTAATGAAAAGGTCGAAGAATTTAAATAAATTGAATTGGGAGATATAGATGATAAAGCTTGAAGTACACTTGATTTCCCAATATTAAAATCTCCGATAAATAATATATTTACTTGCTGCTTTATTTCAGATATTACTCCTCTTAAGTATGAGCCAGAACTAACTATTGCTAATGTAATAGATTTTTTCAAATCTAGATCTCCTAAAAAATGCGGCAATATAGAATCGGAAATACGATCATATAAATTCGGGCTTCTAAATAATTCAAAAATATAATGTTGTTTAATTAAAAAAGGCTCTTCACTAAAGTAACTGTAAGGGTGTTTTTCAAAAAACATACTTTCAAAGAAAAAATTCATAGAAAAACTTACAGGAACTACGGATTCATATCCACAAGGAAGTACTATTCCAGCAGACCTGATTTTAACCCCTTGAGTAAAATTTGAATATAATTTTTCATTAAAATAGAGATCAATTTCTCTAGTTGAAACGGTGAAACTACAAGCATCTTCTATGTTAGAAATTTTAACTAATTGATAAGTTTGAAAATTACTCATACTTAGATCTAAAAATAGTTTCTTATTGAATTTTTTCTCGCAAATTTTTGAAAAACAATAAATTACTGGTTTAAATGTTGAATCGTTTATTGTAGAATAAATTTTTGAGCCACAAAACTTGCAAAAATATGTTGCAAATTTTAGTTTTGTAATTCTAGTTATAGATCCAATACAAATTCCTTCAATTAGAATAAATTTTCCAATCATTGAAGCACAAATTAAATTTAATTTTTCTGAAGGAAACATCTTCGGTGGTTGCAAAATAATCTGAAAATCATTAAAATTAATAAATTCAGAAAATTTATTGCCATTTAAAGGTATTTTAGACGGTATTATTAAAAAATCATTTTCTTTTTTTTCTTCCAAATTAAAAAAAAAATCTGTAAATAAAAAAAAGAGAGTGGATTTTAGTAATTTTAAAAATCTCTGAGTGTTAAAAAAAGCTAAATCTTTTAGTTCTGAATGAGAAGTTGATAATAAATCTTCTAGTTCAAATACAAATATATCTTGACGACCTTCAATTATTGCATTGCATTGCATTGTGTATTTATTTCTATTTTTTGGAGAATTTATTTGGAAAATATTTTCTTGAATAACCTTTTTATTGAATTCTCGAATAAATTTTCCCAAAAGAATTTTACATTTTTTATAATCGGTCATTACAGTTATAATTAAATCTCTTATAATATAAAAAAGTTATTTTATTTAAAATGTTTCAGACTAAGGTTAGTTTACTCCTTTTAATAGTAATAATTTTAGAATTTGGAAGTTTTTTAACTCTTTTTTTAAGATTTATATCACAGGTAGCTACAATGAAATGTCTAAATAAATTAACAGTATTATAAATACAATCGTCGGCATAGATTATATTTTTAGGGTGAAAACAATTTAATTTTATAAATTTTCGATTTTTTAGATATTTTAAAGCAAGTTTAAATTTTGGACCAAGTTTTTCAAGTTCCATTAAAACACATTCAGAAACACAAGGAACTGTAACAGCATTCAGACAATTTAATAGTGACGAACATAAATTAATTTTATTTTTGAGTGAAAAATAAATAAAATTGGTGTCTATTAAAACATAATTGGGTGTTAAATTCTTCATCTTTTTAGAATTAACGGTCTTGTGGTCTAGCGGTAATGACGTCTGACTTTGAATCAGAAGGTCGTGAGTTCAAATCTCACCAAGACCTGTATTTATTAAGCTACAATTTGATAAAATTTTCTTGTAATTGACAATTTTAGATATTCTAGAAGCTCAAAAAATATTAATTATGGTAAAGTTTTTTTTCAAATTTCTTGTCATAAAAAAATACAGCTGATTTTCCCAAGAATTTTTCATTTTTTAAATGACAAGGTTTTTCCCCGAAAACTTGTTAGATTTGAAAGAACAAATTAAGTTATTAAAATCAATGCAGTAAAATTTTTTTCATCCAAAAAAGATATTAGATTAGAAGCTAATTTTTAAAAAAAAAATTATGGAAAATAACTACCTTTATGTGGAAAATTAATATTATAAATAACTTAATTTTATGTTAAAAATTTTTCACATTAATTGTATCTGTTTCTCTTTTTAATCCATTTAATAATAATTTTTCAAAAAAAATATCAGAATGCTTTTTTTGAAAAATATCAAATGATAACAGAAAATTTACAATATTGAACTTTTGGTGACCAAACCATCCACATAAATCAATTTTTCTAAAAGGAGAACAGTTCCAATACAGTTTCTTATTCCTAAAAATCTTTGCTTTAAAATGACGATTTTGAACCCAATTCACTTGTTTTGTTGTAATTATGTCAATGTCATTTATTATAAAGTAATCACATTCGATCCCTGAGGTATTTAATATTAAAAAACTTGTAAAGTTCATATTTTCATTTTTAATTGATTTAGACATTTTATTTTTTTGGATGTTAATCAGGGTCAATCTATAAACCAAGATCTTTAAAAATTCAACTAAATCAATTACCGAATTTTTATGGCATTTTATTTGAAACTCAGGTTTTGAAAAAAGAAACATCTTTAATAGAATTCTAAATCCTGAAACTAATAATCGTATCTGGATAAAATATTCAGCTTTTAGTATCAGGTAATCTTCTTTAATAACCAAATTCTTATTTAATTGGTTTTTTAATATTTTGCTTAAACAATTTGTTGATAATTTTAAGTCGATATAAGATTTTTTTCTAGAATCAGTTAGAAGACTTACAATTGTTATTAAAGATTTGTCAATACTTATAACGCATTTAATATTAAAAGAAATGTGCGTTTGAAATGAAATTTTTTCTCCAAGCTTTGCTAACAAATTCGTTTTAAATTTCAAAAATTTTTTTTTTTCTACAGCACAATTAAATTTATGGTTTTTTTTTGATAAAAGATTTAATGCGTATAATTTTGAAATAGAATTCTCAATAACAAGATATGTTGAGCTCTTATAATTATATTTTTTTTCAAATATAAAAAAAATAACAAGAATACAAATTTTTAATGAAATTAAAAATAATTGCATTATACAAAAAAAATTAATTATGTAGTTAAATAAAATTTAATAAAAAATTTTAAAAGAGTATGAAATTCATGTTAAAAAGTCCGGTTAAAGAGGAAGAAAGATTTCGAGATTTCCTAATAAAAAACAATTTAAATTGTATCACAAAGAATGATTGTAGAAAAATAATTGGAAAACTTTTAGATTATTTAATGAAATCAACTCGATACAATGATATTTCAGATTTTCTCAGAGGATTTAACCAAAAAAAAAACTATTTGAAAAATATTTCTGAAGTTTTCGATAAATTAAGTCCTAATAAAAACATTGTACTTCATTATCCAATAATTATAACATTTAATTATTTTTTAGAAAACTATTTGAATACATTTGGATGTGTAGAAAATTCACATCTCTTTCAAAAATCATTGCATTCATTTCTTTTAAACAAAGGAAAATCCAAATCTGCCAATTTTTTAATAAAAAAATTAACTAAAAAATTAGTTCAGGTAAAAAAGACATCTTTTTTCTTAACAATCATGAATCATGAAAATTTGTTTATTCAAAATTATTTTAACGGAATTCAAAACTATTTGAATTGGTTTTATTTATCTTTGGAAAAAGCATTCGAATCCAATTATTATAAAGATAAATTTAATTTTTCTTTGGGAAAGGTTGCACTTTCTCAAAATAAAAAAATCAAAGCGTTTTCTCTTTTCATCCAAGCAATTGAAGATTCTAAAAAGGGAAATTTTAGAACAAAACTCATAATAATAGAATGGTTTATTCTCTCTTCTCTTCTATTAAAAAAAATAAACCAGACAAACAACTTTATAAATAGGTTAAATTTATTAAACTCAAAAAACCTATTTCAAATTAAAACCATATATAATTGCATCAATAAAAATAATATGGTCTTGATTGAAAAGTTAATTTTCAATACAAATAGAACTACATTTATTCTTAGTTCGTCTAATCTTTTAGTTAAAAAGTTTTTTAAAAAGATTAAAAAGAAACTTGTGAAAATATTATCTATTTTTATTAGATCTTCTATTAACAAATTGGCCATGTTATTAGGGGTTTCTAGGAAAAGAACTGAGATGATTTTAAGCTATATAATATTAAAAGGAGAACAAAAAGGCTATTTTGTTTGTACGACTGATACTTATAGTAGGTCCCTTAAGACTAAAAAGGTATCTAATATATTTATCAACGCATCCTTAAATTTAGGAAGTTTAGTTGACGTGTGCTCGAAATTAAAAATTTAGGTTTTAAATAGAAAATTTAGAATTAAAAACTTCAATAAATAAAATAAGTTCCTTTCAATTTCATTAAATTTTTTTAGATTGTTTTGTTATTAATTTTGTTGTTTAATTGAAATGTTTTTTATAATAAAGGCATTATGTTAAATTATTATATTTATTAATATTAAAAAAAAACATACGAAAATAAAAAAAAATTTAAATTTATTGACATCTAAGAGTTACCTTTTTTGAAAAAAAGTACTTATTTGGTTAGTATGAGATAATATAGATATGGTATCAAAAAAGGTATTTGTCAATATTACCGAACACTCCTTAGTTTGAACAAAAATAATATTTTTTATGGTAAAAAAGATTCTTTTTTTAATGAATTTCTCAGAGACATAACAAGGTTTTATTTTAATATTATTAAAACTGAAAAATACTTCAAAAATACACTTTATTGTAATACTTACAAAACTCAAGCTTGAGTAACCAATAAGTTTAAAATTGAAGATTGTTATTCTCAAAGTATCAAAACAACCTATTGACATATTTTTAAATAAAATTAATTTAGCCTGCCCTAGAATTTTATTTTTTAAAAAAAACTAAAAAATTTCTTTTGATATTTTATAACCTGTTTTTTTCTAAAATAAATTATTTTAAAGGAGGTGTGGGTTAAAGTTTTTTTCTTGCACCATACGGAAGACTTTAGGTGTAATGTTATTTGGTCTATCGGAACTAATTTAAAAGTATGGATTTCTTTAGAATTTTTTTTTGGAAATTTATTCAAATTCAGAAACATTTCATAGGAGATCAAGAAATTTATTAACAAGGAAGATAACGCCAAGAAGGTTGATATGTATGTTGAGGTAGAAGCACCAACAATTTTAGTTAAAATGATAACTTTTCTACTATATTTGTAAGAATAATGTAGTTTATTTTTTTTTTTAATATCTTAATATTAGATTGGATCGAATTTTGAATTTCTAGGGACAAAAAAAAACCATTCAATGAGCTAAAAACTAATAAAACTTTTTTTATTCTTAGAAACACAATAGTTTTCTGATATTTTCCATGAAAATTAAAAACTTAGTAAAATGGGATTTTTTTACAATTTTTAGAAATTAAAATTTTTTTTGGTTTATTTAATACTTACAGAAAAGTTTCCTTTAAATCTATTTCATTTAATAAAATTCGAAAACTATAAATAACCGAAGGGTTTTTAAATATTTTCTCAAATAAAATAGTAAAATTATAGGTTAATTTCGAAGTAATCTGAAAACTTTTTAAGTACTCTTTTAATAAATTTTTGAGAAAAACTAGGTTTATCCTGAAAAAATTAGATTTTTTGGAATTTTCTGTCTTACAAATTGAAACTTTTAAATTAAAAAAGAATTTTAAGCTCTTATCAATTGTGTATCTGTTTAATTTTTCAATTTTTAAAAAAACTTTA
>Ga0209390_10004119_pt1 | contig 22281 bp, 21 predicted proteins | sample BON01_FD_187212 | JGI IMG/M metagenome (GOLD analysis project Ga0209390, IMG submission 187212) | Freshwater microbial communities from Lake Bonney liftoff mats and glacier meltwater in Antarctica - BON-01 (SPAdes) (version 2) | ecosystem: Environmental > Aquatic > Freshwater > Ice > Glacier... | reverse complement strand
AAGGTCGGCGCGAGTGCGCGGGAAATGTTGGTGGCCGCAGCTGCTGCACGCTGGCAAGTCGACGCTGCTACGATCACCGCCGAAAACGGTGTGCTGACGAATAGCGAAAATGGTCAGGAGTTGAACTTCGGCGATGTCGCCGAGGATGCTGCAAAACTGCCAATCCCTGAGGAACCAAAGCTAAAAGACGCCAAAGATTTCAAACTGATTGGCAAGGATGGCCCGCGCAAGGACATCCCGGCGAAAGTCTTCGGAACGACGGTCTTCGGAATGGATCTGGTTCTTCCTGATATGCTGTACGCGGCTGTAAAACACGTTCCCGTGACAGGGGCTGCGCTGGCCGGGTTCGATTCGGAAACTGCCAAGGGCATGCCCGGTGTCCGGGAGATCGTGCCGCTCGAAAATGCAATTGCGGTGATCGCCGACAGTTACTGGCAGGCGCAACAAGCGGTCGACACTATCGAACTCAAAGAATCACCGGGTGAACGGGTTGATACCGATGAGCTCATGAAAACCTTTCGGGCGGCGTTGGGCGATGACAACAATACTCTACCGTTTCCGGTTGGCGGGACGTTTGACAATTTGATCATGTCTGCCGAGCAATCGGAAATCGACAAATTGCTGGCGCGCGGGCCAATCAAGTTCGAACAAGAATATTCCGTGCCCTACCTTGCGCACGCCACCATGGAACCCGTGTGCGCGACTGCGCTGATTGAAGCGAACCGGTGCGAGATCTGGGCACCAACGCAGGCGGCGGACCGAATTCCGCCCGAAGTCGCAGCTGCGATCGGCCTGCCGGAAAGCGCGATTACTGTCCACCGGACCTTCATCGGCGGCGGCTTTGGCCGGAAAAACGAGCCCGACTTTATCATTCAAGCCGCACTGATCGCGCAGGCAAAGCCAGGCAAACCAGTGATGCTGATCTGGTCCCGGCAACAGGACACGCAGCATGATTATTACCGCCCGGCAACGGTGGTGCGTTCGCGCGCCGCACTGAAATCCGATGGGACGATTCTTGCGATCCATGGTAGGGCCGCCGGTCAAACTCTGACAACAGGCGTGGCGATGCGTTGGGAAGGCTTTGCCGATGCCACTATCGTTGGCGGAATGCTGCTGCCGGATTACGATATGGGCACGGCCCGGATCGATATGGTCGAAGTCCCGGTACCGATCAGAACCGGATATTGGCGATCGGTGTCCCTGTCCAACAACGGTTTTTTCGCCGAGGCGGTGATCAATGACATTGCCGCGCAGCTTGGCCGCGATCCCCTTAAGTACCGCCTTGCTTTGCTGCGCGATAATCCGCGAGCCGAGGCTGTCATCAAGCTGGCAGCGGAAAAGGCTGGCTGGGGGAAACCCAAGCCTGCCAATGTCGGCCGCGGCATTGCCTTTACCCACGCCTGGAACTCGCATTGCGCGCAAATCGTCGAAGTGACGGTCACGGGCAAGCAGGTGACCGTGAACCGTATCGTGTGCGCGTTCGATTGCGGAACCCAGGTCGAACCCGACAATGTCGCCGCGCAAATCGAAGGTGGCATCGTGTTCGGCCTGTCCGCGGCCCTATTTGGCAAAATCAACTTCCGCGAAGGTGCGGTGGTGGAAGAATCCTTTGCTGAATACCCGGTCATAACGATGGCCAACATGCCCGAAATCGAAATTCACACCATTCAAACCGAAGGCGAAATCGGCGGTGTGGGTGAGGCTGGAACTCCCGGTGTAGCCCCTGCGCTGACAGCAGCGATCTTTGATGCGACCGGCGATCATATCCGCAATTTGCCCATTACCAATGCCGGTTACGAGGTGCCGCAATGACCAGCACATTCGGGGACGAGGCATGAGCATTAGTTTGAACGTAAACGGCGAGACCTATGAAGTTGACGTAGCGCCCGAAACTCCCCTGCTTTGGGCCATCCGCGATGCGGTAGGCCTGAAGGGCACGAAATATGGCTGCGGCGTCGGGGTTTGCGGCACCTGCACCGTCGATCTGGACGGCCTTGCAGTGCGAAGCTGTTCAGTTCCGGTAGGCGATGCCCAGGGCACCAAGATTACTACCATAGAAGGGTTGGGGACCGAGGGCACTCCTCATCCCATCCAGCAAGCCTGGATCGATGAGCAGGTCCCGCAGTGCGGTTACTGCCAACCAGGTATGATTATGGCTGCATTCGCAATGCTAAAGACAAACCCCGAACCGAGCGATGCGGAAATTCGCGCCCAGATGACGAACATCTGTCGATGCGGAACCTATGGACGAATTTTCAAGGCCGTTCGGCGAGCTGCGGCGGGGACTTCGGAAATCTCGGATTAATGCACTTGTTTTAGCGCCAAACAACAATCTGGCGTTCTGGCCGCTTCTTGGTCGGCTCTTTCCTAAAAGGGAACTTGTTAGATGACACCCAATTCTAAACGCGACCACTGTTGCTGCGGAGCGTGAAACTGATGCGTTCGGCAAAGATCAGCCAGAAGCACGACCTGCCTACATATATGATTGTTGCATGGGGATTGGGAACTCTACCCATTGCGCTAATGTTCAACACATTCAATGCCTTGGCCTTGCGTTACTTCACCGACTATTTAGGGCTCGCAGCTGCGACTGCAGGTTCTCTAATCGCGCTGTCCAAGATTTACGACGCAGTTACCGATCCCGCCATGGGCTGGATTAGCGATCGCACGAATACGCGCTTCGGCAAGCGTCGTCCCTACTTGTTGATTGGTGCTTTGATCTGCTCTCTCAGCATTGCGGTAATTTTTTCCCTGGCCAAATTGCCGTTCGGCGGATCTGCAATTGCAGTCTTTCTCGCGCTGATCCTCTTTGCAACTGGCTACACGGTCTACAATGTCCCATATATCGCCATGCCAGCGGAAATGTCGTTTACCTCCAAAACGCGCTCTTCACTGATGAGCTGGCGGGTGTTTGTCATCGGCGGCGGATCGCTTGTTGCCGGAGCCCTTGCTCCGATGATTGTGCATTGGGCAGGTGGCGGCGCAGAAGGTCATAGTGCCATGGGCCTTTCGGTCGCCGCGATGATCGCTGCTTCCGGTTTCTTCACCTTTTTCCTTCTTAGGGGCGCACCCGAAATCCAGTTCAAGCGCAGTGTGCAAACGATGAGTTGGCGCGAAAACGTCAGAACCATTTTCTCCAATCGGCCATTTGCGATCCTAATGGCGGTGAAGCTGTTCCTGCTATCCGCCGTCGCAATATCCGCTTCCACGCTGGCATTCTTCACCGTCTGGATCCTCGATAAGGACTATAGCGTGCTTGGAATGATCCTGTTCTTCATGACTGGAGGGCAGCTCATCGCAACACCATTGTGGTTGTGGGTCTACCGGCGGATTGGTGCAAAGCGGACCTTCCTCATCTCGGCGGCCTTCTTTGCCATTATCTCAATGACGTGGCTCCTTGCCGACAGCAGTGAGGCGCTATGGATTACTTATGGCCGTTCGTTACTGAAAGGCCTCGGGGCGGGCGGCGTTCTGCTCGTCGGCCAGACCCTTCTGCCGGACGTAATCGAATATGATCGGCTCACGACAGCGTTGCGGCGCGAAGGTGTGTTGAGCGGGATTTACACCACGGTCGAAAAGGTGGCGTTCGCGCTTGCGACAGCGCTTCTCGGGGTTTGGTTGCAGGTCATGCACTACGTCCCGCAGCTCGATCCAGTCAGTGATAGTCAGCCTGCGAGCACGATTACTGCACTGCATTATTGTCAGTCATTCTTCCCTTCGGCGCTGATCGGAATCGCCGCGATATTCGTGCTGTTCTACAGCTTGGACGAGAAACGGCTGATAGAATTGCGCGGCGAGCAAGCTGCATCTTCGGCCCTGGGTCAATGAGCCAGCCTGCAAGCCGGATATTGAGTCTGGGGAGACGATCATGACAGCCTATCTAATCGGTACAATCGATGTCGAGGATTCAGCGACTTACGATCTATACCGATCATTCAATCCGTCTCTGGTGGAGGCTGCAGGGGGCAAATACATTATCAAGGGCAAACCTTTAACCAAGTTGGAAGGCGATGATTTCCGCAGCCGGTTTGTGATGATTGAATTTGCCAGTGAAGCTGCCTTGAGGCGCTTCTACGATTCGACCGAATATGCTGCGCTCCGACCACTGCGCCAGAGCAGCGCGAAATCGTCACTGGCATTGATTGACATGGATAGCGATTCAAGTGACCGCACCGCACATCAGATTGCCCGGTTTGGTGATGACATTGCTCTAACGTCTGTCACGGCAACAATGGACAAACTCGGGCCCAATGAATTACGCATCCGGCCTGCGCTTATTTCGGTGAATCCTATCGATTGGAAGATCTGCACCGGTTTGCTGGCTGCACTGCCCTTCTCCTTGCCATACACTCCGGGATGCGAGGGGGTGGGCGTCATTGAGGCCGTGGGCGCTCAAGTAGAGGGGTTCTGCCCGGGTCAGCGAGTTATGGCACATTCCAGTCTGTTGCGCGGTGGCTGGTTCGCAGATAGGGTCGACGTTGACGCGAGCGAGTGCGCGCTGGTCCCGGATGATTTGGCCGACGAGAAGGCTGCGGCGCTAAGTGTAGCGCTGCTTACTGCGGATCAATCAATCAAGCTTCATGACGGACCGATCTCGCGTGCACTCGTTATTGGTGCATCCGGTTCTGTTGGCTCAATCGCAACCGCGCTCCTGAGCCGTGTAACAAAACATGTCGATGCGATCTGTTCAGCCAGCAATGCTGACTATGTTACAACTTTGGGCGGGCACGTTTTGCCCCCAGAAGAGGCGGCGCAAGCGCAGTACGACTTCGTGCTGGATGCCGCTGGCGGGCCAGTGATCGAGGCAGGCTACCGAAGTTTAGCCCCGGGCGGAACATTGGTCTCACTTGTCCAGCCAGTTGATGAAGATCGGGCAAAAGCAGCTTCGGGTCGCGCAATACGCTATTCGGTCAAGCCGAATGGCGAGAAACTGGCAGCTCTGATTGCTCAGCATCGAAGCTATCCCGAACCACGAATAGCGGTCACCCTTTCTCTGGCTGAAGTAAGCGTTGCCCTCCATCTCTACCGGTTTGGGCGGCTACGAGGCAAAATACTTTTGCGGCCATAGTTTCATGCGCAGCTTTGAAGAGAGAGCTATTTGCATGAAGTTCGTCGGCCTATTCTTATGAAATTCAGCTGGTTATGCCGGCATCAGAAACGAGATATTATGAGCGCAGTTCCAGACTCTCCCGAAGTACTTTCCGCTTTGTCGGAGGTAATTGGCTGCGAGCGCATCAAAATTAACCCGGCTGAGCTGGAGTATTTTTCGCAGGATTATTTTCGCAAGGGCGAGTTAACCTTGGCCGTCGTCGCACCTCGCAATGTCGACGAACTCTCGCGGCTTGTGGCAACAGCCACCGCCAAAGGATTGGCAATATTTCCCCGCGGCGGCGGCTATTCTTATACCGACGGTTACAACCCAACCCAGCCGGGCATCACGCTGGATTTGCAGGAGATGGATGCAATTCTCGAGATCAACGAGGGCGACATGTACGTTACTGTGGAGCCAGGCTGCACTTGGGCAAAGCTCAACGACGCCTTGGAACCGCTCAATCTACGTACCCCGTTTTGGGGGCCGTTTTCAGGATTTAATGCGACTATTGGCGGCTCCATTTCACAAGGCTCCATTACCTGGGGTGCAAGCAAGTACGGCGTATCTAGCGAGAGTGTGCTCGACTTGGCTATCGTCGCCGCTGACGGAAAAGTCGTGCGAACGGGCGCATCAGGCCAGCCTGGCCATTCGCCGTTCTTTCGCAATTACGGCCCAGACTTGACTGGCATCTTTTGCAGTGACTGCGGGGCGCTCGGCATTAAGGCGGCGATTACCCTGCGCTTGGTCAATCGCCCCGCGCGAACGCTCGGTCTGTCGTTCGGATTTCCTTCATTCGAGGCCGGAGCGGAGGCAGCATGCCGCGTCGCGCGCGAAGGTATCGTCGCGGACAGCTTCGGGGTATCCAGTGAAACAGCTATCGCCGCTGCGGGAAAAGGTTCGCTGGCCGACGACCTCAGGTCGCTATGGATGGTCGGCAAGAGCGGCAACGGTCCAATCGATGGAGCCGTGCGGATGACCCGAGTGGCCATTGCCGGCCGCCGTTTCCTCAACGCCGCACCGTTCAGTTTTCATTTCATCATCGACGGCGCAAACCGAAAGATGATTGAGGGGCAAGCGCAAGCCGTTCGCGCAGCGATAGGCATCAGCGGGACGGAGATCGCAAATACCATGCCGACGATGGCACGCGCTGATCCTTTCGTACCATATGACATGCTGTCATTCTCAGGACAGCGCCAGCTGCCGCCAAGCACCATCTTGCCGCTTACGCAGGCAGTACCGTTCCATCGGGCGTTTAAAGCTGCGGTCGGGCAACGTGAAAAACAAATGAAACGCCACAATATGAATGTGCAGCCCACATTATCGACTGTCGGAACCAATGGCTTTCTCTACGAACCACTCATTGCCTGGGATGATAAACCTGAAGAATTCCATCGGCGCCACACAAGCGACAAGGTCCTTGAAATGGCTTCCGGGCGTGAAGCCAATATGGACGCGCGCGAGCTGGCCGCCGAGATCCGGCAAATCATGATCGATCTGGCTTTCGAACACGGAGGCATCCACCTCCAGATCGGCAAAGTATATCCCTATCTGCGCGAACGTGACGAGAATGCCGTCGCGATACTAAAGGACATCAAGCGGCGTATGGACCCCGAAGGTCTGTTAAATCCAGGTGCCCTTGGCCTGTCCCGGTGACTGGCGCAATGATCGGAAGGCGGGGATACGCCGACGGCCCCTACGGTCAAATCCACTACCGGGACACAGGCGCGGGCGTGCCCCTGTTGCTGTTTCATCAGGCACCGATGTCGTATCGGCAGTTCGATGGCGTATACCCGCTCCTGCACAATCACGGTATCCGGGCGATCGGGGTCGATATTCCGGGCTTTGGCATGTCCGATCCCACGGATTTTGTGCCTAAGATCCGCGATTATGCAAAGGTTGCTGCGCCCCTTCTGGATCAGCTGGAGATCGAGGCTGCATTCATGCTGGGCCACCATACGGGTGCCGCGGTCGCCACAGAGGCTGCAGCGTTGCTGGAAGATCGGGCCTTGGGACTAATCCTGAACGGTCCGACGCCGTTTGACGAGAAGGCCCGCGCGGAGGGTCTCGAATATGTGGAAATTCATGAAAAAGGCTTCACGCCGGAGCGAGATGGATCGCATCTGGCAAAAGCGTATATCAATCGCACATCCTTCTCCAATGAATCCACCAAATGGTCGCTGACTACCCGCTATGTCTGTGAGCAATTCACTGGGCTAGGACCATTCTGGTACGGTCACCATGCTGCGTTCGTCTATGACCATGCGGCGACGATTAAAACGATCACCCACCCCACGCTCATTCTCACAAATACAGGGGATCAGATCTATGATCTGGCCCTGCGAACACGCACCATGCGTCCAGATTTCTCCATTTCCATCATTGAAGGTGGCGGAATCGATATTGCCGACGAAAGCCCAACTGAATGGGCCGCTGCAGTAACGAACTTTATCCGGCAGGTCCTAGGACCGTGAGGGCGGTCTGGTCCAAGCTCGCGTGAAATTCAGACAAATAGACGGCGCCCTACGGAGCATGACAATCTCATCCAAGTAGTTCTTTTGCGCAGGCCGATCACTAGCTTAGGCCTCGAAGTATGCGCTTGTGGTCAAACCCGCAGTCGGCTGAAGTTGTGCCCCGCCAGGAAGCAGTGCGGCCATCCAAGTCTACCCGTACCGGGGCTTTGGCGCAGAATCTTTCAAACGCTCCGTGGTCCGCTGTTCCGGAAGAATACCCATGATACGTTTGATATAAGCCACTCTCTGCGCTTCGAGTTCTTTAGACAAATTCTCTTCAGGTTCTATTGACTCGAAAATCTTTCGATCAATTATACCCTTCTTCTCGAGCATGTCTTCCAGCACGAAAAGGCGGTCCTTCGTAATCCACAATTCAGTCATCAACTGAACGTTTTGCCGCGCGAGTGTTTCAATGTCTTCCGGCTGCAGATACTGCGGCAAAGTACGTTCAATTTCCATAAGTGCCTCTCTTACTTTGCCTTGCTGCCAAGGGTCACCCAAGGATAATTTCCGTTACCGACCCCGAACTCTTTCGCCTCTGCAAAGCCGACGGATTTCATGATTTCCGGCAGGTTCCGGCGGATCGAAGCACCGAAATGGGGCTCTTCGCGATTGTCTTGTTCCCAATCGTAAAGGACAGCCTGATACGGCGTCAGCGCACGCAGAGGACCCGGGTCGGAAATGATCATATGCCCGCCAGGCGCGAGGATCCGGTGCATCTCTTTGAGAATGTCGCGGCAAACATCATCGGGCGTTTCGTGAAACACCGCATAGGCTACCACCGCATCATAGTAATCGTCCGGTTCGCTAGTATAGCGGCAGTCCTCCTGCTTTAGATGCACGCTTATGCCGAGGCGCTGATCCATTTTGTGCCCGGCCCTCTGCATAGATGCCGACAAATCTGCACCCACTAGTTCCGCGCGCGGGAACTTATTTCGCAAGATCGCTAAAGTGGATGTTCCACCGCTCCCGCAATCGTAGATGCGTCGGTATGCTCCTTCAGGAAGCTGATCGAGCACGTCCATCCGCTGCTTGAAGATGTCCACTCCTACATCGACAGCTGCGTACCCGCCCTTGCGGAAAATGTAAGGCATGACACCAGACATGAACATCACCATCGACAGGTCATATCCATCCCAGCCGCCTGGCATTAAATGCCATTCGACTCCGGCAACATAGTCCGGAATCTCAAGATCATCATTCAAGGTCAATGTACCGACATCTTCGTGCACATCTTCAACTGGCGCGAACAGATCACCCACTTCACTGCGTTTTTCTTCGGCTGCGGGGATACCCCGATCGTAAACGGCCTCGGCCACCATTCGCTGGAAAAGCCGGTTGAAACGGTGCGCCGGGATCGATTGTGCCACCTTCTTCGCGTCTTCAACGATCCGGTCCAGATCGGCCGGATCCTTGGGACCAAGGGGCGCGCTTCCCAATGTGGCCATTTCGTCATTCTGATAGAACGCACTCTCTGCAGCCTCTCGCAACCGCGTGGAGGAAAAGACCTGAAGGTCGCCCATGAACTGCAAGCCAGCTCGGCCTGTCTGCGGAAGGGGTATCATCTCATTCATCCTCTCGGGCATTCTCTAGCACATTAATCATCAATTGAAGGATTCCTAGGAACTGGCTGGTTTCTGGCCAATGTCGTGTAGCTTGACTTGCGACAACTCCTTCTCGTCCAAACGGTAGTACCACAAGCACGCTATCATTGCGACGCTGCACACCGCCGGGAGCACAGCCTGACCGATGAGAATTGCCGTAATCGCGGACTCCGGCTGAGGCTGGCCGCGCGGGATCATGGCATCATAGCCCAGCCACGAAAGCAGCAGCCCGACGATCAGCGGACCCGTAGCATGCATGGATTTTTCTATGAAGCTGAAGACTGACGAATAGAGCCCCTCGCGGTTAATCCCGCTTAGCTTGCGGTCATATTCGATCGTATCGACAATCATCGATTGGCTGCAGATCAGAACCGCGCCGCTCATAACCCCCATGGATGCGGCGCGGGCAATGAAGATCCACATGGGTTCTGCTGGCCCGGCAAGCAGCCAAGTCAGTGTAAGCAACGCCTGCATGAAGAGCGCAAATATCAGCACTTCGCGTTTCCCGAACCGGCGGATGACCGGCAGCCAGACACACAAGCTAAGAATCGAACCGACGATGATCGAAGCTCCAAAGGGAAACAGCAAAGCTTCATCGCGCTTCATGACACTGATGAAGAAGAACAGTGTCGATGCGCCCCCGGCTGCGAGCTGGAGGAATTGAAATGCCTTGGCCGCGGCGAGGATCATGAATGGCTTATTGAGAAAGAAGAGACGAGTTTGATCCCATCTCGGAATCGTGGGTTTGACGAAGCTGGTAAAGCGGGCCTTCCGCGTTCCAAATACCGCAATGATCATGGAAATAAATACGACGGCGGCAAGGACGTATCCCAACATCCGATAGGCTTCCAAACCCCCGCCAAACGCCTTGATCAGGGGGCCCGCAACCGCAGAGCCGACAAACCCGCCACCAACCAAGAATACAGCACGGTACGACATGATGCTGGACCGTTCATGGTAATCTTCGGTCATTTCCGCGGGCATCGCCAGATAGGGAACATTGAAGGCAGTCAAGGCGATTGCGAATAGGATCAATCCTACCACAACATAGGCTTCCAAGGACAATAAGACCGGATCGGCTGGAACAGAAAAGAGCATGATCAGCGCAGCTGCACAACCGAAGCTCGCGAAGAACATGTAAGGGCGGCGTCGGCCCCAGCGCGTGTTTGTCTTGTCGCTAAGCCAGCCCATCATTGGGTCGGTTACCATGTCCACAATTTTGGAAACAAAGATCAAGAAGCCGGCGACAGCGGGCGACATTTGAACAACTGTGACGAGAAAAAATAGGTAGAGATTGGACACGGCCGATATCATCGTGATCGTACCCAAGGAACCCAGGCCCCACGCCAGATGCACCGGCTTTATCGCTCCAAAGCGTTGTCTCGCGTCAGATGCCGCCGTCGCGTTCACTCCCATTTTCCCAGAGTGCATCAAGGTTTCATTTTCCCGGGTGTCTGGTCGATTGCACGGATAAGTATATTGGGGATTATCGAATCGTCATACGACAGGTTGACCATTCCGACCCGTGCTATCGTCAAACCTCTTGAGGGGACAACGTAGACGCGCTGTCCGCCGAACCCATCGAAGTAAACTATATCTTGCGAAACAAAAGGTTCCGCGTGAGGGATCATGATTGGATTGGTAGCACTGTAGCGCCGCAGCGGAGTCCAACCTCTTCCGAGCCATAGCTGAAAACCATATTGCGTATTGGCCTCCGATGGTCGGGCCATGTTGGCGATCCAGGTGGATGGCACGATCTGCCGGCTGCCAATTTTACCTCCATTGCGGATGAGTTCGCCGATACGCGCCCAGTCGCGGAGGCCTGCATGGAGCCCGGCATAACCCCGCGGTTTGCCACTGGCGTCGATCCACAACAGCGCTTCGCCATTGCCCAGCGGGCACCACAATTCACGGTGAAGAAAATCTGCAAAGCCATGATACCCAGCTTTCGCAGCCTGGCGATCAATCACCATCCCGAGCAGCTGACTGGCGGCGTTATTATAAGCAAAACTGCTGCCCGGCTTTTCGATAAGCGGGGTTTCCAAGGCAATCTTGCCAATATCTGGTGCCAGCAACAGGGTGGTAAAATCGGACTGGCCAAGACCAGTCGACATGGTCAGAAGCTGCCTGATGGTAATCTCCCCGCGCGGATCGCCGGACCATTCGTCAAGGTAACTACCAACGGGATCATCGACCGAGCCAGCCATGCCATTGTCCAGCGCAATCCCCACCAGCAGACCGAGGACAGACTTCATCATCGATGCGCTCGCTGTCAGCGTAGTGCCGTCGGCTCCATCGATGTAATCTTCATACACTATCGCGCCATCGCGGAGGACAATCATCCCGACTCCGTCCAGCTCATTCGAATATGCCTCCGCTCGCGCGAGGGCTTCGGCGAAGGCGCCTTCTGCTACCCCCTCCGGCAGTTCGCGAGGTTTGCATGCGGTCAACTTGTAGGTCGGTCGGTACCGATCGACATCAAGAATCGTAGCGTCTTGCAATTCGGCCAATGTCGTTGGGCTATGCTTAGCAGTAGTACCATTATCCTGAGTAGAAAAGATCGCGGAGCCAGCGGGGGCTGTATTACATCCCGCAAGGGCGATCAGAGCACTGGCGGCAATCCACCGGCGTTTCATCGTGCCCCAACCCGGCGCGATTGTGGTTGCGGCAGCAGCATCTCGGCGGTCAGGATACTTTCGCATCGTCGGTGCTGCTGGCAATTGCCCGCGGAGCATCCAGCTTGCGCGCCATGCCCCCAATAAGACGCCATTTGCCATCCTCGAAAGTCCAGATGTGGGTATTTTCGTAATATTCGTCGACATCGCGAGACCCGTTCACCGCCATTCCCTCGCCCATCCGCGTGCGATGGGACGTGAAGTAGGTGATCGCGGTGTTCTCATTCATTGTGAAACCGTTCTTCTCAAACGTAATTACCTCACCGCGCAAGGCCGTGCTTTGGCCCATATTCTCTTCTGACCGAAACTTTTCGAGCGATAATGGCTTGTCCAGCACAGGGGGCCAGCCAAGGTACTGAGAACTCGTGACATCAAGGTAATTTGATAAATCCCCGCGGCCACGACCTTCGAAAATCGCCGATTCCATTTTCCAGATGTCTGCCTCGATCAATTGCCGATCTCCAGAATCAACGGTAGCCGAAGCTTGCTGTGTGCAGCCCGTGATGAATATAAGGCCCGTAATCACAAACAGGGCAATTAGACTTCTTCCATGATGAACCACCGTGTAGATCCTTCCTCATAATCTAAAATCAGCTCTTCCCGGGCACGCGTTCTATATAACCAAACAGCGCGAAAACGTCGAAGATTGATACGAAACACCGTCAGGCGGAGAACTCTCGCTATAAAAAGTAGAATGGCCATTCCGGAGTGTCGCCGATTCAACGGAAGAAATTGTCGCAGCGTTCAGACGTAAACTGGCTGTGTGTGGTCTCGACGACAAGGCGACCATAGATAGAGCAGAGGCATTGCTAGTGGCGTGGGAAGAAATTGCGGCAGAATTTGATGACGATGGGTTCGGCTATGACCGCAATAGTGACCCCACCGAGAGACTGCTGCAATTGCCCTTGAAGCCGCTCGCTATTGACCCCGGCGGCAAACGGCAAATGTTCGAAGCTGGGCAATCGATGCGTGATACTGAGCCCGTTGCACTTATCAAATTGCAGAACCCTGATGGAACTCCTTTCGGCAAGGCCGGAAAGGAGTTCCAATCATGAGCAAGCCGACGCAGAGCTTTAGTCAGTTAATGACTACCTTCGCGATGATGGACCTGCTGGATCGACTGTGTCAGCAGCTGGCGGGCTTGTTGAAAGAGGGTCCAAAAAGCCTGAACCAGCTCATTCCCTGATCGCTTAAGCGGTTTCCCTGTTCAGAACACAATAATTCCCTGATCTGTCCGATTTAATTCCCTGTTATTGGGAGTAGGGAATTTGCTCTAAAACCCGCGGAAATTCAGGCTTCTCATGGAGAAATTATGCTGGAAAATCTCGAAATTTGCATAATTTCCCTGTTAATCGACCATTATCAGGGAAATTCACGGTGAGGCCCGTCCGCTCCGCACTGCGTCGCGCACCAAACAGTCCTGAGTGGACTTCAAAACATCGCTGGATGACAGACTGCAGCCCTAAAGGCCGCAGTTCTGCGCCGGTTACGGTGTGATGCAATTGCTGCTGCAGTCAGAGACTGCGGTGTAATGTGCCAGTACTGGCCCTATTTTCTGCTAGAATTCTCCCGCGTCTCAGGCGCTGACTGCAATCGGAGAATAGTGGTCAAGCGTGATGTCCGCTTTGGGCCTTAAAGCCGATCATTCGAGTGGCTAACTCGCCTGCCTAAACCAGAACCGCCGCTTTTAGAGAAGCTCAAGAAACGACGGAATGTCCGCTATTGGGTGGCTAGCTGCCAGTCTGCTTATGGCAAGCTAATTGGCGGAAGCAGACATTCAAACAAGCTAGCGGGCATGACTGCAAACCCTACAGTCCCACGCATCACCTCTCATCGCAGCGCTGTCTCCATATTCGACCTCGGCGTGCCCGAGTTCGCTGAAAGAGACGAAATATCTATTTTGAGATCCACTACCTCGGGATCGGGATCGTAATCGTAATCGTCGCGGGCCACCGTGGCCAAAAGCTCTAGGTCGAAGTCTTTCGTGCTGCTTGCCTTTGCTCCGGGTAAAGGAAGCGAACTGCGGCGATGTCCCCTGAGCTCAGGCTCTTGCGCTGTCTGGACTTGTACCGGTTTCGTGCCGGTCACTTGAGAGTTTAACACTCGATCAAGGAGACCGACGAGATGATCAAACATACAGAAGAGTTCAAGCAGGAGGCGGTGCGCATTGCGCTGACCAGTGGGCTGTCGCGGCGGCGTGTGGCATCGGATTTGGGCGTGGGCCTGTCGACGCTGGGCAAGTGGGTGTCGCAATATCGACCCTCTGATCTGGTAGCCGCGCCGCAGGCCGACCTGGCCCGTGAGAATGAACGTCTGCGCCTGGAGAACCGGATCCTCAAGGAGGAGAGGGAGATTCTAAAAAAGGCTACCCAGTTCTTCGCGAGCCCCATTTCTCATATTGGGGCCCGTGAGGTTCGCGTTCGTGGAGAACTGGCGTCATTTATGGTCGGTGGAGACGATCTGCCGGGTGATGCAGGTCAGCCCTCGTGGCTATCGTTCCTGGCGCACACGGCCGATCAGCCAGCGTTCCCGGACAGATATGAAGGTGCTAGCCCATATCCGGGAGCAATATAGTCTGAGCCTGGGCAGCTATGGTCGTCCTCGCATGACAATGGAGCTCAAAGAGGCGGGGCTCGCTGTCGGCGAGCGCCGGGTCGGCCGACTGATGCGGATTAATGGGATCAAGCCGGTCCGCACGCGCAGGCACAAGGTAACCACTGACAGCAACCATCGCCTGGGTGTTGCAGCCAACTGGCTGGACGGGGATTTTGTGGCCGATATGCCCAACCGGAAGTGGGCCGGAGACATCACCTATATCTGGACGCATGAGGGCTGGCTCTATCTCGCCGTCATTCTTGATCTGCATAGCCGCCGCGTGGTGGGCTGGGCGGTCAGCGACCGGATGAAAAAGGATCTGGCGATCCGGGCGTTGGACATGGCTGTACGCCTCCGCAATCCGCCGGAGGGCTGCCTTTTCCATTCCGATCGCGGCAGCCAATACTGTTCTTACGATTATCAGAAGAAGCTGCAGGCCTACGGCCTGCGGCCATCGATGAGCGGAAAGGGTAATTGCTATGATAACGCATCTGTTGAGACGTTCTTCAAAAACCTCAAGGCGGAACTGATCTGGCGGCAAAGTTGGCCAACCCGCAGGCAGGCGGAGGCTGCCATCTTCCAGTACATTAATGGCTTCTACAACACCCGGAGGCGCCATTCATATCTGGGCGGCATCAGCCCCCTCGCGTTCGAAGCCAAGGTGGCATAATGAGTTAGGTGACCGGCGCAAAACCGGTACAAGTCCAATCAGCCCGCGATAACGGGCGAGATAGATATCCTCGTCAGCCTGCGAGTAGTAGGGCGCTTCGGCAACAACACCCTGCGGTGATGCCGGGTTTTCGCCAATTGCACACCCTGCCAAAGTCAGTCCGCAGAATGCCTCCATGACGATCACTCGGAAAATCGGCCGATGCATCGAGCTCTCTTTCAGGTCGCGCTGAATACTTCAAACGGAGTGCAGGGTTTGCTGAAGCATTGATCGCATCCAGATCAATAGGCGAATGTAGGCGGGCTATCGAATTCTGCCCAGCGAGGCTCAAGCAGTTCTGGGTATTCGTTACCCAGCTTGGTCAGGAATTTGTCTGGGAAATCCTGCGCCGACGGAATTTTATGAGCATCCCAATAGCCAAGAAGGTGGCCGGGCCGGTCGCCCATTTCGAGCCACTTCGAATATGGGAATACATACAATCCTGTCGAAATGGCCGGGAGGCTAGTGTTACTCTTGTCGAGAAACATTTCATAAGGTGCATGCTGAATCGAGCTTTCGATATGATTGACCGGCCATGCAGGCGGCGCGGACCGTGTCGAATCAAGTTTCAGTGTCTCGTTTTCGACCCGGAACTGACGATAAGGCACCACGTAGCTTCCATCGCCCGTCAAATTGCGAAAACCCTTTGGCGAATGGACGGTGCCCGGATCATTCAGGATCAAGCTGGTCGGTGTAAGAATACGCTCCTTGGTCAATGGATTGACCATCGATTCCATATATTCATTTGTCTCAAGGCTCATAGGAACCGAAACATTGTGGGCATGAATACGATATGTGTGTTCCGCTACCTTGCGGAAATAGCTGTATTCCATACCCTCGTACCGCAGCAACGGTATCGGCGGCCGGTCACCCGGTACCAGGTAAAGCATCCAGTAGAACCAAGTTAGCGCCGTTCCCTGGTTTTCGACCAGGTCCCGCTCCATCCGGAAATGCGCCTCGAATTCCTCGACCGGGTCATCGAATTCCAGGAACCGGGTCTGAACCTTGGTGCTACGAGGCGTCTTATGCGCGGCTGCTGCAGAAACGCTATGGCCCAGCGTTCCACCGGCCATACCGGCACCGGCGAGAGCGGACATTCCCCCGAGCAATGATCGCCTGCCAATTCCCAAGGGGACGGTTTTGTTCGGAGACTGCTCTGGTTTGTTTGAATGCTTCATGGTTGTTCCTCAATGGATCAGGAAAAATAGGATTCCGGGGCATCCAGCGCGCGCGGATCATGTTCTTGAAGGAGCTTGATCAATTGCGGCGGTAGCTGGTCAACCCGCTCGACTTTGCCGCCAACACCGTTCGACATAGTGTGCCCTTGTTTACCCTCCAGTTTCATCCATGGCCGCAATCCGGATGCTGCAGAGTAGCTGTAACCCGACGGCACGCTTGGATTATCAGTCTCCATCAAATCGCGTGCGTCCGCCTGCCATACGATCCATTCGCGATAAAACACGGACGGCGGTTTTGTTCGGTCGGGATAAACCCGTCCGTATTCGTCGGCCCTCAGATAGACTGTGTCGCCCAGCAGTGAAGGATTATGCACGCCGCGAACCAGGTGGACCCAGGCAGCCGGAGCAAACGCGTCCGAGGAAGAACCGGTTTTGCTCGGTTCGTGCTTCTCCCATTCGTCGAGCGAATTCTTAAAGCGAACCTCCTGCGGGCCGGCGCGGTAAATCGGCACATCCACCGGCTTGGTTCCGCCTGGAATTATGGTCGTTTCAAGCAACTCGCCTGTCCGCGAGTCACAATAATATGTGATTTCGACCGTATTGCCGATGTAGGCATCCTCTTCTTTGCGGAATTGAGTGAGGACCAAGGCATAGAGTTTGCAGAACGGCCGGATGTCCCCATCAATGACGATCTCGCGCTGGGCTTCTAGCCAGGCGATCGAAAGAGCGCCATCGGTCCGGGAACGCAGCCGAATCATTGTTTCCAAAGGATCGAGTGCACCGAGACGTTCGACCGTTGGCGGATGGGCCGAAAGCGGTTTTGCCGACATGATGGCCGCTCCAGCAGAGATGGCGGCTGCCGAGCCGATGAACTGGCGTCTAGCGATCATGCGTAATTCTCCAATTTTTCTCTACAAATGCGGCGATGGCCGTGTTGAATGCTGCTGGCTGTTCCGCGAACATAGAATGTCCGGCGCCTTCCATTATCTGGATCTGGGCGTGCGGCAGGGCATGGTTGAAGGCGGCAATATCCGCATCGCTAAGCGCAAAATCCTTGGCCCCACGAAACAGTTTCAGCGGCACGCCTGCAAGCGCTGGTATCAACTCCGCATTGTCCGCCGGGTGCGCCCTGAGAAACGCCTGGGCGTATGGGGGAACCAGAATACCGAATGCCTTGGTTCGGGCGATCCACTCCTCGGATGGACCTTCCGATGTCGTTTCGAACAGCATCGGCGCAAGGATTTCGCTCGCTTCCTGCTGGATATCGAGTTCGGGAATTTCCCGCAATTCACGGTATCTCTGTAGCTGTTCCAGCAAAGCGGGATCAGGCGGCGCGCTGCCTGGAGACTGGGGCACCAGCCCACCGACTGAACTGATCAGCACAAGTCCCGAGACACAGTCGGTGCCGTTCAGCAGCAGATAGTCTGCAGCAACCAGTGTGCCATATGACCATGCGACGATGATCGGCCGCTTGAGGCCGGTTGCAGCAATGACGCGCTGGACATCTCCGGCCCATACCTCGCGGTTGTCATAGGCTTCTTTCGTCGAAGGCTTGCCCGACATGCTGTGCCCGCGAAGATCGAATGCAACCATGCGAAATTTTTCGGTGAGTTGGGAATCAAGCTGCTCAGAGAAACTTTCTGCGCCCATGCCGATACCGTGAAGAAAGAGGATCTCCGGGCCTTCTTGAGGTCCCGCCACCGAGACTGCAAGCGGCACACCGCCATGCCCCTCGACGTAGAAGGTCTCAGCCCTCGCGGGTGACAGCACGAAGGCCGCTGCCGCAAGGGGCAGAATGGACCAAAATGCTCGAATGCCTAGTCTCATTGTTCGCCCTCGGCCCGGAGACCACGAAGTGCGGTGTTCACTAGAAACGCTCCATCCCAATCAGGCACGCCGGGTCCATGTCGAAAGATGACGAGATCTTGCGACGGCGACATGTAGAGGACGCGGAAACCACCTCCTTCGATGATCCGCACGTCATCGACAAGGTAGGGTTCGGACATCGGTATCACGCCCGGTTGTCCCGTGTAATACGTGCGCAAAGGGTCATAGGGCGTTCCGAACCACAGGCCCATACCATGGTTCGGATTGACCTCTGACGGCGTGGCCATCATCTCGATCCATTCTCGAGGCACAACCTGCTGGTCCCCCCAGCGACCATTGTTTAGGACCATCTGACCCAGCCGCATCCAGTCGCGCGGTCCCGCTCGCATGCAGCACATCACTCGCGCCTTTCCGCCAGGACGGTCCAGCTGAAACGTGGCATCGCGTGCGCCAATCGGTTTCCAGACGCGCTCAGACAGAATTTGCTCGAGCGGTTGGCCCATAGCGGCTTCGACAACCATGCCGAGGATTTGCATGTTCTGGTCGGCGCCATTGAATACCGTGCCCGGCGGATCAACGAGCTCGAACTCGAGCGCCGCACGATTTACGTCGCCGCAATATGCGAGACACATAAATCGGTTTCCGTACACTACTGAAGCCGGCTTGCGCTCAGGAAGTTTGAGTCCGCTGACATTCTGCGCGAGCTGTTTGACGGTGATCTGGCCCCGTGGATCTTCCGCCCATTCCATGACGTAATGGCCAATCGGATCTTCGAGCGATACGCGCCCTTCGGTGACGGCGAAACCGAGCAAGAGCGGCGCCATAGACCGGGTCATGGCTCTACCGTTCGCTAGGGTCTCGGCAGTCATCCCGTTCCAGTATTCCTCAAGAACGATTTGTCCGTGGTGAGCGACGATCAGCGCGTTTGACTGCTTGTCTTTGGCCCAAGTGCGCATGGCCGCCAATGCCTCGTCGGAGATCGTCGAGTGTGCCGCGATAGGAAGGAACGGGCTCGGGTTTCCTTCGATGACCGCATCCGGCCAGTAGAAGTAGGGGGGGGCTCGAACCCGTTATCCGGAAGCGAGGTCAGACGCCAAATGTAGACCGGGTCCGAATAGCTCCAGTGTGCAATCGCCACATTGGGATCAGCAATGCCTTGCGGCATTTCGTCATAATCGCCCGGCTCCGCCGGTCCAGAGGCATCAGCGACCGACGGTTCATCGGCGGCAAGAGCAAGCTGGACGGGAGCACATACGGTAAGCACTACGGCCAGAGCGATGGAAGCCAGTATTTTCATCGTTGTCGCCTTATGGTTCGCCAAACAGGCGCAGAGCAAACGTCCCTCTTGAGCAATTGGAGCCAGTTACCCATTTGACCGTTCTCACTTTTCTAACAAAAGACGCTAAGGTCTTAATTGTAGATATTGTCGAAAAGCATCTCTTGTTTGAATCTTTCTGTTTGCGTTCAGTCGATTAGAATTGGGCGTGCATTTTGATGAAGTTACTCAGAAGAGCATTGAATATCTCTGGCTGCTCCATCATCAGGAAATGGCCGGTGCCGGGCATGCGCGATTCTTCCCAGTTCGGTAGAATGTCTCTGGTGTCGAAATCAGGGTAAGGGACATAATTTTCCGCCCAGATGGACAGGGCAGGAGCCAGGATGACCGTACTCGATGTGGCGTCGGGCGCGATCATGGCATCGCCCGCGCCCTGCGCCGTTATCGCTGACGGCCGCATCATCATCGTGCGAATCCGGTCGCGCAATTCGGGAGGCGTGGTCTCCACGAACATCCCTTCGATAAGGGCAGCCCGGATCGGGCGGGTTACCGATTGCTGGCCCTGCGCGCCTTTGCTCCACATACGTTGGTCCAGGCTGCCATCTGCCGAGACGAGGCCTGCGACACGGTCTGGGTGGTTAGTCGCGTATTTGCGAATGACGCTGGCGCCCATCGAATGGCCTACCAAAACGACTTTGTCCGCGCCGATCTCTGCCAGAACCGCTTCGACGGCAGCGGCGAAAAGATCCATGGTAAAATGGTGGGCTGCGGTTGGCGTTTCGCTGGCGCCGTGGCCGGGCAAGTCGATCGTTACGACACGGTAATCATGCATAAAGGCATCAACCTGCGCATCCCAAGAGCTCTCGTCGCAGGTCCAGCCGTGGACGAATATGATCGTCTTTCCTTCCCCCTGCACAGTGGACCGGATCGCAAGCCCGTCTACCGAGGCGGCAAACGCTGGGCCGTTAAGAAAGAGCGCAATCAACAGGGCTAGCGCGCATTTCATTTGCATACTCCCGGCCCATTACTTGGCTCTGCTAATCCATCGGGTTGGGCGGCTTCTACCCAGAGCAGTTTTAGCTGAGTAGAAGCCTGGAACCCGGATTTGCGCATCATACAAATAATGGTGCTAGAAGTTGTACCGGGCGGTGAGGCCAGCGGTCCGGTTCGGACCCTTGATCGGGACGTAAACCGAATCGGTGGCAGCAAAGATCGCAAATGCCGAAGATGCATACTGCTTGTTGAGCAAGTTCTTCGCCCACAACGTCAACGACCACGCATCACTGCGGATACCGGCCCGGACATCGACGAGGGTCCTACTGGGAAGATACGCCAGGTTCACCGAATCTGCATACTGCTTCGATTTGTAGCTGATATCGAAGCTCCAGAATCCGTCGATGTCTCCGCTAATCGGAGTGTCGAAATCCGCCCCTGCCAAGCCCTGAAACTTTGACTGCCTTTCGAGCTGATTACCGCCCACGTCGCCATTGGCCGGACACGCAACATCGTCGCAATTGCCAAAGTCTCGTTGGCGGCTGTCGATCACGCCATCTGCATATTTGGCATCATTATACGAGAAACCGGCACGAAGATTGAGACCTGCAGCAACAGTCCAGTTGGTATCAATTTCAAAACCCTTGACGCTCGATTTCCCGGCGTTGCCGATAATCGCGGGTCCCGCGCTGAGAGAGGGCGGCGCACTAGGAGACGGCGTTGCGGTCACTGATATCTGCCGGTTCTTCCAATCGATATAGAAAAGCGCCGCGTTCAGCGTTAGCGCTCCGTCTAAGAACGTATTCTTCGTGCCAATCTCATAGGTCCAGTTGTTATCGGGATCGAAGGTCTTTTCGGCAGCGACAATGGCGCTACCGTTGAAGCCGCCCGCCTTTTTGCCATTTGCAACACTTGCGTAAAGCATATTATTGTCTGTCAGACTGTAATCGACTGTGAAGCGAGGCGTAAACTGCTTCCAGTTGTCCTCCGAGCTCGATACCGCCGAGTTAAAGAAGGTCGGACCGCTGGTGACAGATTTGTCCTCCGACTGGTAGCGCGCCTCAACGCTAACGCGAAGCTGATCTGTGGCCTGCCAGTTAATGCGACCGAAGATGGCCTTTGTTTCAACCAGCGACCGCACCCGTGTCAGGGTCAGGAAATCCGGGCTGGTAATGTCATATGGCTGGGTATCCAGAAGCGGGAGCCCGAAGGACAGGGGGAATGTGTCGAAATCATTGAGCTTGGAATAAATTCCGCCGATCAAGAAATCCAATCCTCTTGTCGGGGAATATTCCGCCCGCAGCTCGTGAGACCAATAGGTAACATCGCCAACCGGTGAAATCTGGAACTGATTACCAATGACTGCCGGGTTGAAGGGATTGAATGTGCCCAGAACCGGATCAATATCACTCGAACCTCCTGATATGGCGTCCGATTTGACACGCCCATATTCATAGGAGAAACTCAGATCTTCGCTTGCCTCCCAATCAGCCTTTCCGACGAGAATTGTGCTCGTGGAATCAAGCCCGATGTTGCGCGGATCGACATTCGCGACCGACGGATCTGCGCCGCCAGGTAGAGGCTGGAAGCGGATCGGCAACTCACCACAATAAAGCGTCGGATTGCCTCCTTTGATCGCACCGCAATTGGTAGCACCATTGGCTGGACCGGCTGAGCGCTTGCGCTGAATGACCGCTGGCGTTTCAGTAAGAGTGAATTGCCCCTAGATTTCTGGACGCCTTCTATCCTAATTTTGAGGTAAGGAGACGAAGATGGGCAAGGTAAATTTCAGCGATGAGTTCAAGCGGGATGCGGTGGCTCA